>Ga0247842_10006591_pt1 | contig 13056 bp, 11 predicted proteins | sample LaCruzMarch2015__3_FD_192411 | JGI IMG/M metagenome (GOLD analysis project Ga0247842, IMG submission 192411) | Freshwater microbial communities from meromictic Lake La Cruz, Castile-La Mancha, Spain - LaCruzMarch2015_19m | ecosystem: Environmental > Aquatic > Freshwater > Lake | place: Spain...
CTGTCCATTGAAATCAATTTTGTTACTTTGTGTTTGCATAAGTCTGGTTTTTTTATGGTTAAACGTTTAGTACCTTAAAACTAATAAATTTCCAGACTTATGCTTCATTTTGCAAACATAGGGACTTTTCCGTCCCGTGTTCTGTCACGTTCCCTGTTTCTCAAGCCATTGATACCATCCCGGCATTCCTTCCCCGGTTTTGGCTGACATCAGGATGAACTCCAGGTCTGGATTCAGCTGCCTGGCATTGCTCACAGCCAATTCGACATCAAAATCCACATAGGGGAGAAGGTCGGTTTTATTGATAATACAGAGATTGGATGATTGGAACATGTAGGGATATTTCAGGGGTTTGTCGTCTCCTTCTGTAACACTGATCACCACCACCCGTTTATGTTCTCCAAGGTCGAACAGGGCAGGGCAGACAAGGTTTCCAACATTTTCGATGAACAGGATCGCATTGTTTTCCACCTCCATTTTCTTCAGGGCAAGATGGATCATTCTGGCATCAAGGTGACATCCTGAACCGGTGTTGATCTGGATTGCCGGGGCTCCCGATTTTTCGATGCGCTCAGCATCCCGTGCGGTTTGCTGGTCTCCTTCAATGACAAAGATCTTTCGTGTGGCAATCAGGTCGCAGATGGTCTTTTCCAGGATGGTTGTTTTTCCTGATCCCGGTGAACTGACCATGTTGAGAGACAGCACCTGCTTCCCTTCAAAATAGCCCCGGTTTCGTTCGGCCAGCCGGTTGTTCTCCGAAAGGATATCGAGGTTGAGATTGATTACCTTTTTCGGAGCGTGTTCATGCTGATGGGAATAGCTGTTCCCATCGTGTTCGTGTTTGTGGTCGTGTGAGCCAGCGTGTCTGTGGGAATGTACATGACTGTGCCCATCATGATCATGTTCATGAGAGTGTTCATGACCGTTCCCGTGGGGATGATCGTGTTGGTGGTCATGGCCGTGATGATCATCATGGTGTTCATGTTCATGATCGTGACTGTGATGGTGGTCATGGTCGCCTTTATGGTCATGAATTTTAAATTCGTCCGGGTTTCCGCATCCGCAAGTTTCGCACATAGTTTCTGATTTATAAATTTTCAAACATCAATTTGCAACCAAATATTTATATGCCCCAACAATGTCCCCAAGCGCACAGGCACGGTTGATGCGTGCCCTGTTTTTATCAATATTTGAGAATCGTTCGGGCAATTTTACCCATTCGTCGTATGCAATTCGTCCAAATTCGTTTAGAATCATTTTCCCATGATCAATACTGCCAAAATGGAAGATCCTGTCCTCACAACAAATAGTAATGAAATTGAACCCAGCCTGGGTATAATCATACCCTTTTAATCGGATTGACCTGCGATGGTGAATATTTGGATTGTATTGGGTCATGTTAAAATATTCAGAATCCCTGGTTTGTATTATTGCGCGAGTATTGATATAACCCTGAACTCTTCTCCGCCAGTTATCTCCGAAGGAAAGCAGGCACATTTCGGGCAGGTATCGAGCCTCATTTTCATATCGAACTCCAGTTGGCAGATAAAGCATTTGCCCTTACCCGGTGTTCGGATCAAAATGACAGAGGCATACTCCAGCATAGTTCCCCTTAAGAGCATTTCGAGCGCCGACTGAAAAGCATCAGCCTCAACACCGCTGAGGTCACCCACTTCAATCTGGATTTCAAGGATCCTGGAAACTTGGTTTTTAGTCGCTTCTTGCTGAGTCAGTTCAATCACTTCCATTGCCAGCGATAACTCATGCATATTGATTCTTTTTCATAGGATCCCAAAAAAAAATTTGTATTTCATAATCAATAATGGCTGATGCAATCCATTATGAGTTATTTAAATGGATGGTCTCAGCATATCCGGGGTAACGGATCGCCGGTTAAGGTATCCACGATGCGTTTGCCCCCTGTTTCAGTATTCAGCAGTACCTTTCCAGGATGATCGGCCGTAACCCGGCCAATGACTGCGCTTTGCGTTCCAAGGTTATTTCTTTTCATTATTTCCAGGATATGACCGACTTCCCCCGGATCGGCCACGATGATCACCTTCCCCTCGTTGGCGATATGGAGTGGCTCAAAACCAAGGAGTTCGCACATGGCTGTTACCCCTTTGGTCATGGGCAGGGCAGATTCGTCGATATCAAATCCCAGTCCGGTCTTTTCTGCCAGTTCGTTCAACACTGTGGCAACACCGCCCCGGGTTGGGTCGCGCATAAATTTTACTCCGGTCGACTGATCCAGCACCTCGCCGATTAAATGGTTCAGGGAGGCACAATCGGAAATCACCGGCGATTTGAAGTTAAACGATTCGCGGGCACTCATCACGGCCATGCCATGATCGCCAATGGTCCCATTGATCAGGATGATGTCGCCGGGACGAATGTCAGCACCGTTGCTGACGTTACGGTTTTTTGGTTTAACGCTGCCGATCCCGGAGGTGTTTATAAAGAGTTTATCACATTTTCCCTTGTTGACCACCTTCGTGTCGCCGGTCACGACAGAAACCTCTGCATTCCTCGCCTCCTCGGCCAGTGAGTGTACGATCAGCTCCAGCTCCCTCATCGGGAAACCCTCTTCGATGATGAATGATACACTGAGATAGAGTGGATCGGCACCCGAAACTGCAAGGTCGTTCACCGTGCCGCAAACAGCCAGCTTGCCAATATTCCCGCCGGGGAAAAAGATCGGATCGATCACAAAGGAGTCGGTCGTAAAGGCAATGTCACCATTCCCGGCAGGAAGGATCGCGGCATCCGTCTGCGTATCAAGCACAGCGTTCTCAAAATGTTTAAGAAACAGGTTCTCAATGAGCTGGTGCATCATTCGGCCGCCATTCCCATGACTCAGCAATATTTTATCCCCGGTGGAATTCATTTGTGACTTTTTATTTTTCAAATCGATCATGTGGAATACCCATCATGGTGATTCATATGTTAATTTTTATTTTTTCGGGCCATATGGAATAGCCATAAATTATCATTCACGGTTTGCATGTACGTTGTACTTATGGCAATTTCATGTGTTAATAATTTTTATTTCAGTGGTCATGTGGAATACCCATAAATGAGTCCACTTCGAAAAGTCCGATCAACTGGATCCTGAGCGAGTAGAAGGATGCAAGCACCTGATAATAAGGACACTTCGACTTCATTTAGATTTGTCAAGTTAATAACATTTTTTGTTAATAGTTCTTTGAAATATTTTGTATGTGGTTGATTTTCTTTTCTTTTTGCTACTTTTTCTTTTCTTTGTTGAAAATTTAATTTGTTAACATCGACCACCTCATGGGCTGCATTAATTCGACAAAAAGGAATAAGTGACCTATTGAGCGATTAAATACCCATGAGGTGTTTGGGAAAATTCTCGAATAGAAATTTAGGTACGACCTATTATTAATGGCTAGAGATAGTCCCAAACATGGTTGATTAAACATTAACCTCAAAATTCATCTGCTATGGAATTCAACAATTTTATTGGAATTGACATTTCCAAGGACACATTCGATTTAGCACTGATAAGGGAAAACAGAGAAACTGCAATGATTTCCCGTAGTTTTTCCAATACTCATTCGGGATTGGTTCATCTGGAAGAATTCCTGAAAAACCAGGAATTGAAAATGACTGAAACCTTATTTTGTATGGAACATACCGGAATTTATTGTCGGTTGCTATCGGAGTATCTTACAGAACGAAAGTATCACGTTTGGCTAGAGATGCCAGTGAAGATCATTCGCTCTCTTGGATTACAGCGAGGCAAAAATGACCGAATTGATGCTAAAAGACTGGCACAATACGCTTTTACCAACAAAGCTAAGGCTACATTGTGGAATCCACCGCGCGAAATCGTCATTCAAATTCACGATTTGCTCACCTTAAGAGATCGTCTGGTGGAATCACGAAAATCACTTAAACAACCAATCAATGAGTTTAATAAAACTGGCTTTACTGAGGCTGCCAAATTGATCGAAAGCAAATGTAGTATCACCCTGAATGCTATCGATAAAGAAATCAAACAAATTGAAAAAGACCTGGATGATATGATCAACAAAGATTCGAACCTGCAAAGACTTTATCAATTAGCCACCAGTGTTCCTGGTATTGGTAAAATAACAACTTTATTTTTACTTTACTTTACCAATGAGTTTACACTGTTCAGCAATGCTAAGCAATTAGCGTGTTATTGCGGTATCGCTCCTTTTGAATACAAATCAGGTACTTCAATAAGAGGCAAAACAAAAGTTAGCCCTTTTGCAAATAAAAAGCTAAAAAAACTCTTACATCTGGTTGCTTTATCAACAATCTCTAAGGACCGGCAACTCGTTGGTTATTATCAAAGAAAAGTCAGTGAAGGAAAAAACAAGATGCTTGTAATTAATGCCATACGAAATAAAGTCCTTCATAGACTTTGTGCCGTGATAAATCGAGGAACCCCTTTCCAAACAGAATATCAGCTAATGTAAAAAATATTTCAAAGAACGCTTGCTTTTATCATAGAAATCGCTCAGTGTCCGGTTTTCCATTTAATTGCCTTTTCGGAGCAGACTCAATATTTATTTTTTACAAATCGGTCACATGGAATGTCCATATTATCATTCACGGATTGCATGAACGTTGTGCTTATGGACAATTCATGGAATGTATCAAATCAATTTTTGTGAGCATTTCATAAACGGTATTTATAATAGGTTGCACAGGTGCCTTCACCCGAAACCATACAGGCCCCCACTGGATCGGAGGGGGTGCACTTCGTGGCAAAAAGGCGGCAATCGCCGGGGGTTTTCAGTCCTTTCAGGATTGAACCGCAGATGCATCCTTTCGGATCAACAGGTTCAGGCACATCAATGGTAAAATTTCTTTCAGCATCATAGGCTGCAAATTCTTCACGGATCTTCAGGCCACTCAGGGGAATGACACCAAGTCCCCGCCACCGGTCGTCTTTAAGCTCAAATACCCTTGTCAGGAGTTCCTGTGCAATTTTATTTCCGCCGGCATGCACAACCCGCTGATACTGGATCTCCACCTTCGGATCACCAGACTCAAACTGGCGTACCAGCATCAGGATCGCCAGCATCAGGTCAACAGGCTCAAATCCGGTGATCACTACGCCAAGTTTGCTGAGATTGACCAGGTCGTTGTAAATTGTCGTCCCGGTAATAGCACTGACATGACCAGGGGCGATGAAACCGTTTATCTTGACCCCGTCCTCAACCAGTGCCTTCATCACCGGGGGCATGACTTTATGTGCACTCAGTACAAAAAAATTGCGGAGATTAGCTTTTTGTGCCTCCACGATGGCTGCTGCTGTGGCAGGCGCCGTGGTTTCGAAGCCGATTCCAAGGAAAATGACCTTCTTCAGGAGGTTGAGTTTGGCAATCTCAATAGATTCAAGCACTGAATAAACAATCCGGATGTCGTGACCGTTTGCTTTCTCTTTTTCCAACGAACTAACCGAGCCCGGCACACGGATAAGATCCCCGTATGTGGTAATTATAACGTCAGGGATTTTGCTGAAGGCGATGGCGGTATCGAGGAAGTGCTGGCTGGATATACAAACTGGGCAACCGGGGCCGGAGATCAGATGGATGGTGGGAGGGAGTAACGCGTGCAGCCCAAAACGATGGATGGCCATGGTGTGACCCCCGCAGACCTCCATCAGGGTGAACTCCTGCCTTGAAACCTTCCGTAGTTCCCCGGCAACAGCAAGTATCAGGTCCTTTTTCCGGTATTCATCAATGTATTTCATCTATAAAAACAGTTATCGGCGTTTTCACCCTGACAGGGTCCACCACCCTGTCAGGGTGTATTTCAGGGGTGACTGTTATTGGCGACTTCATTGAGCAGTCTCAGGGTCTCAGCTGCCTCTTCCGGGTCAACCTTTTCGATGGCGAAACCGGCATGCAGCATTACAAAATCGCCGGGCCTGACATCATCCAGCAATAAAATACTTGCCCGGTACTCCACATCCTCAATAGACACAAGGGCGCTGGGCCCGTCAACACTGATCACTTTTGCCGGGATTGCTAAACACATGGTTGGTTCCTCCTTTTTGATGCGATGGCTAATTGTCCCAAGGCTATTCCGCCGTCATTGGAAGGAATGGCAGCATGGGTGTAAACTTCGAAATTATGCGCCTTCAGACGGGCAATCGCCCTTTCAAGCAGATATTTATTCTGGAAGACCCCACCCGACAGCACAACTTTGGAGATCCCTTCCCTCAGCCTGATAGAATTTGCAGCTTCAAAAATAACTGAAATTATGGTATTGTGGAACTTTGATGCTATTATTTTTATATCGACCACTTCTTTGAGATCATTCACAATTCCCCTGATTGTTGCATCGAACCGGATTGTTTGTCCCATATCGAATTCATAGGATTCTTCACAGTTTTCCGCAGCCAAGGATTCGAGCCGCATTGGTCCTTCGGCCTGGAAAGTTGCGACCTGGCATAATCCGAGGATCGATGCAACGGCATCAAACAGGCGCCCGGCGCCGGATGTGAGCGGACAGTTAATGTTCCGGCTGATCATATGGGTGATCAGATCGATTTTAACCGGTTCAATTTCCCGGAGAAGGGGTAAATCCAGGGTGATGAAATCTCCGCCGTATATCCGATAGAGCCAGGAAACCGCCATTCTCCATGGCTCTTCGGCCGCCAGATCACCGCCTGGCAATGGGACATATTCAAAGTGTGTGACCCGGGTATAGTCCATGAGATCGCAGACCAGGAATTCGGAACCCCAGATGTGGCCGTCGTCGCCAAAACCGGTGCCGTCGAGCGCAATACCGATCACCTTCTCGTCAAGTTGGTGTTCGGTCATACAAGATGCGATGTGGGCGTGATGATGCTGCACCCTGACAACAGGAAGGTCTCTGAAATGCTGCACGGTTTTCGTGGAGATGTATTCCGGGTGCAGATCCACTGCGAGAAGCGATGGTTTCACCCTGAAGAGATTCAGGAACCGGTCGATGGTTTGTTCATAAAACAAAGTGGTTTCATATCCCTGCAGGTCGCCAATGTGCTGGCTAAGAAAGGCTTTCTTTCCTTTGCCGACGCAGAAACAGTTGGTCAGTTCGGCTCCGAAGGCAAGGATGCCATCCATATCCATGGAGGTATGGACAGGTGCAGGTACATACCCTCTCGACCTTCTGAAAATGCGCTCTTTGCCAGCCATTAACCGTACCACCGAATCATCGGTACGGTTGAAGATATCACGGTTATGAAGGACCATCATATCAACGCGATCAGAAAACTGCAATATTGCATCCCGGTTATCAATGAGGATCGGTTCAGTGCTGAAATTCCCGCTTGTAAGGACGATCGCATCTGTTTTTAACCGCTGGAATAAAAGGTGGTGAAAAGGCATATAAGGAAGCATCACACCAAGCAGGTTTAGTCCGGAGTTTATATTGGCAGCCAGTTTGTTCTGTTCAGGAAGACCTGCATTTATAGTTGCCGGATCATAATCCTTGTCTGGGTGCTGTGTGTCTGAGCATGATGGATCATCCTGTTGGCTTTGTTGCATTAAGTCCATGGATGACAGCTCATCATAATGGATGGCTTGATTGTGATTAACGGTTAGCGGTTTTTCATACTCTTTAGGCTGATTTGAGGTCAAATATGATGAATCATCCTGATTGATAGTATTTTGGAAGGAGAGAAGCACGATGGGCCTCCGCCAGGATAAAAGTGATTTTTCTTCAGCTTCCTTAACCGGGACATAACGTTTAAGCGTTGCAATGTCGCGAAACATGATTGCAAAGGGTTTTCCATCACGTTTTTTCAGGTTTCTGAGTTTTTCAACAGCAATCCCGTCAAAGGCATCACAAGCCAGGTGCATGCCACCCAACCCTTTGATGAGTGCGGTTCCGCCCTGATCAAGGCAACCTGATAGCGTTTGAAGAATTTCCCGGGTTTCGGCACTGACCTTTTTTTCCTTGATAAAGAGTTCATATTCAGGTCCGCAGATCGCGCAGGCAGTAGGTTGTGCATGAAATCTCCGGTCAGTGACCGTTTCGTACTCCTGGCGGCAACCGGGACACATGGTAAACGACTTCATGGTGGTTTTGGCCCGGTCGTAGGGAAGATCTTCGATGATGGTGAAGCGTGGTCCGCAGTTGGTGCAATTAACGAATGCATAGTTCAGCCGGTTTCCTTCCCGTTCAATATCCTCCATGCACTCAGTGCAAACCGAAATATCGGGGCTGATCTCCGTAATATCGTCAGAAATGTCATGACTGTGGAGTATTGAAAAATCAGTGAATGCCTCAGCCGCCATTTCCCCGATTACAATGTCTTCAATCATGCAAGCCGGAGGCGCCTCCGCCCGGAATGAAGACAAGAACCTTTCTGTATCCTGGTTTTTTCCGCTGATGCAGATCCGTACATTCTCATTGGTATTCATTACCCATCCGGTCAGATCATGCTTTCTGGCATGCCTGTACACGAACGGCCTGAACCCGACCCCCTGAACCAACCCTGTAACGATGATCTGAAGTGTTTTAATGATCGAATTATTGAATTATTGAATTATTGAATTGTTGAATTGTTGAATTGTTGAATTGTTGATTGACTGATTGACTGATTGATTGACTGATTGACTGAATGATAAACAGTTTAACGTTTTCCTAACATCCCGGCTGCCCGGCTCTCCAGCTTACTAACTTACCAACTTACCAACTTACCAACTTACCAACTTACCAACTTACCAACTTACCAACTTACATTGCTAATAAATGTAAAATTATGCATATTTTATTTATTTTAGCGTGATAATCTATTTCTATGCTTACATTCCTGACGGGTTTCATAGCAAGTGTTGCGCATGTCGTTACCGGGCCCGATCATCTTGCTGCGGTTACTCCTCTGGCCATCGACAGTCGTAAAAAATCATGGATGATTGGATTTTCATGGGGTTTGGGACATACGATCGGGATGCTCCTGATCGGCCTGTTATTTGTACTTTTCAAGGAACTTTTGCCTGTTGACCTGATCTCAAAATACAGTGAAACAGTGATTGGGGTTTTGCTGATCGGGATCGGAAGCTGGGCTATTGTCCGCATATACCTTCATCATTCTCATGGGAACCGGCCTCATACCCATTTTCATACAAGGCCGTTTTTGTATGCACATATACATAAGCATACACACAGAACAGGCAGGGAATATCCAACCGATCATGGTCACACGCATACGGGCACGATGAAGCAAAATGCAATGACCGCCCTTTTAATCGGCATCATTCATGGATTTGCGGGATTCAGCCATTTGTTTGCCTTGCTGCCTTCCCTTGCCCTTCCCACGGTAATGGCTTCTGTGATCTATATTTCTGCCTTCGCAGCCGGTACAATTCTTACAATGATTTTATTTGCTTTTATTTTGGGATTGGTTGCTTTTCAGTCGGTTGTAAAAGATAAACAAATATTTTTAAAGTGGTTTACTTTTTCGGGGGGCATACTGGCCATCCTGATAGGTATATTATGGATTATTCACCCGGTATGATTCAGATTGAATCCATTCAGTGAATGCAGATAAGCGAATTATTTATAAATTTGCTTATATGCAACACAGAATATTAATTTCCCTAAGCAGCAATTACTATGAAGTATCCTGAAGTTCAAAATTATGTTGGCGGGAGTTTTTTTCGCGGCACCACAAGCAAGTATCTGGAGGTTATCTCTCCAATCGATGGAAGCTTATTGTCAATGGTACCCCTTTCTTCAAAGGAAGATTTAAACCAGGCTGTGCCGAAAGCACAAAGTGCTTTTTTAACCTGGTCGAAAGTCCCCATTAAAGAGCGTGTACAGGTGTTTTTCAGGTATAAGGTACTACTGGAAAAACACATGCTGGAATTGTCACAGCTTATCCAGGAAGAAAACGGTAAAACGCTGGATGAAGCAAGGGCTGAGATTGAAAAAAGCATTGAGCTGACTGAATTTGCCTGTTCGCTGCCGCAAATGACCGGTGGGGAGATTCTTGAGGTCAGCAAGGGGGTGGAGTGTCGTATAGATTATTACCCTATCGGTGTTGTTGCCTGCATCGTTCCCTTCAACTTCCCGAGCATGGTTCCAAACTGGACCATTCCGAATGCAATAGCCCTGGGCAACACCATGATTTTAAAGCCCTCGGAATCGGTTCCCTTAAGTGCCGTCAGGATAGCTGAATTATTGAAAGAGGCCGGATTGCCCGACGGCGTGTTCAATATTATTAATGGTGACCGCGAAATTGTGGAGGCCATTTGTGACCATCCGGGAATTGAGGCTGTATCATTTGTGGGATCCACCAAAGTTGCGAAGCTCGTTTATGCAAGGGCATCAGCCAGTCATAAACGGGTACTGGCGCTGGGCGGGGCAAAGAACCACCTGATCGTACTGCCCGACGCGCATCCTTCGATGACTGCCAGCAATGTTGCCGTCTCCATGTCGGGTTGTGCCGGGCAGCGCTGTATGGCTGCCTCCGTAATGGTTGCCGTTGGCGCTTCGGAAAAAATAATCGAACAGGTTTGCAATGAAGCGCGAAAAATTATTCCCGGACAAAATTTGGGGTCAGTAATTTCACTGGAGGCAAAAGAACGGATAGAAAAATATATTTCGGAGGCTGAAAAAGAGGGCGCCACAATTTTGGTTGATGGCCGGAATACAGTTGTTCAAGGGAAAGAAAGCGGTTTTTATGTCGGGCCAACAGTCATTGATCACGTTACCCCAGCGATGAAGGTTGCCACCGATGAGATTTTCGGACCCGTGCTTTCAATTATCCGGGTAAAAGACATTGACGAAGCGCTTGCCATTGAAAATGCAAGTCCTTATGGCAACGGGGCTTCAGTATTCACGCAGAGCGGGGGCATGGCCCGGTACGTAATAGAAAGGGCCAGCGCGGGTATGATCGGGGTGAACATCGGGGTTCCGGTACCCAGGGAGCCATTTTCATTCGGTGGCTGGAATGAATCAAAATTCGGTGTTGGCGATCTTACCGGAAAAAGTTCCATCCAGTTCTGGACAAAGCTGAAAAAAACCACTACCAAATGGAATCCTGAAGCAAAGACAAACTGGATGAGTTAGCGGCCTGTATCCCCCGTACTTCATTTTTTATACTCCCGGCATAAGTCGCAGATAAGTCACCGAAAATATAATTCCTGATAAAATTCCTATCATGCAAGAACTAATCTCATCAACTGAAAAGGAAATCATCCTGAATAACAACCTGGAGCACACCCTGTTTTCCTGGTCGAAACAGACCGGACTGAACCCATTCAACATTCATCACGCCGAAGGTGTATATATTTATGATTATGACGGAAAGCGGTATCTTGATTTTTCGTCGCAGCTGATGAATGTGAACATTGGCCATGGCAATTCCAGCGTCAGGGATGCAGTTGTAAAGCAAATGAACGAAGTGAGCTATGTTTACCCCGGCATGATTACCAAAGCCAGGGGTGAGCTGGGAAAAAAATTAGCTGAAATTACACCCGGAGGGTTGAATAAAACATTTTTCACGCTGGGGGGAGCCGACGCCATTGAAAACGCGGTAAAAATTGCACGGATCTATACGGGAAGACATAAAATTATTTCGCAGTACCTGTCGTACCATGGAGCGACTTATGGCGCCATTTCTGCCGGGGGCGATCCAAGAAAACATGGCGTCGACAGCCAGGCCGCCCCTAATTTTATACATGTCGAAAATCCCTATTTTTATCGTTGCCCATGGAACAGCAAAACCTGGGACGAGTGTGCCGACAACTGTGCTGCCCATGTTGAACGGGTTATAAGATTTGAAAACCCTGAAAACATTGCTGCGATATTGTTTGAAGGGGAATCCGGTTCGTCGGGATGCATAAAGTATCCCCCGGGATACTGGAAGAAAATAAAAGCCATTGCTGATAAATATGGCATTTTAATCATCGCCGATGAGGTAATGAGCGGTTTCGGAAGAACCGGTAAAATGTTTGCCATCGAACATCATGGAATTGTACCTGATATTATGTGCATGGCAAAGGGTCTTACCTCGGGATACATTCCGCTGGGCGGGGTCATTGTCACCGACAGGATTGCCGTATACTTTAATGATAAATCCCTGCCGCTTGGATTAACATATTCAGCGCACCCGGTAGCCTGTGCAGCTGCATTGGCCGTAATTGATGTTTATGAGAAGGAACATCTTGTTGAAAATGCGGCAAAAATGGGCCTGTACCTTGAATCGAGGATGGAAGAAATGAAAAAGAAACACATTTCCATCGGCGATTTCCGGAATACCGGGTTGCTGGGATGCATAGAACTTGTTAAGAACAGAACCTCCAAAGAACCGATGGCTCCCTGGAATGCAAAACCAGGTGAAATGGAGGTCATGAATAAGGTAGCGGCGAAAATCCGTGCAGCGGGCATGTTTACATTTGTCCGCTGGAACTGGATCTTTACCGCGCCCCCGCTGATCATCACCAAAGACCAGATCGACGAAGGGCTGGAAATCATTTCGCAGGCGATTTCGATTGCCGATGAATATTGCAATTAAACCTGGCTGATATTGTTAATCTGGGTTGTTTTAAGAATCAGTTATCACTACTAAGACGCAAAGACACGAAAAAACAGTATTGAATTTTTCTGTTTGAACTTTTGTTTCTCAGCGGTTAAAATGACTATTCAATGTTGTAAACAGCCTTAAAAGTTTTAACACCTGCTCAAATGTCAATCCTTATCAGAAACGGAAGAATCATCACCGCCGCTGATGATTATATTGCCGATATATTAATCGAAAATGAAACCATTTCGGCCATCGGCAAAAATATTCATGGAACTTTCGGCCAAATAATTGATGCAACAGGAAAATTCGTTTTTCCGGGCGGCATCGATCCGCATGTGCACCTGGATATGCCTTTTATGGGGACCTTCTCCTCAGATAATTATGAAACTGGCACCAGAGCGGCACTTTTCGGAGGAACGACCATGTTGATCGATTTCGTCATCCAGACAAAAGGCAAATCATTGTACTCAGCATTAAATGAATGGAAAAGCCGTTCCGATGGAAATGCTTTCGGGGATTATGCATTCCACATG
>Ga0247842_10006597_pt1 | contig 13052 bp, 9 predicted proteins | sample LaCruzMarch2015__3_FD_192411 | JGI IMG/M metagenome (GOLD analysis project Ga0247842, IMG submission 192411) | Freshwater microbial communities from meromictic Lake La Cruz, Castile-La Mancha, Spain - LaCruzMarch2015_19m | ecosystem: Environmental > Aquatic > Freshwater > Lake | place: Spain...
CCTCAAACGCGACGGCTCGCTTTGGGCGTGGGGTTGGAACTACCACGGTCAGCTCGGCCTCGGTGACGCCGCGACTCGTGACCGCCCGACGCGCATCGGCGGCGACAGCGACTGGGCGGCGGTGGCGACCGGATCGGGCCACACCCTCGCCATCAAGCGTGACGGCTCGCTCTGGGCGTGGGGAGACAATGGCTTCGGTGAGCTCGGCCTCGGTGACGGAGAGGATCGCGACTACCCAACGCTGATCGGCGGCGACAGCGACTGGGCGGCTGTCGCGGCCGGATGGGACCACTCCCTCGCCCTCAAACGCGACGGCTCGCTCTGGGCGTGGGGAGCCAATGATGACGGTCAGCTTGGCCTCGACGAGTGGTGCCTGGAGGGCCGCGACCTCTACTTGCCCCAGTACCGCGACCGCCCCACGCGAATCGGCAATGCCTGGGCGGCAGTCGCTGGCGCATTTGACCACACCCTCGCCCTCAAGCGCGACGGCTCGCTCTGGGCGTGGGGAGAGAACGCCGCCGGTCAGCTCGGCCTGGGTGACAGAGAGGATCGCGACTGCCCAACGCTGATCGGCGGCGACACAGACTGGGCGGCGGTAGCCGGCGGACAGTTCCACACCCTCGCCCTCAAGCGCGACGGCTCGCTCTGGGCGTGGGGAGCAGACAGAGTGGATCGCGACCGCCCCACGCGCATCGCCGGCGACAGCGACTGGGCGGCGGTCGCAGCCGGCAATGAGCACACCCTCGCCCTCAAGCGCGACGGCTCGCTTTGGGCGTGGGGATCGAACTACGCCGGTAAGCTCGGCTTGGGTGACGAAGTGGATCGCGACCGCCCCACGCGCCTCGCCGGCGACAGCGACTGGGCGGCGGTCGCGACCGGACACACCCTCACCTTCGCCCTCAAGCTGGACGGCTCGCTCTGGGCGTGGGGAAACAACTACTGGGGTCCGCACGGCCTCGGTGACGACAGCGACTGGGCGGCGATTGCGGCCGAACACGAGCACACCTTGGCCCTCAAGCGCGACGGCTCGCTCTGGGCGTGGGGACGCAATGATGAAGGTCAACTCGGCCTCGGTGACGCCGCGACCCGCGATCGCCTCACGCGCCTCGGCGGTGACAGCGACTGGGCGACGGTCGCGACCGGACGGGGCCACACCCTCGCCCTCAAACGCGACGGCTCGCTTTGGGCGTGGGGTTGGAACTACCACGGTCAGCTCGGCCTCGGTGACGCCGCGACTCGTGACCGCCCGACGCGCATCGGCGGCGACAGCGACTGGGCGGCGGTGGCGGCCGGCTTGAGGCACACCCTCGCCCTGAAGCGCGACGGCTCGCTCTGGGCCTGGGGATACAACAACAGCGGTCAGCTCGGCCTCAGCTATGGCGTGGACCGCCCCACGCGCGTCGGCAGCGACAGCGACTGGGTGGTGGTATCGGGCGGATTGCACCACACCCTCGCCCTCAAGCGCGACGGCTCGCTCTGGGCGTGGGGACGCAATGGTGAGGGTCAACTCGGCCTCGGTGACAGAGACAACCGCGACCGCCCTGCGCGCCTCGGCGGCGACGGCGACTGGGCGGCGGTGGCGGCGGGAGGGCTACATACTCTCGCCCTCAAACGCGACGGCTCGCTCTGGGCGTGGGGACACAACGAGGACGGTCAGCTTGGCCTCGGTCACGCCCTGCTCAGCGATTGGCCGACGCGCGTTCTGCCGACATGAATGATGCGACGATCCTCGGCCCCGCGTCGCCGTCGTCGCCATGGGCTGAGAGTCAGCCCGCTCGGCGGGCGCAGCTCCAACGGAGGGTGAGCGATTGCGACCTCGCACACGGAGCGGCCTCCGGGATGGATCGGCTCGGTTTCCCCCGTGGCTGCCGTCATGGTGCCACCTGTCTCTTTCCTCCGCTGCCAACGGCTTCGCCGACACACCGCCTGTGACGGGGCGGAGTTCGGCAGGGCGTCGGCAGTGCATTACGCAGTGGCCGAGCCTCAGAGCTGATCGATCGACAGACAGGGCGCGAGCGCATCATTCGCCCTCGCTCTGCGCATGAGTAGACGCTTCTGTGATGGTGGGTTCCGTCGCAGCATGCCGAGTGGCGTTCTGCTCGACGCGCCTGCTAGCCTGAAGTTACCCCCGCCGCCCTGCACCGATCAAGCCCCTGAGCAGGGAAAAGGCGAAGTAGTGCGAGTGGCGTTGCTGTCTACTTGAAGTGCAGCGGCACGCTGACCCCGAGAAGCGCGAAGGCCTCCCGCTGCAGCGGCGTGGAACGCGTCAGCTGCTCGAAGGTCGCGTCCCCCTGAGCCGGCAGGCGGATGGTGTTGCGCGCCAAGCTGGCGAGGTCCTCGAGCAGCGAGTGGAAGCTGTGGCAGACCTCGCCCTCGGCGGTCCTCTGGGTGCGCGCCTTCTGCTCCGCAGCGCTTCCCCGCCGCGCCTTCGCTACGGCGTCCTTCCGCGGCGCGTCCTTCGCTTCGTCAGCGAAGGTCAGCGGCGCCCAGGCGGCGCGCAGGTGAAAGACCAGGTGCTCGGCGAGCAGGCAGAGGAAGGCGTGGGCGCGCACGCGCTGCTCAAGGCGGTGGTAGATGGGCCTGATCTCGAGATCGATGCTCTTCAGCGAGCGGAAAGCGTCCTCCACCCGTGAGAGGCTTTTGTAGGCGGCCACCACCTCGTTGGCGGAGAGCTGCTCCGCAGGCACGTCGGTGCGGATCACGTAGATCCCGTCGAGGGCCGCCTCGGCCTCGATCTGCGCCTCCTTGCGTGCATAGCTGAAGGCGCCTTCGCCGATCGTGAGAGTGAAGTGCTTGGCCATCTTGTAGCGCCCGCGCACGCGGCCCACGCGCAGGCCGATGGCGGCGGCCTCCCGCAGGCGTCCGGCGGCCACCGCGGCGCGCACCTTGGCAAGCTCCTTCTCGGTGGCGCAAAGCAGATCCTCCCGGCGGCGGGCGCGCTCGGCGGCCAGGTGCGGGTTGCGGCACAGCATGAGGCGCTCCCCGGGACGATCCGGGTCGCGCAGCTCGACGAGGTCGACCTCGTCGAAGAGTGAGAGCTGCAGATGCCCGCCGGCGGCGAGAGCCGCGACCTCGGGGGCGCGCAGCGCCGTGATGAAGGAGAGCCCGGGACGGGCTTTGACCTCCTCGATGCGGCCCTTGGTGATCATGCCGCGGTCGCCGACGAGCACCACCTCGGCAAGGCCGAAGCGCTCGCGCACCGTGGAGAGCGCAGCGCTGAAGGCGGCCGGATCGGAGAAGTTCCCGGGAAAGACCTCGACGGCCACGGGCAGGCCCTGGGCCGTGGTGATGAGACCGTAGGTGATCTGCAGCGTCCCCCGCTTGCCGTCGCGGGAGAAGCCGCGGGCGGCCAGCGGGCAGCGCTTCCCGGTGACGTACGAGGAGGAGAGGTCGAAGAGCACGAGGCCGCCGGGAGCGAGGTGACGGGCGGCGAGCGTCTTCTCGACGGCCTCCTGCCGCCCCCCCAGCCAGTCGAGGGCGGCGTAGAGAGCGTCGGGATCGGCGGCGCTCACGGCGAAATCCTCCCCGAGGCTGGTGCCCGCGAGGTAGCGGCCACTCTGCAGCTTGGAACCGGGGCGCAGCACGCGGGCGATGATGAGGGCCAGGGCGAGCTCGCGCTCGCGGCAGGGCGGCCCGAGGATCTCGGGGAAGCCCAGAGAGCGGGCCAGCCCGTGCACGGCGACCGCGTCCCCGTGGGGCAGGGAGCGCGTGATCTCGAAGGCCTCCCCGGCGGCGAGGAAGGTCTCGCCCTTGAGGCCGCGGCGGATGACCTCGATGAGCGCCGGCGGCAGGTGGCTGATGTTACCGAGCGTCTCGTTCTTGACCTTGCCGTCCTCGCGGTAGGAGCGGCGCAGCAGGTGGGCCTCGTAGACCCGCCCCTTGTAGTGACGACGCGTGGTCGCCACATGTATCGCTCCGCTGCGCTTACCCATGAGCACAAGCTACCACGACCCGGCAGGTCATGCAAGATACTTAGTGTCTACACTATCGACGCCTCATTGGACATTCTTTCCTGCATATTGGCACATTGCGGGCTGGGAGGCGGGGGTAACTTCAGGCTAGCCATCCACCCACCTGAGCTCCCGAAGCACGCCGCCCTTGCTGTTCCGCCCCAGGATGAGATGGGCTGCATTCTGGTATCCCAGCACACTCCGAAACGCCAGCAGTTTGCGCTGGTCGAAGTCCAGTGACCTATCGCGCTTCTTCAGCTCCAGCACGAGCACGTTGTGCTCGTCTGTCCCCCGGACATGCACGATGATGTCCGGGAAGACGGTCGACGCCACGAGTGGGTCGTCGCATGGCGGAGGCGTTCCAAAGTGCAGTCGCTTTGGATCTGCCCCATGGCGGTTGTACTCGATGTCAACAACGAGACCGGGCGCCACAAGTTCCGCGATGTAGATCGCAACGTGATGCGCGAGCGCTCTTTCGCTCACATCGAGGTCGAGCAGTTCAGACTGCTCTTCAACAAGACGGTCCACAGCACGATTGACAAGTTCCTCGGCGTCTTGTTGGTTCATCTGCCGCTCCAGGTGACTGACCCCAAGTTCGCAAGTGCGAGAGTCCAGTCCTCAGTGGCCAGCGCCATGCTCATGTCCCGCTCCTTTGAGGCCTATTGCACCGTGCGTAGCCCACGCGCGGTCGCGCGGTGTCGGTCTATCCGAGCGCGATCGCGCGCCAGGTTGATGCGCTCATTGCGTGGGAGGGAGTCAGCCCGTCCCATGCGGCGGCGGGAGCAGGCTCTCGAGTCTGGAGTCGACGACCGAAGCCCGCTCGGTCAGATATCTCCATAGTTGCGCGTCCTCATGGTCGACGATCGCGTCGAATTCGTCGAACCTGATGTCGAGCACTTCGTTGAACGCCGCGCGCGCCAACGCAGCCGCTCTCTCGGTGGCCTTGCTGTCGGTCTTGCCCCAGCAAAAGAGCCAGCAGACGCTGGGGCCAGAGACGCATCCATCGGAGTGCACCAGCCAGTAGTCTGCTCGGGCCTTCGTGAACGTGGAGTGGTCCACTCGATTCAGCGCATCCAGCGCTCGGTCCTTCGATACTGTCAGACGTATCACCGCTCCCCCTTCTTCACCTGACGCGTTGCGCATGAGCAGATGCCCATGCGGCTCTCTCCCGCAGTCGATCGCCTGGCGTTCTGCTCTTGCGTCTGCTAGACGGCATCCAGCTTGACACCAAGTGCATCCGCAAACTGATGGGTCGTCAGAAGTAGCGAGTTCGTGGGGTCGAATCTGTTCTTGCCGACGGCCTCCAGAAACAGCATGTACTGCCTCACCCGTAGAAGTGTCCGCAGGCGTGTCTGCGAGGATGCAAGCGACACGCCGTACCGACCCAAAGCGCAAGCGTTGATGACGCCGCCCATGATGTGCTTCCCGGAGCCGCTTCCTTCGATTTCGATCGCCATGAAGCATCGGGCATTGGGATTTCGAGAGGACATAGACTCCAGGCTGGGAGCCGAGCCTGTTCCGCAGAAGGTGCTGACGTTGTCAACGAAGGCCCCGTGGAGACTTGTGAGGAGCCGCTGATGCTGCGTACCCAGTTTGTCGTACTCCTCGGTGTAATGCTGTTTGGCTGTCGCGAAAGGCCCCACCGCGATATCGACGCGGGGCGAGTATCTGCCCACCTCGTTGCGGAAAGCCTGCCATTCAGCCACGACGGATTCCCAAGGAAACACATCCCTCAGCGCCTCAGCGAGGGTACGTTGATCTTCGCGCATGTCACAGCTCCCCCCTTCACCTGAAACGTAGCCTGCAGATGGAATTGCCGCAGGCACAGACGGTCTCCATCCGCACAGGACGGTAACACTTCGACTCAGCGGGCGATACGGGCAGTCGGTGTCGGCCGGTCGCTCACGCACGCCAGTGGTCTCGCCTACAGAGGCGGCCGGATTCGCATAGGTCCGGTTGAGAGGACGGTGAACGCCCCGGGCATCTCGTCACCACGCTCGCCGACTACCCGCTCAGCGGTGTCCGCCGGGCTCGCCGAGGAGAGTTCCGGCAAGCGCACGAGCAGCCCCCGGGCGCGACTCGACGCAGGTGGAACACGAGCTCGCCGAAGCCCTTTTCGGCGGCCAGGAGGATGCTGTCTTGGGGACTGCGCTCATTGGCGCAAACCTTCCGGCGAGGACGACTGCGACGACAACTCCAATGTGCGAGGCTGAGGGCAGCGCGGCCGCGGTGACAATGCCGGAGTGTGGCCGCATCTGTCCGAGGGGCCTGCCAAGCTGCAATGCTCGGACGCGCGTCCACGGTCGCCGTTGTCGCGGCTGATAATGAGGGCTACTACAGGGGAGAGGCCGTGCTGAACGCCGCGTTCGCGCTGAGCACCGGCCGCATCGGCCAGACGATCATTGGTGCGTGCTTTGCCCGAGCCGCTCTGGTTCCGGGCAGGCCGCAGGTAGGGTACTCTTGTGAATCGAGAGGGGTGCCCTGCGCGGTCTCAGTGTTTCCGCCCCTCAGGCGCTGCCACTTCTGGCCCGAGTGGTGGCACATGATGACTGCCAGCGTGTCGGCAGCACGAGTCGATGCCGGTGGCCAGATCTCTTGCGGAGAACGAGCGACGGCGAGCACGCATGGTGACTGACGGCAAGACCGTAGGATCCCCGAGGCAGCCCCCCGAAGAGGAGGAGCTCGCCCGCCTCGAGGCGCGACTCGCGGGCCTTGAAGAGGAGCTTGCCGACCGCGAGCTCGAGCTGGCCACGATCCTGCGCGAGCTCCGCGACTTCGAGCTGCGCTTCCTGGCCATCGTCGGCACCCGCCAGGCCGAACTCGACCGCCTTGAGGCGAGGATCGCCGCCCTCCTCGCGGTCCGCGACCCGTCACTAGAGGCCGAGCAGTCAGCCGCAGCCAGCGCCGAGCAGGCGCGCCAGTCGGCCGAAGAGCTCGGCGACGACCCCGAGGCCCTGGCCCAGGCCGCCTCCGAGCCGCAGCGCGAGATCCCTGAGGACCTCAAGAAGCTCTTCCGTCAGGTGGCCAAGTCCGTGCACCCCGACCTCGCCGCCGATGACGCGGACCGCGTCCTGCGCGAGCGACAGATGGTCGCGGCCAACGCCGCCTACGTAGCCGGCGACGTCCAGCAACTGAGGGCGCTCCTCGACGACTGGCAGTCGCGACCGGAGGCCGTCAGAGGGGATGACACCGGCGCGCAGCTCGTGCGCGCCCTCCGCCGCATCGCCGCCGTCGAGAAGCGCCTCGCCGACCTCGCCGCCGAGATCGCCGCCTGCGACGAGGGCAGTCTCGCCCAGCTCCACGCCCAGGCCCAGGCAGCCCAGGCCGAGGGCCGCGACCTGCTGCAGGAGATGGCCGCCGAGGTCGAGTGCCGCATCGCCGCGGCGACCCTGCGACTGCGCGAGCTGGCCGACGCAACGGAGCAAGGCAATGGCTGACGCAGGCAAGGAACCCCGCCGCGACCTTGCCCGACGCAGCGTCGGCATCGAGCGCGCCGCCGGCCTCGTCGAACGCGGCCTGGAGCTGGCGACGGCGATCATCGAGGGCGCCTTCGTCGGTGTCGCCGCCGGAGCCATCCACACCATCGCCCTCAAGCGCGAGGGCTCGCTCTGGGCGTGGGGAGGCAATGACAGCGGCCAACTCGGCCTCGGTGATAGAGAGGCACGCCCCCGCCCCACGCGCGTCGGCCTCGACAGCGACTGGGCGACGGTCGCGGCCGGACAATGCCAGACCCTCGCCCTCAAGCGCGATGGCTCGCTCTGGGCCTGGGGAGACAATGGTGATGGCTCGCTCGGCCTCGGCGACAGACATCACCGCGATCGCCCCACGTGCCTCGGCGGCGACAGCGACTGGGCGACGGTCGCGGCTGGAGACAGCCACATCCTCGCCCTCAAGCGCGACGGCTCGCTCTGGACGTGGGGATCCAACAGATGGGGTCAGCTTGGCCTCGGTGACAGAGAGCATCGTGATCGCCCCACGCGCGTCGGCGACGACAGCGACTGGGCGACGATCGCAGCCGGATCACGCACTTTCGCCGTAAAGCGCGACGGCTCGCTCTGGGCGTGGGGCGACAACTGGTTGGGAGAGCTCGGTCTTGGTGATGATCGCAATTGCGACAGCCCCACGCGCCTCGGCGGCGACAGCGACTGGGCGACGATCGCGGCTGATGCCAGCCACACCCTCGCCCTCAAGCGCGACGGCTCGCTCTGGGCATGGGGACGGAACAGCCAAGGTCAGCTCGGCCTCGCTGACAGAGTCGACCGCGACCGCCCCACGCGCGTTGGCGTCGACGACGACTGGGCGGTGGTCGCGGCCGGATTGAGCCACACCCTCGCCCTGAAGCGCGACGGCTCGCTGTGGGCGTGGGGAGAGAACCGCCTCGGTCAGCTCGGCCTCGGCGACAGACAGAACCGCGATCGCCCCACGCGCCTCGGCCGCGATAGCGACTGGGTGGTGGTCGCGGCCGGATGGGAACACGCCCTCGCCTTGAAGCGCGACGGTTCGCTCGGGGCGTGGGGGTGGAACGAGGCCGGTCAGCTTGGTCTCGGCAACGCTCCGACCGGCGACCGACCCACGCGCGTCGACGACGGCAGCAACGGGGCGGCGGTCGCCGGCGGAGCCAGCCACACCATCGCCCTCAAGCGCGAGGGCTCGCTCTGGGTGTGGGGAGGCAATGGATGGAGTCAGCTCGGCCTGTGTGACGGAGAGGACCGCGATCGCCCCACACGCCTCGGCGGCGACAGCGACTGGGCGGTGGTCGCGGCCGGAGACAAACACACCCTCGCCCTGAAACGCGACGGCTCGCTGTGGGCGTGGGGAGAGAACCGCCTCGGTCAGCTCGGCCTCGGCGACAGACAGAACCGCGATCGCCCCACACGCCTCGGCGGCGACAGCGACTGGGCAGCGGTTGCGGCCGGAGAGGAGTACACCCTCGCCCTCAAGCGCGACGGCTCGCTCTGGGCTTGGGGAGAAAATGGGTACGGTCAGCTCGGCCTCGGTGACATCGACAGCTGCGACTGCCCCACGCGCGTCGGCGGCGACAGCGACTGGGCGGCGGTCGCGGCCGCCCTACGCCACACCCTGGCACTCAAACGCGACGGCTCGCTCTGGACGTGGGGAGGCAATGGATGGGGTCAGCTTGGCCTCGGCGACAGTGAGGACCGCGACCGCCCCACGCGTGTCCCCGGCGACAGCGACTGGGCGCAGGCTGCGATTGGAGGGTTGATGTACGCCATCGCCCTCAAGCGCGACGGTTCACTCTGGGCGTGGGGGCGAAATGATAACGGCCAGCTCGGCCTCGGAGACAGACGGAACCGCGATCGCCCCACGCGCCTCGGCCGCGATAGCGACTGGGTGGTGGTCGCGGCCGGATGGGAACACGCCCTCGCCTTGAAGCGCGACGGCTCGCTGTGGGCGTGGGGGGACAATGGCCAAAGCCGGCTAGGCTTTGGTGACAGTAGTGCCCGCAATCTCCCCACAAACGTCGCCGGCGACAACGACTGGGTGACGGTCGCAGCCGGATACAGCCACAGCCTCGCCCTCAGGTGCGACGGCTCGCTCTGGGCGTGGGGATGCAACCGAAGCAGTCAGCTCGGCCTCGGCGACGTCGTGCTCAGCGACCGGCCGACGCGTGTTCAGTCGATGTGAATCGCGTGACGATCCTCGCCACCGCGTCCGCGTCCGCGTCGTCGTCATCGGCTGAGTGTAGCTATGTCGGCGGGGCCATCTTCGACGGAAGGCGACCCGTCGCGTCGTCCTCTTGTGGCGGCCGGCGCCGGCCGCCACGCTCGCGGACGCCAGCGGCCAATTGGCCTTCCTTGCCGGCAGTGCATACGCAGGCGGCGAGCGCGTGATGGCCGCGAGCCGCCGACAGACCCGGCGCGTTCACCGCAGCCATCCTGCCTGCCGAGACGGCAGCAGCAGACGAGGAGGGGCCCTGCTGGTCGCGACCTTCGGGCCGAGCTCTCGCTGCGCGGGCAGGACCATCACCTTCGAGAACGAGCAGTTCGTCCACGAGGTCCTCGGCCCCATCTCCGCTGTCGACGTGATGGACTACGACTGCAAGGGCTGGCTGGAGTGGCCCGTGGACGGGATGCGTGCCTGGGTCGGCTCGCGCGAAGGGTCGCTCGCGCCTGGGGTCGGCGCAGCACGCGAAACCGCGTCTATGCTGACACCGGCGGCTTCAAGCCTTCCGGGCGCCACATGGACGAACCGCTGCCCGGCTTGTCGGCAGGCTGAGCTGGCGCCGGGCGAAGCGAAGACGCCGTTTTTCGGCGGCGCCCCCAAGCCCGCCTGGCTCTGCCCGCGCTGTCAGGCGGAGTTCGTGCAGGAGGCTGCGCCCGCGGGCGGCGGCGCGGCGACCTACGAGCTCAAGCGAGCCGGCGCCGCTGGGGCCGCCGTCGCCAAGCGGGTCGCCAAGGTCCTGACTATCCGGTGGGAGGTGGCGCTGTGAAGGCTTGGCTTGTGACTTGGGATTGGTGCGGCGACCATGCGGCTGTGGGCGATCAGCTCGTGGCCATTCTCAACGCCAAGCGATCGCAATCCAGCGTCGCCAAGTACGTTGAGCTTCTACACCTGCTTGCCACTTCCCCGGCCTTCGAGGTTGCCCAATGTGCGCATGGCCGGGGCAGGCAACCGCATCAGGCGACCATGGTGCAGATCATCAACGGTGTGCCGCATGGTGGCCGCATCACTTGTGGTCACAACCCTTGGATGGTTGCCCGCCTCGTATCGAATCTGGTGGTGGAGCCGGACTTCGATGCTGGGATCGAAACGGTTCGCTGGCAGGAGCCTCCGACCTGCCGGTGGCAAGATGAGACTCAACGCGGCCTCGTGGTGGAGCGAGACGGCGATGTACGCGAGCTCATTCGATCACTGAAGCCTCTCCTATCGGATTGTCTGTTGGCAGGCCGGCACACGCACGAGCAGAGCGGCCTGACGGCGTGACCGGCGCGCGCGCGTGCCCACCTCGCGGTGGCTGAGGTGCCAGGCAGCCGTGCCATTGCTGCCGTCCGCTCGCGGACGTAGCATGCTCGAACCAAGTACGCGGCTCAGGAGGGCCCATGCTGGTCGCGACGTTCGCACCGAGCTCGGGCTGCGAAGGCAGGACGATCACCTTCGAGAACGAGCAGTTCGTCCACGAGATCCTCGGGCTGATCTCCGCCGCAGACGTCATGGAGTACGACCGCAAAGGCTGGCTGCGCTGGCCGATGGACGGCATGCGCGCCTGGGTCGGTGCACGCGCGGGCGGGACGACGGCTCCTGCCGCGGCGGCGCCCGGGCCAGCGTCCGCTCAGGCGCCGGCAAGGCCCCTCCCCGCGCGGGACTCCTGGACAGCGCGCTGCCCCGCCTGCCAGGCGTCGGCGCTGCTGGCGGGCGAAGCGAAGACCCCGTTCTTCGGCGGCGCGCCCAAGGCGGTCTGGCTCTGCCCGCGCTGTCAGTCCGAGTTCGTGCAGAAGCCCGCGCCGGCAGGCGGCGGGCCGCTGACCTATGAGCTCAAGCGGGCTGGCCCCTCCGCGACCGACGTCGTCAAGCGCTTCGCCAAGGAGGCGCTCACGAGCGCCGAGTGGGCCCGGGTCGCAGCCGGGGGGCGCTCCGACGGCGAGGTCGCCAGCGCCGACCTGCAGAGCTTCCTGCTCGCCGTGCGAGACGGCTCCACGACCTTTCGCTTGGACGGGGAGTCGCCGGTCGCCCTCAAGCGCGGCGAGTTCGCCGCGCTGCGCTGCCCAGACGTCATCCTCCGCGAGCCGCGCCGCGTGACGCAGGGAGTCTACGGCGGTCCGCGCGTTCGCGTCAGCAAGAGCCTCTCCTTCAACCTCGGTGCCTTCCGCGCCGCCCCCCACGAGGAGCTCCACGACGTCGACCGCGGCGAGCTCGTGGTCACCAGCAAGCGCTACGTGTTCATCGGCGAGAAGCGCACGGTGAGCGCCAACCTCACGATGATCGTCGCCGTCGAGCCCTACCTCGACGCCGTCGCCATCCACCGCTCCAACAAGCAGCGCATGGAGATGTTCACGAACCTCGACCGCTACGGCTTCGACTTCGAATGGGAGGGGCGCAGCCACATGGCCAGCGTCAGCGGCCTGGTCGTGGCCTGCGCGCTTGAGGGTCTGATGGCGGGCGGCGAGGCGGCAGTTCCGGCGTCACGGAACTCCGCCGCACCCAGACGCGGCTCTGACCCGCCCAGTACGCTCGATGAACTCGAGAGGTTGGTGAAGCTGCGAGACAGCGGGGCGCTCAGCGAAGCGGAGTTCGAGAAGCTCAAAGCCAGGCTCATCGGGTGAGGCGGTGCAATGATCGAGCGCGATCGGCCCGCGCCGACAATGCCCTTCACTCTTCCCGAAATTCGAGCGCCGCGGCGCACGCCGATAGAGAGCGAGTGCATCCCTATGTGTGTTCTGGAAGACCGGCAGCGACGATGAGACGGCATGGTGACTGACGGCAAGAACGTAGCATCCCCGAGGCAGCGTCCCGAAGAGGAGGAGCTCACCCGCCTCGAGGCGCGCCTCGCGGGCCTCGAAGAGGAGCTCGCCGACCGCGAGCTCGAGCTGGCGACCATCCTGCGCGAGCTCCGCGACTTCGAGCTGCGCTTTCTGGCCATCGTCGGCACCCGCCAAGCCGAGCTCGACCGCCTCGAGGCCGAGATCGCCGCACTCCTTCTCGCCCGCGACCCGTCGCCGGAGGCCGCGCAGGCAGCCGCGGCCAGCGCCGAGCAGGCGCGCCAGTCGGCCGAGGAGCTCGGCGACGACCCCGAGGCCCTGGCCCAGGCTGCCGCCACGCCCCAGCGCGAGATCCCCGAAGACCTCAAGAAGCTCTTCCGCCAGGTGGCCAAAGCCGTGCACCCGGACCTCGCCGCCGATAGCGCGGACCGCGTTCTGCGCGAGCGACAGATGGTCGCCGCCAACGCCGCCTACGAGGCCGGCGACGTGCAGCAGCTGCGGACGCTCCTCGACGACTGGCAGTCGCGACCGGAGGCCGTCTCAGGGGATGACGCCGGCGCGCAGCTCGTGCGCGCCCTGCGGCGCATCGCCGCCGTCGAGAAGCGCCTTGCCGACCTCGCCGCCGAGATCGTCGCCTGCGCCGAGGGCAGTCTCGCCCAACTCC
>Ga0247842_10006603_pt1 | contig 13036 bp, 10 predicted proteins | sample LaCruzMarch2015__3_FD_192411 | JGI IMG/M metagenome (GOLD analysis project Ga0247842, IMG submission 192411) | Freshwater microbial communities from meromictic Lake La Cruz, Castile-La Mancha, Spain - LaCruzMarch2015_19m | ecosystem: Environmental > Aquatic > Freshwater > Lake | place: Spain...
AAAATAATATGGAACATGCATTAATTTACTGCCGAGTCTCAACCGAGGAACAAGCCGAGGACGGCCACCACTCCCTTGCGACCCAGCTCAAGCTCTGCAAACGAGCGATCGAGGAAAGTAACAAATTCAAACTGATAGATGACGGTGTTTTTGAAGACCCCGGACGATCAGCCACTAATATGAACCGGCCGGGACTGCAAGACATGCTACTTAAAATCCAAGACGACAAAACAATCAGAGCTGTTTTTATTCAAGACACTGACCGACTAGCCAGAAACGCTCTTGATCACATGCAGATCAAAGCGATCATGAAAAAGCATGATGTCGAACTGTTCTCTGTCTCCCAGCCGGGCATTACCGACAGCCCCGAGGGAAACTTTATGGATTTGGTTATTGCCGGTGTGAACCAACTGCAATCACAAATCACTTCAAGAAAAACGCTAAAAAGTCTTGAGCAGAAATTCTGGGAGGGTTGGTGGCCGACCGGTGTGGCTGTTGGATATTTAAATGCTGGCGAACCAGACGATGAGAAAAAGAGAATTATTATTGTAGACGAGGAACGAGCACCACTTATTCAAGAGGCATTTAAAATGTATGTGACCGGAGATTACTCGGTTTTTGAAGTTCGCGATGCTTTATATAAAAAAGGATTTAGAACACACGCCGACAAACGATTGGCTCACAGCAAGATGATTGAGATCTTAAAAAATCCATTTTATTACGGAGAGATGCGATGGCGAGGATTGGTTAACACCGGAAAACATAAACCGCTTATAGATAAAGATTTATGGGAACGAGTCCAACTGGTTATGGCCGAACATAACCGCTACGCCTGCCGACGGCAAAAGTTTAACTTCATTCTGCGAGGTCTGACCTTTTGTGCTAACTGCGGACAAAGGTACACAGCCGAGCATCATCCTAAGAAAAATAAATCATATTACCACTGCAACCGGTCCGGTGATCAGATCAAATGCCGAGATAAGTATGTGGAAGTTTGGGATATAGAACAGCAGGTCGCTGACTTATTCAAGTACATAGAATTCACTCCTGATTTTACCGACAGATTAGTGACCAAAATTGAAAAAATTTACAGCGGTCGCAAGGAAGTGATCAATAAAGATAAGAAAGCTCTGAATACTCAAAAGATGATGTTCGAAAAGAAGCGAGATACAGCGGAGGAGAAACTATTTGCCGGATTAATTACCGATGACGACTTCTCCAGAGTAAAAGTGAAAATCAAAGAACAGCTCGAGCTATTGCAAGACGAACTGTACACCCAAGATAAAAAACTCAATATGAGAATTGATGAACTGCAAGATATGCTCTTGTTCGTCCGCAACGCTTACGAAGCCTATACCAAATCGCCGGATGAAATGAAAAGACTATTCCTCGGTCTTTATTGGGAGAGGTTTGAGGTGGCCGACAAAAAAATCCAAACCGTAATACCATCACCGATCATTAGAGGCCTGATGCAAGCCGAGGATTTGGTCTTTACCAAGAAATACAAAGAGATTGCCGGTCCAAGAATAATAACCGACTTGGCCGTAGAATTTACACCCTTCATAGCTGGCAAATCAAAATCAAAGATTGCCCCTAAAATGCAAAAATCCCGACAAATTGCCGAGATTCCTGCAATGATATCCAATCAACCGAACTCGGTTATATTAGATACCGTTTGGGGTGCCTAGAGAGAATCGAACTCTCGCTAACGGGACCACAACCCGTCGTTCTACCATTAAACCATAGGCACCATTTATTGTTTCGATGAAACGTACGCCCGGGGGGAGTCGAACCCTCGTCTAGAGCTTAGAAGGCTCCCGTTCTATCCGCTGAACTACGGGCGCATGATATATTTTTGTCTAATTATTGTCTTATATTAATAGAAATGTTAACTCTTGTCAAATCATTTAACTTTCATTCATAGTTCTCTCTGCCTTAAAGCTTCATAAAGCAAAATGGCTGCTGAAACAGAAACATTTAAAGAGTCAATTCCTTTATTCATGGGTATTTTTACTAGTTTATCGGCCATTGTTAGCCATTTTTCACTTAGTCCTTGGGCCTCTGAACCCAAGATAATAGCTATTGGCAAATTCATGTTTTCTTTAGTATACTTACCTTTCGCGGTTGTTGCGGCCGCAAAACCGGTAATATTGTTTTTTTTAAGCCATTCGGTCGTTTCTTTAATAGAGCTAATAATAATCGGTAAACTAAACACATAACCCTCGCTTGCCCGTATTACATTCGGATTATAAATATCTGTCTGATTGTCATTAATTATTATTGCATCCACACCAGCCGCATAGGCTGTTCTTAAAATTGCGCCTAAATTCCCCGGTTTTTCAACAGCCTCTAAAATAATGATTAAGGGCTTTTTACTTAATCTTATTTGCTCTAATTTAACTGATTTGTTTTTAGCAAGCGCAAAATATCCATCTGGACTTTCTTTGTAACAAATTTTTGCAAATATTTCTTCTGAAACTTCCGTTATTTTTTCTCGATCAACCCCGAAAAAACCACAAACCATATTTTTTATGAGCCTGGGGGAATAAAATAATTCTAAAACCTCTATCTCCTCTTTTATGGCTAACTCTATTTCCCTTGCGCCATCAATTATAAATAGGCCGCTCGCCTTTCTTTCGCGTGATTTCTGTAATTTTACTAAGTCCTTTATTTTTTGATTACTTAAACTATTAATTGTCTTCATATATCTAATTATAAAACAATTTAAGATAAACGTATAATAATTTATCTATAATATTTAAAACCTTATTTTTCTGCTATAATAAGACTATCCTAATAATTATTTTTATGCCAATTCCCCAACTTAAATCACATAAAACCGTTTCCTGGAAAAAGGCTGACAGTTCTCATGCTCCACTAAAAAAACCAAAAAAGAGCCTTTTTAGAAAACTATTAATAATGGCTTTAGTTTTTATCGCTTTAATTATAGTCGCATCATTTGTGGCGATTACTTGGCTTTCTCGCGATCTGCCAAATCCAAATCAATTAATCAACCGGGAAATAGCCCAAAGCACAAAAATTTACGATCGCACTGGACAGAGCGTTCTTTATGAGATTAGTGGCGAACAAAGAAGAACACTTGTCCCCCTAAATGAGATTCCTGATAGAGTAAAGCAAGCAACTATTTCAATCGAGGATAAAAGTTTTTATAACCATGGTGGCTTTAGTGTTTGGGCCATGGTTCGGACCGTTATCACTAATGTTATATATAATCGCAGTGCTGGTGGCTCTACTTTAACTCAACAATTTATAAAAAACGCTGTTCTCTCTAATGAAAAAACTATTACGAGAAAAATCAAGGAATTAATAATGGCCTATCAACTAGAAAAAAAGTTTTCTAAAGACGAAATTCTGCAAATGTATCTCAATGAAATTCCTTATGGATCAAATGCTTATGGGGTTGAGGCGGCCAGTCAAAAATATTTTGGCAAAAGTGTCCGTGATGTTACTTTAGCAGAAGCAGCTATTTTAGCGGCTCTTCCTCAATCACCAAGCCGCTACTCTCCTTATGGCGCTAACAAAGACCTTCTGTTGGGTCGTAAAGACTATATTTTAAATCTATTAGTGGAGCAGGGTTATATTTCTAGCAACGAGAGAGATGATGCCAAAATGCAAGAGATTGTTTTTAAGGGGAGAGATAATAATATCACTGCGCCTCATTTTGTGATGTATATTAAGGACTTGCTCTCGGAGAAATATGGGGAAAAAATGATTGAACAGGAAGGCCTAAAAATATATACCACCCTTGATTTATATAAACAAAAAATAGCCGAAGAAATAATTACAGAAAAAACCAAGGATTATCCTGAGAAATATGGAGCGAACAATGCTTCTTTGGTCGCGATTGACCCAAAAACTGGACAAATTTTAGCCATGGTTGGTTCCCGTAATTATTTTGATGATTCTATTGATGGTCAAGTAAATGTAACCACTCGACCTCGTCAACCTGGATCATCAATGAAGCCCCTAGTTTATGCCGCTCTCTTTGAAAAAGGTTACACTCCTGATACTATTTTGTATGATGTTGTCACTGATTTTTCTACTAATTCTGCTCAACCGTATACGCCACATAATTATAACGGTAAAGAATTGGGACCTGTTTCAATTCGCCAGGCGCTTGCAGGATCACTAAATATTCCCGCTGTCAAAGCGATATATTTGGCTGATATAAATAGCGTGATTGATTTAGCCGAGAATTTGGGCTATTCAACCCTATACCCACGCAGTCGCTTCGGCCTATCTTTAGTTCTTGGCGGAGGTGAGGTTAAAATGTTAGAACACGTTAACGCTTACAGCGCCTTCGCACGTGATGGCAAGTTGAGTTCGGTTGTTAGTATTTTAAAAGTAGAAGACAAAAATGGAAGAATTATTGAAGAATATAAATCAAGTGAAAAAAAGGTGCTCGATTCTCAAGTTGCGCGAATGATTAATAGTATTTTAAGTGATAATGCTGCCCGAACTTACATTTTTGGAGCAAAAAATTTTTTAACCCTTGGAAATAGATCTGTCGCCGCTAAAACAGGAACGACTAATGATTTCCATGATGCTTGGACAATTGGCTACACTCCCTCTCTAGTGACTGGTGTTTGGGTGGGCAACAGTAATAATGACGCTATGAAAGGAAAGGCTGATGGCAGTGTTTTGGCTGCTCCTATCTGGAATGCTTTCATGACTAAGGTGCTTGGCGATACGACAATTGAAAACTTTAAGGCTCCAAGTGATTATAAGACCGGTAAAGCGATTCTAGACGGTCAAATTCCAATGCAAATAGTAAAAATAGATAAAAGCTCAGGTCTCCTGGCGACGAGCTCTACGCCGCCCGAATTAATCGAAGAAAGGTCAACGACTGTCCATCATAATATTTTGTTTTATGTTAACCGATCTGACCCAAAGGGCTCTGCTCCAACGAGTCCGGAAAGTGACCCCCAATATACGCTTTGGGAAACAGCCGTACAAAAATGGGCCGAAAAAAATGCTAGTTCCTCAACCTCAACCATACCGGTTAATTATGACGAATTACATAAACCGGAGAATAAGCCAGTAATTTCAATAATCTCGCCCCTAAAAAATCAAACTATTACTAGCGACAACCTAACAATTCAAATAGAAGCGACCGCGCCACGAGGTATTAATCGCACTGAATATTTTCTTAATGGTAATCTTTGGCAAACAAAGTGGGGGCTGCCTGAAATATTTACCTCTTCTATAAATTTTTTAAACAATGGGTACCACAGTTTCCGTGTTAAAGTTTGTGATGATGTTGAAAATTGTTCCGAAGAAACTCTTTATTTTAATTTACTAATAAAAAATAATCCAGTTATAACGGAAAAGAACTCAATTAAGCTGATATACCCAGCCTCTGGCTTAGCTATTAATTCAATTGATTTCCCCTTATCTATTCAATTCCAAATTGAACGTCCAGAAAAAGCCGCAAATTTAAAGCTTTTTGTTAAGGACTCAACAGGAAAGCTTAACTTACTAAAAACCTCTAATACTATTTCTAATAAGACCATACAAATCCTTTTAGAAGGGCCCTTATCCCCCGGAGTCTACGCACTTTTTGGAGAGCTATCTAATTGGGGTGGGGAGACTATAAAAAGTAACGAAATATCTTTAAATATTAATTAGATAAATTCTCAATAAAAAAACACCCTCTTATTTGGGTGTTTTTTATTTATATTTTACTGTCTAATAGGCATTATAATATACAAATAATCGTTTTCTTTTTCTGGTCTTAATACACAGGGCGTTTTATTGCTCAGAATCCCCAGTCTAACCATGGTCCCTTCAATATTATTTAGACCATCGAGTAAATATCTATAGTTAATCGTGATTTCATTTTCCCCTCCTTTAATTTCCGCTTCTACTTCTATTTGACTTTCCCCGCTCATTCCTGAAAAAGAAGAAACTGTTATTTTGTTTTTTGAAAAAACCAAAGTAATATCATTAATTCCTGTTTTAGAAAATAGAGCGGCCGCTTTTACGGCACGCAAAAGCTCAACTCTCTCAACTAAAACATCTGTTTGGCTTTTGGCGGGAATAATTTGCTTATAATCTGGATAATGGCCACTAATTAATCTTGATATTAATTCAACCGAATCAACTGTAAATAGTATTTGATTTTCCGCCAAGTACATCTTTACTTCCTGATCTTCGCCTACTTCCCCCCCCTCGAGATTATTTAAAACTCTTAACACCTCTTGAATTGTTTTAGCGGGAACAATTATTTTATAGTCGCCCTCTTGATGATCCCCTTTTACCCCCACTTCCTTTTCAGCCAACCTATAACTATCTGTAGCCGCTAGGCTTAACTTGCCCTTATTAAAGCAAAATAAGACTCCGGTTAACTCAAGACGGTTTTCGCTACTTGAGACCGAGAAAATGACACTATTTAAAGCCTTTTTTAATGATTCACTATTACATGAATAATAAACAGACCTTGTTACGGTTGGTATTAATGGATACTCTTTAGCCGATTCTCCTTTTATTTTTGTTTTATAATTCCCACACTCTATTTTCAGCTCGTTATCCTTAACATCTAATTTTACCTTCTCCCCACTATTTAATAAATTAATATACTCTGTTATTAATTTTGAATCAACCGTAAAACTCCCCTCCGTTTCTATCTTTCCCCTCACTTGGTGTGTTATACCTATCTCTAAATTTGTACTGACAAATTCGATATTACCGCCCTCGGTCTTAATTAATATATTATTTAAAATTGGGAGGTTAATATTTTTGCTTGTTAGGTGCCCTGCTATATTCAAACCTCGTTTTAAATTTTCCTGAAGACTAATGAAGCGCATATTTTTATATAGGTTATATTATATATTAATTTATATATAAATAAGTAATAATAACAATAAGGGGCGGGATAACTTTTGATAATTGGCTTTTCGACACTTTTCCCTAATTAATTTGCGTTTTTTGCTGTTGAAATCGCAGCTTATTAATCGGGCATATTTTTTAATAGTTTGTGAAGAACCTTCCTGGTATTGTTTTTACACACAAGTTGTTAAATTGAATTCCCAGTCTAAGAACAAGATATTAACAAAGTTGTCCCCAAAAAAATACGAAACTCTGTTAATAAGTGTGCCCAAAAAGTTGACGGACAGACTCTAGTTCTTGTTTAACTTTTTCATTACCCCGTTCTTTAACTTCGGTTTGTATTTTATTATATGCATGCATGGCTGTGGTATGATCTCTGCCGCCCAACTCATTTCCGATTGTTGGGTATGATGTACTTAATTCCTCCCGAATAAGATAAATAGCGATTTGTCGTGGCCAGACTAATTCTTTTTTACGGCTTGCACCAATCAATTCTTTGTAGGTAACATTATAAAATTTAGCCGAAGCCTCAACAATTTCTTTAGGAGTTAGAGATTTTGTTTGAATATTTGAGATATAGTCGCCCAAAACTTCTTTGACTGTTTTTAGGTTTGGAACCAAACCTTTAAATTGGTGAGAGGCGATAACTTTGTTCAGGGCGCCCTCTAATTCTCTTATATTGTTTTGGACATGCTCGGCAATATAGGAAAGCATTTCACGATCCAAGGGGCAACCTTTTTCTAAGGCCTTTTTCTCTAAAATAGCAATTTTAGTTTCAATATCTGGTTTTCCAACGTCTGCAACCATCCCCGCCTCAAAGCGAGAGACTAAACGTTTTTCAATAGCAGGTATGGCTTTTGGAGCTCTGTCGGACGTTAAGACAATCTGCTTATCATTTTGGAGGAGCTCGTTAAAAGTATGAAAAAATTCTTCCTGCGTACCATCTTTGCCGCCCATGAATTGAACGTCATCTACCAACAATAAATCGACGTTACGATATAAGTTTTTAAACTCTTTTGCCTTGCCAGTCGTAACGGCTTGAATATAATTATTAGTAAACTTTTCACTGGTAGTATATAAAATTTTATCGCTTTTTTTGGCGACCTCATTGCCAATGGCTTGTAATAAATGAGTTTTTCCTAAACCGACGCCTCCATAAATAAATAAAGGGTTATATGCTTTTCCTAAATTATTAACAACAGCGAGGCAAGCGGCATTGGCTAACTCGTTTCCGCGACCAACAATAAAATTTTCAAATACATAGCGAGGATTGAGTCCGTGGCGATTTCCACTATTTAGAGGCATATTGGTCGGCGCGTTAGGCGATGTGAGGTTAGTCGGTGTGTAGATGTTTTGATTTTTTTGTTCGCTAATAGTACTTTCCGGTTTTATTTCAGGGCTATTTATTTGAAAAGGGGTGTTTCCACTTTTTTTTAATTCGATCTTATAAATTATTTCCTTAATTTTTTGCTTAGTTACATTTTCAAGGGCATTAAGTGTATTCTTATGGTATTTTTCCTCAAGCCATTTTTTTACAAAGGCATTAGGTACGCAAATAATAACTCGCTCATTCTCAAACGAAGAAATAAATGTATCTTTAAACCAGGTAATAAAATTGGCCCGGGACAAACTAACTTCAATTTCCCCTAAAACCGCTTGCCAAACTTGCTCGTTATTCATAGGAATAAGGATTAATGACGTTTAAATCAAATTAATAAATCAGAATTTTATATCAATATAATTATATTAGATATAGCCTTTAATAACAAGGCTGCGCGCTGTTTATGATATGTGAATAAAAAGTGAATAAGTAAAAGTTGTCACCACTTATTGTAATTGACTTTAATAAATAAAGATGTTATCTTGTTTAATAATATCAATTACTTAAGTATTATCTTATGCCGAAAAGAACCTACCAGCCGAATAAACGTCGGGCCAGTAAAAAACACGGATTTCTAAAAAGAATGCAGACTGAAGATGGTCGAGTTGTTTTAAAGAGACGCCGTCAAAAAGGACGTAAAAAGTTAAGCAAATAGTGTTTAATTGGTTTACATGTTAGAAAAAAATAATAGAATATGTCTTGATAAAGAGTTTGACCGCGTTTTTAAAACCGGCCAATCTTTTTATGGTAAGGTATTGGGCATTAAAATTGCGGACAACAATCTGAAGTCTACCCGTTTTGGTATAATGGTAAGCTTGAAGGTTAGCAAAAAAGCTGTAGTGAGAAATAAGCTTAAAAGGCAAATTAGGTCTATTATTAGCCAATATTTAGACTTTATGAAAATTGGAAAAGACGTCGTTATTATAGTTTTTCCTTTAATATTAGATAAAAACTTTGAAGAAATTAAAAAAATATTGGCTGGCGGTTTTGAAAAACTAAAGTTATATAAATAAGCTAATATTAGTAAAATATGATAGGGCTTATAAATAAATTTTTAAAGAATTTAGTAATCGGGCTAATAAAAGTCTACCAAAAAACAATTTCATTTGATCATAGTGCCCTTAAAGTATTTTATCCTCATGGTTTTTGCCGCTTTAGACCAACTTGTTCTGAATATGGCGTAGAAGCGATAACTAAATACGGAGTTATAAGAGGCGGGTTAATGACATCATGGCGAATTTTACGGTGTAATCCTTGGAACAAGGGAGGAAATGATCCAGTTAAATAATTTTAATAATATATTGTATGGTAAATTTTTTTACAGTTGTTTTTTATCAGCCGATTTTAAATCTTCTGGTTTTTTTGTATAACACAATTGCCTTTCAAGACCTGGGGATAGCTATAATTGTATTAACTGTATTAATAAAATTAATTCTTTGGCCTCTTGGTCGTCAGTCTATAAAATCACAAAAAGCCCTTCAGGATCTCCAACCTAAAATAGAGGAATTAAAGAAAAAGTATGCCGATAATAAAGTTGAGCTTAGTCGAGCGACAATGGAAATGTATAAAGAGAATAAGGTTAATCCTTTCTCGTCTTGTCTTCCCCTTTTAATTCAGTTGCCATTTTTATTTGCAGTTTATCAAGTTTTTCGAGATGGTCTGGGTAACAAATTAGACCTGGTATATTCTTTTATTAGCAAGCCGGAAATAATTAATAATATTTCTTTTGGTTTTCTGGATTTAAATGCCCCGAATATCTACTTAGCTGTTTTAGCCGGCTTAGCTCAGTTTTGGCAAGCAAAAATGATGATAACTAACGCACCGGCGATAAAGAGTGATGGCTCGAAAGACGAGAGTATGACAGCCATTATGAATAAACAGATGCTTTATTTTATGCCAGCAATAACAATTTTTATTGGCTGGTCTCTGCCCGGCGGACTTACGCTATATTGGTTTGTTATTACTCTTTTAACCGCTTTGCAACAATTAGTTGTCTTTAAAAAGAAAAATGATTCCACTAATTCTGGCGACAAGCAATTAATTGAAGGAGAAATAATTAAATAAAAAAAATTGATAAAAATAAAACACCCTCGAGTGATTGAAGGTGTTTTTTTTATTAATTATCTTGTAGTGCTCGTGCTTATTGAAGGCGTCGAACTCGCTTTTATGGTTACTAAGGTCGAGGTGGACGAGCTAGCTCCTTGCCCAATTAGACAAACTTCTTGCCAGGGGACATAGTGAGAACTAAACCTCTTTTCTGTAATTGGCGTGCTCGTAGCTCCTTCGGGATAAATAACTTTATAGTCAAAATAGGCATCAGCTCCATTGTGTGCTTTTTCGGTGCATTTTTTTTCGCCTGCAGGGAGATCGGTCGTTTCAACATACTTTGTTGGTTCAGGCTTAACTATATTATAAACGACTGGTTTTGTTGTTGTGGCGATACGACCGTCTTTTGTTCCCCAAAAATCAAAGAATATTTCGTTTTTAACAATTCGTGCCTGAATTAAAATATAATTAGAAGTGTCGTTAACAAAACGAACGTCTGGTTGGGGTAAGTAAACAGCAGCGTCTGTTCCAGCAGGTTCATAATATGAAACGCGATACGAGTGGTTACGGCGCTCAATTATTGGTAACCCGGTGGCTAAAGCCGCCCGGAAAACAGTTGTTGCTACCTGACAAAGGCCACCACCGTATTCAGGAACAGTTTTATTTCCTTTAATTACTAATTCGGGCAAATAGCCCGTTTTTTCGCTCACATCACCCAGTGCTTTTACAAGAGAAAACTCCTCGTTAGGTTCCAATAGAATTCCGTGAACAGCGTTTGCGCCGACTTGAATATTTTTACGACGATTAGCAGGTGAACCAGAAAAATTAGATTGTCCCGTACCAATAAGCTCTTTAATGTTAAAATTTATATTATCCCCACTCTCCCCGGTGATTTCTTTTATGACTAAAGAAATTTCATTTTGGCCGCTTAAAAAACTTTCGGTAATTTTTAAAGCCGAAGCTTCTAAATCTACTTGACGACCACTGGCTCCAGTTTGCCAGTTCACAACTTTGCCATTGATTATTTCAAAACGAGGACGAACCGCTTCAAGATCTATTTCGGGGGAAGCATTTAGAGAGAGATATTGCTTTATTTTTTCTTGATCAAGCGAAATCAGTAATTGTTTTTGTTTTTTTATGACACTTAACCAACCGAGAAGTTTCTCAGATTTAATAGACCAAGTTTTTATGGTTGTAGAGCTATTGCCTGAGTCATTAAATACTAATTTTAAACCTCCAGAATTAGTAAATTTTATTGCTTCATTTTCGATAGTTTTAAGGTCAGATGCGCTTACCTCTGGATATTTTGAGCGAGTTTTAATATCTACGGGAAGATTTGAGAGCGAGTCTAGATTGCTATGTAATTCAGAAAAAATCAAATCATAATTGATTTCTTTCCCTTGAGTCTCTGGACTAATCTGTAGGCTCCCCGTCTTAGATGAGACAGAAAAGGAGGCGTTACTTGGTGAAATATTAAGCTCTTTAAAATCACTATCTAATAAAGTTTTGATTTTTTGTTCATCTAAAGTATATACCGGTTTAATAGTTTTTTTAGATTTAGGCTTAATTTTAAAATATATATAAGACAAAAATGTTTGTGGCTGACTCGCAATTATTGCCTGTTCAACTGAGCTTTGAATATTAAAAACGAGAGCGGGATATGATAAATCTGAGTCAAACGAAGAGAGGGTTGAGTCGATTGTTAGTTTCTTATTGTTGTATTGGAAAGTAAGGCCATTATTTGTAATAGCGGTAGATGCGGTGTTTAATAAATCGGATGCCTCAGCTGGAGTTTTGCCTGATATATCTAATGAGCCGATTTTTATTCCTGGGTATATATGACCAAAATAATTATTTTTCCAATCAAAATAACTAAACAACAAAGAAGAAAGCAATAAAAAAAACACTAAAACAAAAAGTGAAATTATTACCCATTTTTTAGTTTTCATAGAGAGAGGGGCCGTCGTCTTTAGTCTTTTGCCTTGACCTCAATTTGGCCGAGGATGTTTTTGTATAAAGTTATTGTGAGAACTCCGCTTTCCAGCTCTGCTTCAACTCGCTTATTGTCGACTTCTGCTGGTAAAATTATGGATCGTGAAAATGACCCCCAATAACACTCGCGATATAAATAATTTTCAGCTTTTACATCTTCTTTAATCGAGCGATGACCTTTTATGGTCAGAAAGTCGTGATGAAGAGATATTTTTAAATCTTCCGGCTTAACCCCGGCGATGGTTGATTTAATAATAATTTTTTTATCAGTTTGAAAGACGTCAATCGCTAATTGACCCTCGGTTTCCGGTTCCTCGTAGTTCAGCCACTCTACTATTGACGGTTCCTCATTTTCTTTGACGATAGATGGTTTAGAGTTTTTTTTATTGAAAAGCATATAATTTAATTATTACTTATAATTTACCAATATTTAGAGAAAATGTAAATGTTGATAACAAAAAAATTCCTAACGCAGGTTAGGAACTTTCTTTGTTTGTGGGCCCTACTGGACTCGAACCAGTGACCTTTACGATGTCAACGTAACGCTCTAACCAACTGAGCTAAGAGCCCATTATTTCTTTGTGGGCATAGATGGACTTGAACCATCGACCCCCGCTTTATAAGAGCGGTGCTCTAACCAACTGAGCTATATGCCCATTATAAAGATGAATATAGAAGATTGCAAGAAATTGTTTATAATGGATGGGCAGTTATTTTATACCATTAAGCCGCTATTTTTTCAAGCTTATTTTTTAGTTCTGGAATTAA
>Ga0247842_10006604_pt1 | contig 13036 bp, 12 predicted proteins | sample LaCruzMarch2015__3_FD_192411 | JGI IMG/M metagenome (GOLD analysis project Ga0247842, IMG submission 192411) | Freshwater microbial communities from meromictic Lake La Cruz, Castile-La Mancha, Spain - LaCruzMarch2015_19m | ecosystem: Environmental > Aquatic > Freshwater > Lake | place: Spain...
TCCGGATGTCCGCGGACGCACCGACATTCTGAAAGTTCATGCACGCAACAAGAAGCTGTCCCCGAAGATCAACTTTGAAGACATTGCCAAACGGACCCCGGGTTTCTCGGGAGCCGATCTGGAGAACCTGCTTAACGAAGCCGCGCTGCTGGCGGCTCGCGAAGGACGCAAAGAGATCAAGATTTATGACATCGACGAAGCGGTCGACCGGGTCCTGATGGGACCGGCGAAACGCAGCCGAAAATACAGCGACACCGAAAAACGGATCGTCTCCTTCCATGAAGCCGGACACGCGGTGGTCGGGGTCAAACTCGACAACGCCGAGATCGTCCAAAAAGTCACCATCGTTCCGCGCGGAGAAGCCGGCGGCTATGCCCTGATGACTCCGGAAGAAGAACATTTCTTGCAGACCAAAAACAGTTTGCTGGCAACCATCGTTGGTTTGCTAAGCGGCCGGGTTTCCGAAGAAATGATGACCAATGAGATCACGACCGGCGCGCACAGCGATTTCCAGAAAGCCACCGCCATTGCGAGAGCCATGGTCACCGAATACGGAATGAGCAAACTGGGACCGATCCAGTATGAAAACAATGCCCGCGAGGTTTTCCTCGGCCGCGATTACATGAAGGACAAAAACTTCTCCGATCAGGTCGCCATGGAGATCGACGAGGCCATCCGCGAGATCATCGATACTTGTTACAAGCAATCGCAACAGATCCTGACGGATAACAAAGACGTTCTCATTCTCATCGCCACTCATCTGATGGAGATCGAAACGCTGACCCGCGAAGATATCTACGAATTGGTCAGTACCGGGAAACTGGCTTGGTGGGAAAAGAAGAAAGCCAAGACCGAAGCTGAAAAGATCGCCAAAGAAAAAGAAGACGAACTTCAGGAGATCTACCGAAAGCAGCTGAAGGCCATGGAAGACGCCAAGAAAGCCGCTGAGAATCCGGAAGGTCCGGAACCGGGAACTCCGGAAGTTAAACCGGAAGCCAAGGCCGAACTCGAAGAAGAAGAAAAACATGAGGGTTGATAAGTTCCTCAAAGTCTCCCGGATCATCAAACGCCGCAGCGTGGCCAAAGAAGCCAGCGACGCTTCCCATGTTCTGGTCAACCAAAAGGTGGCCAAACCGGGAACGGTCCTGAAAGAGGGCGACGTCGTGGAAGTCAATTACATGCATCAGAAAGTCATCTTTCGAGTCACTTCTTTGGTTACTTCAGTCAAAAAAGAAGATGCCAAGGACATGTACGAGATCATCGAAATAACCGAATCATGAAAGAGAAACTCAAAAAAGAGTTTCTCTTTTTATTTTGTGCAGGCCGATTTAGGTTAGGGCAGAGCGAAAATAATGTCAAGTAAAAAAACAAAAAACTTGACATTTGGATCAAGGTGGCATACAATAATATTTGAAGGATGTGATATGATGAATTATACTTCGGAAATCAGAAAGACAATTGAAAAAATGAAAAGTAATGAGCTAATAATTGCGAAAGAATTATATCAGGAAAAGTTTTCCATGATTCCGGAAATTACGTATTACAAAATTCTGGAAAGATTAGTGGAACAAAAGATCCTGATTAAAGCTTCAAAAGGCGTCTATTACGTTCCTGATTTAACACGGTTTGGTTTGACTGGACCCGGTTACGAGGAAATAGTTCAATACTTTACTCGGGATAAAACAGGAATGACCGTGGGATACGACTTATACAACCGGTTGAAACTGACTACGCAAATTGGAAAAGATTATAAAGTGCTTTCAAATTTGTTAAAAGCAAAAACCAAAAACATTATCGGTGTTTCCATTGAGTTCATCGACCTGGCATTTGATGAGAAGACAAAAAAGAACATTGAGATGTTGGAGGTGTTGGAGCATTACCCGGAAATTGAAGACTTCGACCGCTGGGCGTTTAAGAAATTTATTTCATCCTTTACAAAAGAATTCGATGAAAAAAATCTTGAAGAAGTCATATATAAAAAAAGATATAAAAAAAGAACGGTTGCCTTTCTTTCAGCCATTTTGAATGAAAAAGGCGTAAAAAACACCTTGAACAAATTATTATCCGGAACCTCAAAATACAAAATACCGAATCGGGAGGAACTCCATGAACTTACATCAGCATAAAGAAGAGTTTCGAACATTATGTTCATTAACTGCCAAAAAAGTCGGAATCCCGGAGCAAGCCATTGAAAAGGACTACTTTATTGTCTTGGTTCTCCAAAATTTGGAAAATAGCCCGTTCACAGGGAAGTGCGTTTTCAAAGGAGGAACATCACTTAGCAAGTGCTATCCCGGATCGATTGAGAGATTTTCCGAAGATATCGATTTAACCCTCATTCCCGAAGAAAACGAAACAGACAACCAAATTGAGAAAGAATTAAAAGCTATTGAGCAATCAATGGCGGGAGGGTTCAATTTGGAAAAGATCCCCCAAGACAGAAACAAGCGAAACAAGAGTAGCTTCGTACACTTTTCGGGAAGGAATCAAAAAATCAAATTGGAAATCGGATCGACAGTTCTACCGAAATCCTATAAAAAAATGACTTTGAAGACATACATTCAAGAATACTTGGAATCCACCGGCGATCCGACTCACGGAATTGAGGAATTTGGTTTAAAAGAAGTAGTTCTCAACGTTTTGGATATTTCTCGGACTTTCATTGATAAAGTAATGGCGGTAAAAAGACATGCGATAATTGGAACTATAAACACCAAGGTCAGGCATATTTATGATGTTAAGAAACTTTTTGAAAGAGAAGAAATTAAAAATTTTCTAAATAACGAAACACTTTTGAAACAAATGGTTCATGATGTGAAAATGACTGATTCGCACTATTTGGGGACAAGAGGGATTTCACGATTTTACAACCCATTTGAACCATTCGGCTTTGAAAAATGGAAGAGCCTGTTCGATAACACAATTCGAAAACAGTATGAGGAACTTCACCTAAATTTACTTTATACTAATACAAAGCAAAACTTTGATGAAGCAATAACCGTTTTCCAAGAAAGCAGTGCCTTACTTGCTAGAATTGGCGAATAGGAAAGATCCATCACCAAAAAAGTGAATTAAAAATTAGAAACAATTTAAGAAGGGCCGCTGGCCCTTTTTTAATGGGACAAAAAATTTTTTTGAAAAAGGGCTTATAATGTGATAGAATAATAAAAATTATGATCGGAGGGAAAAAATGAAAAAGGTGATTAGGGAAAAACAAACGAAACGCCATCAGAAGATTCGGTATGTCATTGACCAGTTTTTATCCAAAGGCGTTTTCGCCATCGTCATGATGCTTTCACTCATTACGCTGACGACGGTGCTGTTAATCGGTCTTTTAACGTTTTTGTTTTCGGGCGGAGAAATCTCCGTCTTCGAGACGCTTTGGATCAGTTTGATGCAAACGCTGGACGCGGGCAATCTTTCGGGCGTCGAAGGATCGTTTTGGTATGTAGCTTTGATGACCCTGGCCACCATTGTTGGGATCTTTATCACCAGCATGCTCATCAGCGTCTTATCGAACGGTTTCTCACAAAAACTGGAAAACATGCAAAAAGGAACGTCGCAGGTGATCGAGAAGGATCATACCTTATTGCTAGGCTGGAATGACAACATTCCCACCATTGTTTCGGAGATCGTCACTGCCAACGAAAACGTCAAACACCCGGTCATTGTGATCTTGAGCGAAACTGATCCGCGGACCGTCATTGATGCTCTTAAAGCGTTGGTAAAGAATTTCAAGAAAACCAAGATCATCGTCCGGCGCGGGGAGATCCACCTCAAAGCCAATTTGGACATGTGCGCCATTGCATCCGCCCGGTCGGTCATCATCGCGGAAAACGACGATGTAGCCATCATCAAATGTCTGCTTGGCATCAGTCAGACGGGCCTATTTGCTCCTGAAGCCAAAGGTCATGTCACCGCCATCTTTTCCAATCTGGAGAACTTGACCGCCGCCAAGAAGATGTGCAAAGACCGATTATCGGCCATCCTGCTTTCGGATGCGATGAACCGCATTACGGCGCAGACCTGCCTTCAGCCGGGACTGTCTTTCATTTATAAAGAACTGTTCGATTTTGAGGGAAATGAATTTTATTTCTTTCATCATCCGTCGCTTACCGGGAAAACTTTTCATGAGGCTTTGAGCTTATTTCCGAATGCGGCGGTCTGTGGGCTTTTGCAGAGCGGAAAAACGTTAATCAACCCGCCGATGGAAACGATCCTGAAGGATGATGATCAAGTGATCGTCATTTGTGAAGACGATGATAAAGCCATCATCAGGGAACATCAAGGAGAGAAGTTTTCGGAGACGATCATTAAATCTGCGCACCAAGCCAGCCGCTGCCAAAGGCGGATCCTGTTCATCGGCTATAATCCGAATCTGCTGTCCGTCATCCGGGAGATCCGACCGTTTGTTTCCGAAAAATCCCATCTTTCCTTTCTTGTTTCCGAAAACACCGATATCGCCCCTCTCGATGCCACTTTGAACCGTTGCAATATCGGCCATGAGATAGCCGCGGGAGTGACTTATGCGAACGACACCTTGGCCGGTTTGGATTTTTCCAAACTGGATACCATCGTCATCATTGCCAATGATCCTTCCGACGGAGAACGTTCGGATTCGGAAACTTTGCTCACGATCATGCATCTCAAAAACATTCTTTCGGAAAAACAAATGGACATTCCGATCATCATTGAGATCGAACGGATCCAAAACGAGCCGGTCTTGCATTATGCGAGCGTTGATGATTTCATCGTCAGCAACGTTCTCTCAAACAAGATGCTCTGCCAGATCGCGGAAAACCAACACCTGAGCGAGGTCTTTAACGAACTTCTGGGCGAACAGGGAGCGGAGATCTATCTTAAACCGGTGAAGCAATATGTGAAGACCAATGAACCGGTCAATTTCTACGCGGTGTTGGAAAGCGCAGCCCAGAAGGACGAAATCGCGATCGGTTACCGGTTGAAGCGGATTCGTGAAAACGGAGGAGTCATTATTAATCCCAACAAAGCCGAGCCGATCATTTTTGCGCCCGGTGATTGCGTCGTGGTATTAGCCGAAGACTAAGACTTTGGGCCACAAAAAAATCAGTACATTTTTGCAAGCCAAACCAATCGCATCCGGTTTGGCTTTTTTCTTTTCGCTGGTCCTTAAATAACCGGTAATTTTTGATTTTTAGGGGGATTTGTGATAAAATAAGTGAAGAATATGATCGGGAGGATAAAATATGAAGAAATTAAAAATAGCCATCATCGGCATCGGGAGCACGTACTCTCCGGAACTGATCGAAGGCTTCATCAACAAAAAAGACTCGCTGCCTTTGGGCGAATTGTACCTGATGGACATTGACGACCGAAAACTGCGGATCGTCGGCGGTCTGTCTGAAAGAATGATCAAAGCGGCCGGACTTGATTGTAAAGTGGTCTTGACCAAGTCTTTGGATGAATCGCTTAAAAACGCTGATTTCGTGCTCGGCCAGATTAGAGTGGGAAAGCTTCCCGCGCGGCTCCTGGATGAAAAAATACCCCTTAAATACGATTTGATCGGCCAAGAGACCAATGGGATCGGCGGATTCTTCAACGGAATGCGGACCATCCCCGCCATTTTCGAAATTGTGAAGAAAATGGAAGTTTTGTGTCCGAAGGCCTGGCTGATCAACTTTTCCAATCCGTCGGGAATGATCTGCGAAGCCGTCCTGAATTTTACGAAGATCAAGATGCTGGGACTGTGCAACGTGCCGATCAACATGATCGACGGCGTCAAAAAGAAATTGAACCTTCCGAACGCGGAAGTGGAATATGTTGGGCTGAATCATCTGACCTGGATCACCGCCATCCGTGACGGCGGCAAGGATCATTTGCAAGAAGCCATCGCCCAGGGACTTTCGAGCGAAGCCATGAAGAACATCCCCGCCAGCGGGTTTTCCGCCGAACTGATCCATACCGTCGGAGCGATCCCGTCTTCTTATCTGGAATATTATTATTTCAAAGATCAAAAGCTGGCCAAAGCCAAAGAGGCCCCGAAATCCCGGGCCGAGATTGTCATGGAGATCGAAGAACAATTGTTGGAGATGTATTCCAATCAGGAGATGCATACCAAACCGGAACTGCTGTCCAAACGGGGCGGGGCTAGGTATTCGGAAGTCGCCATCAATCTGGTCGATTCCATATACAATAACAAAGGCGACGTGCAGGTTGTCAATTGTAAGAACCAGGGGGCCATCGATTTCATGGGTTATGACGATGTGGTGGAGATCAGCGCCATCATCGATAAAGACGGAGCCCATCCGATAAAAGCCCATTTTCAAAACGAACACATCAAAGAATACATGCTCATGATCAAAGCTTATGAAAAGCACGCGGTCAAAGCCGCGATCTTCGGGGATGAAGAAGAAGCCATGAAGGCGCTGCTCATCAACCCTTTGGTTTTTGATTATAAGAAAGCTTACCCATGCTTCCAGGAAATGAAGGAAGTCTTCAAACCCTATCTTCCGGAATTCTTTAAGGAGAAACACTCATGAAGAAACTGATCCTGGGAGTCGACGGCGGGAATTCGAAAACCGATTACTTCTTGTTTGATTCCGAAGGCAATTTCGTGGATTATCAGCGGGGACCGACCTGCAGCCACGAACAATTCAAAGAAAGTTACCGTGGCGCTTATGAAGCTTTAAAGAAAGTATTGGAACCGTTCTTCTTTAGAAATGACACTACTGCGGCGGAAGTTACAGCGGCCGTGTTCGGTCTCGCGGGAGTCGACACTCCGATCCAGAAGACCAACATGGAACAGGTCATAACCGATCTCGGGTTTACCAATTTCAAAGTTGTAAATGATTCCTTTCTGCCGATCAAAGCCGCAACCTCCAAAGGTTACGGGGTCTGCTCGATCAACGGCGCGGGGACTTCCAGCGGCGGGATCGATTTCTTCGGCCATTATTTGCAAGTCGGGGGCATCGGGGCCATCGTTGGCGACGAAGCCGGCGGTTTTTACATTGCGAGAGCGGCGGTCCGCGCTTGTTATGACGAACAGTACCGGTTCGGAAAACCAACCAGTCTATCGAAGATCGTCATGGAGATGCTCGGAGTCACCGATAAATATTATCTGATGGAAGCCATCAGCACCCAGGCCGTCACCAAAAAACTTGATTACAACGCCCTGACCCTGGCCGTTTTTTCGGAAGCCGCCAAGGGCGATCTTGAAAGCATTCGGATCCTGCGCCAAGTCGGGGAGAATACCGCCAGATCCGCGGGGGGAGCAGTCGTCAATCTGGACTTCGCGGGGACCCCGGAGATCGTTCTCGCGGGAAGCGTTTGGGTCAAAGGCGCCTCTCCGGTCATGAAAGAAGCTTTTGGTAAGACCATTTCCGAACTGACTCAAAAAGAATGCAAGATCATTGTCCTGAGTGTTCCGCCAGCCACCGGCGCCGTCATCTGGGCCATGGAGATCGCCAACGGAGAATTCCCGGCCCAAAGCGTCCGCGATTATGTCATCAATAACGTGAAAGAGCAGCTGAGCAAAATTGAGAGATAATCTGAAGATCATTTTGGGGTCGAAATCACCCCGAAGAAGAGAACTGCTGACCCAAATGGGATATAAGTTCGCCACCGAACAAATCGAGATCGACGAGACCATCGAAAGTTTTGAAAGCGTCAAAGATTACGTTTCCCAAATCGCGAAAAGAAAAGGGCGGATCATTTCCAAGAAACATCCGGATGATCTGGTCATCTGCGCGGATACGATCGTGGCGCTCGGAAAAACCATCTTTGAAAAGCCCAAAGACAAAGAAGACGCGAGAAGAATGATCAAAGGCTTGTCCGGTCAAAGTCATGATGTTTTCACGGCGGTCTTTTTGAAATTGGGCGATATCGAAAAAACTTTTGTTGTTCGCACCCGAGTCGAGATCGACAACATGACCGACGCGGAGATCGAAGCCTATGTCAGCACCGATGAACCTTATGACAAAGCGGGAGCTTACGCCATTCAAGGCAAGTTCGGGAAATACATCAAAGGCATTCACGGCGATTATTACAATGTCATGGGACTTCCGATCTGCAAGTTGCACCGGGAGATTGAAAAACTCTTAGATGAATGAACAAAAAGACCCGTTAGCGGATGATCCGTTAACGGGTTTTGATTTTTAAAAGTTTTGGCAGTACACTGCCAAAACTCACAAAAAAAATAGACTTTTGGCAGTACACTTCCAAAAGTCTTAAGATGTTCATTTATTTTTTAGGCTTGCAAATATCCGATCAAAAGTTTTAGGGTGTTTTCCACTGCGTCGGAATGCGATCTTTCCATGCCGTGAGAAGCGCTGACCCCCGGGCCGATTAGCCCGCCTCTAATGTCATTGCCGCCTCTAAGAGCGGCGGAGACATCCGAGGAATACATCGGATAAATGTCCAGAACATGGTTTAACTTCAGTTCTTTGGCCAGGTTGACCAACCGGTTGGTGACATCGAAATCATAGGGGCTGAAAGCATCTTTGGCACAGATGGAAACATCATATTCGGTGCAGCTTAAGTCTTCGCCGATGCAGCCCATGTCCACGGCGATCATTTCATCAAGATCGGGAATGGAGCCGGCCCCGTGGCTGACTTCTTCGTAAGTGGAGATGATGATCGTCAGATCATGCTTCGGGGTAATTTTGTTGGCTTTGAGATGGTCGATCAAAGAGAAGAGGATGGCGACGCTGATCTTGTCATCCAGGAACCGGGATTTGATGAAACCGTTGGGGGTGATTACCGTTTTCGGATCCAGAGCGATGAAATCGCCGGGGCCGATGCCCAGTTTCTTGACGTCGTCTTTGGTCTTAACGACTTCGTCCAAACGGATGTGCATGTTTTCCTCGGTCCGAGCCATGGTCCTAGCTTCTTTGTGCACATGGGCGGCCGGAGCATTGGACAGGAAGGTTCCGGTGAAGGTATGGCCGTCTCTGGTCATGACATAGCAGTATTCGCCGTCATAGGTTGGGAGAAGCGGTCCCCCGATCCCGGAAAACTTCAAAGTTCCGTCCGCAGATATCGAGCGGACCATCGCGCCCAAAGTATCAACATGGGCAGACAGACCGAGTCGATAACGATCCTGGCCTTTTAGGCGAATGATCAGGTTTCCTTTATGGTTGACTTCATGATCAAGTTGTCTCGAAGCGCATTCCTGTTTCAGGAAGGCAATAATGTTTTTGGTATAGCCGCTGGGGCTGGGGATCTCCAGGATCTTTTTTGCGAATTCCAGAGTGTTCATTTTTTTAGTCCTTTCCTAATGGTTTCCAATTCTTCTTTGGAAAATAAATATTGTTTGTGACAATAATGGCAAATGATCTCGGCTTGGCCGTCCTCGGTGATCATGGCGTCGATTTCTTTGGGCCCAAGCGAAGCGATTCCGCTTCCGAAATGTTCTTTGGAACAAGAACAATGAAACTTAAGCGGCAGGCTTTCCATGATGACGAAGTCGGATCCGAAAACCAGTTTCAGAATGTCTTCCAAAGTTTCGTTTTCAAAAAGCAGTTTGGACATCGATTCCAAAAGCTTGGCTTTGGACTCCAGAAAAACGATGTCTTCTTCCAAGGCATCGGGGAGCAGCTGGATGACGATCCCGCCGCAGACTTCGGCGGTGTTGTCTTCTTTCATGAGGATGCCCATGGCCGTCATGGACGGCGTCTGTTCGCTTTTCAGAAAATAGTAAGTGAAATCCCGGGCCAGATGTCCGGTTTGAAGAGGAACGTTGGAAACGAACAGATCCTTCAGCTTCAGATCTTTAATGACGTCGATGTAACCGTTGTAACCAAGCGTGGAAACATCGTCCAAAGCCCCAGAGCGGGAAACATGAACATGGGGGTAATCAACGTAACCGCGGACCTCCCCTTGAGCATTGGCGTCCACGATGACGTTTCCGATTGGACCGTTGCCGTTGATCTTGATGGTCAGCGCCTGATCACCTTTCATCATTGCGCCCATGATGGCGCCGATGGTCAGGGCTTTGCCCATGACTGAAGCGGTGCTCGGCCACAGATCATGGATGGCAATGGCGTCATTGATGATGTCCTTGGTATCGGCAATGTAAACGCGGACCCGGCCTTGGCAGGCCATGGCTTTTAAAACTTGATCCATTTTGGTTTCTTCCTTTGGTTTTCTTTTTTAACCATTATATCATTAAATGAACCCGTTGTCACAAAAAATTCTTTCAAAATATCCCTTTCCGTGTTATAATACTAAAAAACAAACAGGAGCAACATTATGGATAAAATACTTGTAAAAAGCTTATACGACCCGAAATACCACCGGGCTTTCTATTATTTTCACATGTTCCGAAAATCATCGTCGGTCTATTTCTTTGTTTTGGCGGGACTATTGGCCATTTACATGGCCATCCAAAACACCATTGACCCGGAAGCGGCCTCGCAAACGACCGCAATCTCCTGGACCTTCGCGGTCCTTATCTGCCTGATGGCGCCGGTCTTCACTTTTGGTAAAGTCGCCCAGATCATCCGAGCCTCCAAGAAGGAGCGGGGATCAAGCGTGGAACTGATGGAGTTCACCAAAGCCAAGATCACCAGAAAGATCGACGGCACCGAAAACAAAGTCGTGTTCGGCTGGGACAATTTCGAAAGCGCGTATGAAGTCAAAGACTGCTTCTATTTTTACATAGACAAAGATCGGGGCCTGATCATTCCGAAAGCCGACATCGTGGAAGGAAATTTGGATCTGCTTCGAAAACTGATTATAAACAACTTCCCGAAAAACAAAAAAGGGAAAGTCAAGTTCAAAGTCATGTATAAAACCAAGACCAAGGAAAACCAGGCATGATCGATACCAAAGATTACCGGGCTTACCTGAAACAGAACCAGGAATGGCTAAATCTGCTTAAGGCCAATCAGTCGATCGTTTATGAACGGCTGAGTGATGTCTTTAGCGTTCTTAAGGACATTGACGAAAGAGCGGCCAAGGATACCAAGATCGAAGAAGAATATGAAGTGATCTTTGAAGCGGGATTTTTGTATCTTCACAAACAGCTTGAGACCGCCAAAACCATCTTCTCCTCTTATTTTCACAACGATTACTTCGCCTTCCGAAGATATGAAAAAGCCATCAATTACCTGTTATATCTGGATGACCTGGAAGATGTGCTTGAGGAAAATGAAAAGTTCCATGGGGAAGTCAAAGACCTCATCCGGAACACTTATGAGAAGATCGAAACCATTGTCTCGGCCGGAGAATTCTATGACGACTCCGTTTTGGATGAAAGCGATGTGGTATTGCTCCCGTACCTAAATGGAATTCTGACCACGATCGAAGTTTATGCTTTGGTCGCGGAAGAAATGGAAATTCAACTGAAATGAAAAAGGCACTTGGAAAGTGCCTTTTTTGATGTTTTATTAGTCGTTTTTGCGCATGTGCGGAAAGAGCAGAACATCGCGGATGGAATCGCAGCCGGTCAGCATCATGACGGTGCGGTCGATGCCGATCCCCAGTCCGCCGGTCGGAGCCAACCCGTATTCCAAAGCCTCCACGTAATCGATGTCCATTTCGTTGGCTTCATCGTTTCCGAGGGCTTTTTCTTTCAGTTGGTTCTCAAAACGTTCGCGTTGGTCAATCGGATCGTTCAGTTCCGAGAAAGCGTTGGCGTATTCTTTTTTATTGATGAATAATTCGAAACGTTCGGTGAAACGGGGATCCGGACTCTTTTTTGCGAGCGGGCTGATCTCGATCGGATGTCCGTAAACGAAGGTCGGCTGGATCAGGGTTTCTTCAACGTATTTTTCGAAGAACAGATTGATGATGTGACCATAAGCCATTTGGTGTTTACCGACTTCGATGTCATGATCTTTGGCCAGTTTCAAGGCTTCTTCCAGAGTTTCGACTTTGAAGAAATCAATTCCGGTTTGGGCTTTGATGGCATTAACCATGTGTACGCGGGTGAACGGTTTTTCAAAATCCAGCAGATTGCCCTGATAAGTAACCTGGTTGGTATTCAAAACTTCTTTGGTCAGGTAGCGGAACAGATCTTCAATGAGATCCATCATGCCGCGCATATCCGAATAAGCCAGATAGGCTTCAACGGTGGTAAATTCCGGGTTGTGAGTGGCATCCATGCCTTCGTTTCTGAACAATCGGCCGATTTCATAGACGGCTTCCATTCCCCCCACGATCAAACGTTTCAAGGGCAGCTCGGTAGCAATTCTAAGATAGAAATCCATGTCCAGAGCATTGTGATGGGTGGTAAACGGTCTGGCGTTGGCCCCGCCTAAGATCGGCTGAAGGACCGGAGTTTCTACTTCGGTAAAGCCGCGGCCGTCAAAGAACTTTTGGAAAGACCGGATGATTTTCGGTCTTAGGAAAGCCACGCGTTTTGCATCTTCGTTCATGATCAGATCGAGATAACGGCGGCGTCGGGCCTCTTCTTTGTCTTGCAGTCCGTGGAATTTCTCGGGAAGCGGACGGAGAGCTTTGGAAAGATGGGTATACTTGGTGGCCTTGACGGAGATCTCGCCGGTATCGGTGCGGATGAGTATGCCTTCGATGCCAACGATGTCCCCAAGGTCGCCCTTTTTGAACACTTCGTATTCTTCTTCGGTGACGTTATCGAAACGGACGTAGATCTGAAGCAATCCGAATTTATCCTGAATGTGCATGAAACCGGCTTTGCCTTTGACCCGGCGGGACATGATCCGGCCGGCGACGATCGCGGTTTCATTCATCTCCTGAAGTTCTTCCTTGGTCTTGTCTGCGTATTTGGTTTTTATTGTTTGGGAGTCAGTCGTACGTTTGAAAGCTTGCCCAAAGGGATCGATTCCCCGGGCCCGGAGTTCGTTCATTTTTTCGCGGCGGACTAATTCCTGATCGTTTAAATTCAATTCGTTTGCCATATGACACCTCATCTATGTTTTTATTTATTATATCATAATCGGATAAAAAAACAATGATTATTGATCATTGTTCTTTTAGGAGGTAAGTCAAGAATTCTAGTGATAAGTACGGCTGTCAAAAATTCTAGTGATAATCACTAGAGTTCTTGACAGCCCTTTTTTAGTATTCAATTAAAAAG
>Ga0247842_10006608_pt1 | contig 13030 bp, 11 predicted proteins | sample LaCruzMarch2015__3_FD_192411 | JGI IMG/M metagenome (GOLD analysis project Ga0247842, IMG submission 192411) | Freshwater microbial communities from meromictic Lake La Cruz, Castile-La Mancha, Spain - LaCruzMarch2015_19m | ecosystem: Environmental > Aquatic > Freshwater > Lake | place: Spain...
TCAAAAGAGATGTTGCAACCATCGGGAGAAGCATTCTCACGCTGGGTGCAGGTTCTGAATAAAAACCTGGGTCTGGAAAAATAATAAAAAACTGATGTATGAAATAACCATGAGCAAAATGTTCTTGCAAACTGTGAATATTAATCATGAGCCTACTCCGAAAAGTCCGATCAATTGGATCCTGAGCGGAGTCGAAGGATGCAAACACCTGTTAATAAGGACACTTCGACTTCGCTCAGTGTCCGGTTTTCCGTTAAATTGCCTTTTCGGAGCAGAATCAATCATGGATATTCCATATGACCGTTTTGTAAAAAATAAATATTGACACATGACTATTGTAACAGGAAACAGAGAATTCTTCCCCGGGATCGGGAAAATTCAGTTTGAAGGAAGAGAATCAATAAATCCCCTGGCATTTAAATGGTACGATGAGAACCGTATGATTGGGGCGAAAACCATGAAGGAGCACTGTCGGTTTGCAATGGCCTACTGGCATACACTGGGCGGTACCGGAGGCGATCCGTTTGGAATGGCTTCAAAAAAATTTTCCTGGCTTGAGGGTAGCGACCCCATTTCAATCGGAAAAACCAAGATGGATGCAGCATTTGAGTTGATGACCAAAATCGGGATGCCCTTCTATTGTTTCCACGATTTTGATCTTGTTGAAGAGGGCGCTACGATTGCCGAATCGGAGAAACGACTGCAAACCATGGTGGAATATGCCAGGCAAAAACAAACTGCTTCGCGTGTAAAACTGCTGTGGGGGACATCCAACCTTTTCTCACATCCCCGTTATATGAACGGCGCAGCCACCAATCCCGACTTTCATGTACTTACCTATGCCGCTGCCCAGGTTAAGAATGCCATTGACGCGACCATCGCACTGGGGGGCGAAAATTACGTTTTCTGGGGTGGCCGTGAGGGATACATGAGCCTGCTCAATACCAATATGAAACGGGAATTGGAGCACATGGGCCGTTTTCTGGCAATGGCACGCGATTATGCACGTAAGCAAGGATGGAAAGGCACCTTCCTGATTGAGCCCAAACCAATGGAACCCAGTAAACATCAATACGATTTCGATTCGGCAACAGTGATCGGATTCCTCAGAGAGTTCGGCCTGGAGAAGGATTTCAAGCTCAATATTGAAGTGAACCATGCTACCCTGGCCCAGCATACCTTTCAGCACGACCTGCAGGTTGCTGCCGACCATGGTATGCTTGGCAGTATCGACGCCAATCGCGGCGATTACCAGAATGGCTGGGACACCGACCAGTTCCCGGTCAATCTTTATGAACTGACCGAAGCCATGCTCGTGATCCTGGAAGCTGGCGGATTTACAACCGGAGGTATCAACTTCGACGCCAAGGCCCGCAGGAATTCAACCGATCTGGAAGACATTTTCATTGCCCACATCGCCGGCATGGATGCCTTTGCCCGCGCCCTTCTGGTCGCAACCGATGTACTCGAAAAATCGCCCTACCGTGCACTGCGGTCTGAGCGCTATGCATCGTTCAATACGACAGAAGGAACTTCGTTCGAAAAGGGAAAATACACACTTGAAGAACTGCGGGACCTGGCTGTCAAATGGGGAGAACCCCGGCAGATCAGCGGGAAACAGGAATATTATGAGCAGTTGATTAACCTCTATATTTAACCGGTCATTTCAAACACTAAATCCTGTAAAATGGAACACGGGAAAAACAAATTCTATGTTCTGGGTCTCACATTCGTTGCTACGCTGGGCGGATTATTGTTTGGCTATGATACGGCCGTGATCTCAGGCGCCGAAAAATCAATCCAGGCCTTTCTGATCAGCAGTCAGGGGTTAAGCGCCTTTATTCATGGGGCAACCACATCGAGCGCACTGATCGGCTGTATCATCGGCGGAGCGCTTTCGGGCTTGCTTTCATCACGCTTCGGGCGTAAAAGATCCCTGATGATCGCTGCCATCCTGTTTTTCATCTCGGCCCTGGGATCAGGTTACCCCGAGTTCCTCTTCTTCAACAAAGGGGAAGCAAGCATCGGTCTCCTGATCATGTTTAACTTTTACCGGATAATTGGCGGCATAGGTGTGGGTATGGCTTCGGCAATATGCCCGATGTATATTGGCGAAATTGCGCCTGCAGAGATGCGTGGCAGGCTGGTATCACTGAACCAGTTTGCCATTATTTTTGGTATGCTGGTGGTTTACTTTGTAAACTGGGGAATTGCCAATGGTCAAACCCTGGAGTGGATAAATACGATTGGATGGAGATGGATGTTTATCTCGGAGGCCTTCCCGGCAGGTTTGTTTGGTATCCTCCTGTTTTTGGTACCCGAAACGCCCCGGTATCTGTCATTAAGCAATAAAAATGATGAAGCGCTGATTATTCTGACACGTATCAATGGGATTGACAAAGCAAATGAAATCCTTTCGGATATTCAAAACACAATCGAACACCATTCGGGGAGACTTTTCTCATATGGAAAACTGGTAATCATAATTGGTATATTGTTGTCTGTTTTTCAACAGTTTGTGGGCATCAATGTTGCACTCTACTATGCCCCGCGAATTTTTGAAAGTATGGGCGCCGCCAAGGATGCCTCCATGCTGCAAACCGTTGTCATGGGGCTGGTGAACGTAATTTTTACCGTGGTTGCCATACTCACTGTTGATAAGTGGGGTCGAAAACCATTGCTGATTGTAGGTTCTGTGGGCATGGCCATCGGCATGTTTGCCATTTCGGCGCTGGCTTTCATGAAAATTATTGGCGTCAGCACCCTGGTGTTTATTATTATCTATACTGCATCGTTTATGATGTCGTGGGGCCCAATTTGCTGGGTGCTGATTTCAGAGATTTTTCCTAACCGAATCCGTGGCAGGGCGATAGCGGTTGCCGTTGTGGCACAATGGGCTGCCAATTATTTAATTTCATCAACCTATCCGGCTATGATGGAGTTTAGTGGCGGAATTACTTACGGATTCTACGGGCTCATGAGCGTACTCTCTGCCATTTTTGTCTGGAGGATGATTCCCGAAACCAAAGGTAAAACGTTGGAAGAGATGGAGAAGCTTTGGAAAAGTTCTTTCGGCCGCACCCTTTGACGCAGTTTCAAATAGTTTTGTAATTTAGTCCCCTGATCGCGTTATCTATGGGAAAAACACCGGTAATCATACATGTGCTGAGGGTATTAATCGCTTTGTTACTGGTGGTTATGATCCTTTTCGGCGCTGCAATATTCCTGATCCAAAACGAATCAAAACAGAATATTGTTGAAGCCGCACAGGTTCTTCATGAGAAAAATAAACCACTTGAAATACTCGACCGCTGTATCCAGCAAATCTATAATGTTGATAATGATTTCAGACTTTATACCCTTTCATTCAGTAAAGAGTCATTCGACAGATACAGGAACCAGCTCATGGTAATGGACTCTCTCACAACAGCGCTTATGGCCAGTCTGTCTTCAGGTTCTGCATATAAAAATTCAATCTATTCACTTCAAACCGGAAACAGGGAAAAAGAATCCATGCAGGCAAGCTTCGGCAAACTGCGAAGGATGGCCGATTCCCTGCTAAGCAATGCAAGTTCGCTGCAATTACTCACCAGCGATGGCGTCAAGCCTAATCTTTCTGCAATAAAACAATACAACCCCGACCTCAACTTCATTCCCATCTCCATCGATACAATTAATCTTACTACCGAAGAGAAAAAGAAGAAAAAGGGTTTTTTTAGTAAGGTTAAAACTTTTTTTAAAGGTGAAACTGAGACAACCAAGTCACAGAAACAGATCACTGTGAAATCGGGGGCGCACACCACAACAACAACCACTGAGCAACCGGTTACCATGGTCGACGTTGGCAGAGAGGTTGCTCGCCAGACCAATCAGTATTATGAGAGTAAATTAAAAGAACAGTATCATCTCAATGAACAGATCAAACAAAAAGAAAAAGCCCTTATCGAGCTTAATTCCAGGTTAATGAGCAACATTTCAGGTATTTTCAGGGAACTTAAACAGGATAACCTGGTTCGCGAGGAAAAGATGCATAACCTGGCAGTTGTCAATATATTTAAGTATTCGCGTATTATTGAATACTGTGTCCTGGGGAGCGTTGCGGTTGCCTTTTTGCTGGCTTTTCTCATCGCCCTGAACATCCGAAAGATTATCAGGTATCAGAAAGGGATCATTGCCGGAAGAAAAAAAGCCGAAGAGGAGGCTGTTGAAAAAAGTAAATTCCTCGCCTTCATGAGCCATGAACTAAGGACACCACTGACTTCAATCGTTGGATTCACTGAGCAGCTGAAGGAATCAAACCTTGACCCGGTACAGCAAACCTATGTCCAGGCTATGAGCGGTTCTTCAGATATCCTGCTGACTACTGTAAACGATATTCTTGACATGTCGAAACTGGACTCGGGGAAATTCCGGTTTGTAAAATTTTCATTTCCGGTGCAACCCGTTTTTATCCAGGTACTGAACAGCCTCCGACCCATGGCTGAAAAAAAGGGTATGTCTCTGGAACTTATTTCCAGGGTAACAGAAAACCTTTGTTTTGTGGGGGATGAGATGCGCCTCAAACAGGTGATCATTAACCTGGTGAATAACGCAATAAAGTATTCTGAAAAAGGTACAGTAACGGTTACAATTTCGGCAGAAAAATCAAAGGGAAAGTCAAAACTGCAGGTCGATGTCGCCGATCAGGGAATCGGTATTGATGAGGACAAACTGAACGATGTTTTCAGTGAATTCTCGCAGGTACATGAACAGTCGTCAAAGAAATGGATCATTGGCACAGGGCTCGGGCTGCCGATCTGTAAAAAGATCGTCGAGCAGCAGGGAGGCAAGATATGGGTGACCAGTAAAAAAGGCGAAGGCTCTACCTTCTCTTTTATCATACCCTATCAGACTTTTCCTGGCAAGACTGAAGAACCAGAACAGGAAGAGATCATTTTCGATTACACTATTTTCAAGGGTAAAAACATTCTGGCTGCCGATGATACTGAAATCAACCTTGTTCTGCTCGATTCCATATTCAAAAAATGGGGCGTTGCAATTGATAAGGCCAGGAATGGAGCCGAAGCGCTTCAATTGTTTAAATCAAAGGAATACCACCTCGTACTCAGCGATGTGTATATGCCCGAGATGGACGGAATTGAACTTACACGGCAGATCAGGAATTCTGGTCGTCATGCCAATAAAACGATCCCGGTCATCATCCTTTCTGCCAATATGATCCAGGATGAGATTGAAAAGTTTAAACTGGCAGGCGTAACCGATTACCTGCCCAAGCCTTTTGTGGCTAAAGATTTATATAAAATCGTAAGTAAGCAACTGAATCTGCATCCGGGGTGAAATTTGGGTCAGCCATAATCGCCGATATATTTTCTGGCATCGAAGTTCCTTTTCCCACTCCCCAGTGTCACACGAAGAAGCCTCTTCGGGTTGGCAATTGTTTCAGGTTCTTGCTTCGAGGTTGTTCATTGCAAGGAATTATTTATTTTACCGCTATCAATCTTTTGTAATTAAAACTTTTTATAACTTTACCTGTACAATTCATGTTTGTTTTTTTTGTTTGCCAAATACTTTGCGATCATTCAAGTTCATTTTTATTGCCTCCGGTTAAACAATGACGTGGCAGCGTGCCGGAAATTTTTGGATTATGTGGGATTTTTTAAATTGAAACCCGTTGTAAAAGTAAAATATATTCCTATTTCGAACCTTAAAAAGGTATGAAGATGAAACTGACCCGAAGACAAATGTTAAAACTTTCAGGCGCCTCCATTGGTGGACTCGCCCTGGGAGGACCGCTGAGCAGCTTTGGCAACCCACCCGGCGCCAAAGGAACGGATCCCAAACAGACGAATTCGTTTTTTAACTCACTACCTGAATTTCCCCTGGGTGAGCCGCTGGCCACGGATGAGATGCGGATCACCATCCTGGGATCCTCCTGTATCCCCCGTTTGTCGCAGGAATGTAACAGCGTTTTTGTCGAAGTGGGTAGCGGTGATCAGTTTGTTTTTGACTGTGGAACAGGTGTTGCAGCCAAATACAACGCGATGGGTATCCCCATGAGCAAAATGGACAAGATCTTCTTCACCCATCTTCATGCCGATCACACCAGTGATCTTACGCACATTTACTGTTTCGGACCTTCGGGAGACCGCAAGTCGCCGCTTTTCATCTGGGGCCCCCAAGATTCAGGATTCACCTATTATCCCCCCGAGGGAGCGCCCCGCGGCCCTTACCAAGACGGGACAAAGGCGTTTTGCCAGAATTTCAGGAATTTAATGCGCTGGCATACCGAAAGCTTCAGTTTCGGCTCAACCGGGTATTCAGGCTATACGCTGCCGAGCCAGAAAGATTGGGGTCTGCCTGCCCCGCTCGTCCAGGCAGGCGATGATGATCCCGGCGACGGATATTGCATTTATCCCATTGAGCTTGACTTCAGTAAATATGGGAATAAGTCTGGCGATAATGTGGCGTATGATAATCCGACCACAAAAGTCAGGATAACCCATTTCCCTGCCATCCACACCCGGTTAGGTTCGGTGAGCTACAAGCTTGAATGGAACGGCATGTCGATGATCTTCAGCGGGGATACAAAACCCAATAAAAACATGCTCAGCCAGGCATCGGGGGTTGACGTGCTGATCCATGAAATGGTTGTGCCTGCGCAGATCTGGGCAGAAAAGAATTCGGGGCTCCTGCCGGGAGACCCATATTATGAAGAAGCGTATAATTATGCCCTCCAGGTGCAAAACAGCTCCCACACTCCGCAGGGGGCCTTCGGGTACCTGTTAAGCAAGATGTCCCCTCCGCCCAGGCTGGCCCTGGCAACCCATTTCCAGGCTGCCGACGACACCATCGAATCTGCCATGCAGAGTGTCCGCAACCATTATCCTGTGGGTGATGTCGCCTTTGCAGCAGATCTGATGGTGATCAATGTTTCCCCGACACGGATCCTCCAGCGCCGCGCTGTCGTTTCTCCCTATGCATTTTACCCAATTCCGCCGGTTTTTCCAACCCCTGCGGTCAAAGATCCGCTTTACTGGAAATGGGGCGATGAAGGACATACGTACAAGGTAATGAATCCATATGCCCAGATCGATACTAAGGAAGAAATCCTTCCCGTTGACCCGGACACTGGAAAATTCAATTTCAATACGAATGGATTTTAATCCGGTTTTAACCGAAGCGTAAAAGATTTATTGTGATACAGGAAACTTTTTAATATAAACAGGCATGTCGAAAATCTACATACTTATTCTGATGTTTTTGAGTCCGGTTATCCTTTGGGGACAAAATCTCAACATGACCTTTTCTGCCTCCGGGGAAGCCAATAAAGTAGACTCAGTAAAAGCTACGAACCTCCGCACCAATGAAAGCGTAACCTTACCAGGAAATGACACCCTGGTCCTTTCCCCGAATACCGGGATCAAGACCTGGAAAGCCGTCAGCCTGATGGGAATCGTTTTTCCGAACCCATGCTCCGGTAGGACGAGCCTGTTAACCACTACAAAACAAGCTGATCAGATCTCGATTGAAGTCCGTTCTCTAACCGGACAATTGTTGGCCAGTACCCGCACATCGGTTCAACCCGGTACACATGCTTTTACAATCAACCTGGCAAAAGTTGGCGTATATATGGTCGGACTAACTACCAGCGAAGGGACCGAAGGCTTTAAAATAATCTGCACAGCATCGGAAGGGAGCGGCAACATGGTACGTTATGCCGGAATGCAGCAGGGGATTGACCAGTCGCCACCTCTCAAGGCATCGACCATCTACATGCTTGGCTACCATTCGGGCGATATCATCCTTTACCGGTGCAAAAGCGGTATATACACCACCATTGTCACCGATTCCCCTGCTGCTTCAAAGAATTATCCAGTTGACTTCAGACTGTGCCAGGACCGGGATGGCAAAAATTATGCGATCGTAATCATCGGGGATCAGACCTGGATGGCCGAAAACCTGGCCTGGCTTCCGCAAGTCAGTGCTTCGGATACGGGCTCGGATTCTCTCAGGCATTATTATGTATATGGGTACGAAGACACCATCGTGTCGGCGGCCAAGGCAACGCAGAATTATCGTTTATATGGCGTGCTCTACAACTGGGTTGCCGCTATCCGTGAACCGGCAAAAGCGAATGGAGTCAACGACAGGTACCGTGGTGTGTGTCCTTCAGGCTGGCATATCCCGTATGATGAAGAATGGAAAGTACTCGAAACCAACCTCGGGATGAGTTGGTACGACGCCGATTCTGTTTATCTGAGGAATTCAGGAGGGGTCGGAGCAAAGCTAAAATCCTCTTCAGGATGGAACAACGAAGGAAGCGGGAGCAACGCCAGTGGGTTCACCGCATTACCGGGCGGTTACCGGAACACCCACGGAGGCTTTACCATGATGAGTGACTATGGTCTTTTCTGGACCGGTACCCAATCCGATACCATCTCCTGGTTCCGTTCCCTCAATCGTGCCGATACAGGGGTCTATCGATTGAAAACCCGCAGGAGCCAGGGATTTTCCGTGCGCTGTCTCAAAGATGCTTTCTGAGAACGACCAGGACACTTTACGTGTCTGATTCAAATTGTCAGCCTCCCTAACAGTTATGACTCTGAATGGCATTGCATTCCGTTACCCAGCTCCAGGTCGAGCATTCGGTGTCATTGCCTCCTGAAACCTGCTGCAATTCCGCCTCAGATAATTCATTTTCATCCCAAGAATACATAATAGAAGGCAATACGAGGTAAACGGAGTTTGCATCCTCCTCAAATACCCTGATCTTTAATCCGTCGGGCAACGTGATGCCTGTTTCCTGTTCGACAATCGTTTTGGGATTCTCCATGAGTTGCCGGCGGAATGCATGATCCTTCGTTGCTTTTTCAATGAGGCTTTGTTCCAGCCTCTTTCGCATGGTTTGCATAGACAATCGAATTTTCACGAAATATACGAACTTTTACAGGAATTCCAAACCCGGACCGATCCGCATCAGAACCAACATCTTTTCGCAAATCTATTGCCTTTACCCATTACACGTCGGCTATTTATTGTTCATCCACCTTTTCGCTGAGGGATTTAAATCCCTTTCCCAGAATTTCGTATGCTTCGAGCACTGCAATAAAAGCATTGGGGTCAATGCGGTTCACATATTCCTCGAGCAGGTACATTTCCCGGGGGCTGAGAACTGTAAAGATGATCCTTTTCTCAGCGTGGTTGTACATTCCTTCGCCGTGCAGGAAGGTACCTCCCCGCTTGAGGTCGTTAATGATGCTGTTGCGGATCTCCTCGTGCTTATCAGAAATGATGAAAAGGGTCTTGTCGTAAGTGAACCCATGTAAGGAGAAGTCGATGACCCGGCCGATGACAAAGATCGTGATAAAACTGAATAGTGGGATTCTCCAGTCACCAAAGACCAGGAGGCTGCCCAGCACGATCACTCCGTCGACCATCATCATCAGTTGTCCTGATGGCAGGCGGGTATATTTCTGCAGGATCATCGCAATGACATCACTCCCTCCGCTGGTGGCCTTTGCCTTGAAGGTCATTGCAACGCCAACCCCAACAAAAAGGCCTCCGAAAATCGAGGAGACCAGGGTCTCTCCTTCCACCAGCGGAGTTGATCCGTAAAAATAGTACAACCCATCGACATAAACGGATGTCATGACGAATGCCACAACGGTTTTGACGCCAAAACGTGGTCCCAGCAACTTAGTCCCGATCAGGGTGAGAGGGATGTTGAAGACCAGGGCTGTCAACCCGATCGGTGTACCAAGAAGATAATGAAGCATGATAGAGATTCCATAGATCCCCCCGGGAACGATCCTGTCGGGACTGATAAACATTACGTAACCGATGGAAACCAGGAAAGTGCCAATCGTGATCAGCAGATAGGATTTGAACCAGGGGGCCGAAAATAGTTTTTCGCTTTGAAAAATAGCGGGGATGATACGTGGTTTCATACCCCCAAATGTATAAAAAAACTGTTTTTATTCCGAATAATCCGGTATAAGAAAACGATACCTGTCATTCTTTTTCCCCGGCATTCAACTGCCTTTTAAAGAAGATGGCGGCAAGTATCCCTGAAACGATGATGGTCAGCCAGTTGATTGAAATGGCTGCCACTTCGAATCGGTAGCTTCGGTCGATGCAGTAACTGACCAGATAAAACAGAAAAAATCCGGCAGTAATCACGAAGGATAACAGCAATATCAGCCGGAGCGCCCTTTCCAGGCCTGCTTTTCGGGAGAAAACAAAGGATAAAAACAGAAATGAAAAAGCCATGGTGATGTACCCCAGTTCTTCCATGGCGATAAAGAGACCATGCCCGTTGTACTGGGTTAGGATGGCGATGCCGTCTGTTTCTCCCTTCATCATGCTGGCAGGAACCACTGAAAACTGCACGAAATAGGCCAGCAGTAGCACGGTTGCAGAGATCAGGGCAAATGAAAAACTGATCAGACTGAACAACTTTTTCCTGACCGGAGCGAGATGGTGGTGGGTCGACATGAACATCAACCAAGCAAGCAACTGGAATATGGACAGATACATCCAGTAATAATCGCGGGGATAATAAGCGAGGAGATCAGCAAACGGATACTCCATACAGTTTCCCGGGCAATAGGGTCCGGCCGGCGGGATGGCGATCATGCCAAGCCCCCAGGTTGCGATGGTCAGCACCACCAACGAAACGGAGGTGAAAAAACCGAATTTTAAAGCGCTCTTTTCTGAATTCATTTGAATTTCTTTAATGTGTGACAGGATTTTCACCTGATCTCGCCGGTTAAGACTCAAATTCGAGATTCCGTAAGCCCTGGTGGAAAATTTTATTTTCGAATCCGGAGAATAAACAAAGGTAGCAAGATTCACCAAAACCAGGAGATCAGAAGTCTGACCATGGAATTACCCCTGTTGCCCAACAAACAACAGGCAAAGGACTGAGGACATGCTTGCAGGAAAGTGTGATTTCGTATAACGGCTCCAAGAAACTTTGCGTAGTTTTGTCAGGAAATCCTTTAGCAATGCTTCTGTTTCTTTCACTTACCGGTATTATTCTTTCTGTGATCCTGCTGGTATTCAATGCCAAAAGATACAAATCATCACGCTATCTGGGTGGATTCTTTTTCCTGGTCAGCATATATGCTTTGACCCAATACGTGTTTATAGATTCCCATTCGGTTCTGATATTTACCCTCCTCTTTGCCCACCCGGCTTTCCTGTTTTATCTGATCGGCCCCTTGCTTTTTTGGTATATCAGAAGTGTGCTGACAGACCAGACGCATTTCAGGAGATCGGATCTGTGGCACCTGTTGCCGGCATTCATCTACCTGATCTCGGTAATTCCCTACCTGGTTCTCTCCTGGAATGAAAAAACGGCAAATGCTGCAATGCTGACTTCCGATATCGGAAATTTAAAGTATATCCGGACTTCCCTCCTCAATTCAGTGATACACCCGGGACTGGTTTACATCAGCCGTCCCCTGCTGGTGTTAGGATACGCCATTTGGTCGTCTGTCATTTTCATTCAATGGCTGAAAAATCGTAAAAACAGGACTGTTTTGTCCCTGCAACAATACATGATCCCCTGGCTGACGGTACTGCTTGGATTTGTCTTCATCCTGACTATCAGCCACCTGATTGCCATGACGGATGCTTACCTGTCTCATAACATTAAAGTGTTCTTTACCGTGCGATTACTGCACCTCTTTTCCGGTGTCGGACTGGCTGGATTGCTGATCTCTCCGCTGTTTTTTCCCTCTATCCTGTATGGAATGCCCAGAATTCCTGGAGCAAGCCCTGCCGGTACAGCGCCAGAACCAATCCTGGTAGAGGATTCCGACCCGTTATCACGGGTTCCTGAAGAGCGCCAGAGACCAGGTTTTGAGTCTGATTACCTGAAACAGATCGGATTAAAAATTGATACCTGCATGCAACAGTTACAACCCTACCTTAAAAACGATTGTAACCTGGCGTATATGGCGAAACTCACCGGGATCCCTGCCCATCACCTGGCCTATTATTACAGAGAAGAAAAACAACAGCCTTTCAACGAATACCGAAACCTATGGCGGGTTCAACATGCTAAAAAGCTGATCCGGGAAGGAAAGGCCAGGGAGATGACACTGGAAGCCATTGGATTGTCATCGGGATTTTCGAGCAGGATCACCTTCATCAATGCATTCAAAAAAGTGGAAGGAATCCCACCCGGAGCCTATGCCAATGCTGCCAGTATTTTGATTTAGTATCTGCACGCTTCTATCTGTCTCATTTGTAAAATGGAAATCATGAAAAAGGAGGTCCTGTGAACACGCAAACAATCAACCGCTTCTGGCAAAGCGCCAATTTATTCCTGGCCGATGGTCATTCTCGGCGCCATCCTCGCAAATATTGCCCCCTGGGTTGGCTTCTCCATGATCATCTTCGAACGGAGATTTTTTTGTAAAAGTGGGGATAACAGGAAGTAAAAATCCTTGTGTTAACTCCTCATTTCCATTTCTTGTATTATTTTTCGAAAATGAAACAAGGTTCATTCGAACTTTTTCCCAAACCCGGGTATTTTAATGACTTTTGCGGCATAAACGCCTTTAGCATGGATTGTCTCATCTGACCGGCGGAATGCACATCCAGAATTCATTATCAACCTCATAAATATCGTATGAAAAAGCATGTACTTCTTTTAATGCTGATTTCCTGTTTTTTCTCCGCCCTGGCAGAGGAAAGCGCCGGTGAACAAACCATGAAAAACCGGCGGTTCTTTGTCGGAGTATCCTATTCATTTATGTCGGCTGACATGAGACTAACTGACATGTCGCTCCACTCAGTCTGGTATGGAAACGACATGGGCAAGTACGACCTGAGCGGGGAAGAGATCGATGAACTCAACGAACAGTTTGAACGGAATTCAAGGATCAATGCACTCCTGGCCGAGTTTGGGTGGTGGATCGTAAAAAAACCGGAGACCGGGTGGCAGGTAAATGGTAAAATTCTTGCAGGCATAGCACAAAACCAATCGACCATCGACAACAAATCCACCGGGGAAGAGCAA
>Ga0247842_10006611_pt1 | contig 13023 bp, 9 predicted proteins | sample LaCruzMarch2015__3_FD_192411 | JGI IMG/M metagenome (GOLD analysis project Ga0247842, IMG submission 192411) | Freshwater microbial communities from meromictic Lake La Cruz, Castile-La Mancha, Spain - LaCruzMarch2015_19m | ecosystem: Environmental > Aquatic > Freshwater > Lake | place: Spain...
GGTCTTCAGTTCGGGTTGATCCCACCTAAACTGTAGGCCAACGGGCGGGGTCGGCTAGATGATCATCAGGTCTTGAGTCCTCCCTGTGGCACCAGTCAAGACCTAATCCTGCCGTTTCTGCACCGCCGTCACGGCGAGGCATAAGTCAAGACCGGCCTTGATCATAATTCCGGCCACGGGTTTGTAGGTCGGCCTTCAGGCCGATCGCGGCGCCCCGTCGGCCTGAAGGCCGACCTACAGCGGGGCGCCAACCGTCGCCCGGCGGCCGGGTCGGGTAGCCAGGCGACGTTACCGCCACCCAGCCCCCTAAGAACCGTGCTTGCGACTTTCACCGCACACGGCTCAAGCCTTGCTAAGCCCCTGTTACAGAGCCGGTAGATCATCGAGTTTGTACTTTGCGTGGACTTGTCGGTGGCAGTTTGGGTGCAGGATTGCCAGGTTGGTCAGCACGTCATCCCCGCCGAGATACTTGGGGATCTTGTGATGGACATGCCATTCGTCTCCCACCCTGATCTGTTGATTGCAGGAGGGGCATTTTCCGCCCTGCTTTTCCCACAGCGTCTTTACCCGTCCGATCAGGGATTTCTTCATGGCCGCGGTTTCCCGCGCCTCGAAGTACGGCTCCCAGTCACGGTCAAACGGGTTCGCTGCCGCCTTGATCTTGGTATGGCGACGGATCAGTGTATCTGCGGCCTTCATCAGTTTTGATCTGATGACGGTTCGGCCGCCGCTGCTTTCCTTTATGCCAAACACCCAATTCCGGAAACCCTCCCGGTGAAAATAGCGGTTCTTGATCCACTGTGTATTCTTCGTTGGGTGTCTGCGACCTGCCCACTTCCAGAGTCCTTGCCAGATTGCGTTGTCCACCTTGGAATAGGTGTCCTTGCTGACCTGGCCGGCATGATAGTTCGCCCATCCCCGGATGATAGGGTTTAGGCGTCCAATCAGGGCCGCTTGCTGCATCGCTCCCGATCCTTTTATAATGCCCCGAACTTTGAGGAGAAGGTTCTGCACATTTCTTTTCGCCGGTTTGATGAGGAGCTTGCCCCCATGCTTGCGAATATTCCATCCAAGGAAGTCGAACCCTTCGTCGATATGGGCCGTCCGGGTCTTTTCGGGTGAGAGGGTTAAGCCTCTTTCGCCGAGAAATCCTTCTACCACACTGACGATGATCGCAAGGTGCTGTGGTGTGGCGCCGGTGATGATGAAGTCGTCGGCATAGCGAACCACGTTGACTTTAGCTTCCTTGGCCTCTTTGATAGAAATGGCTTCCGCTATTCCATCTTTTACTGCCTTCTCCATTCCGTTCAGGGTCATATTGGCCAGGGTTGGGGAGATAATACCCCCCTGTGGCGTTCCGGCCTCGGTTGGGAACCATTGCTGATTTTCAACGAAGCCGGTCTTTAGCCACGACCCCAGAATTTTCTTATCAATCGGGATGTTAGCGATTAGCCATTCATGGCTGATATTGTCAAAGCATCCGGCGATGTCTGCGTCCAGCACCCACTTGGGCGCCTTTTTCTTGGCGAGGTTGATAAAGAGCTGTTCTGCTGCGTCTCGGCAGGCCCGGTTCCGACGGAAGCCGTAGGAGTTCGGGTCCGCTGTGGTCTCAGCAACTGGCTCAAGGGCCGACAAGTGGAGTGCCTGCATGGCCCGGTCCTTCATCGTGGGAATGCCCAATGGACGCTTCTTGCCGTTCGCCTTCGGGATGTATACCCGTCTCAGCGGTTGAGGCTGGTAACCTCTTCTGCAAAGTGACGTGACCGCTCTGGTTTTCGACGCGGGAGTGTTCCATGTCTCCTTGTCAACGCCCGGCGTCTTGTGTCCCTTATTTTCGATCACTCGTTTGACGGCACATGCCTTCCCTGAGAACGAGTGGGTCAGGAGCCATTGCAAAGCTTTCACCTTGTTCCAGCGCCCGTCCGTCACCGCCTTCGCGATACGGGCTTGCAGCCTTCGTACCGTTTGGTATGCCTTGGCCCAGTTAATGCTGTGCCAATCAACCTCACGGTCGGGGGCTGCACCAATAGCGGCTGCTATCATCATCTGCTTTGCCTCCGTGGTGATGGTTCTACAAACGTTCTCGCGATTCAAGACCCACTGGAAGTCTGCCCCCTTTCGGGTGAGGCGATGTTTCAGCCCCTCTCCGCGTCGTTACCACCCGGCGTTCGCTTTCTCCAGTTTCCTTTACCCGCCTCCCCAACAGATCCTCTTGCGATTCCCCTGCTCTTAATAGGGCGGCAAGACGGGCTTACCACGTTCCGCATAAATAACCGAGAGGGTTAGGTGTCGACTCTAACTCGGTGGAGCAACATTCTCGTGCGACCAATAATTACGATCGCATCCTGTCCACTTGCCTTTTGGCCACTGCCTATCAGCATCTTTGGCAGTTTCTTGATCACGGGTCTTATGTCGATTCACATGTGTTCACCATACCTCCCAGCCTAGCCTCCTACCGCATGATGCTTGCAGTGTTGGTCGCCCTCGCGGGCTCGTCTTACCCTTTCGGGCGGAGTACATTGTCAGAGCAGCTCCACACCAGACCGTTACCAGTCTCGCATGTGCTCCTAGGCTACGACGGGAGAAACCGTCGGTTCCATCAGGTCGCCATATGGAGACTTCCAGTAGAACAATTACTTACGCGACTTCGTGTCGCACAGTTATGATCAAGGCCGTCAAGACCTGATCCCCTTCGCTATACGAGACCTCCGGGAAACCGCCGAAGATCGGCTTCACTCAGCGCCTTTCGGTGCTGACCCTGGCCGGCGCACCGCCGCCCGCGCGCCCCGTGCGCACAGCCCCGGGACCAAGGCCGCGAGCCGCGCGGCGCTCGCGCTGGGATCATCCAAGGTCATCCCATAGTCCAGCTCGAGGACGGGGATGGCGTGACGGTCCAGCCACCGCCGGGCGGCCTCCAGGTCCTGCCGGAAGCCGCGCACCAGCAGCGGCTCGGGCTCGGCCTGGTGCGCGCGGCCGAGGTATGCCAGCAGGCGGCGCTGGGAGGCGGCGACTGCCTCCCAGTCGCGGTGCATGACGATGGCCCGGTAGCACAGGGCCGAGCCGTCGGCGGCCCTGAGCGGCAACAGCGGCAGAAGCGGCGCCACCACCTTCAGGGCACGGCCGCGGGCCAGGTGCAGCCAGCCGCGCTCGGCGTGCAGCCGCAGCACCGGGGTGTATTCCAGGTAGCCCCAGGGGTTCGCGGCATCGGGCCCACGCACGGCGTCCGCCAGCGGCGGGCAGCCCCCGGCGGCCAGCATCTGCATCGCCATGGAGGTGCCGCTGCGGGGCAGCCCCGTCACCAGGGTGATGGTCGCGGACGCCATCGGCGCCCCGGCTGGGGCGCCGACCGGTAGTGGCCGTGGCAGATGCGCCCCCGTGCCGTTCGCCATGGCGAGCCTAGACCGGTGCGCCCGGGGGGGCGTCGATCAAGATTCCGGCCGCTTGGGCTCGCCGGGTGCGTAGTCAGGCCATCTTGGCCTGACACCGTCAGGGCTGGAAGCCCTGACTACGCACGCCGCTGGCCGGGATTATGATCAAGGCCCCCGCGGGGGTGAGGCCCATGGCGCGCTGCCGGTGCCGGGCGGCGCCGAGCGGATCGCCTTGCGCCTCCAGCAGGTCCGCCAGGTGCCAATGGGCCTCGCCGTAGCCCGGCGCCTGGGCGATGGCGTGCTCGAAGGCCCGGCGCGCCGGCGCCCGCGCCCCCAGTCCGGCGGGTGCCCGGCCCAGGCGAAGGTGGGCGGACGGGTTGTAGAAGACCTGCCTGAGGCTCGCGAGGGCATGCTCCGCCGCCGCGGTCCAGTCGCCCCGCTCCAGGGCGATCTGCGCCAGACCGCTGTGGGCCAGGGCGTCATCCGGGTCGCGCGCGATGGCCGCCGCGTAGCTCACCGCGGCCGTCTCCAGCCGCTGCCGGGCCAGGTGGTAGTCGCCCGCCAGCCGGTGGACCAGGGGATCGGCGGGGTCGCGCCGGGCCGCGGCGGCATAGCGATCCAGCACCTCGCCGTCGCGCCCGGCCGCCGCCAGGGCCGCCGCCGCCAGCAGGTCCAGGGCGGGATCGGCGAGTCCCGCCGCCTCCAGCCGTTCGATGTCGGTGAGCACCTCGGCGTGGCGGGACAGGCGCGAGCAGGCGTGCAGCCGGGCGATCTCGTACCGGGGCTCAAGCGGTGCCTGTCGGCACAGGTCCTCGAAGAGCGGCAGGGCCGCGGCCGGGCGGTTGTGGTGCAGATGCACGCTGCCGAGATTGAATTGCGCCTCCCGGCGGGCCAGGCGCACGGCGGCGGCGCCGTCCAGGGCGTCCGCCGCCAGGTAGCCCAGTGCGACCAACTGCCGCAGGCTCGCCGCGCGGGCGGCCGGGTCCTCCGGAGGGCGTCTTCGGCGGCCGGTCCTATGGTGGCGGGTGCCGCGGCCGGCCCGCCGTCCTCCCAGGTGTCCACCTGGCGGACCTCGGGCGGCACCTCGAAGGCGCCCGTCAGCACCCGGCCCGGCATGTCCCGGCCCACCGGCAGCCCGAACAGGGTGAGCACGGTCGGTGTGATGTCGAGCAGGGTGGCCCCGGAGATGCGCTCGTCGCGCTTGATGCCCGGTCCCTGGATGGCAAAGACGCCCAGGTGCCGGTGCCAGTCCGCGCCCTCGGCGGCGACACTGCCGGGCGGTGCCCCGTGCAGATCCCTGTGCAGATCCGGCGCGGCGGGCCGGCGCGCCCCGGATTGAAAGCCGTGGTCGGACATCAGGATGACCGTGGTGTCCTCCCCGGCCAGCGCCAGCAGTCGCCCCAACATGGCGTCGTGGAAGGCGTAGAGACCGTCCATCACCCCCCCATAAACGCGCTGGTCCTCCTCCGGGATCCCGGGCAGCCGGGGCGCCCGGTAGGCCATGAAGTCGTGGCCGGCCTTGTCGATGGCGTCGTAATAGACGGCGAAGAAGTCCCAGGGCTCGGCCTCCATGGCCGCGGTAGCGACCGCATGCACCGTGGCACAGCGGGCGTAGAGCCGGGCCAGGTGCTCGGGGCGGCGGTCCGCGTCCAGGTCGATGCGGTCGATCTCCGGGATCAGGCCGGCGAGGTCCCCCGGGGCCAGCTCGCAGGGGTGCAGGCGCAGCTCCGAGACGAAGGGCAGCAGGCTCGCCGGGTACACGCAGCCCGCGGGGGCCGGGCCGATCGCCTCGGGGCGGTCCGCCAGGCCCTCGATCAGGCGCTCGGAGAGACAGACCCCGGGGATCGGCTCGGGCGGGTCGGACACCGGCCAGGCCACCACGCAGGGACGCAGGCCCGACTCCCCTAAGATGTTCCACAGGGCCTTGCAGCGCCGGCTGCTGCTCTGGGAGGGCAGCAGACCCAGGCCGTCGGGCCGCGGCTCCACGAAGCCCAGGATGCCGTGCCGGTCGGCGGTGTGGCCGGTGGCGGCGCTGCTCCAGAGCATCGGCGAGAGACAGGGGGAGAGCGAGGCCAGATTGCCCATGGTCCCCGCCTCGACGAGACGGGCCAGGTGGGGCATGCGTCCGGCCTCGATCAATTGGTCGATGATGATCCAATCGGCAGCGTCCCAGCCGATCAGGAGCAGGCGTCGGCGCGGTGCGGCGGTATCGGTCATGGATTCGGCACGCCGGACACCCCGGCCGGGGACCGAGGCGGAGGTCGATGGACGGGGCCGGGCCGGGAGGGACCGGCCTGCGGTCTCAGTGGACGACGCGGCGACGGCGGCGCAACGCCAGGAGACCGGCGGCACCGCTGGCCAGGAGCGCGATGCTCGCGGGCTCCGCGACAGTGCAGGCCCCCACGGCGATGCCGGTGCCGGCCGTGTTCTCGTACCAGATCTCGCCGATGCTGCGGGTCGTTGCGGCGGCGCCGACGATCATGCTGCCCCAGCCGTAATGGGTCAGGGCGTCCGCCGCGAGGAAGCGGAAGCCGAAGTAGTTGGTGGCGTTGAGGGACCAGACACCCGCGGCGGGGTTCACCCGCCCGCGCCACCCAGGGCGTAGGGCACGAGGGGCAGCAGGGTGATGGCGATACCCATCCAGATGGCGGTGTTGGTCTTGGAACGGAGCGTCTCGTCACTCATGGTAGTCACCTCAAGTCGGCTGGCTGGATCCGGTCTGTTGATTGCGTAGCGGGCTGGACGCGGGTTCGGGGGTGGATCGGGGGAGGATCGTCGCCTTGAAGCCTTGTCGCCTGCCTACGATTCCTATCATGGGCGTCGCCCCGGCAAAGCTGAAATCGTTATTTCCTACTGAAACGATCAGCAATAGGCGCAGCCGAAGCGGGGCACGGGGGGCCGAGGGTCTGGCTGGCCACCGCCAGGGGTGCGGGACCTGGCCGCTCCGGTATCCAGCCGAGGGGATGCAGTTCGGCTCACCGACGTCAAGGCCTACCAGAGCAACCCCGCGCCGACGCGGGCGCCGGTCCTGGCGGCCCACGCCGCTCATCCTGACGCCAGCCGGCAAGCGGCTGGCGACCTCGGCTTAGGCGCTTGGCGGAAATCGCCTTACTTCAGGACCGGGAAGGGACCGACATAGCCGGTGTAGGCGCGGTCGTCACCGCTGCCGATGACCAGCTTGTCCTGGTCAGACTCGCCGTACGGGTGCTGGGCGACGGCCATCAGGTAGCCGAAACCCCCGATATTCGCATACCAGTAAGGCGATGTGGTTTCCGAGCCGTAAGGTGTGGAGAGCACCCGGGTGATCTTGCCGGTCAGGACATCCATGGCCCAGATCACGTCGTTCTGATGGCCGGTGACAGTGTCTTCACCAATCACCAGGGATTTGAAACGGGGCAGGTAGGTGAGGTTGTCCGGGTTGGCGATCCCGTTCAGGTCACAGGCATTCTTGGGATCACCACTGATCGGCTTGCCGACGATGATGCCGGTGATCGCGCGCGGCACGAAGCTACTCGCGATGGGCTGGTTGTTGGTGTCGCGGATGGCCCCGCCCACCGCCAGGGAGTAGACCCCGCCGCAGTCATTGCGGGGGACGCGGATGTGATCGTTGCCGCCCAGGTGACGGCTGCTGTCCTCGGCGGCGCTGCGCATCCCGCTGTTGATTTCGCTCAAGGCCAGGTAGAGGACGCGGTTTTCGGGGTTGTAGGTGATCCCTTCCATCTTACGAAATTCGGTGGTGCCCCCTTTGAGTGCCGCGTAACGGCGGGTCTCCAGACGCGAGGCAACCTTCTCCATGCCCGGTTTGATCCGCAGGCACTCGTGATAGGGTGCCGCGTGGCCGCTGTTGATCGAGGTGAGGGTCGCGCAGGTCCCGGTATCCGGGTTGGGCACGGCCTCGTACTCGAAGATGTTGGCAAAGGTGGTGCCGTTGTCCAGATAGGCGGCGATCTCGGTGTCGGTGGCGTGGCCCAGATTGATCCAGGTCAGATTGGCGCGACCGCCCATGGCCTCGTTGCCTGGCAGTTGGTTCCACTTTGCGACGTACAGGGTCCCGGCGCTCAGATCACCGGCCTTGTCGGCAATGAACATGGCCAGGAGGGTATTGGTGCCGTCGTCGGTAATGAACGCGGTCTTATTGTCGGGCATGACATAGGCCAGTTCGACAGCTAGACGTGCCATGCTGTAGTGCTTGGCGACGGTGGTGTCACCGGCGGCATTCTTCACCGCCAGTTCGAACACCCACCCGTAGTCGTAGGGGTTCATCAGGGCCTTGGCCGAGTCCGGGGAGCCGTCGCCGCCAAAATACTGGGCCGTCTCGGCATTATATGCGGAGATACTCATGGCCGGATCGATCCACGAGCGCGCGTCCGGTTCGTACTCCTCGCTGCCCAGATGGGTATTCCAGGGGCTGACACTGCCGGCGCAGTGGGTGAAGCCCCCGTTCACCGCGGAAAAATCGACGGGGCGGGTGGCGACCGGGGTCAGGATACCGTCGGTCTCCTGATTAAGTTGGGTCAGATAGACGCCGCCGGGGCGTGACTCGAACTGGGAGACCAGGAACAGCTTGCCGTCTACCGGGATCAGCGAATTGAAGTCGTTGTCGTTGGAGATCCGCGGATTGCCGTGGTCAAGGATCGGATTGCCATCCTGGCCGATCAGCAGGCCGTAGCGGGCGGTCTGCCCAGGCGCACCGCCGAGCAGCGGCAACGTATCACCGCTGCGCAGCAGGGTGTTGAAGCCGATGTCCGCAGGCTTGCGGTTCACGGTAGCCGTATCGGAGGCGACCATCTCGCGTTTTTGGGCGTCGGTCTCGGCGAACGCCAGGGGGTTGAAGCTGATGGTTCCGGCGACGGCGGTGTTGCTGAGTGCCGATAGGGCCAGGACGGTTGAGATCGAGAGGGCAAGGGTGGTCTTGACAGGCATGGAGCGCTCCGGGCACGGTTAAGTGAGATGCCGCAGGTGATGGAATACGGATAGCGAGGTAAGGGAAAAGGTCTTGGGTTGTCGGTTTTCCGTTTTCGGTTGATGCTTATCAAGCATCGGGTTACGAAAAACGATAGCCGAAAAACCAACAACGACGGGTACCAGTTCCGTGGCGGTCCGGGGTCCGGTCATTGAGGGTGATCGGCGTCGGGCCACCCCGGACCGCTGTCAGGCCCGGGGTTACCGGTGCACCGTCAGCCTGCGCGTCAGCGCAGCAGGCCCATACAGTTGGCGTAATAGGTCACGGTGGCCGGCCAGTCGGCGAAGACTCCCATCACGCCCACGTCCTTGGCCAGTACGTCCAGGACCTTCATGACATCGCCTTCCCGGGAGATGGCGGAGTCGAATGTCTGGTAGTAGAAACCGTTGCTACCATCGGCCAGCAAACCGGAACGCTCCAGGGTCCAGGTGATGATCTTGAGTCCAGCTGCCTTGGCGTTCAGGGCATATTGCGACGGCACGATCTGCCCGGCGGCGGTGGTCAGCAAAGCGAAGGTGGGCGGCGCTACGATATTGAATCCCTCGGCCTTGTAACTGAGCAGATCGGCGGCGCTGGGCAGATCCCCAACCGTCTCGGCGTCATCCAGGTAGACGGCTTGCTGGCCGAACGCGGGTTCCTGGGCGATCCAGTAGCGGATATCGCGGATGTCGAAGGACTGGGCATAAACGTCCCGTGCAGGCACCCCGGCGGCACGGTATTCGTCGATCATCTGCTGCGCATAGTCGTCTTGTGTGTAGCCCTCAAAGGGCATGGTCACGCTGGCGCTCTTCAACTCCGGCGTCATTTTCACGCGCAGGGCCTTGAACAGTTCAATGCTCTCGGCATGGGTGAGCAGGGTACCGCTGGTCGGACCCGCGTAGAGGTCGGTGCGGAAAGCGGCGGTCCCGCCCAGATACTCGCGCGCCGTCCGGGCCGCGGGGTTGGACGCGTCCATCTTGCCCTTCAGCGATTTGAACTCAGCAAGGTTGATATCACTGGTGCAGCAGGTGGCCGAGGCCGGTGTCGCGATGGTTCCGTCGCCGTTGAATGTGGCTGGAGTAAATGGACGGGAGCACTTTGCGCCCAGCGATGTATCCACGATATTTGTGGTTGTGTGCAGGTCGCACTGGGAGTGACGGCAGACCAGTTCCTTGTCTTTGGTGAAGGTCACGTCGCACTCGATGACCCCGGCGCCCATACGTGCCGCGGCCACATAGGACTCCAGGGTGTGCTCCGGAAACTGCAAGGCGGCGCCGCGGTGGCCGATGGAAAAGGGCGTCTTGCGCAGGCTGCGGTTGGCGCACGACCTGAGTTTGTCCTTGAGTGCGCCGTCGGCCATGTCGTCCACCAGGAAGCCGGGGCGCGGACCCAGGTGGACCGTGTTGCCGGTGCCCTTGTATTCATCGAATTCGCCGGCTGAACAAGCCTGTTGGCTGAGGCCGGCAGCGGCCAAGCCAAGCATCAGTGCCAAAGCCGTGGTGGTGCTGCGAGACATCGGAAACTCCTCGTTTGCGTGAATGATGGGGATGCGGGATCGAGCGTCGGCCATGGTCATACGCCTCACCACTGGTAGGACACGCCGATCTTGCCGGTTGTTTCATGGAAACCGGTATCCGCACCGATGCCAAAATAGACAGCCACGTCATCATTGATGCGGCCGGCTCCGGTCAGCCCCAGGGCCGACTCGCCATTGAAGACGGCGCCACCCAGGTTGAGCCGGAATCGTTTGCCGGGATCGGGCAGGTGCGTGTCCAGGGCGGCGGCAATGGCCGCGCCGCGGCGGGCCTCAGTCCGATTGTCCTCCACCTGGTTACTCAGGCTGTTCAATTGGCTCATATTGACCGCGTCGGTCGCGGCCGCACCGGGGGCAATGTTCTGGAGTCGATTGCCGCCGAAATTGACGGTCTGATTCGGTGCGACCTGCAGGCCACCGCGCAGGTTCAGGTTGCCCTGCAGGTTGGTCGTGCCCTTGACCGTCAGGTTGCCGGTGCTCGGGCCAGTGCCGGTGATCGCAACCCCGGAGTCGTCCACCGTGATCTTGGTGGCGCCGGTGCCGCCGGTGAGGGTGGTGCTGGTCTGATTGACCGCAAGGCCGTTGGTGCCACCGCTGGCGTTCTTCACGCCGACTGTCGCTAACCCATCGGTCACGCCGACCGCGGCCGATCCATTGGTGCTGGACAACGCGGTGGAACCCGCGCCGCTGATGGTCGTGCCTTCCGGGGTCACGGCGATGCCGTTCACCCCACCAGCGGCGTTTCTGACCAGCAGGCTGGCGGCCCCGTTGGTCACGATGACCCCCGCGGTACCGTCCTGGCTCGTCAGGGTCGAATCCCCGGTGGTTTGAAAGCCGCCCGTATTGGTGATGCCGCTGGTAGTCGTCTGGCCGGCCACCGCGAGGGTGCCGCCGACGGCGGCGTTGCCGGTTGTGGCGAAGTTTCCGGTGTTGGCGATCCCGTTGGCGCTCACCTGGCCGGCGACGCTGAAGTCGCCGGCGCTGGTGCCGTTGCCGGTGACGGCGATGCCGTCCTGGGTGACCAGCAGTGACGTGGTGCCGCTGTCGTCGCCACCCGAGAGCGTGGTGTCGGCAGCGTTGACGGTGAGCCCGTTGGCACCGCCAGCCAGGTTCTGAACGGTGAGATCGGCGGTGCTGTCGGCGAGGCTCAGGTTGGCCGCGCCGTCGCCGCTGGTAAGGCTGGCGTCGCCCGTGTTGGCAAGGCTGCCGGTGTTGGCAAGGCCGCCGGTGTTGGCAAGGCCGCCGGTGTTGGCGATCCCGTTGGCGCTCACCTGGCCGGCGACGCTGAAGTCGCCGGCGCTGGTGCCGTTGCCGTTGACGGCGATGCCGTCCTGGGTGACCAGCAGTGACGTGGTGCCGCTGTCGTCGCCGCCGGAGAGCGTGGTATCGGCAGCGTTGACGGTGAGCCCGTTGGCACCGCCGGCCAGGTTCTGAACGGTGAGATCGGCGGTGCTGTCGGCGAGGCTCAGGTTGGCCGCGCCGTCGCCGCTGGTGAGGCTGGCGTCGCCGGTGTTGGTAAGGCTGCCGGTGTTGGCAAGGCTGCCGGTGTTGGCAATCCCGTTAGCTGTCACCTTACCCGCGACGCTGAGTTCACCCAGACTGCCGCCTTCACCGGTGATCCGGACGGCGTCCTGATCGACGATGACCAGGGTGTTGCCGGTGTCGTCGCCCCCGGACAGGCTGACGTCCGTCGTGGTGACGACCAAACCATTTTCACCGCCGCCGCGGTTGCTCACCGAGCCCTCCACCAGCGCGTCGCTGACCGTGACGCCGGCGCTGCCGTCGGTGCTGGTCAACCGCGTATTGCCGGTCAGATTAGCGTCACCATTGACCGCCAGGCCGGTAACGTCCGCTGTCCCTCCGACCAGATCGCCCTGGATCGTGACATCATCGCCGTACTGTACCCCGCCGGTACCGCCGCTGATGATTCCGCTGAGATCGGCGGAGGCATCGGCTGCCAAAACGGTAAGAATAGCGCAGCACAGCAGGCTCCGACGCAGGCCCGTCCTCGGATGGTCGATCATAGGGAAACCCCAGCGGTTGGATGTTCAAAAAAGAATTGAAGCGGTGTGGTATCCCAGGGGCCGATCCGCAGCAAAGGCGGCAGCAGGCAGAGCGTCTATATTAGTCGGGTACGATACGGGGACGCCGCCGGGTAAACCAATCCCGATGTTTTAACATACGAAGATGACAGCGAAGCGACCCTCAGGCGACGGTCTTGCGACAAGCCCTGCTGCTTGATCGGGAGAGGCGAGACGCCCTCGAATGTATTGAACATAAATTACTGATTAAAAATCTATTTCTTTGTTTCCGGCTTTTTTGCAGGTGGGGTGGGAGTCTCGACCGGCGCCTTCTCACGTTCAAAGAAGTAGAGCGGGGAAGCCGTCTGAGCGCCGGAAGCGAGGCCGCGCTCGGCACCGGGCACCGGGACCACCTCAATGAGTCGCCAGCCTTGTTGGTAGAGTTGAGCGATGGTGGGGTAATAATCCTTGTTGCCGAATTCACACTTGAGTTGGGTGATAGTCGTAGACGTTCCGTAGTAAGCCGGGTTGTTTGGAATGGGTGCGACGACGCAGGCCACGACCTCCGCCGCTGCGGCAGGGCACGCGGCAAGCGTCAGGGCGGCGGCATAGAGCGGGAGACGGCAGGACAGCATGGCATGATTCCTCAATTTAATCAAAGGCCCCAGTCCGGAAAGCGGGCGGGGAGCGCGGTTGCCGCAATGCCGGCTATGATAAGTGAGGCGCAGTCAATCGAAGATGACGGGCGCATGACGTAAACGTGACCTTGTGATGACGGGACCTGGGGAAAAGGGGGGAAAAGGGGGGAAAAGGGGCCAGGGGAAAAGGGGCCAGGCTCAATTAAGTTGGTACGCACGCGGGGATGAAGCGGCTGGGAGCGGGGATGGCTGGCCGGACGTTGGAATTCCCCGCGCCCGCGGGGATGCAGCGGCAACGCACCTGCCGAAGGTAGAGTCGTTCAGCCCCCGACCCTCCCCCACGAGCGGTAACGCAATGAGATCAGGGGCAGCGCTGACAAGCGTACGCAGGAAGCGGCCCGGCGCAAGACTCTGGCGGGTGCCGAACTAAACCGCCTCCAAGGCCGCGGCGAGCTGCCCCAGCGCCCGCTCGATCACCATTCGCGGGGCGCCCAGGTTGAGCCGCATGTGCCCACTCCCA
>Ga0247842_10006615_pt1 | contig 13020 bp, 6 predicted proteins | sample LaCruzMarch2015__3_FD_192411 | JGI IMG/M metagenome (GOLD analysis project Ga0247842, IMG submission 192411) | Freshwater microbial communities from meromictic Lake La Cruz, Castile-La Mancha, Spain - LaCruzMarch2015_19m | ecosystem: Environmental > Aquatic > Freshwater > Lake | place: Spain...
CTCTTTAGTTCAATTAATCTTATGCACATCATTGTAAGATAAGCCATCATGTCATTACTGCCAATAAATGATCTAAATGCTATCATCATTTTTACTGCATTTGCCGGAGCAATATCAATAATCTCTGTAAAAGTTGATTCTGCATTATCTCCCCAATGCCATGTATCTTCAAAGGCTGTTATTTGGGCATCCGAGAATTCTCCCGAAACCTCTTTATAGAGTATATTATAATTAGCCTTTGAATTAAAAGGCGGATCAAGATAGATAAGGTCTACCGAATCATCATGAACGTGTTTTCTGAGAATATCTAAATTATCACCGTAATAAAGAGTGTTTTCCATAGAGATACCACCTTTCATAATACAAAACTAAAAGCTTGGGTTATAAAAGCAAAAAAATTAGTGTGGTCGGATCCTCAATCTGCCGGGTTCCGCAGTAATGATAGCACCTGATTCCAATTCTTCTCTATACAAGGGCATTATCCGCATACAGATTGAGGCTTGCTCTCTAGCTGAGAAATCTACTAAGCGTATTATTCCGCAATGTGGCATGCAGTGGACTATTGCTAGTTCGCCAAAGTCTTTATCAAGGGTTATGAGCACACGACCTTCCCTGAATGCGTATGCAATGATCTCCTCATCGCCAGGATCTTTAGACCAATTTCCTGACCATATTGCATCGTATCCGGCTTCTTCAAATTCACTGAGCGCACCACCCCAGACACAGGAATCAAGAAGTAACTTCATCTGCTGGACTCCATCAAAAACGGTTCTACTCGTTCACGTCCAACTAATCTGTGAGCGTAAACCAAACAGGCTTGAATATCTTCTGGTTCCAACCAATGATACCCGGATAGTATAATCTCAGGAGTATCGCCAGCAGCCAGCATTCCTAATACATGCTCTACCGCAAGGCGATGTCCACGAATTATTGGTTTGCCACCGAAGATTTTAGGATTAATAGTGATTCTTTCTAGTAATTTTCCTTCTTCCATTTTTCACATCTCCAATAAATGATCTAAATGCTATCATCATTTTTATCACATTTGCCGGAGCAATATCAATAATTTCGGTAAAAGTTGATTCTGCATTAGCTCCCCAATGCCATGTATCTTCAAAGGCTGTTATTTGGGCATCCGAGAATTCCCCTGAAATCTCTTTATAGAGTATATTATAATTAGCCTTTGAATTAAAGGGCGGATCAAGATAGATAAGGTCTATTGAATCATCATGAACGTGTTTTCTGATAATATCCAAATTATCACCGTAATAAAGAATGTTTTCCAAAGAGATACCACCTTTCATAATACAAAACTAAAAACTTGGGTTATAAATACTCATAATGTAAATATGGCAAGTCAAGTTACTAATATATCGGCAAAACCCTTGTTTACCTTTAATAATTTTCTATGTTTTTTGTAAATTATTAGAATACTGCACCCAAACTTACGTGAATTTTGCCTTTTAGGATTGAACTGCCTTTGGCTAATCCATAGTCCATGCTTATCAGACCATTCATTGATTCCAGACGCATCCCCAAGCCATATCCGATTTTTAATGAACCCATACCGTTATCCACTGATTTATTATACACCGATCCGCTATCAAGGAACAGGAAAAACTGCGAATTACGCCCAACTATAAACCTATACTCAAGGTTGGTATAAAATCTACCTTCTCCTCTAAACATATCTTCGTTGTAGCCTCTCAATGTGTTTGCTCCCCCAAGATATAATAGCTCAGTAAGCGGAATATCATCTCCAAGAATCCTGCCAGCATGGATACCCAGAGCAAGCACTTGCTGACTATATACTTTAAGATATTGATTCAAGTCAATCCATACCTTCAACGTTCTAAAATCGCCTCGTGATACTTCAAATCCTATGCGATCCAACCTACCTTTGGCAGGATTAGAAAAATAATCCCTACTATCACGCTTCATCGTCAATAGAATACTATATTTACGACCATTTAAAAGCGATTGTGATTCTTCTGTTCTTCCGTTACTCGGCGGAACGAGAAGGGCAGAATCGGGATTTACATTTTCTAAAACGGATGATCTTATCTTTTTATACGTCAAACCCAATGATCCCTCAATAAATTCAATCATACGCACCGTACCACTTAAACTTAAAGCTCTTTCGTTGAATTTCTGCTGTGTTAGATTATCTGGTCTATTTATTGCCTGAAAGTGAATCCCAAAATCAACAGGTGATCCAAATACCCATGGTTCCTGATATGTTAGTTCATAATTATCAGTAAGCCCAAATCTTCCTATAATGGATATTTGCCTGCCTGTACCTAAAAGATTCATCTCGGTCGCTTCCAATATTCCAGCGAGTTTACTTTCTGAGATTTCGGATGGATTATAGCCAAGCAATCCGTTGAACCTTCCAGTCGCTCCTTCGGTGACTGAGACATTAAGATTTACGGTATCATTTTCCCCTTCTTCCGTTGCACGGCGGAACGTGACAGGAGAAAACGATAATGGACTAACAGTCTGAAAATAACCTATGTTATTCAATAATCGCTCTGTCTCATCAATATTTCTCTGGTCAAATTTAATTCCAGTGCGGATAGGAAGTTCCCTAAGAATGACCTTTTCTTTAGTTTTTTTCAGACCATCTATCTGAATCTTTCCGATTTTCACAATTGTACCGGCGTCTATCTGAATTTTCAAGTTGAGTTTGCTGTTTTCTATGTCGAAATCAATTGGAGAAATACTTGCCATCGGATAACCATTATCGCTGTAAAACTTCAATACTCGCTCTACGTCATTATTGAATATAGATTCATCGAAATAACGGTTTTTCCGAATGTCAAACTTGCTCAACAATTGATCTTTAGGAAAGATAGTGGCGCCGATCAGTTCAATCCTTCCAAGCACAATCTGTTCACCCTCGTCAATTCGTATTTTTAATATAACTTTGTCTTTATCTACTGAAGTATATTCCCAATAGGCTTTTGCGAAAATATAACCTAGCTTTTTGTATTCGTTCAGCACGTTGTAGAGGTTATTTTCAATAGAAGTTGGATCAAATATTTGTTTTGGGTGGATGTTCAGGATCGTTGTGAGCGGCTTATTATCTAAAGCTTTGTTACCGATAAAAATAATCTGCTGGATATAAATAGCTGATTCTGTTTTCTGTTGGGTTGTTTCATTTATTTGGAGTGTAAGAACGGATTGAGTATTGATACTCAGAAATAGCAGGCAAATAAAATAAATATAAACTCTACGTTTTGTCATTTTGTTTCAAGGATGAGTAATCAGTGATCAGTGATCAGTTTTTGTCATACTGTTTACTGATTACTCATCACTAATTACTTTCCTCTCCGTGCCTCAGTGTCTCCGTGTTTATTCATGAATTATGACTATTCCTCAACTAACTGAAAAAGTCGTATAAATTAGAAGATCGGCTTATTCGATTGAGGTTTACCTACCTTATCTACGAATCCGTATAATTCGATTTCCTGTATTTCGGGTTTGGAGTCTAACTGAGCGTCAACCTTTTGTAAAAAACCATTTTGGTCACGCTCCACTCCAGGACCGATGAACCTTGTTCCATTCGTATCAGAGACAAAAAGCCTGATCTTATCCGTAATCACCTGTGTGTTGACAACTATTTTGGATTGAGTGTTCCCTTTGAAATTATTAATTATCTTCCAATCGCCTTCCTTGCCTTTATATTCGTAAAGGATGAAGTTAGATATATTTGTATTATAGATGACGATCCTTCTTATAGACTTCTTCTCTGGAAGTGAGATTATTATACGGGTGTTATTGCTTATTGTATTCATATCGGCGTCAACAGCTTCGGGAGCGTCACACTCAACACCCGGCAAGAGGGCATAATTCTCACTCATTTGCTGAGGTGCAAATAGCATGTTAAAAGTGCTACATCCACTGAGAGCAAACAGAATCAGAAAAAACGTCATTTTAACATAACCGAAAACCTTGAGATATTTCATATTTGCCTTTTTGGAATAAAGCATAAATGCTAAATCCATTCTAAAGGAAAACTACTTAACGCAACGAAATCCAAGATTGCGTCCGAAGTTTGAGGGAAATATGTTGTTGAAGCGATAGGCAACGAGCTGGAGGTTGGCGTCGAAGTTCCAGGAACCACCACGCGCAACCTTGTATGTTCCAGAACTCGGTCCCGTTGGATTAGACTCTGGTGAATTAGCATAATAATTGCTACCATACCAATCCGCACACCACTCCAAAACGTTACCTGCTATGTCATATAATTCATATCCATTCGAGGCGAAACTGCCAACGGGTGCTGTAATATCCCATTGATCTCTGCCACCTGTACCGAGATAGTTTGCATTATTATGGGAAATATCGTTTCCCCATGGATAACGTTTTCCGACAAGTCCGCCTCTTGCGGCTTTTTCCCATTCTGCTTCTGTTGGCAAACGTTTTCCTGCCCAGTCCGCATAAGCCTTTGCATCATACCAAGTTACACCTACTACCGGTTGGTTCTGTGCGTTGTATGCTAAATCATTCCAATAAGCAGGTGCTTTATATCCAGTTGCGCGCATAAACTTTCTATATTGTGCATTAGTCACCTCGTATCTGTCAATGTAAAAGGCGTTAAGGGAGACCGTGTGCACTGGCAGGTCATCTGCATTACCTTCCTTAAAAGCATCACCCATCTGGAAGTTACCTGCAGGGATCCGCACCATTGGCGCCTCGGCGACTATTGGAGTGATGGTGATGTTTACTGTCGCAGGAGGACTTTCTATTGCCCCATCATTTGCCTTGTATGTGAAGCTGTCACCGTCATTCCAGTTGACATTTGGTGTGTATGTGAACGAGCCATTTCGGTTCAGTGCTAATTTGCCATGAGCTGGATTACTTACCAATACCGCTGTTAGCGTATCCCCCTCAACATCGGTATCATTGATAAGTACTCCCGGTGTGGGCACCGTTAGTGCCGTGTTCTCATTGGTACTGTAATTGTCATTCACTGCCACTGGTGGATCATTGACAGGAATCACTGTGATGGTTACTGTCGCAACGTTGCTATCTGCTGTCCCATCGTTTGCCCTGTATGTGAAGCGGTCAGTGCCATTCCAGTTGACATTTGGTGTGTATGTGAACGAGCCATTTCGGTTCAGTGCTAATTTGCCATGAGCTGGATTACTTGCCAATACCGATGTTAGCGTATCCCCCTCAACATCGGTATCATTGATAAGTACTCCCGGTGTGGGCACCGTTAGTGCCGTGTTCTCATTGGTACTGTAATTGTCATTCACTGCCACTGGTGGATCATTGACAGGAATCACTGTGATGGTTACTGTCGCAACGTTGCTATCTGCTGTCCCATCGTTTGCCCTGTATGTGAAGCGGTCAGTGCCATTCCAGTTGACATTTGGTGTGTATCTGAACGAGCCATTTGCGCTCAGTGCTAATGTGCCATGAGCTGGATTACTTACCAATACCGCTATTAGCGTATTCCCAGCAGCATGGGTATCATTGCCAAGTATTCCCGATGCTGCCACTATTAGCGGTGTATCCTCATTGGTATTGTAATTGTCATTCACTGCCACCACTGTCACTAGTCGAGCGAAAGGAGTCACAGTGATGGTTACTGTCGCATCATTGCTATCTACTAGCCCATCGTTTGCCCTGTATGTGAAGCTGTCAGTGCCATTCCAGTTGGCATTTGGTGTGTATCTGAACGAGCCATTTCGGTTCAGTGCTAATGTGCCATGAGCTGGATTACTTACCAATACCGCTATTAGCGTATTCCCATCAACATCGGTATCATTGATAAGTATTCCCGGTGTGGGCACCGTTAGTGCCGTGTTCTCATTGGTACTGTAATTGTCATTCACTGCCACTGGTTGATTATCAACAACAGACATTAACAGGTTTACCGTTGCATTTCCACCATTCGAGGTTACGCTTACCAACCCATTATAGTTTCCAGGGACGAAGTCCACCGCTCCCCTGCTAACAAACACCCGAAAATCTTTAAACCCATTGGGTTCGATAATACCCGTAATTTGTCTCACAATTGTCTCATTAACTACTCCAAAATATGCCCATGCCACATTTGAAGTCACAGCCAACGATAGTGTATCAACTCCAGTGTTATTAATTGTGAATGAGAGGACGTCTGTTGCAGTTCCAAAGTTTAACCTCGTAGGATCCACAGATAGCGATGGACCTAGTACGGTCATAAACACAGTTACGTTTCCATCTCCGCCGTTGGATGTTATTGGTATTGTGGAAGTATATTCAATTGGGTCCAGATTTGCCCTTGATACCGTTGCGGTTACTGTTGACGGCGTTCCAAATAATGTTGACCCGCTTGAAGAACTTACCTTGAGCCATGCAGGTAATTTGGCAGTATCTATCTGCCAATTCAGGACATCTCCACCAAGATTATCAATATTAAATGGTAGGTCCGTAGTTGTTGTTCCAAAGTCCAGCAATATCGGTGATACTGATAATGTTGGATTGGAAACCGTCATAGTGACATTTACCTGTCCAACTCCGCCATCTGAAGTCAATGATATGGTATCCTTGTAACCTTCGGATTTAAGATTGGTTCTAAGCACTGATACCAAGACGCTTATAGAATTTCCTGCATCTAGTGAACCACTTGCGGGATTAATCGTCAGCCATGGTTGTTGCTTCGATGCCTGCCATTTTAGCGTTCCACTGCCTGAATTGCTAATCGTCAATCTTTTCTGAGTATCAGAAGTTCCAAAATCTATACTCTGCGGGCTAAACACCAGTCCCGGTATTGACATTGCCACTGATACACTACCATTTCCACCATTAGACGTAAGAGATATAGTATCAGTATAATTACCGGGTAAAAGTTCGGTTCTTGATACTGTTATAGTAACATCTGCGGATTTTCCTGCATCCACAGAACCACTTATTGGATTAATCGTCAACCAAGGTTGTTGCTTCGATGCTTGCCACGTCAGCGTTCCACCGCCTGAGTTGCTAATAGCAAACGTTTTTTGGGTATCAGGCATCCCAAAACTCAAAGCCTTTGGAGTAAATGATAAACCGGGTATCGCCACAGTTATCGGCACGTTCCCGTTTCCACCATTGGATGTAAGAGTTATTATATCGGAATAAATCCCCGGAACAATATCTGAATTTACAGTAGCTGTTACGCTAACTGATTGACCTTCATCTACCGATCCGCTTGTTGGGCTAATTGTCAACCATGATTGTTGCTTTAATGCTTGCCACGTCAGCGTTCCCGCACCTATATTGCTAATTGTTAGCGTTTTATTAATATCTCCTGCGCTAAAGTTCAATGACTCAGGAGTGAAAGATAATCCGGGAATTAATATTGTCACTGGGATACTGCCATTTCCGCCATTGGAGGTCAGGGATATTGTGTCCGTTTGAGTTCCGGGGGGAGACCCTATTCCGGATGCTGTTACTGTAACGACTGTTGACGCTCCTGATGCAATGAATCCGCTTATTGGGGATAGAGTAAGCCATGCTTGTGTTTTTTCCGCTGACCATGATAGTGATCCACTACCGTTATTGCTGATTACTAATCTTCCTTGAGTCTCTGTCGTACCAAAGTTAAATGCTGTCGGCGTGAAAGCTAGATTTGCTACTGACATAGCAACAGCGACACGACGTTCACCTGCGTTTGAAGTCATCACTATAGTATCAGAATAGGAACCGGGGTTCACATCTGTTCGTGAAACTGTTACTGTAACATTAGCTGATCGGTTGGCTTCCACTGTGCCACTGGTTGGATTGACTGTCAACCATGTTTCTTTATTTGACGCCTGCCACATTAAAGCTCCACTGCCATTATTGGTGATAGTTACGGATTTCTGAGTATCCAATGACCCATAATCAAGCGACGTCACAGAGATAAAAAATCCCGCTACATTCATGCTGACCGATACGGTATTATCACCTACATCAGAAGCAATAGATATAACGTCAGAATAAGAACCGGGAGTTATGCCTGTTTTCGATATTGTTGCCGTAATATCAACCGATGTTCCTTCTGGCACTGCACCGCTAGTTGGGTCCAGAGTCAACCATGCCTGTCTCTTAGACGCTTGCCAGTTTAGTGGTCCGCCACCAATGTTGCTGATTGTCAACTTTAGCTGTGTATCTGCCGATCCAAAATTTAATGCGGTTGGAGATAATGACAATCCCGGTATTGGCATAGTAACTGGCAAGCTACCATTCCCACCGTTGGACGTTAATGCTATGGTATCCGTGTAAGCAAACGGCTTCAGGTCTGCTCTGGTTACTGTAACTGTAACATTAATAGATGAGCCTGCTGATAACGAACTACCTGTTGAACTCAGAGATAGCCATGTTTCTTTATTTGACGCCTTCCATACCAATGTTCCAGCACCATTATTTCTTATCGTCAACGTCTTTTGGGCGTCTGATAAACCAAAGTCCAGTGATAATGGTGAGAACTCTAAGCCCGGCATTAATAAAGTCACTGGAATACTGTTATTTCCTCCATTTGACGTCAGATCAATATTGCCAGTATAAGAACCGGTTTTTATTGCAGACCTTTCAACTGTCACTGTAACGTTTGTTGATTTGCTATTCCCTAAAGAATCAGATTGTGTAGATAAAGAGAACCACGTTTCTTTGCTAGATGCTTCCCAATTTAGAGTTCCACTACCGTTGTTTGTTATAGCAAGAGTTAATTGTGTGCTGTCTGATCCAAAATCCAATGATTTCGGTGAGACCGATAAAGTCGGTGGTGGTTCAGGTACAGTCATTGCTACAGGTACACTTCCATTTCCTGCATTAGTCGTTATGGATATAGCATCCTTATAACTGCCGGGCGTGATGTTATTTCTGGATACTTTTGCTGTGATTGTTGCAGATATTCCCGATTCTAGTGAACCTACAGACGGAGACAATGTAAGCCATTCCTGTTGTCTTGCTACTTGCCAAGTCAATATTCCCCCACCAGTATTTGTTATGGTTAGAGAGTTTTGAGTATCTGTTGTGCTAAAATCCAGAGATGTTGGAGAGAAAGCCATTATCGGATTAGTCAAAATCACACCCATCGTCACGGTGACGTTGCCGTTTCCTCCATCTGATGTCAAAGAGATAACATCTTTGTATGAGTCTGGAGTTAAATCGGCTCTGGATACTTTGATAGTTATAGCACTTGATTTACCTAACGTCAAAGACCCGCTTGTCTGTGATAGCGAAAGCCAGGGTTGCTGTTTCGACGCCTGCCAGCTTAGTGTTTCACCACCAACATTATTGATTGTCATCGTTCTTTCTGTATCCGCATTGCCAAAATCCAGCGACGACGGCGAGAATGATAATGATGGCGGTGGTTCAGGCACAGTCATTGTCACTATTACGTCACCTCTTCCACCATTAGAGGTTATAGATATAACGTCCCTATACGAACCCGGCTTCAGGTCTGCTTTGTTTACATTCAAAGTAATAGTCTCTGATTTGCCAAACGTTAGCGATCCGCTTACAGATGATAACGAAAGCCATGATTGCTGTTTTGATGCCTGCCACGTCAACGCTTCTCCGCCAACGTTACTGATAGTCAATGACTTTTGTATATCTATTGTGCCGAAATCAACTGACTTTGGATCAAAAGATAATGAAGGCGCAGGTTCAGGCACAGTCATTGTCACAGGTACGTTACCATTTCCACCATCGGATGTTAGTGATATAGCATCTTTGTATGAATCCGGATTCAGGTTTGCTCTGTTTGCTTCCAATATAATAATCTCTGATTTGCCAGATGCTAGTGAACCACTTACGGATGATAATGACAGCCATGTCTGCTGTTTAGACGCCTGCCACGCAAGCGTTCCTCCACCAGTGTTGCTTATGATCAATGACTTTTGAGTTTCTGTTGTGCCAAAATCAACTGACTTTGGATCAAACGACAATACAGGTGCGGGTTCAGGCACTGTCATGGTTACAGGTATTTCACCATTACCAAAGCTAGAGGTTATTTTTATGACGTCATTATAAGACCCGGGTTTCAGATTAGCTCTATCCACTTTCACTGTTATGGGTTCATTGCTAATAGCTGGTATGGACCCACTGGTAGATGATAATGATAACCAGGGTTGTTGATTAGATAACTGCCATTCAAGGTTTCCTCCACCAGCATTGCTGAGAGTTAATTTATTTTGTATATCTGCTATACCAAAATCAAATGATAGCGGTTCAAAAACCATTAAAGACGCTGGCTCAGGAACTGTCATATTTACCGGTACTTCACCGTTTCCAGCATTAGAGATAAGTGAAATAACATCCTGATATGAACCCGATTTTAAACTCGCTCTATTTACTGTCAGTGTTATGGAATCTTGCTTCCCAGATGATAATGACCCGCTTGTTAGCGATAATGAAAGCCAATCCTGTTGTTTAGACGCCTGCCAATTCAGCGTACCTCCTCCTAGATTGAGGATAGTCAGAACTATATTAGTATCTACTGCGCCAAAACCTATTGATTGCGGAGAGTATGATAGCGAAGGCGCAGGTTCAGGAACTGTCATAACAACGGGTACGTCACCTTTTCCATCATTGGACGTAATAGATATAACGTCTCTATACGAACCGGGCTTCAAATCTCCCCTATTAACCTTCAGTGTAATGTCCTCTGAGTTTCCTGATGGTATAGAACCGCTTGAAGATGAAAGTGATAGCCATGCCAACGCTTTAGATGCCTGCCAGTTCAGTATTCCACCGCCATTGTTGCTTATTTTCAATGTGTTCTGGGTATCTGTTATACCAAAGTCATAAGATGATGGAGAGAATAAAAGCGATGGCAGAGGTTCTGGTACCGTCATGGAAATCGTAACGTTGCCGTTTCCACCATTTGATGTAAGCGAAACAACGTCTTTGTACGTACCTTGTTTCATTCCTGCTCTGTTGACTGTAAGCGTGACAGTTTTTACTTCACTGCCCAATAGCGATAAATTCGAGGGTGACACACCAAGCCATGACTGTTGTTTGTTTATTACTAAATTAATCGTTCCACCGCCAATGTTACTAACATTAAATGTTTTTTGAGTGTCTGTCACACCAAAATCAATAATTGACGGAGAGAATGACAATGATGGTAAAGGTTCAGGCACTAACATAGTTATAGCTACATCGCCATTTCCACCATTAGAAGTTAGCGATACTACATCTCTATATGTACCAGATTTTAGACCTGATCTGTTTACTGTAAGAGTTATATTTACTGAATTACCAGATGATAGCGATCCGCTTGAAGATGATAATGAAAGCCATGATTGCTGTTTGGAAGCCTTCCAATCAAGCGATCTACCACCCTTATTGGTTATTGTCAATTGAGCATCTGTTAATCCAAAATCTATTGATGAAGGAGAGAAAGATAGTGATGGTGAGGGTTCTGGTACACTCATGATAACCAGCAAATTGCCATCGCCTGCATTGGACTTTATTAAAACGATTTGCCTGTATTCGCCGGGGTTAAGACCTGTCCTTTCTACATTTACCGATATATTCCTTTTCTGTCCCGAAGAATTTTTTCCATTATCGGGAGAAATTTTCAGCCATGATGGTAGAGGCGTCTCTGTGCTTACGTTCCATGAGAGTATTCCAGTTCCATTATTTTCTATATCTGTCTGACCTGAATCAAGTATTGTTCCCAAATCCAACTGTGATGGGTTCACGAAAAGTTTTGGCTCATCAAGTATTGTGATTGCACTTGCTCCGGGGGTAGCGGCATTGTAAGTATTCATGTCGCTTAAACTTCCAGATTTCACTTTAAGGCTTCTAGCGTTAGACGCCTCGATAGTTCCTACTCCATCAAATATAGGTAGAGTGGCGAAATTACTCAACATCAGCGAAGCGGGATTACCACCCGGCACGTTAATCAAAGAATAATCGAAACTCAATCCGAAGGCGTTTCCTATGAGATTGAGAGGATCCAAATTCTCATCTGCATCACCTACGAGGATCAACATACCACCATTGCGAACAAAATCTACAAGCGAATTTATCTGACTCGAAGATGGATTATTAGTGGGAAGGCAGAGAAAAATCGTGTCATAAGAGTTTCTATCGTAACTGGAAGATTCATCTTGTTTGACTTGAAAGCCACCATCTCTAAGGGCTTGCTCCAAAGCCTGCTTATGTTCTTGTGTTAATGTGCTACCAAGGCTTAGATCGAATTTGAGTTTTGCAGTAGTACCGAAGTTTTTAACAAGGTTCTGAATTAGTTTTACATTTCCGGGAGATTTTGAAAGGAAGATATTGACGTCACCAATAGCTAGAGCCAGACCCTTTCCTTTTATCTGCTCGCTGATACCGATAGCGCCCACGCCTTCAGCAGACTTAATGCCAACAGGTATATTAACTGATATTGCACTCTGAACGTTGGTCTTTTGCTCACCAATATAACGGAGAAAACCTCCAGAATATACTTCAACCCTAAAAAGCCTGTCATTACCGATTGGAACATTGATAGAACCTGATGCTTTACCAAGCTCTTTATTGATTATCAGGTCTGCTGTTATATTTTCCATACCGGGTCCAGAAACCATCAACTTGACAGAGGTTATATCGCTGATCGATGCTTTAGGAGACATCATTATTTCCATCTTTGCGGGGGCAGTTTTAACATTTACAGATTCAGTAATATCGTCTCTACCGCAGGTAAACATGGATATAATAAAAAATAATAATATTAAAAAGATTGATAAACTACGAATAAATGCGTATATACTTAACCGTGCTGGCATTTTAGATAATCTCCAAGTTCAACATGCCCTTAAACCCATCTTGAGATAGGTCTTAGGGTGTGTTGTATAACATGTAATCGTTAAAAAATACATAAACGTTCTAAAAACAACCCCCTAACCCCCTTTGCTAAGGGGGAATGTTGACGTCGACTCGATTTATTTCCCCTTAACAAAGGGAATACTCCATAAGATTCCCCCTTTGCTAACTAATCTTTACCCACAAATTATAGACATTGTAGAAACCAAGTCTTTTCCCTCTTTAGCTAAAGAGGGATTAAGGGAGATT
>Ga0247842_10006616_pt1 | contig 13020 bp, 14 predicted proteins | sample LaCruzMarch2015__3_FD_192411 | JGI IMG/M metagenome (GOLD analysis project Ga0247842, IMG submission 192411) | Freshwater microbial communities from meromictic Lake La Cruz, Castile-La Mancha, Spain - LaCruzMarch2015_19m | ecosystem: Environmental > Aquatic > Freshwater > Lake | place: Spain...
TAGTTTGAGCATGACCTAAACTATCAATAGGAGCAACTTGTGAAATATATTGGGCACCATGACTAACACCATTAATAAACAATTCAACACTTGTATTAGTTTTAACAACAACATAATGATTCCAATCAGTATAAGTGAAACCTGACATACTCCAAAGTATCTGTTCAGTACCTGTACCAGCACCAACATAAAAATCCCCACTATAAAACAAACCAACATAACCAACAGTCAATTCTGCCTTACCCATAACAGGTAATATATTACCAGTAAAAGTAGCATTTTTAACCCAAAAACTATAAGTCATATTAGTTCCAGCAATTATTTCAGAAGTAAGAGTAGCGACAGTAGCACCATCAAAATCAAAAGAGTATCCTTCTATTGGTCCTCCACCAGTAACACTTGCAGCATCACCAAGCAAAGTAAATTTAACATTCTCCCCAGTTCTATTACTTCTCATATCAATCTTCAAATTATTAACATCAGTCAAATCACTTGTAGGACTAAAAGTATGAACCAATTTCTTTCCACTTGAAGTATTTGCAACTGCTTTCAAAGAATAATCTCCTTCAGTTTTAATAGTCGCTTCGCTATAAGATTGTAAGTTAGCTGCAGAGTCTGTAACGTAAGCTGCTTGTGCTAACTGGTCTGTAGAATACTCGCAATTATCTAACTCAAGTTCTCCCATTATAATCCTCTCCTTAATTTTTTATGACATTTTTCACATAATGTTTGTCCATTAACTAAATTATAAAATGGTTCATATGTTTTTGCTAAACGAATTAAAATTTCTCTATCTTGAATCATATTAAATTCACTATTTTTTTGTAAAAATTCATTCAATAATTGTTTAAATGAAACTATGTGATGCACTTCTAAATTTTCTTTTGAACTACAGGTCTGACATTTAAACCAATCTCTTTTCATGCAATCCATTCTCCATATTTTATATTCATCTAAATTTCTTAATAAATAATAATATGGAGTTATTCCGCCTTTCCAATTATTTGTTTTATTCCCCATTCTATCTTTTCCTTTTCCTTTATTAGCTGCACCTATTTTTTGTTTATGCTCTTCTGAAAGTTTATATCCACCTAAGTCAGTTCTACCTTTATTCCATGGCATTGGCATTATTCCTTTTTTTCCTTTATTCCACGCAGGTTTTCCTTTATGAGAATTACTCATTTTTTTTATAGTATCAATAGAAAATATATTTTTTAATCCTTTATTTTTATTTGGAATTATTGATTTCTTTCCTTTATTCCAAGGAGTACTTCCTTTTTTAAAACTTCCTTTTGTTCCCATAAAAATCACATCATGCAATTACGTAATCAAACGTAATATTTACCTTAGTTACTGCTCCACTTACTGAAGTGTTTCTCCAACCAACAAATCCACTACTTGCAATTCCAGGATTTGTAAAAGTTGTTTGAGTTTCAATAGTTCCAGCAACTGCTGTAATATCAGCACCCACAACTGTTGGATTCAAACCATTCGCATCAAGTTCTTCAAGTCTTCCTACTACGTTAGTTCCGTCAATGCAAAGAACATGAATACCAGTTATTGTTATTGCGTTTGGTACTTTCCAAACTGGAGCATTTGCTGTAGCTGTAGGATAACTAATAATGAAAGATTTAGAATAAATTACAGTAGGAACATCACTAATTTTTATAAAAGCACTTGTGGTATTATCAGCAGTAGATAAATCTTGTCCTGAAATATCTGAAATATAAGTGTTTGTGTCTATACCAAAAGTTCCATTTGATTCAGTGTATTTTACAAATCCATTTTCGGAAACAGTTCTTTGTCTAATTGAACCATTAACTTGTAATTTGTTTCCATCGTCATCATCAAACGCAGTCCCTATTCCAAGATTACCGCTATTATAAATGTGTGCAACTCCTGAACCAGTCCCATAATCTCCACCAACATAAAATGTGTGCATATGCTTTGCTACCCAATTAATATACCCAGCATAATCTGTTCTCCACTTTGCAACCATTTCACCATTAACTTCAGAATAAATAACATTTTGACCAGCCACATTTGAATTTTTAACAACTATTAAAGCTCCTGCTCCGCCAACATTTGTGTAATCAGCACTATCTATTTGATTAATAATTTGCCCGGTTATGGTTTGTGGGGTAGATTGGTCTATCAAATAATATTCTGATAAATCTTGGTCACCAGTATTCGTTCCACTTAAATTGCCCAAATTCGTAATATCAGTTGCTGTAATATTTGCAGCTTCAGAATTATTAAACACAGGGTCTAATTCTGTTTGAATAGCACTATCAGCTAAGTCAAGAGAAGCATTAACGCTTGTATCAAGTTTGGTTTCATCAATACTTGCATCTTTTATAGAAGCAGTTATTTGTTGTCCTGTTAAAGTGAAATCAATTTCACTACTATCTGCAACAGTTATATCTCCTGTGTTAGTTCCTGAAGTATTAGCTAACCTTGCAATATCAGTATCATTAGTAAATCTATTTGTAGCTGTATCAGTAATATCATCAGTATCATCAGTTGTTTTGTTGAAGTAGTTTGGTACATTAAATAAATGAGAAAAATCTATTGTACCAGATTCTGTAATAACTTCTGTGCCTTGTATATCTACACTTTTAGTATTAATTTTATGAGTACCATGCTGAATATATGAATTTATAAGATTTTGCCGTACGGCTGTAATAACTTGATTACTTATCACATCTTCTAAGTCAGTCATAAAAACTCACACAATGTATTTTATATTTTTATTTTATACTTCTTTTATAATTACATTAAATTGAACATCTAAATAATCTCCATTTGGAACAATTATATTCGGTGTTACTTCTCTTGCGAATATATCTCCGTTAGTTGAAGAATCAAACAAACCAAATTCTCTTAACACCATAGCACTTCCTGTTTCAAATCTTTTATAATATTTCACACTATCATTCACACTATTAGTATTATATATCGTATTTGTTGATAATTCTCTAAATAATTCAGAAACTAATTCAGTATCCGTAATTACTTCAGGCGTGCTATTATCCCCAATAGCGATATAATTATATTTAGCTTCCAACGAAGACGACATAAAATTAATACCACTATTATCAATCATAACTATAAAGTGAAATTAGTTATTTATAAAGATATTTGTTTAATAATTATTATATAAAAAAAAGAAAGTATGAGGATTTTACTCCTCATACTATATTATATTATTTATTCAAAATCTACAACTGCGTCAATTAATACTTCAGTTTCTGCTGTTGTATTAACTGCTACTGCTTGAAGAGCTTTTCCGCAAATAGTTCCTGCTGCTGCATTTGTTGCTGCTGCTACGAATACTTGTCCTGCTCCTCTTGTTGCACCTGTTCCGATAACAAGTGGTGTTCCTACTTCGATTGCTGTTCCTGCTGTTGCTACATTAACGTAAACTTTAGTCTTACCTCTTACTACATAAGATACTTTTTTACCTGAATTAGCTCCGCTGAAAACAACACCGATAGCAGTTGTTGATGCGTTTGCTGCAACTTTTGCTAAAGTTCCAGTTCCTGCTCCTTTCACAATATCTGCTGCTGCCAGAGTTACTGCTGAAGTTGCTCCATCTATATAAGTTTGTGCATTAGTCATCCAACATCATCTCCATTTATGCAGTAATAACTGCTCCTGCTTCTGCGTTTAATACAACGAAACCTGCATCCATTGCCATTATGATTTCTTTATCCCCAGCTGTTCCGGGTAGTCTTCCATCAAATGTTTCTAAAGCTGTTTCTTGTAAATAACACATAAAATTCATATGGTCTATTACTATAGCTTCAACTGCTGCTCCGCCTTTAGTTGTTTCCATTAAGTTTGCTTCAACTACTTTTAGTCCCATCCAAACTTTATATGCGTTTTCAACTCTTTCTCCGGGAATATTTCTTTGCCCGTAAGCGATGTAATTCTTTGCGTCAGTTGATACAATTAAATTATACCATCCTGTTGCTGAGAAAACTACTTGGTCTGGTTCGAAACCAAATAAAGCACCCTTTGAGTTCTTTCCCATTCTTACTTTCTTTCTTGCTTCTTCGATATTTTCGTAAGTTGCTCCACCAGAAACTGTGTTTGCTGTTGCTGCACCTGCTGCCATACCGTTAACAAGGTCTATTGCTACTGCTCTCATTACACCGTCAGAAGCTGATGTTAAAAGTTTGTCTACGAAACCTTTAGCACCTCTTGCTAATAATCTTCGTGTAATTCTTGTACCAATACCGTATGTTTCAGTTGTTAGTAAAACTTCAGCTTTTCCATCGTTAATATAATCAACAACTTGTCCATCTGCTATTTTTACTGCTGTTGTTCCTTCGATTTTTGGTATTTTGTATACACCTGCACCTGCTGGCATACCTAAATCTAATGGAGTCAATTGCCATACTGAATCAAAGTATTGCTGAAATCTATCATAACTTTTATAGTAGATAGCTTTAGCTAATACTGTTGTGTATAGTTGTGTTGAGTTACCCATTGTGTTGTCTTCTCTGAACAAATCTTCCTTGAATACTGTTCCGTAAGATTCTTTAATAGTTGCATCTTCTTTTAGTTCACTAAAAAGTTCTCTACCGTATTCTTCAGATAATTCTGTTCCCATTACTTCAAATCTTGATTTTAGAATCATCGATAATTCCCCCTAAATTTAATCCCGAAATGTCTTTTGGACAATTCATTTTACATTATTTCCTGAAATGTCTTTTCAACATTTCATTCCATACTACATCTTTGTTAGAAAATGCGCCGCTTGTTTTCTTTTCAGAAATTCGTGCGGATTCTTTAACTGTTACTGGTTTCTTTGGTTCATCTTCTTTTATTTCTGGTTTTTGCATTTTGTCTTGAACCTTAGAATCCTCTGGTTTTTGTACATCAGGTTTGTTGTCTCTTTCATCAACTGTTCTTACTTCTTCCTTTTGTACTTCTTCTTTATTGTCTTCTTTTTTATCTTCTTTCTTGCCTTCTTTTTTATCTTCTTTCTTGTCTTCTTTTTTATCCTCAGCCTTAGCTTCAGATTTAACTTCTTCTTTTTTATCTTCTTTCTTGTCTTCTTTTTTATCTTCCACTTTCTTGTCATCAGCCTTTGCTTCAACTTTTACTTCAGGTTTAGGTTCTGAAAGTTTTTCCAAAAAACTAACCATCTTTTCCATTAAAGCTTCATGCTTATCCAATCTGTCGAAAATTTCTTTAAAATCAGTCACAGAAATTCCCCCATTATCCAAACTTTGAATACCCAACCCAAGAGACTCGGAAATAAAATATTCAAAACTTAAAACTTTAGCCTCTTCAAACCCCGGAACATTCACAATAGATGCTTCCAACCAATCTTTAACCTTGGCAAGCCCGTATTGTTTTCCAGTCATTTCATCAATTCTTTTCTCAGCATCACCAACAACTTCCAAACTCACAGTTGGGTTCGATGCATGAGATAGATACTCTATCAATTCTTTGTTATATGACGTATTGTATATTTTAGCCGTCCCATATAATCCATCGGTCTTTACTTCTGTAGAAATCCATTCTCCTCTTGGTAATCCTTCTTGTGCTTTGTGGTTATACAATACAGGCTTGCCAACTAATTTAGAATGAGTATTAAGAACCGATTCTTTGTCATACATTACATTATTTCTGGAAATTCTACCAAAAGGTAAAATTTTAGCAGTCATTGTGTAGTCTTCGCCGTCTTTTCTGGACTTAACTGCTTCAGTAAAAATAGAACTATTCATATATAAACCTTACGATAAATATATATATTAGATGTCGTTCTAGTTTATAAAGATATTTATAGGGTGGGCATAACGCCCACCCTAACAGTGGTCGTGAAGTAAAACATTTTTTATATTTTACAAAGATAGTATGCACTAAGAAGTTTATAATGATATTTAATAATTAGAATTTACGCAAATAAAAATAAATGCCTTTCTTGTCTGTCCCTTTTTCTTAACTACTTTAATTTCATCTTTAAAAGAAGAAATATATTTTACTGCACTCCAAGATTCACTGCGAGATAAACCAAATTGCTCGGCTATATCTGAACGCGTTTTGCCATCTTTACAAAAAGCTACTAACTCGTCAAACTTAACTCTTTTGCCCCAACTTTCCACCAGACATCCACTCCACAGCCATTTTCTTTATAGTTTCATCAGATGGAACACTTTCCTTAGAATCAGATTTTTCTGCAAACAATTTTTCATCCAAAACACCAATATTAACTAAATAATTTTGTGCTTGTTTAGGAGACAATATACCACCATTAACTAAAGAATAAGCCATAAACACATAATTTTCGCTCGCTCTAACAATAGGTTCATCAAACACATAAGTTGCATCTTCTGCTAACCAAGGATAAGATTTTCTTAATTCTCCAATAATATTTTCGTTCATAAAGTCTATCAATTGGTTTTGTTCTGCTTTTAGTCTCATTACGAACGCAGGCATTGCTTCAGAACTTCCTTGAGTTGTTCCTGTTTCACTCCAAGGAGTCATGTGTTGTGGTAATAAACTTACCATAATCATTTTTCTCAAATATTCCATTACGTTATGCATTGTATCGTAAGTAGATGCTGTTCCGACATCAGTTTGTAATATTTGTAAAGGTACGTTGAATAAGTGGAATGCGCGTTCGTCATCTTCTAGTTTTGTTTGTAGTTGGTCTAATCTGTCTTGGTCTATTTCCATGTCAGAAGTTACTTTATCAGAAATACTAATAATTTTTTTAGACAACATTCTGTTTTTACTTATTGCATTCCAACTTCTTAGTATGTTGTCCATTATTGTGTCTGCGTCTATTGCTGCTGCTAGAGGGGCTTTTCCGTATATGTTATCTATACTCCACCCTCTTTTTAGCATGCATATTTTTTCTGCATCGAGGGTAACTCCGTATATTTGTCGGAAACTCCAGTTATAATTAGTCATGTACTGTATTTTATAATATTGTGGTATTCGAATCTTCCCCATATATGTGAATGATTGAATCCCGACTGGTAGTTCGTAAATATATTTTTCTTCTCCGTCTTCGGCATTAGGGTTTATGTATATTCTTGCAGAATCATTTATACTAAATATATTGTCCAATTGTCCATCTGTATTATACGCTTTTTCTAAATATGCATTTCCTGTAATAAGCTTTGTTTTTAAGAAATTGCTTATTTCTTCTAAAAATCCTTTTCTCATGTTATGCCATTCTGTTAAAAACTTTTGTGTTCTTTCATCAGTTGATTGTATTTTTATGTGCTTGTTTGGTAATATATAAGTAGCTAATTGATTTACTCCGCTTTGAACTATTGGGTTTCTGTTATACATTTCTTGGCATCGTGACATTTCATAATGCGGGGTCATCTCTTCGTGAAAACCAGTGAGACTTTTTCCGAAACTTATAGCCCCAATATTAGAAAGAGTTTTAACTTTTTTGCCCGAATAAGAAGAGAAATTATTTCCGTCTTCTTTAAAAAACATTTCCGCGAACTTCATATATCATCACTTAAAAAATACCGTATCATCCAAGACAGGTTTAATTTCATTTAACAAAAAATACACAGCTATACATTCTACAAATTGCATATATCCTATTCCTGTTTTCATAAAAAAATCAAAAAACAACATTATAGCAACACTAGACAACACTACTACGGGTAAAGAATAAACTAACGCTTTAAGAACGATTTTAGTTTTAACCCATTTATTCTTCAATTTAACTCTTATATAATTTAAATCCATTCTACTCTACCTTTTGTTTATCTTATAGTTCTTTTTGAACATCTGATGATACTTTTTGTTTCTCTTCTAATTCTTTTTGCTTCTCTTCTAATTCTTTCTTTACATCATTCTTAATTTGTTCTAATCTTTCTTTATTTGCTTGTTCATATAATACTAACATTGGTTTGTCCATATTCAATTGTCGTTCCAACCCAGACTTTTCCTTTTCTAACAATTCTTCAACTTTCTGTAAATCGTTCTTTAATTTTTCTTCAAAATTATCAATATACTGTTTTATAATATTTCTTTTCTCTTCTTTCTTATCAGTAATATCATCAATTAATTTCTTTACAATATTATCATAATCTTCATACGCGTCTTTCGCTGCTTGCAATTCCGTATTCAATTGTTTTGTTTTTGCATCAAGTCTGTCTTTTTTAATTAAATCAAACTTAGCAATATAATCTTCTATAACTATAACATTTCTCAAAAAATTATTAACATTTTTTTCAAAATCCTCTTCACTCAACTCAAATCTTCCATGAGAATAATACTCGTAACCATTCTCTGTCTTTTTTAACTCTGTTTTTTCATCAACCAATTTACTCATAAAACCACCGTAAAAATAATATAAACATTTTTATCTTTTTTATTCTTTACATTTTTCTTCTTCTTTCTTTTTTGGTAAAACAACACCCACTATACTTCCACTATTATCCATCGTGTTGTCTTCTTTTTTAATATTATTTTCTAATTCTATTTTTGTCTCTCCCGGAACATATTCTTTTCCACCTTCAATATGTCCTAACCCATTCTCTGGAGTAGACTTAACAAATCCTTCTTGTACCGTTACTTCGAATCTTCCATCTTTATTCTGACCCATCTTAGCATTTCTCTTCTTAGACAATAAATCTTTCAAAACATCAACAGCTTCATTCTCATTAACAAACACACCAACTAACGAATAACCATCATTGTCTAAACCTTTAGTAACAATAGTTTCAGGTTTCTCTTCCACAACAGGTTTATTACCAAAAGGAAGTTTATCACCAGAATCTAATGGTTGTTCTTTCTTATCTTCTTCTTTTTTCTCAAATGCTTCTCTGTTAGAGTTCGCTGCGTTCATATCATCCTTTGGAGAAGGCATCTTAAACAAATTCTTTAATCTATCAGACATATTTCTTTTAGTATCAAATTTAGGAACGTGAACTTTACTCATGTTCTTAATCATACGAGCAACATTAATATTAGATTGACCAACTAATTGATACTCTTTTTTAATTTCTTCGCCATTATAATAATTAGGATTTTTATTCAAATTTTCCATTGCAACATACATTGCTTGAGTTATATTTTCACAATTAGATAATTCTGCTAAACTTCCTATAAAAAATTCATATGCATCAATACTTATAGCATCTTTATTTAATTCTCCAGATACTTCATTTTTTCCATCTGTCACTCTTGCTAGATATTCAGGATTGAGAGTTTCTAATACATGTTGGAATTCTCCAATATGTAAATCTTCTTCGTTCGCTACACTTATCATTACATCTTTTATATTTTTATTACTAGTCTTTTCCGCGTATTGCCTATACAACGCGGATGCATCTTGTTCTGCTGCAATAGAAGCTCTTAACATCTCTTCATCCGATTTAATATCTCGTGCAGACGCAGAATCAAAAAATTCGCTCTCGCTCGTTTCTATAAATCCTTTAAAGTCTTTATTCCCAGATAAAGCATCCATTTTATAAATTAAAGATTCTATTAAAACCATAAAAATAACCGAAAAGTATATAAATACTATGTGATAAGTAGTATATAAATCTTTCGGTTGAATTTAAAAATGAATAGAAAAGCTTATAAGGGGGGGACGCGTATAATAATATATAGATTACCATATATCGAGGTGGTGCGTTGGAAGAAAAAAAAGTTATACTAATTACAGGAATCGGAGGTTTTGTTGCGAGCCATTTGTTTATACATGTGTTGAAAACGACTAATTGGAATGTTGTGGCGATGTGTAGATTAAGTACAATCGGAGATATGCGAAGAATAACCACTATAGAAGGGTTGGAAGAATATAAAGACCGTGTTAAATTCGTTTATCATGATTTAAAATCTGCATTACATGATGGCATATCAGAACAAATTGGACACGTTGATTACATTGCACATTTAGCTGCAAACTCTCATGTTGATAGAAGTATAAAAAATCCAAAAGAATTTTTTGAAGATAATGTAATTGGAACTGTAAATTTATTAGAATGGTATAGATTAAAAAATCCTCAAGCTAGATTTTTAAATTATAATACTGATGAAGTTTTTGGTGCGGCTCCTGACAATTATAAATATAAAGAAGATGATAGATGGAGACCGAGTAATGCATATAGTGCTTCAAAATGTGGACAGGCTGCTGCGGGATTTTCTTATTATAGTATGTATGGTTTAGATATAATTACTACACACACTATGAATATTTTTGGAGAAATGCAAAATTGTGAAAAATTTGTTCCAATGTGTATAAAAAATTGTATCAATGAAAATGAACAATCTATTCATGCAGAATTAAATCCGGGCGTTGAATTTACTTATAATAAAGAAGAAGTTCTCGGAGTAGGTCAGAGACACTGGTTACATGCACGTAATGCGGCAGACGCTACAATATTTTTGTTAAAAAATGGTAAAGCCGGAGAATTTTATAATATTGTCGGAGACACAGAAATGTATAATGACGACATGGCAATACTTATTGCAAATATAATTGGCAAACCTTTAAAATTAAAATATGTAGATGTACACAGACAGAGAAAAGGACACGATAGAAGGTATGCTTTGGACGGTAGTAAATTAGCTGCTATGGGTTGGGTTCCTCCTTTAGGATTCAAAGAAAGTTTAGAAAAAACAATTAAATGGACTTTAAAAAATGGTGGCATGTAATGAGTCATCCACATACTGAAGAATATAAAAAAAAAAGAAATGTCAGAAAGAAATAAATTTAAAATAATTATTTTAGGCAGATTTTTTTTTCTGCCTATTTTTATATTATTTTATTTTGTTCATTTATAAATGTCTGTTTTATGCTTCCATCTGGATTATATCTAACGCGGTCTTTCCACTCTGCTTGTTTTGAATCGTTCCATTGTATAATGGGTGTTATATACCCAACGACTCTACTGAATACCATTGTTTTTGTTTTTACCATATTATCATCTCCAAGAAATAGGCGTGATATATTATGTGCCAGTTAAGTTTATAAGGGTATTGTATATTTTTGTAAAACAGCTAGTTTAGTCATTTCTATAGTTTTTATTTTTATATAAAGCAAATTTTTCTTTTATACTTAATCCGTTATATTTTTCTACTATTTCTTTTATTGTCATATCTTCTGGATTTTTTCCGAACTCTGGTGTTTTAGGTTCAAATGCATACATTACATCTGTTATATTTCTTTTTCCTTTAAAATTTGCAGGGAGCAACGCGTATGCGTTCGCTATTGTAGTGTCTCCGTGACCATATTCTTTAGTTCGTTCGCACTCGAAATCATAATCCCACATACTATAATGCATCTGTTGGGTTTCATCTTTAATTAATTTCACGTTACCATACACCATTAATTTTTTTTGATTAGTATGAACATACTCTTTCATTTTAATAGTTTCGTTGCCTTTTTTAATATTTCCAAGCGGAACATTTTCTATCATGTTCGGGTCTGATTTCTTGTACATATCTTTAATATTTTGATATAACTGAAGACCTGAACCTTGTGAATCTATTCGGACTTTGTATAATCCTAAAGGTTTCCATAAATCTATTTTTTCTTTTAATATTGTTTCCATTTCTCTCAGGTCTTTTCCTCTGTCATAGAACAAGTATTTTTGTTCGTAAAAAGGTTGCAGTTCTGTTGTTGTCTGTTTGTTTCCGTATGAGTCTGCTTTTTGAACTTCTACTTCGCACTGTGTTTCCCGAAACACCGTGATGACGAAAAAATCCATTACACTCGCAACATCAACACCCATAACATATTTACCAACATCTTGTTCTTGATTAGGATGGTCAATGTTCTTTAAATTTTTATCCAAGCATTTCTCATATAAACTTGTCGGATAAAACTGCATGTCAGAATCAACAAGCATCGCCATATATTCTTCTAAAAAAGTTTTAAAATCTTCTAAATATTTTTTATTCAAGTCGTGTATAGTGTGCCAAGGAACAATAGGGACTAACAACGGTTGTTCTATCGGTGGTTTGTTAACATCAAATAACGCAGGGTCGAACACTTCCCATCTAAATATATCTATATCATTATCAGGTAATTCTTGTTGTTTTTTAAACCATAACGCAAAAGGAGTAACCGTTCCTTTTAATGTTGTACCTATATTTATTTGAAAATGTTTTTCTCCATCTATAGTAGTTCCTGCAGCCGCGTCTCTAAGAGAAATATAAATATCATTGAATGTTGACATGAAGTTCGATTCATCAAGCATTCCTGCGCTTCCTGCAATTCTTAATCCTCTAATATTTTCTGCCGCTACAGCGTTCGCAGGGTATCCTTGGAATGATACTTTGTTTGGGAACCTGATTTTTCCTGCGGCATCTAAGTCACAATCTTTTGGATTGAATGGGTAAGCTACTCCGTCTATGTTCATGGGTTTCATGTTTCTTATAAGTTCTTTCATTTCGTCAATTAAGTCATACGCTCTTTTTTCGTTTAATCTTACGAATGGTACTTCTTGACTTGGATAATAAGGGACAGACATTAAATTACTAATGCAAGCACTGGTTGTGAATGATGTGTTTCTTGATTTTACTACACATCTGCTTTTTGCTTTATTTCCTTTTAGCGCGACATCTGTTTTATGAAAATCTATTTGGTGCGGTTGCATATCATAAGGTATCCATCGTTTCGCTGCATCTTTTACTTGAAAAACAGATTCCACTGATTTAATATATCGCACTTCTTCGCGCGTTAATTGAGGTTTTTTCCACCAAGACATAGTAATCAGAATAAAATAATATTATAAATAAAATAATTGTATTATAAATAAAATAATATTATAAATAAAATAATTGTAATAATAAAATTAATAATATACATCAAACAATGGTAGTTTCCTTACAGGTCTCATTGTTGGAAAATATTGTTTATCGAATTTATCTAGTAAATAATCTAATTTACTTTCTGGTAAATCATTATGTATCTGTATTTTTTTACTTGCTTCTAAATATTCTTCTTTAGAAACTTCTTTTCCGTTCACAAAAAAAGTAGATTTACCATTAATACTTACCATTTTAGTAGATACCGATTTA
>Ga0247842_10006617_pt1 | contig 13018 bp, 14 predicted proteins | sample LaCruzMarch2015__3_FD_192411 | JGI IMG/M metagenome (GOLD analysis project Ga0247842, IMG submission 192411) | Freshwater microbial communities from meromictic Lake La Cruz, Castile-La Mancha, Spain - LaCruzMarch2015_19m | ecosystem: Environmental > Aquatic > Freshwater > Lake | place: Spain...
AATTTAATGAATTTTAATATATTTAATTATTAAAACACATTATATCTTTTAAATTTCAATATATTTGATTATAAATTCTAATGTTGCGTAGGCAACAGACGTCGATTTAAACAAATAATAAATGTTTGTTAATATTTCATTAAAAAATTATAATAAATAGAATTGATATTATTTTAATTTTTAATATCTTTAATATATTTAATTACAAATATTAATTTAATGAATTTTAATATATTTAATTATTAAAACACATTATATCTTTTAAATTTCAATATATTTGATTATAAATTCTAATGTTGCGTAGGCAACAGACGTCGATTTAAACAAATAATAAATGTTTTATATTTCATTAAATTATATTGAATTGTTTATTAATATTTCATTAAAAATTATAATAAATAGAATTAATATTTAATAAATTCTAAATAAATATTCTATAAATTCTAAATAAATATTCTATAAATTCTAAAAGATATATTCTATAAATTTTAAAAGATATATTTAATAAATTCTAAATAAATATTCTATAAATTCTAAATAAATATTCTATAAATTTTAAAAGATATATTTAATAAATTCTAAATAAATATTCTATAAATTTTAAAAGATATATTTAATAAATTCTAAAAGATATATTTAATAAATTCTAAAAGATATATTCTATAAATTCTAAAAGATATATACTATAAATTCTAAAAGATATATTTAATAAATTCTAAAAGATATATTCTATAAATTCTAAATAAATATTCTATAAATTCTAAAAGATATATATTATAAATTCGAAAAAGGATATAAAGATTTTATATTATTAATTTAATAGGTCTTGTTAGCTCAGTAGGTAGAGCGTTTGGCTTTTAACCATTTGGTCGCGAGTTCAATCCTCGCACAAGATACTTTTTTATTTTTTTATATCAATAAAAAATGATTTAGATTTTTGAAGAAGATGAAATAAAGATGATTGATGAGAGGATAGATTTATATATTAAATTAGCAACGATTAATAAAATTAAGGCGTATATTAAATGTAAATATAATAAGATTTTCAAGGAATATGATGAGGAGGATGATAGATATTTGCTTATGGCAAAGATTAAATCTTCATTAGTTCTTTAAATTCTTTCATAGCTTCTTGGATAGTTGGTCTATTACAAGGATTTAGAGAAATCATTTTTTTTATTAGGTCGAATAAAGATAAAGGGATAGTGAAGATGGTTGGATTTGATGAAATAAAGATGAATATATAAAATAATAAATCGAACAAAACTATTCCTAACATATAAACATCTATTTTAGATTTAATATCACCACATATGAGAGATGTTTTTCTATTAATAGAAACATCATCAAATTTAAGTTTTTTGAAGATTTTCAAGGTTTCTTCCAAATTAGTATTAATATCATTAATGAGATAATCAAAAATTTCATTAAATTTATTGACATATAAATCAAAATTTTTATTTAATAATTTTAAAGCATTTATTTTATTTTGATTAAATTCAATATAAGAATATGAATTTAATTTAAATTTATTTATTTCTTTCTTATTTATGATGAAATAAAATAAGACGAATTCATTAGGATAATTTAAATGAGGATTTTTATAAAAAGATGAAAATAAACGATTTGAAAAAACATTATTTCGTGATTTCATTAAACCAAAATCGATTATAACAAATTTCATCTTTTCTGGGTCATATAAGATATTATCACATCGAATATCAAAATGAATTAATTGATTTTTATCTAAAACAGATAATCCTTCAAAAATCGTTAAAAAACTTTTGAAAAAAAGAGATAAATCAACATCTTTTATTTTATCTCTATTATATTTAAATAATCTAAATAAATCATAACCACCAAATTCAAATGTTATTTGATAAATATTATTTGATAAATCATAACATTTATCAAAATTCTTTATTTCTTTTTTTAGTTCTTGTGTTATTTTAACTTTACAATTACTAATCTTCTTAACGGTGAATTTATTTTCAATATCTATTTTATCTGTAATCTCTTGAAGTTTTAATTCATTTAAATAATCTTCTTTATATAAAAAAAATTTAGATACAGTTTTTTCGCCTCCAATAGTTCCATCACAATTTATAGAAGGTCTAAAAATACATCCATAACTTCCTCTTGCTATATATTCACTCATATCTAATATTAAACGAACAAAAATCTAATCATCCATCGCCTCAATTCGTTCATCCCATTCTTCTTCTTCCACCCCTTCCTTCTTCAACCTCCAACGCTTCGCAACCAACTTCATCAGGTCTTTTTGCCTCAACCTGTCGCCAGCGTCCTCTTTGGCATCTTCACGCTGTTTGAGAAACGCAAGTTGGTCTTTCGCGAATTGCTGATAGTCGCTCAACTTCCTCTTTGGTTTGTCTTCTGGTTGAATGTCGTCCTTATCGACTTTTTTCACCTTTCGACCACCGATTTTGTCTGTCTCCTCATTCTTCTCATCCTTCTCGTCCTTCTCATTCTTCTCATCCTTCTTGCCTTTCAGTTTAAGAACTTTGGGTTTAGCAGATGGTTTGTTCTCGTCGAAGGCAATTCCAACCGCTTTCAAGAAGTCCTTTTTCGTGAGTTTGTCGCTATCGTCAAGCACCTTCTTAATCGCAGTCAAAATTGCTTTGTTCTTCGCCATCTTTGCTCTGGATGAGTGAAAGTCTCAATTTCAACCTAAATCAATTTTTATTTATGTTTGAAAAAGATTAATACAAATCAATTCAATAAAAATAAAAACCCAAAAAACTATACGATATTAATAATGTGTTTCTTCAAAATATCGCACTTGTTCTCTGTAAATCTTGCCTTCCAACGATGAGAACACATAATCATCTTCTCTTGCGGTGTTAAGTCTTCATCCTTCAAGAGTGCGAATTGCTCTTTCACGAAAAGATTGTAAGCAGATACAGACGTCGTTCTTCTTAACATCACAGATTAGATGATAAATCTTATCTCAAAAATCAAAAAATCATTTTTAATGAATTTTATGAGAATTTTAATACAAATAAAAAGACAAAACTTTCATTTCGCCTTCCAAAGAGAAGCAGCGACTTTGAAACGATGTTTAGAGGCGAATACATCATTTTCTAAAGCACCCATCTTTTCTTTGATGAAGAGATTATAGGATGTCGGTTCCCTTTTCTCTTTTTTTGGTTTCACGACCAACTTTGAAAGTTGAGTTTTGTTTCTTTTTTCAAACTCGACGAAGATTTTACCGATGACAGAGAGTTTCTCCTTTTCGGTCAAATCAGTTCGTTCGAGAATGCCAGAGACACGCTCAAGAAATTCATCTTTGAGTTCATCAACAAACATAGTTGGATTGATTGTTTAAATTTTTAACGAAATCATTTTTATTTTATTTTCATATAATTCAAAACATATTTAAAGAATTAATTAATTAAATGAATTATAATGAGATTTTTATTATCACTTTGCGTTCTTATTTTATCAATAATTCCTTCAATTACATTTGAAAATAGATTATGGCGAGGAACAACGATACAATATGAAAGGAATGTAAATAAGATGAATTTGGTTAATTTAGATTTTAAATATCCAACATATATTTATAATGTCAGTAAGATTGTTATGGATGAATATGATACGAATAATAGATTAGGATTGCGTTTAAGGTCGAATGATAAATTTGGAGGAATTCTTTCATCAATTCCAAAGACGCATAATTGGATAATTGACAATCAAAATACATATATGACGATTATTAATTTCTTTCAGGATACGACGAGGACATTAATGATATTTGAATATTCTTATGATAATGTTAAAAAACTTGAATTGAATTCGATTAAGACATCAGGATTACGATGTGGAGTTGTGAAGAATTATAGAGTTCGACCATTTTTAAAGAATATTTCATCATTTTTAAATTTGATAAAGAATTGGTCTTATTGTAAAACGACGAAGATTAATCAACAATATCCTAATTCGCGAGAGATTAAATATACGAATGAATTTGATTATAAATTTCTATTAACAAATGAAGATAGGGTTAATCAAGTTTTAACGGATAATTTGGTTATATCATTACCATCAAATATCGAAGATTATAAACCTTTCACATTTCTTATTGGATGTTTAGTAAGTCCAAAAAACTATAAACAGATAAATATCAATTATAATTTCAAAGGTGAGTTGATGTCGATTGAATATAATGAATATGAACCATATTTTCAAAACCATTCGCTAATTTGATAATTATATTTCTTCAAATATGCTGAAATGCGATTGGGATGTAATGCTTTCTCGATGATTTCATCACCTAATTTCTTAAAATTTATTCGCATTTTTTCATAATCTAATTGAAATATGGAGGGATTATATGATAATTCGAAATAATTTATTTTATTTTTATGATTTTCTAGGAGTTCAATAGCATTCCTATTAAATGACAGAACATTCCAATTAATTTTTTGAGGAAATTCTTGAAGGATTTCAATTGCTCCTGTGTTGAAACTTAAATTAATCCATTCGATTTTGGGAATATTTTCTTTGAGGATTTTGATGGCGTCTTTGTGATTATTCAAACAAAGTTGATAGAAATTGATTTTATTTGGATTTGATTTGAGGATTTCGATTGCTTCATTATTTTTAGATAAGATAAACCATTCAATTCTTTCAGGAAATTCTTTAAAAATTTCCATACAATTTTTATTATGAGAAAGCATATGATAATTAATGAGTGATAAATTCTTTTTTAGAAGATTTATTGCAGATGGATTAGATGAAAGATAATTATATGAATAATATTCTTTATATTCATCAAAAAAATATTCGAGAATTTCCTGATTAGTATTTGTTGAAAGTTCATAGAAATTGATTTTCTTGGGATTGGATTTAAGGAGACGAAATGCAGAAGGATTTGTGGAAAGATAATTCCAATTAATCTTCTTTTTATTTTTTGAAAGTAGATGAATACAATTAGGATTTTTAGAGAGATTATTGAAATTGATTTTATGAGGATATTTTTCAAGGATTTTAAATGCGGATGGATTTGCTGAAAGATAATTCCAATTGATTTTATGAGGATTTTCGAATAAATAATCACAAGCATTTTCATTAGACGAAAGATTATCATTATTGAGTTTATCCACTTCAATCCAATCTCTTAATTTATAAACAGGATAATTCATTTTAATTATTAATATAAAAACAAAAATCATTTTTTAGAAAATACAAGATTTACTATCAAGACTTTTTTTTTGATTTATATTTGAAATATAATAATTAGATATTTCATTTGATTTTAAATTTGGCGATGATTTATTAGATGATGAAATTGATTTTAAATTTGGCGATGATTTATTAGATGATGAAATTGATTTTAAATTTGGCGATGATTTATTAGATGATGAAATTGATTTTAAATTTGGCGATGAATTTAATGGTTTAATAAAATATAATTCATTCTTTATTTCTATCAATTGTTTTTTAACATCTGTTATTATTAATGTATGTTCTCGAATAATATCATTTATTACTGAATTTTTTTTATTTGTTTCAATAATAAATTTTAAATAATCATTTGATATTCTTTCATATTTATCTTGAATATGTTTCAAATCCATATTAAGAATATGTGATTCAGAAAATATAATGATAATAATTATTAATAATATATATGAAATATATTCATAATTAATAAAATTAATTAAATTTTTATTAATAAAGATAATTGAAAAATATATTATAGAATGTATAGTTATATTCTTCGCAATCTTAATAATCATTTTTATATTTAATAAATTAAATATTTTAAATCATTTTTTAATATTTCCTAATTCGTTTTATGATTTTTCGTTTAAAACCACCTGTTCTAATAGAAATATCGTATTTAATTAATGTTGCTCTATAATCTAATATTTCTGGTGTATGATGTTCATTATAACTCATTTCCGTTTTTTTTGAATTAATATTTTCTAATCCTTTAATACTTAATATATGACAAGGAAAATAAAATAAGCACGCATCAATTTCTTGTATTAAATTTATTTCTTCATTAAAAAAAGTTAAAATTTTAAATTGTTTTAAATCATCAAAAGTTAAATTATTTCTATCAGTTAAAAAAGTTCCTCCATATTCATTTTCAACATACATAAAAGATTGAGGATGAGAAGGAACTATTAATTCATTTGTAATAAAATTAACAATTGTTCTACTTATCATAAAATCAAATGGTTTTTTAGCACCACCAAATAAATTATAATAAGTTTCACAAATATCTAATAAAGTTTTATTTCCTTCAAAAAACTCTTTGATAAAATCAATTAAATTTGGATCATTTAAAATTGCGTGATTAGGTAATACAAAAAAAGGTATATTAATAGATTTTAATAATATAGATAAATCTATAAAATTTTGTTTATGATAATATTGGTTCATAGTTGCAAAATAAGGTCTATGAACTACATTTTTAATTGAATAAGTTGTAAAAGGATCAACATCACATAAGACACCTCCCATAATAAAAAATCCTTTTATTTTTAATTGAAGTGCCATTATTATAAAAAGCAACAGAACCACACATATCTAAATAAACATTTTTATAATCTTTATAAATCGGTTCTTCTTGTAATGTAATTTCTTCAATAGCAATTATATTTTTTAAATTTTCATGAATAAAATCAGCATATACAAATAATTCATTCTTTATAGAATTTATACTAAATGGATTTTTATTATTTATTCCTCCAATTGTAAATAAAATTTTTCCAGTTCCTTTTACTTGTGATTTTGCTTCAAAAAAAATTTTATTAACTAAAAATTTAGCTACTTTTGTATATGCAATTTTAAAATTCTTTAAATTATCTGTATTATTTTTATCAGTTATTCCAAAATCATTTAAATATATTTATCTTTTAATTTATATTTCGTTAGTTCTGTGATTAATTCATTTAAAACTTCCTTTAATTTTTTTGTTCCAATTACAACAATATTTTCTTCATCTGTAATGTTTTTTATTTTATCTTTTAATTTAAAAATATATAAATCTATAATAATATATTTTTCAAAATTTATATCATCTATTTTTACATTATTTTCTTTAATTTTTTTAATTAATTCTAATATTTTATTTTTTGTTGATTCTAAATTCCAATCTCGATCTAATAATCCTTTTAATCCATAATTAAATCCTTCGTATGTATTTGTTTCTTCGTGTTCTTTTTCATAATAAAAATTAAAATATGCTGGATAATTCATAATAAATAAGATGTCTGCGTCTGTATGTTTAGCATAATCAGCGAGACATATAAAACCATCAGCATCGCTAATATCACCGGTAGTTATAATTAAAGACATTTTTCTAATATATATATAATAAATGATATTTCTTATATTTCCAAATCAACTTTTTCAAGAGACAATAGTTCATTTGAAGAAGGTTGATTATAAAGAGATTTGGATAATTGAAGAACCTCATTATTTTTCAACATCATTAATTAAACCGAATAGAATTAAAATTGCTTATTTGCGAGCGTGTATGCGATATTATTATGATAATCTTATTAAAGAAGGTTTTAAGATAATTTATAAAGAATTTGATAATTTAGAATTATCATCAAAAGAAGAATATTATTCATTTGAATTAACGGATTATAAATTGGTGGATAAGTATAATAAAAAAGGGATAAGAATTAATGAAATAGAAACACCGATGTTTATATTAAAAAGAATTGATTTGGATAGTTATAATAAACGAAAGGGGATTTCTCACGCATCTTTTTATGAGCTTTCAAAGAAGAAATTGGGGATATTAGAAGGGATTAAAAATCAGGATGTTTATAATCGTTCCAATCCTCGTAAAGATGTTCCATTTCTTCCTTTAAATTTCATAAATAAATCTAATAAGAGATATTATGAAGAAGCTATTAGATATTCATCAAAATTCAAGGGACATATAGGAAATCCAACATTAGAAACATTAGGAATATATCCAATATGTTCGAAAGATGCTTATGAAGCATATGAAAAATTCTTAAAAAATAATTTAGATAATTTTGGATTATTTCAAGATGTTATTCAATTATCTAATCCTTTTATGTATCATTCTTTAATTAGTCCTATGCTTAATAATGGTTTATTAACTCCATTAAATTTGATAAAAATAATAAGGAAATATGAAACAAAGATGGATATGAATAATTATGAAGGTTTTATAAGACAAGTGATAGGATGGCGTGAATATATGCGATATATTTATTTATATAAATATGAAGAATTATTAACAAATTCATTTGGAAATGATAAGAGACTTGATAAAGATTGGTATTCAGGAACTACTGGATTAGTGGTGATAGATAAGGAGATTGAGAAGGCAATTAAATATGGATATGCACATCATATAATAAGATTGATGATATTTTTAAATTTTATGATAATAAATGAGATAAGACCAGAGGATATATATAAATGGTTTATGGAAGTTATATCGATAGATGCGTATGATTGGGTGATGGTTTCTAATATATATTCTATGGGATATTTTTCTAAAATTGGAATGAGAAGACCTTATTTATCATCATCAAATTATATAATAAAGATGAGTAATTATAAAAAAGATGGAAAATGGGATGTAATTTGGGATGAAAAATTCAGGTCTTTTGTAAAATCTCGAAAAATCAATTTTTATTTACGAAGTATTCGTTAAATGTTTAAAGAATATTTAAGGAATTGTTTAAGAATTGTTTAAAGAATATTTAAGGAATGTTTAAGAATTGTTTAAGAATTGTTTAAGAATTGTTTAAGAATTGTTTAAAGAATATTTAAGGAATGTTTAAGGAATGTTTAAGATTTATTAAAAGATTTATTAAAAGATTTATTAAAAGATTTGTTAAAGATTTGTTTAAGGAATGTTTAAGGAATGTTTAAGAATTGTTAAAAGATTTATTAAAAGATTTATTAAAAGATTTATTAAAAGATTTATTAAAAGATTTATTAAAAGATTTGTTTAAGGAATGTTTAAGGAATGTTTAAGGAATGTTTAAGGAATGTTTAAGGAATGTTTAAGGAATGTTTAAGGAATGTTTAAGGAATGTTTAAGAATTGTTAAAAGATTTATTAAAAGATTTGTTTAAGGAATGTTTAATAATTGTTTAAGGAATGTTTAAGATTTATTAAAAGATTTATTAAAAGATTTATTAAAAGATTTGTTAAAGATTTGTTAAAAGATTTATTAAAAGATTTATTCATATAAGATTTCTAGATAATCATCGCCATATTTCTCAATCATTTTAAATATTCTTGAAGGTTTCATAATTTCTTTAATTAGTTCTTCTTCAAAATCTTCATTATTTTTCTTCATCATTTCATAATCATATGTAAAGATTAAAGGATTACCAAAGATATAATCAATATTATTATTATTTAAATTATTAATATTTTCTTTGATATAATCAAGTATCCATTCCGCATCATTTCTAGAAATTAAATACCATTTTTCGAAATCGTATATATCATCTATGATATTTTCTTTAATTAATTTATAAACATTATTATTAGGATTTAGATAAATCATTCGCCAATCAATTTTATCAGGATTTTTGATTAATAAATCGATTGCGGAAGGATTTTGAGATAAATAATTCCAATCGATTTTATTAGGATATTTGATTAATAAATCGATTGCGGAAGGATTTCCACTTAATTGCGACCAATTTATTTTATTTAGATTTTTTTCAAGATATTTAATAACATTAGGATTAGTATTAGAACTTAAAGAAAACCAATTTATTTTATCGAGATAAAGTTCATTTTCAATAAATTCAAATGAATTTGGATTAGACCAAATTCCAAACCATTCAATTTTATTATTTATATCAATATCTATTTTATTGATAAACCAACTATTTTCTCTATTTTGCCATCTTTCTTTTGCTATTTCCTCATCAATTTTAATTTTTTCTTTAAGAATTTTAAATGCTTATGGATTAGGATTTCTTTCTAAATATCTATAAATTATTTTATCTTTATTTTTTTTTAATAAATCAATTGCAGAAGGATTTTGAGATAAATATTTCCAACAAATCTTATCTTTATTTTTTGTTAGAATTTTTATTGCTTCTGGATGAGTATTTTTAGATAAATATGTATAATTAATATCTAATTTATTAAATAAATCGATTATCTTCCAATTTGGCATATTTGAAATTTTAATAAATAAATAATATCATTTTTTTTTAATAAGTTTTAACAAAAATGATTTAAGAATAAGATTATTTAATTCTTAAATCATTTTTGTTAAAATATATATTAATTTATTAAAGAATTCATTAAGAATTGTTATAAAAGATTTATTAAGAATTTATTAAAGAATTATTTAAAAGATTTATTAAGAATTTATTAAAGAATTATTTAAAAGATTTATTAAGAATTTATTAAAGAATTATTTAAAAGATTTATTAAGAATTTATTAAGAATTTATTAAGAATTTATTAAAAGATATATTAAAGAATTGTTTAAAAGATTTATAAAAGATTTGTTTAAAAGATGTATTAAAGAATTATTTAAAAGATTTATTAATGATTGTTTAAAAGAATTGTTTAAAAGATTTATAAAAGAATTATAAATAAATTAATTATTTTTATAATTAACAAAATAAAAAATGAAAGTTTAAAGATATGAAAGATATTAAATGTTTAAGTTAAGAGATTGGTTTATATTTGAAGAGATAAATTGGACTTATATATCTCTTAATAAGAATGCGATAGAATTTCTTAAAAAATATCCAGAAAGAATTGATTGGAATATATTATGTTTAAATAAAAATGCAATAGAAATTCTAGAAAAAAATTTGGATAAAATAGATTGGTATAATTTAAGTCAAAATAAAAATGCGATAAATCTTCTTAAACGAAATCCAGATAAAATATATTATCAACAATTATCTCTAAATGAGAATGCGATTGATATTATTGAAGAGAATTTAGATAAAATAGATTGGAATTTCTTATCTTTAAATAAAAATGCTATTCATCTTCTCGAAAGAAATTTGGATAAGATTAATTGGTATAATTTAAGTCAAAATACGAATGCTATAAAACTTCTTGAAGAAAATCCAGATAAGATAAATTATCAATCTTTATCGAAGAATAAAAATGCTATTCATCTTCTCGAAAGAAATTTGGATAATGTTTCTTGGTCTTTATTATCTTCAAATAAGAATGCCATAAATATTTTAATGAAATATCCAAATAAAATAGATTGGAATTGTTTAAATTCGAATAAAAATGCGATAGATATATTGAAAAATAATTTAGATAAATTAAATATTTCTTATTTAATAAATAATAAGAATAGAGAAGCAATATTATTAATTGAAAAAAATATTGATAAAATAAATAATCATATACTTTATAGTTTAATTTGGTCTTTATTATCTAAAAATCCATTAATTTTCATATATGATTATGAAAAGATGAAGAAAAATAATGAAGAATTTGAAGAAGAGTTAATAAAAGAAGTAATGAAACCATCGAGGATATTTAAGATGATAGAGAAATATGGAGATGAATATTTAGAAATCTTATATGGATAAAAAAAATGATTTTTATTTTTATAAAAATATTTTAATGTTAAAATTAAGAGATTGGATTGATATAAATAAATTAAATTGGAAAATATTATCAGTTAATCAAAATGCGATTAAATTATTATTAGAAAATGAAGATAAGATACATTTTGATTATTTATGTTTAAATAAAAATCCAGATATTATTAAAATTCTAAAAAAGAATAATGATAAGATTAATTGGATTTGTTTATCTACAAATGAGAATATAATGGAATTTATCGAAGAAAATGAAGAAAAAATATATTTTGATTTGTTAAATATAAATAAGAATTCCATAGATTTCCTTAAAAGAAATCCTAAATATATTAATTGGAGTTTATTATGTTTAAATGAAAATGCGATAGAACTTCTTAAAGAAAATAAGGATAAAATAGATTGGAAAAATTTAAGTAAAAATATAAATGCGATAGAACTTCTTGAAGAAAATATTGATAAAATTGATTGGAGTAATTTAAGTTTAAATAAGAATGCGATTAAATTACTTGAAAAATATACTGAAAGAATAGATTGGAGAAATTTAAATTTTAATGAAAATTGTTTTAAATTATTAAAAGCAAATCCTAATAAGATAATTATAAAATGTTTATGTTGTAATAAAAATATTAAAGAAGTTTTAAAAATAATTAAAATAAAAAATAAAAATGAAATAAATTGGAGTTATATTTCGAAAGAACCTGAATATATCGAATTTCTTGAAGAAAATAAAGAATATATTAATTATTATAATTTATCACAAAATCCAGCAATTTTCACATATGATTATGAAAAGATGCGAAAAAATAATGAAGAATTTGAAGAAGATTTGATTAAAGAAGTTATGAAACCTTCTAGATTATTTAAAATGATTGAGAAATATGGCGACGAATATTTAGAAATCTTATATGGATAATATTATTTTTTATAAATTAACTTGTGAAAGAATTGTGAATGAATTGTGAATGAAATGTTAAAGAATTGTTAAAAAGATTAATTAAATATATTTTTATTTTGATTATTAAGACTTCATAATTAAATTAATTGAAATTTAAGAAATGTCATAAATTTTTATAATTAAATTAATTAACAATTCTCGAATTAGTATTATAATCAAATATATTATAAATATATTAAGATATAATGAATATCAATCTAATATATTATAAATTTATAATGTGAATAAAATGTTCGTTAATAAATTAACTTGTGAATGAATTGTGAATGAAATGTTAAAGAATTGTTAAAAAGATTAATTAAATATATTTTTATTTTGATTATTAAGACTTCATAATTAAATTAATTGAAATTTAAGAAATGTCATAAATTTTTATAATTAAATTAATTAACAATTCTCGAATTAGTATTATAATCAAATATATTATAAATATATTAAGATATAATGAATATCAATCTAATATATTATAAATTTATAATGTGAAT
>Ga0247842_10006618_pt1 | contig 13017 bp, 12 predicted proteins | sample LaCruzMarch2015__3_FD_192411 | JGI IMG/M metagenome (GOLD analysis project Ga0247842, IMG submission 192411) | Freshwater microbial communities from meromictic Lake La Cruz, Castile-La Mancha, Spain - LaCruzMarch2015_19m | ecosystem: Environmental > Aquatic > Freshwater > Lake | place: Spain...
CAAAGCCAGATTTTCTTTATCACTGTCTTCGGTGCTTTTAGGTGTCTCTAAAATCATGGGGATATTCTTCAATGCAGGGCAGTTAATAATTCTCTTCATCCCGCTAAGGCCAATATGCCCCTTGCCGATATGATCATGCCGGTCGTGGTGGCAGCCTAATTCTCCGGCCGCGTCATTAAGATGGATTAGTTTAATTAACTTTAAGCCCACCATCTCTTCAATCTCGGCAAGCATCTGCTCTAAGCCCTGCTTAGTCGCCAAATCATAACCGGCTAAATAAGCGTGCGCGGTATCCAAACATAAACCTACGCGGCTTTTTTCTTTTAAACCTTTTAATATCTTGTGCTGATGATAAAATCTATAACCCAGCCAGGAGCCGCTGCCTGAAGTATTTTCTAATAATATGCCAACCTTAGACCCCCTGGTTTTCTCTAATATCTTATCTAACGCATCAACGAGCCTTTTGATCCCGGCATCCTCGGAGGTTTCCTTATGGCTGCCCATATGCGTAACAATAAAATCGGCACCTAATTCATCAGCTTCCTGAATATCTTCTATGTAGGCCTGGATAGAGCCGTTATACAGCCGCGGGTCGGGTGAAGCCAGATTTATCAGATAAGAAATATGGATAAAAACCGGATTGATTTTGTTTTTTTTGCGCCTGAGCCTAAACTCCGCAATATCTTCGGGCTTAAGATGGTTGCCATTGCGCCAGGTCTGCGGGCTGCGGCTGAATATCTGCATGGTATCGCAGCCTAAGGCCTTAGCAGTATCCAATGCCTGATAAATCTTGCCTGAGTCGGAAACATGCACGCCTAGTATCATAATCTTTAAATTATACTCCTGCTCTAAATCAGCGTCAATAACTTATAAAATGAAGGGCGGAGATTATCCGCCCTTTGTAAAAATTGGTGGAGCTGAGGAGGATTGAACTCCTGACCCCTTGCATGCCATGCAAGTGCTCTCCCAGCTGAGCTACAGCCCCGTTAAATTTATCTTCTTGACCTTTGCTATTTTAGAATATAAAATGCTTAGCGTCAACTAAAAATCTCTGCCGAAGTGGTGGAATGGCATACACGTCGGTCTCAAAAACCGATGGGGGCAACTCCGTAAGGGTTCAACTCCCTTCTTCGGCATAATAATAGGGCCGCATCTATTTCTGGCAATAAAAATAGGTGCGGCCTTGTTCTTTAATGAATAACGAAATTAAGCAGGGTTCCGGTAGCTAAGGCAACAACGCACATAATTAAAGTCGCCTTAAGCAAATCTTTAAACCCCAGCTCTTTAAAAAATACTACAAAAGTCGCGGCGCAGGGAAAAGATATAGCCAAAAGAACAGCGGCGATAAATAGCTGTTTAACACTTAAAGCCAGCGGCATAAGCATGCCCACCGCCACATCCTTCCTGAACAACCCCATAACTAAAGCAACCACTGCTTCTTTAGGCAGCCCGAATAACCCTTTGATTACCGGAGCAAATAAAGCCGTAAATAAATCAAACAGTTTAAAATATAAAAGCACATTAATGATTAAAACGCCTAATAAAACCAACGGCGCGGCTTCAATTACAAAACCCTTGATCCGCAAAAATAACTTCTTCCATAACGTTGATAACGAAGGAAACCGATAAGGAGGAATCTCAACCAGAAGTTCAGGGCTATATCCTTTAACAGTATGATTCAGGATTACCCCCAAAACCACCCAAATAACCAACAGAACCAAATATACTCCGGAAACATAAAATCCGGAGAATCCACCCAGCAAACCAAGAATCATCGCCTGCAAAGCTACGCAGGGTATACCGATGGAAATTAAGGTTGCGGCAATAAAGCGTTCGCGCCTGGATTCTAAATTACGCGTAGCTAAAATCCCCGGGACATTACAACCTAAACCCAGAAGTACCGGGATAATCGCGAAACCATGCAGCCCGATACGATGCAAGAGATTATCTAAGAGCATGGCCAGGCGCGGCAGGATACCAATATCCTCTAATAACCCTAAGACTAAATAAAAAGAAATTATATAAGGCAGGACCATGGCAAACTCAATATAAGGGGCGGTGGTCAATAACCCTAAGGATTGCTTAAAATCAATCTTACCGTTAATTAAATCTCCGATTAATAAATGATGGAGAAAACTCTCTTCACCCAAAATCGGGCTTAGCTTAATTAACAACGGCTGATAAAAATTAAGAAAGATGGGGTCGGCTATCCTGCTGATTAAATTCTCGCCGATAAAACGTACAATCTCAAAAGAAGCAAACATCACGCCAATGGCAATGAGCGCACCGCTAAACGGCCTTACCGAAGCATCTTCCAAAAGCTCGCGCAGGTTATGATGCCTGTGCGTCAACCGCTGCACCTGCTCGATGATCTCACCGATTGCCTGCCAACGATCCCTGTGGCTTGATTTATCCCGGGGTTTAATCTTTATTTCCTTTATCTTCTCAACAAGCGTTTTTATTCCTGAACCGGTTACAGCGCAAGTCGGGACAACCGGGATTCCAAGGATCTTCTCCAAGCTATCTATTTCAATGCTTACGCCATGATGCTTTGCTTCATCGCACATGTTCAAACAAATCATTACCGGTAAACCCGCCTCAAGAAGCTGTAAAGTCAGATAGAGATTACGCTCCAGGTTAGTGGAATCAATTATGTTTATAACCGCTATCTCATTCTTGGTGGATTCATTTAATAATGATACGACAGCCTCTTCTGCCTTAGAGCTTGGTTCAAGTGAATATGTACCCGGCAAATCTATAACCTCAATCTCCTGGTCTCCAAGCTTAAGGAACCCGCGCATGATCTCAACCGTAGTGCCGGCATAATTAGAAGAAATAACCTGCACGCCAGTAAGGCGCGAGAAAACTACGCTCTTGCCGACATTAGGATTGCCCACTAAAAAAATCTTTTTAATCATGGCTTTCAATCACTATCTTATTAGCTACTCCATGGCCCAACACTAAAACGCTCCTGCCTACCTTAATTGCTACCGGCCCCTTTAGACCAATATGGCTGATTTTGGTAATCTCCCTGCCTTTATAAATCCCCATGCTCATAAACTTGTTCTGCAAAGCAGGCCCGGCGGAAATATCAATGATAGTTCCTTTTTGCTTTTCTTTCATTTGGGTTAAGCTCATTTTTCTCATATTATTTAATATACCTGGCTATTGCGTTATATACCCGGCTGGCTATAACCTTATACCCGCGCACATTAGGATGAAAAAAGTCGCTTTTCATCGACGGATTGGTAATAATCTTATACAAAACTACAGGGATAAATATCGCCTGCTTATCTTCAGCCAGCTTTTTAAAAGCCGCTCTATATTCCCTAAAAAACATACCCGCGCTAATATCCACCAGAGCCACCATTATCCCCTTCTCCTGGATGCGGTCAATAACTTCGCTTAAATTCTTAACTGTTGTTTCTTTGGGAATCTTTTTTAAAAAATCATTCCCACAGAATTCAACAATAACCAGGCGCGGCTTCTTACTTAAAACATCCCGCTCAAGGCGCTCTAAGGCGGAAAAACTGGTATCGCCGTCTACTCCGGCATTAATTACTTCAAGTTTTACCATCTTGCCTAAAGCTGCTGGATAATCTTCACCGGGATTTGCCCCATAACCAAAAGTAAGACTGTCTCCAAAACAAATAATACTATTGCCTTTGGCGTCAAGATTTTTAATCTCTTGTTTTGCGCAGCCGGATAAGGCAATACTTAAAACAATTACGAAGAACCCTAAATTAATTCTTTTCATATTTTAACCTCAATTGCCCGCAGGCGGCATCAATATCCTGCCCGCGCTCTTTTCTTAATGTAACATTAAGACCTGCTTTAAACAAATAATCTTTGAATGAATTCACCTCTGATGCAGAAGGCGAAATGATCCTCACTGAAGACTGAAATACAGGATTGACCGGGATCAGATTCACCTTGGCTAACCTTAAATTCCTTAAAAGTATGGCTAATTTCTGCGCTGAAAGCAAATCCGAGTTCAGCCCTTTTACTAAAATATACTCGAAGGTAATCTGGCGGTTTGTTCTTTCAATATACTCGTGGCAACATTTGATTAAATCCGCTAGAGGATACTTCTGATTAACCGGCATTATCCTTGAGCGCAGTTTATCATCGGCAGCATGCAAAGATATAGAAAGTTCCACCTGTAAATCCTCTTCCTGCAGTCTTTTTATGCCTGGAATAATCCCGCAGGTAGAAATGGTAATCCGTCTGGCTCCGATATTAAAAGCATCAGCGGAATTAATTACCCTGATCGCCTTTAACAAGTTATCATAATTATCCAACGGCTCACCTGTCCCCATAAATACAATATGGGTAAGTTGCTCATCCTGGAGGTTATTCTTTAAGTAAAGTACCTCATCTAAGATTTCACCGCATGTTAAATTGCGTTTAAATCCTTTTAAGCCGCTGGCGCAAAATTCACAGGCAAACTTACAACCAGCCTGCGAAGAAACACAACCAGTTGCCCGCTTGGCTGCGGGGATGTTAACTGCCTCAATAAGATTACCATCATTTAACTCAAAAAGAAACTTGGCTGTTCCATCAGAGGATTTCTGTAGATCCGCCAGGCTCAAGCCCAGGATATAAAATTCATCTGCCAGGGAATTCCTCAAAGAAATCGGCAGATTACTCATATTGCTGAATTCATAAGCAGCCTTCTGGTAAATCCAGGCAAATATCTGTTTAGCGTGATATTTGGGCTTTCCCCAGGAAAACAATTTTTCTTCCAATTCCCTTAAGCTTAATTCTTTAATATCTTGCATGATAGTTTCTAGGAGCGGACTCTAAGTTTTTCTTTGTCAATCTTACCGGTGCGGTTCTTGGGAAGCTCTGCGCAAAACTCAAAATAATGCGGGATCTTAAAATGCGCCAGGTGCTGGCGTAGAAAAAAACGTAAATCTTCATCCGAAATGTTCTTCCCTTCTTTAGCTACAAGAAATGCCTTGGGGAGCTCCCCGCGTAACTTATCCGAGACCCCGACTACCGCGGCTTCAGCTATATCCGGATGTTTCAGCAAAACCGACTCTACTTCCGGCTCAAAAACAATTTCTCCGCCAACTTTAATCATTTCTTTCTTCCGGCCAACAATATAAAGAAACCCCTGGGCATCAAATTTACCCAGGTCCCCGGTATAAAACCACCCATTACGGATAGTCTGGCGGCTCAGCTCCTCGTCTTTAAGGTAACCATCGGTAACTACCCAGCTTTTTACCGCAACCTCACCTACCTCATTTGCTTTTAACTCTTTCCCCAAATCATCAAAGACCTTTACCTCAATCCAGGGAGCGGGCCTGCCGACACTTTCAATATTTTTAGAACCCATTGGTAAAACCACAGTCGGGGCATTGGTCTCAGTTAAGCCCCAACCGTTTAAAAGATGCGCCTTGGGGCAAAACTGATGGAACCTGCGCAAGGCATCAGGAGAGCTCGAGGCGCCAAACGTAACAATCCAACGCAGGCTGGATAAATCAAAGGTCTCAAACTCCTTTAATTGCAACAATGCGTAATACATCGAGGGGACAATCCAGAAGAAATTAACTTTATAATTCTGTACATTTTTTAAGAAATCCAAGGGCATAAAACGCTCCATCAACACCAAAGTCAGCCCAAAAGTAATTGTATTCTGGATATAGATTAATCCGCCCAAGTGCGAAAACGGGAGAGCGCAAAGCGTAATATCTTTAGAGTTTAAATCCGCATTTACAAAGAAAGCCATTGATTTTGGAGGAGCGCTCAGTTGCAGATAATTAATTAACACCCCTTTTGGCTTTCCGGTTGTGCCGGAAGTATAAAAGATTATGGCATAATCTTTTTCTCTAACCTCTAACTCAGGAACCTTGCTTGAGCCATCTGCCGATAACTCTTCAAAACTTAACGCTGCTTCTTCAACCAAACGACAGGAGACAATATGCTTTAGTGAAGGCAGGTTTGCTTTAAGACGCAGAAACGAAATGTTTGCTTTATGTTTAGTAATAAGAATTTTGGCCTCAGCATGGCTGAGACAAGAGGTTATTTCATCTTCAGTAAGCATAAAATCCAAAGGCACGCTGCAGGCGCCGATAGACCAGATAGCCAGATAACTATAAATATATTCCGGCCAATTAGGAAGATAAATAGCGACCTTATCCCCGCGCTTTACTCCGAGTTTAAGCAAACCCTGGGCAAGAGAAAAAACTTTATCTTTGAGCTGGACAAAAGAAATCTGCTCTTGGCCAAAAATAACCGCGCTCCTTTGCCCGTATTCTTTTGCGCACTGCTTTAAAATATTAACTACATCCATTAGAGTCCATACCAATAATTGATCAGGGGTTTACCTTCGGATGACTGGTCTAGAATTACATTCTTGAGGCGGGTATACTCTAAGAATCCTTCCTTGCCCAATTCCTTGCCAAAGCCGCTCTGTTTAAATCCGCCGTAAGGAAGCTGGTTATAAAACATGCCATAAGTATTAATCCAAACAGTGCCGGCATTTATTTTCCTGGCTAATTCCTGCGCCAGAAATAAATCCTTGCTCCAGATACAGGCAGCCAGGCCAAAATCTACGCTATTGGCTAAAGCTACCGCCTCATCTGACCCCGAGAACTTATTAATCAAAACCACCGGGCCAAACACCTCTTCTTTGAATATATGCGAATGCACATTGACATCAATTAAAATTGTGGGTTCAAAGAAATAACCGTTTTTTAACTCCGCGCTTTCCGGAATCCTACCGCCGCAAACTAGTTTAGCGCCTTCGGCTTTTGCCTTTTCAATATAAGCAATTACCTTTTTGCGCTGTGCATCATTAATTAACGGCCCCATTTGTGTCTCAAAATCATCTGCTAAACCCAATTTTATACGCTTGGCCTTTTCTACAAAATCAGCCAGAAACTTATCATAAATACCTTCCTGCACAAAAATCCGGGACATCGCCGTACACATCTCCCCCTGGTTTAGAAAAATAGAAGCCAAAGAGCTATTCACCGCAACTCCTATATCAACATCATCAAATACAAGGCTGGCAGATTTCCCACCTAACTCCATAGTCATCTTCTTTACATTTTTTGAAGAATACTGCAAGATCTGCTTACCTATATCATTACTGCCGGTAAAAGAAATCATATCCACGCGTTTATCCGCACAAAGCCCTTCACCTACTACTAACCCGCTGCCATTAATTACATTCACTACCCCGGCAGGAAGGCCGGCTTGATGGATAATTTTTGCCAGTTCCAAAGCAGTAAGCGGGGTAAGGCTGGAGGGCTTTAAAATAACTGTGTTTCCGGCAGCTAAAGCCGAAGCTAACTTCCAGCAGGTAATTAAAAGCGGGTAGTTCCAGGGCACAATCAAGACTACCACGCCCATAGGTTCACGGATTAAACGCGACTTTGCGTCTTCAGAAACATTCAGCTCTTCATCTACCAGGTAATTTATAAAATTATCAGCCGCAAACTCGAAGGTCTTAGCACTAGAAGGAATATCCATGAAAGTAGTCTCTTTAATGGGTTTGCCGGTATTTTGAGTTTCCAGTTGCGCTAAGTTAGCGGCATTATCCAAAATACCCTGTGCAATCTTAAAAATAAACTCTTTACGCTCAAACCAGGAAAACTGCGTCCAGGGCCCGGAGTCAAAAGCCTCTCTGGCACTTGCCAAAGCCAATCCAACATCTTTTAAGGAGGCTAGCGAGGCTTCAGCGATTACCTTACCTGTAGAAGGATTGATGATATTTTGTTTTTCCGGGGTCTCAATAAATTGACCGTTTATATAAAGCGGGCATTTTAAATTCATTTGCCCTCCTTCGCAAAACAAACATAAAAGCTATTAATACGTTTTGCTGCGGAGGATTTCGCTGGACCAATAATTTTAGAGCTCAATTTTCACCTCTCTAAATAAGGCAAACAGCCGCGTAAATGGAACGTACCATTTGGAAAGCTGGCCTAATTGGCCGCTCAACTTCATTTTACCTTGTGTAACTGCCACAAAACAATCCAGTTTTCCTAAAAATACCTGTTCCCAAACAGGGCCCGGAGCAGATATTATAAACGGCGCTTCAGCATCAAAATCCAATTTTATAATCTTCCCCTTTTCAAAATTAAATTTAAAAACCTCGCTGGCCCCATCCATCTGGATAGCCAATTTCAAGGTTAAATCTAATTCCTTGCCTTTTTGAGCGATAAACTCATCCCGGTTAACTAAATCCACAATTGCCTGAACATGCTCCCGGCTGAACATAGCATAAGCCGGTTCATTCCGCCTTAAATCATCTTTTAAAGCAACATCTAAACTATCCAGGATATCCTTATCAAACAGGCGGGCGACTGCCGCGCTCTTAACTGCCTCTTCCAATGCCTCAGTAATGCTTAAGGCATCTTCAAATTTATCCGCGATCGCAACAGTTCCATGATTTTTTAAAACCACCAGGCTATTTGTCTTTAGAGCTGCGATCACAGGCTCAGGAGAAGTTACCGTCGGAGTCTCCTGAGGAATTACTGGAATATCTCCAAGATAAAATTTAGTTTCAAAGCTCATAGCTTTTAATGTTTTAGCAACCGCGAAATAACCATTAATCAGCGGAGGATGACAATGAACAACTACCTTCGCAGTGAAATTCCTGTATACCAGGCTATGCAAAGGTAACTCTGAGCTTGGTTTGATATCTCCCGCAAATTTAGCAGTGGTTAAATTTACTTTAACAATATCTTCTTCTTTAAGCTGGCCCAAGAATGTTCCGGTAGCAGTAATTAGGATATTTTCGTCATCGATTCTGGCGCTCAAATTACCGGATTTGGCTACCGCCAGGCCCGCCTCATAAAGACGCTTGCCGACTTTAATAATCTCAAGTCTTAAGTCTCTCTCGGACATACTTACACCTCTAAATAAATATGCTTGGTAATTAACTTTGCCGGAGTAACATCAAAAGCCGGATAATACGCTTTGACCTCTTTGGGAGCAAGCAACAACCCTTGATAAATCTTAAGCTCATTGTCAGGGCGGATCTCAATCTTAATCTCTTGGCCGCTTTTTAATTTTGATGGCGGCGGGCACAAAACATAAAAAGGAATCTTAAAATATTTAGCCACCACCGCGATCTGGTAGGTCCCGATTTTATTAGCGATATCCCCATTTTGGGTTAAATGATCCGCGCCGACAATTATCTTGGTCACTTTCCCTAGGGATAATAAATAAGCTACCATATTATCAGTAATAATCGTTACCGGAATTTTTGCACGCATAAGCTCCCAGGCTGATAAACGCGACCCTTGCAGATATGGCCGTGTCTCGGTAACATAAAAACTTATTCTTTTACCCTCTTGCTTAGCAAACTCCGCGATTAATGGCATCGAACCACTGACATTACAATGCGTAAGGATCACATCTCCATCCTTGAGCAACTTGACCATATCTCTGGCCTGTTTTATACGCGCCTGTTTGAGTTTCTCAAGAAAACCCAAAATCATTTTATCCAAAGGCGCATTGCCTTTATCCCAGCCCAAAACCATATCCGTTAAGAATTTAAAGGACAGGGTCGGACGCGTAGCATTAATGGCTTTAGCCACCTTTATGAGATCAATATTCTGCCGCTTGCTTAGAATAAAAGTATACATCACCAAAAGTACCTGGCCTACAGCGCGGGTCCTCATCTCCTTGATTGCTTTAGCCGCCTCCCGGTAATTTCTCGCTTTTATATAAACTACCTTTTGCGGCAGCTTAGTTTCATCAAGGATATGAATAACATTGCCTTTTAATTGAATCGGCCAAAATAGCGGAGAAAATCTCAGCATAGATTATTTACCTTCCATTTTCTTTACTGCCTCCAGGGCAATCTTAATCAGGTTGCTTTCCGCCATATAATAAAGCGGATTCATAAACCCCATCTCTCCGGTCACTACATTATCGCTGACTGCCAGGATTGATCCAGCCTTAATCTTATATGTTTGGCAAATAGTCAACAGGGTTGAGGAAACCATATCTACTGCTAAAGCCCCTTCCTTGCGCTTAGCTTCCACAATTTCGCGTGTTTCGCGTAATAATGCATCAGTAGTCCAGGCTTTTCCACGGTGGACATTTAACCCCATGCCCTTAGCAATTTCAAACAGTAGATCGGATATGCTTTTATCACTGACAGTCTTAAAATCCTTATCCACATAATAAGGAGTAACTCCGTCTCCACGGATAACTTCATCCACGATAAACAAATCCCCTACCTTGATATTCTCATCAAGCGAACCGCAAGTGCCCACGCGGATAATGTTTGGAATTCCGGCATTACACATTACTTCTGTAGTAATTGAGGTATCCGTAGAGAATCTGCCTCCGTTTATCGCGGTAATCTTAATCCCTTCGAAGGTGCCGGTATACATGGTATATTCCATGAATGAAAAGTTGCGCACCGGGTTTTCAATCTTCTTCATCAATACTTCCAGCCGGTCTTTCGGGCCCGGAACAATGGCATATTTACCCACATCCTGCGGCCTGAGCTGAACCATAGCCGTTAAATCCTTACCCGTCAAATGTACATCTTTTTGCATCTGCATTTTAATTATCTCCTTTTTACTTTAAGCGCGATACATAATCACGTTTGCCTTCTCAAGGGTAATCAAACCCTCCTTAACCATAGCATCAAGCTGCGGAATGAACTGACTGATCTTTTCTTCACTATCTACAATCTCAATAACAATCGGCAAATCCTCTGATAACCTCAGCAATTTCGTGGTATGCATATGGCTTTTGCAGCCAAACCCCATGAAACCTTTAATTGCAGTAGCGCCAGCCATTCCATTCTTCTTAGCCAAAAGCACAATTTCTTCATAAAGCGGTTTGCCGTCCCACTTATCCGCCTCACCGATAAAAATTCTTAGAAGCTTGCCATCTGCTGGGATTTTCATATTACCTCTCCTATAAAAGTTCCTACTCTGTATAACATAAAACCCAATATTACGCTGGCAAAAATATTAGTAAAAGCCCGTATAGCCTGACCATTCCTAACCAAGCTGTCAGTCTCAAATATCAAGGTTGAAAATGTGGTAAATGCACCGCAAAAACCAATCATTAATAACAATCGCGCATCCGGATTAAGCATAAACTTCTTATCTGACAAGGCGGCTAATATCCCGAGAATAAAACATCCACTGATATTTACCACCAGGGTTCCATAGGGAAAACTAGTTCCCATAAATCTATAAACAGCACCGCCTAATAAATACCTGGCAACTGTCCCCGCCGCTCCCCCAATAACCAAATTTACGAATTTTATCATGACTATTATTTATTTTTAAAGCTATCCTTTAATTCCAGTTTTTTCTTTTTATTAAAATCTCTTATTTTTTCTTCTACATACATATCAACTCCTAAAATAAAGAATGTATAAATTGCCGTGTATTTATACAAATGAGCTTTGGTGATATTATGTTTAAAATTAATCTCATGGACAAAATCATGCCTTAAATCAATGAAAGATTTAATTTCTTTATAGAAATCTTTGTGTATTTCAAATGGCTCAAGTCTACTATTTATCATCTTGAATTCTTGATTTTTTAGTTCCTCAAAAAAAGAAACATTAAATATAAGTGAAAATACTTTATTTATCTGGTCTAAATCTTGCAAATTAAAGTAAGAAGTTATAACCTCTTCAATAGAAATTTCTTCTTTAATTATTTTTTCTAGTTCAAATATATCAAATTTTAGTCTAACTTGCTCTATAAGTTTGGTATTGCCGAATATACGAAGAAGCCTCAAAAGCATATCTTTAAAATAAACTTCGAAAGCTGTAATATATGAAGTAACGAATTGCTTTCTTGCTTCTTGAATGCAATTTCGTGATTTAATTTGTTTCTCAATCTTTTCTAGTAAATTATCAGCTCTTGTAATTTTTATATAATGGGCATCAAAAGGCCAACTTGACCTAAATTTACGGTTTTTTCTTCCTTTTAAGATTAAATCAATCCTTTGCATTTAATTAAAAACTTCCTTTCTTGGGCTTGGACGTATTTACACTCAATTCCTATCTTCTCTCAGTGTGGATTGGCTTGTTTTTAAGCAGGGCGTTTGCAGGCCGAGCGGGCAAGGTTGCCTGGCTAAATACGAAGCCTGGCAGAGCGAGGCGAAACCCGAGCGAAGTTTGCCACGCCGGGGCAAACGAGCGTCCCTGCGTAAAACAAGACAAGACACACGCCAAATATCAAATAACTTTAAGAAAACATTCTTGTTAAATTTCCACCCAGGATATTCTTTTTATCATCCTGGGATATATCTAAATCACGCACGGCTTTGATGCTACCCGTGATATCTTTCTTTGCTGGCCAATCGCTGCCCCATAAAATATGCCTTGGCCCCATAAGCTCTAAGGCAAGCAGGAAATTCGCTTTAGTAACATCACCACTGGTATCCACATAAATATTCTTCAAATAATCCGAAGGATTAGCCTGCAGGTCTTTTACAAAGTTGATTGAACGCAACATAGCATAAGTCGCGTCAAAGCGTTGTTTAAGATAACAGACTGCGCCGCCAAAATAGGCAAAGATAAACTTTACCTTAGGGTACTGCCTTAATATATCCGACATCAGAAGCTTGCCTACTGAAATTGTGGTATCAAAGACATATTCCACAACCGGAGTAAGCAAGGGGTCTTTTACCCGCTCAAAGCCTATGGGGTTAACAATCTGCGAATGCACAAACACCGGGACATCCTTCTCCTCTGCCTCCCTATATATAGGTAAGAACATCTTGTCATCCAGGTAAACCCCGTTATAGCTTGAGGCCAAAGAGATTGCCTTAAACCCCAGCTCATCAGTTGCGCGTTTTAACTCCTCAAGCATATCAATAGCATTATCCACCGGTAAAACCGCTGCACCTATAAATCTCTTGGGATAACGCTTCAATATTCCTGCGACATTATCATTATATATATGTGCAACTTCGCTGATACTGCCTAATTTCAAATGCGCATCGGATGTAGGATAGCTTAAAACAGCTGCATCAATACCAGCCTCATCCATCATCTTTAGCTGAGCTTCAATATCA
>Ga0247842_10006623_pt1 | contig 13010 bp, 18 predicted proteins | sample LaCruzMarch2015__3_FD_192411 | JGI IMG/M metagenome (GOLD analysis project Ga0247842, IMG submission 192411) | Freshwater microbial communities from meromictic Lake La Cruz, Castile-La Mancha, Spain - LaCruzMarch2015_19m | ecosystem: Environmental > Aquatic > Freshwater > Lake | place: Spain...
GAGGCAGTAAAAAGTGCGGAATCAGTCGGAATAAAGACATTTCATTATGATCCTATTAAGAAAGATTTAGTTGCTTTGAAGAAGTTTCTAAAGGAAAACCTTTAAAAACCTCTTTTTGTACCTCACTTTATCCTAAACTAATCAAATACAAAAATGGGAAGCAAAACAAAAAAAATTCATGCAGCAGGAAAGTTCTCACATTCTGGTGGAACCAACGTTAGAAAGAAATTTAACATAATCGAAAAAACACAGAGACAGAGGCAGAAATCACCATTCCACCCAAGAGGAACAGCAATAAGAGTCGCTGCAGGAATATGGAAATGCTCAAGAACAGGAAAAGTCTTTGCAGGACCAGCATATTCACTAAATAAATAGGTTTAAAAATTAAAATTCATACTAACAAACATGGCACAATACAAATGTTTCAAATGCGAGAAAGGAATTTCATCTAAAGCCTTGGATAAAAGATTCGTCTGCCCACACTGTGGTTCAAAGATATTCTATAAGCCAAGAACTCAGATTGTTAAGTTGAAGGCAGTATAATGGATTCTCAGTTACAAGAAAAAATAGAAGTTCTAAGAGGATTGGAAATGCAGCTTGAAAATCTTCTAATGCAAAGACAAACCATTCAAATTGAATTAAACGAATCTCTAAATGCTCTTGAAGAAGTCAAAAAAACAAAAGATGACGTTTTCAAAATTCTTTCTGGAATAATGATTAAAGTTGATAAGGAGAAAGCACTAAAAGAATTGGAAGAAAAGAAAAAAATTGCAGAAATGAAGGTAAATTCATTTGAAAAGCAGGAAAAACTTTTGAGTGAAAAAGCAGAGAAGCTAAGAAAAGAAATAACTTCTTCCGTCGAGAAAAACGAGAAAAACTAATTTTTTAACAGATTTAACCTTCAAAAGCCTAGAAGGTTATACAAAATTATCCTAAATCAGAGCATAGTAATATTTATAAACTAAATAATTTAATGATTGATATGGCATTTAATTTAAAAAAGTTGTTTGGTAAAGGCGCAGGTGATGATTACATCGAAATAGACCTTAATGCAGAGGGAGTAAGAGAAAACAGAATTATTGTTAAGCCTTTCGTAATGAGACAATTTGATGATATCAATGGAGTTCTTAATGCTCTAAGAGAAGGATACACAATTGCAGTTATAGACATCAAGCCTTTGAAGACAAAGGATGTTATTGAATTGAAGAGAGCAATTGCAAAGATAAAGAAAACTGTCGAAGCTCTAGAAGGTTCAATTGCAGGATTCGGAGACAACACAATAATTGCCACACCAAAGTTCGCTGAGATTCACAAGGCACCTGAAGTTGCAAAATCAAAGTCCGACTTCATTTCTGACTTCAAGTAATTCTATGGTAAAGTCTAAAGAGAGAGGAGCTTGGTTAACAATTTGGCTTTCATTTATACTTATTTCATTCATCCTAACAGGCATTTCTTCTGCTGGATTTCCTTCTCAGTTTCCAGCGTGGGTTTATCCAGTTCTAGGTTTTATTAGTATCCTTAATATTATATTCATCATCTTCCTATTCTTCTGGAAGAAATGGGCATTCTATGCATTTTTAACATCAGTAATAGTTGTATTCGCTATTAATACATACCTCGGAATTCCAATATATGTTGCACTCTTGGGTTTCATAGGAGTCGTTGTTCTTTACTTTTCAATGCGTTCCAGATGGAAATTGTTTAATTAATTATATATCATTTAGAACAATTTAATTTTTAAACTGCACAAATTCTTCAAATTGTATGCCTAATATAATTAAACGATTTCAATCAGAAATTTATACACACGGGTTTTTAGGGAGAGAATTATCTCAGGGCCAAATGGTGTTTTGTGATGATGGAAAACTATTAGGAGTTTCCAGCAAGTCGTCTACTGGGAAAGACAAAGAATTTATTCTAGGAATTCAATATGCTTTAAACAATCTGCCAGTTATTTCACTTGTAAGATTAGACCCGAGAAAAAGGCCCAGCACAAATAGAGTTCAAGGGGAGCTTGCAGTTCTATATGGCCAAAAGCCAATTTTAGATGATTCCGTAGTGCGTTTTGGTTTTGAAGGTCTTTATTTTATTCATTCTTTTAGTTTGCCAGAGCCAATTTTAAGAAAGGTCTATGGTCCAAATTCTGCTTCGGCAGATATTGATTCATTTGGAGAGATTCAAGTTGCAGACATGGAGGCCCTGATTGGAAAAAGGAGAGGTTTATTTGGTTTGGATTGCGAGCTTGAACAAGAACTTAGAGCCTGTAGAGAGGGTGAAACCATAAGTCTATCCCTCAGTTTAATGAAGTAATCTTCAGAACAAAAGCATAAACTCCTATTATAATAGTACCTAATACTCAAAATATCTAATTCAGGCTAAGAGTTAACTCTTAGCCAAAGAAAATACTGTCTTCAATGCAACAACAATCGTTGCAGGAACAAACATAACCATCAATGCTCTTAGCACAGAGGTAATAATCGTATTCATATCCAATGCAAGCACTGCCGCAGAGAAAATGGAACTCTGTATTCCAGCAAAACTAACAATAACAAGAGAAATTGAAGCGAGAAGAAACGTCTGAACATCCTTTTCAGATACGAAATATCCGACGATAAATCCTAAAATAGCAAGAATCGAAACAAGAAGAGGATCAACTGACGCTCCAGCGTATGAAGAAATCAAACCCACTATGACTGCGAGCACAGCTCCAATAAGAAATGCCCACGCACCAATTAAATTTTCCTGAGACTTGATTACCATACTGTATTATAATAGGACAACTTTATTTAAAACTTCCGATATTTAAACGGAACCTATCCACTCCAGTATAGAAAAGTTTATAAACCGTTATAATTACAGAGTTACAACAAATTAACATGAACAAGACAATATTTTCAGTTTTGAGTTTTGCTATCGTCGCAGTTTTAGCTTTATCTCTAGTTAGTGCAATGGACTTATCAACACCTTCTGACATAACCTTATCTCATAATTTCTCAACTGCAACATTAAGTTCAACAGGCGTACCAATAAATATAACTTCTCTTACATTAACTTCACCAACAGGAGTTACTCTTTCACTTAACCCTTCATCTATTCCTGCTTTATTCAATAGTACAACTTACCTTAATGTAAGCCTTACCTCAATCGATTCAACAGTTAAAACATTCTTAGATTACCCAATCACACTTTCTGCTTTCGCAGTTAATTCAAGCGATGCAACAAAGAATGAATCAAAGACTGTAACATTCAGATTTGTAAAGACATTCTGTAGCGCAGGCCCAGTTGGACCAAATCTATCAATCTCAAACGTAGCAATCTCAAACACTGGAGATAAGACCTCAACCTGGAGACCACTTGATACAATCACAATAGAAGTAGAAGTTAGAAACGATGGAGACTCAACACTTGGAAGCGTTTATGCTGAAATCGGGTTATTCAACTCTGCTGGAGACAATAAGATAAGATCAATGGATTTCGATAATTCAGATGATGAAGAAAGAGTAGAAATTGGAAGCGTATCCAAGAATTCAAAGGAAACAGCAATATTCGAGTTCACAGTTCCTGCTGATTTCGACACTGCTGACTACAAGCTTGCAGTAAAGACATACAGTAGAAGTACAGGCGAATCAGTAGCTTGTGACGATAATGCAGACGATTTAGAAAGCTCAAGTTATGAGTTAATCACAATTGAAAAGCAAACTGATGACGGAAGATACATTGCATTTAACAATATCAAGACAGTTCCTTCTGAAGCAACATGTGGAGACACAATCGGATTAACATTCGATACATTGAACGTTGGAGATGTAGACCAGAGCAGAGTCAAAATCAAAGCATATAGTAAAGATTTGAAGTTAGATACTTACTCTGAAATAAAGACAGACTTCAATCAGGGAGATAAGAAATCAACAAGTTTCTCATTCACAGTTCCAGCTGGATTAAAGGATGGAACATACAATGTTGAATTAAGTTCAGAATATGACTACAGATCAGATGTTTACAGAAAGCAATCTTCTGATGTTGTTAAGGTCCCAATAAAAGTTATTGGTTGCACACCAGTTTCAACAAAGCTTGCATCAGTTTCAGCAGTTCTTAGTTCTGAAGCAGTTGCAGGAAAAGAAATGATTGTAACAGTAGCAGTTAGAAACCTTGGAGCAGACGTTAACACATTCGCAGTAGATGCAACAGGTTATTCATCCTGGGCAACTTTATCTTCAGTTTCAGGAAATGTTCTTACATTGTCCCCTGGAGATGCAAGAGAAGTTATATTCAAGTTGAATGTTAACTCTGATGCCTCTGGAGCAAAGACCTTTACAGTTAATGCTGCATCAGGAAACAGCGTAGAATCAAAGGAAGTTACAGTTAACCTTGCACCTGCCCAAACAGGATTTTCATTCGACATGTCAGGAAACGGAATCCTTTGGATCATAGGAATTGTTAATGTAATCCTTATTGTTATAATTATAATTGTTGCAGTAAGAGTTTCACGAAGATAATTCTTTAAAATGATAACTAAATCTACAATCGGAAGAGGAGTCTCTTTTGCTGCAGGATTAGCTCTTGCCTATGGCTGTGCTGTCGCATTCGTAAATGAAGGAGCAGTCACTAAAAGGATATTAAAAGATAATCCTGGATTGCCAAGACTTATGGAGTTAGATCACAAATTACACTCCCTTACTGAAGAAAATATCGGAAGAACTGCTCTAAAAAGATTTCTAACCGATAAAGAATTTGCAATGCAATATACTAAGACCTTCACGGAATATACTTCATTAAACTCAATGTATGGCTCAGCTAGAGAAAAATTAAGGTGGTCAAACCTTCGAGAGGGTTTAGAAGGCATTGGATTCACACTAGGCGCACTTCTAACAATTGCTTCTACACAAAGAAGAAAATAAAACTCTAGCAATACTTTTATTAAACCTTCTTATTTATTCATTTAATGAGCAAATTAAACAATTCAAAATCCTCAAATAGCTTCATCTGGGACATAGTCGTAAGATACTCTCTTGCTCTGCTTATAGCATTCCCAAATCTATATTTGTTCTATTGGCTGTTCACCACAGCGACAATAAACCTTTCCAGCTTGTTTCTAAGCCCATTCTACAGTGTAACGACAATAGGAAACACACTCATCATCAATTCTCTTTCAATAGAGCTTGTTTCTGCTTGCATAGCAGGCGCAGCCTACTATCTGCTTGTCGTCCTAAATCTTCTAACGCCAATGTCCTTGGAAAAAAGAGCAAAAAACCTTTTGTTTCTAATGCTCACTTTTTTGATTGTAAATTCATTAAGAATAGCAATATTTTCAGCCCTGGCATTGAATGATTATTCCTATTTTGACCTCACCCACAGGCTCGTGTGGACTCTTGGAAGCACAATATTTGTCATCATTCTATGGTTTTCCTCACCAATCATATTTAAAATAGATAAAATACCTGTATACTCAGACATAAGGAGAATTACCAATGCTATCAATCACTAATCTAATAGACTTCATCATACACATAGATGTTTATATCGGAATGATTATTCAATCCTATGGAGTTCTAACCTATCTTATCCTTTTCCTTATAATATTCCTTGAAACAGGCATAGTAGTCACTCCTTTCTTACCAGGAGACTCTCTCATTTTTGTCACAGGCGCATTTTCAGCTCAGGGTTATCTCAATCCATTTCTTCTATTTTTCACACTAGCAATCGCAGCAATTCTGGGAGACTCTCTAAACTATTGGATAGGAAAGTTCTTTGGAGACAAAGTTTCCAGCTGGAAGTTTGTAAAGAAAGAATATATTAAAAAAACAGAAGAATTCTATGAAGCACATGGAGGAAAGACAATCATCCTAGCAAGATTTGTCCCAATCATAAGAACATTCGCTCCATTTGTTGCAGGAATAGGAAAGATGGACTATCCTCGTTTCCTTAGCTTTAACGTCGTCGGAGGAATAGTTTGGACTGCCCTATTCACCTTTGGAGGATATTTCTTCGGCGCCATCCCATTTATTAAGGAAAATCTAGGAATGGTAACACTAATCATCATCTTCATCTCTCTAATTCCAGTTTTAGTTGAAATAATTAGAGAAAAATTGAAATCAAGAAAATGAAAATATTATAAAATCTAAATATTAACTAAAACCTCTGAAATTCATAAGATTTATATACTAAGTAAGGCACGTCTTACCATGGTTGAAATAGACACTGCAACAATAAGTTCTAAAGGACAAATAGTAATTCCAATTGGGATGAGAAAAGACTTCAAAGAAGGTGATACTTTGCTCATTATTAAGGATAAAAATACCATTATGCTCAAGAGAGCAGACGATTTAGATGAAAAGTTTAAAGAAGATTTAGAGTTTGCAAGAAGGACTGAAGAAGCGTATAAGAGGCACGAAAGAGGAGAATTCAAGGTAATGTCTGCCGAGAAATTCCTTGAAGAACTTGATAAATGGTGAATGTAAGGTTTGACGACAATTTTCAAAGAGCTATTCTTAAAATAAAAGACCAAGAAATACAGAAGAGTATCAAAAATAAAATAAGAAAAATTATTGCAGAACCTGAAATTGGAAAGCCCATGCGAAATATTCGAAAGGGAACAAGAGAAGTTTATATTGGAGGAGGAAGTTTTAGAATATCGTATAATTATTATGTTGAACAAAATTTAATCGAATTCCTAGATTTCTACCACAAAGACGAACAATAAACTAATAACTATTACCCTCTAGCCTTAGCATCCACAATTGTCTGAACTTCAAACTTCTCAACAGCCTTCATTAGCTCACAATTTGCAATTGTCATCACATGGCAATTATCTTGTTTTTCTATTTTAGTCTCATTTCCAGCCTGCACTAAAATAACAATATTTCCAGGATGACTCTTACAATCAGCAAAAGTAAAATTACTCTGTTTTGCCTCAAGGAAATCGGGCTTGGCTGCCTTTATGGATAGAAGATTACTTGTTAAGAAGCTGCTAAGACTTCCCATCGCAAGATTACTTTCCTCACAGGTATTAAGTCCAGTGGAATTTATACTTAAATAAATATAATTATCTCCTGGTAAAATTATTTCTCCAGAAAGAGGAACACTGTTATCCTTAGGATTTGTTCTCAAATACATATTGTATCTATACTGCTGACCGGTAGCATCCTGGAACATATAATTATAATAATAAAATACCAAATCCCCAACCTTCACTTTTTGGAAAGTTAAACCATTATATTTGACAGTATTAAGCCCATGATAAAAACTCGCCAGCAAAATAACAAGAATAATCAACCCAGCCATAACTCCAACTACCCATTCAACTTCTCTGCCTCTGCGAGTTTCCTTTTTTACAGGCTTTATTGTTTTAGTTTTTTTAGCTGCCATATTTTTTACAGGACTTTTGGGCTTTTAAAGCTTATGAAATAAGATTTACCCAAATAAATTATAAATAAATGCATCAACAGACCTCAAATTACCGTCGATAAATATACAATTATCTCTTTGCATAATCTTTTCAGTGGAGTTCTGTCTGAAAACTATCAGGCTATCATTGCAGCTCTTTTCAGGAAGATTTTTATCGCACTGTCCATAGCACGCTTCCTGTATTCTTGAAGCATAGGCACTCAATGGATAGGCCAATTCATCATATGCCAAAGTGCTATCGCTTGAAATATAAACTATTTTACCAGAAAAATCTCTTACAGTTGATCCAATGTTCACACTCATATTTGCCACAGATTCTTTAGAATTAGTCAAATAAACTTTCTGACCTCCAATATCTAAAGCCCATTTCCCACCAACATCCTGTTCCTGCCCGGATGCAGAACCAGTGCCAGAACTATCAGGACTATCAAAAGATAAGAAAGCATATCCTAAAGTGCTTCCAAAAAGAATTACAAGCATAAGCACAGTGAGAATTCTCTTTCTTGTCTGAGCTCTTGCATCAAGAATTTCCTGTGTTTCTATTCTTCTCATTTAATTTAGAGAAGAATATGCTTTAAAAACTTATTTCAAAAGCTAACTCTCACTTTTTATTTTGAAATAAGCCTCAAAAACGCTAAAATAATAGGGCTCTCGCCCCCCGAGAAAAAAGAAAAAAAAGAAAAAAAAGAAAAAACAAAGGAAAAATTCCCTTGTTTAAGCAGTTGTAGTGACTAGAGTAGCCTCTGTTGCACTTGTTCCTTTGTACGACTTACCAGCTGTTGTATCAACAGACTGAGTTGTGAAGTACTTAGCTGCATTGATTGTGTCCTGTGCGTTGAATCCTGCGACCAATGTTGCTACCTTTCCTGTAGAGTAAGGTGATGCGAACGATTGAATCAAGAATTCACCAGCACTAACGCCAGTCTTAGCAGTGAAGTCAGCACCACATATTGGTGATGAGCTTCCTAACAATTGCGCAGCGACAGTATTGACACAGCTACCACCGATAACTATCAAGTTACTTGTTGAAACAGAAGAAACTTCAGAGTCCTTTACGAAAGGTGCTCCTAATTCCTTGACAGTTCCAGAACTTGATGATCCAGCAGCAACTGTAGCTCCAGTAGCAGTGAACAATATGTCTGCGACCATTTGGTCAGCAGGTACTGTTACTTTTACTGAATTTTCTCCAGTAGTATCTCTCTCCATGAATGTACCGAACAAGTCAAGAGCCTGTGATTTATCTGTGTTAGTTGACAATTGCTTAGGGACTCCAACTCCGTCTGTAAAGACAGGGGTTCCGACAGCAGGTGTCTTTGGACTTGTACCTTCAGTTGTCAATGGGATGCAGATTGCATTTCCATCGGATGAGGCAGAAGTCTTCTGTTCATAGATAAGTATAGCAGGACCCATAGTGCTGTTAAAGTTACAAGCATTGCTGTTTGTAGCGTTCAACATACCATTAAGATCGGCAGTGGTATTTGTACCAGTCAATCCAGACATTGTCCATTTAATTACTCCTACTGTTGAGTTTGGCGTTGTTGTATAACCAGTGGCAGAGCCGTTAGTTATCCAAGCAAGAGCCGCTCCTGTTTCATAGTTTGAAAGCAAGAACTCTCCAGGTAAGGCGTATTTGGTAGTATTGTCCACAGAGGTGCTTGATAAGATGGTGAACCATTCATTATTCTTCAACTGGATTCTTGGGAACAAAGTTATCTCTGTTCCTGGTGTTCCTGATGCAGCACTTGAACCCCAAGTTATGTTGACGGTTCTTGTAGCGTCAGTTGTACCCTCAGCGTTACTTGCAGCAATATAGTATGTTTGACCATCGATATTGTTACTAGCAGATTGAGTGACTCCTGTTGCGAAGTCGAATGTTTCAGCGGTGACTACGTCTGTAAAGGTAATCTTATTGTTTGTAGAAGAGTTCGAAGGTAAAGAAGATACTCTAAGTATTCTTCCTTTGTCTCCTGAATTAACCAATACAAGGTCTTCCTTGTAAAGGTTTGATCCTTCCTTAACAATAATATGTCCTCCTTCCTTATTTGTAGTGTTTACAGCATTTAATACTGTGTCAGCAACGTTATCAGCGTCAAGAGCATACTGTAAAGTATATTCCTTTCCGGATAATAATGTTGTGAACTTAGCACTAGCAGAAAGTTGGCCAGCAGTTACAGTAACAGTGTCTCGGGCAGCAGAGTCAACTGCAGGATTTAATCCAGCAAATTGAACCTTCATGTTTCCGAATACTCTATCTGTAAATGCTCCTCCAGATTTGATATAGTCTCCAGTACTATCAGCAGCAGCTTCTCCGATTACAAGCTTGGTGATTCCTAGTCCGGTTGTTCCTGTTATGGAAGCCTTCGTATTCTCAACAGATGTATCTTCAGCGCCGTATCTGACAGTATCTCCATCCTCTAAGTGCAATGTCTTAGCTCCAAGCAATAACTGCATGTCTCTTGGGTCTCCAGCAACTGTTGGATGAGTAACGTCTTTAACGTATACTTCAAAGCCGCCAGCGAATTTATAACTGCTACCTTTAGTAACAGATTTTCTAACGCCGTCAACTTCAATTGATCCAGCTGTTGATGTGGAAGTTGTTATCAATTTGATTGTGTGTTCTACACCATCAACAGTAACTTTCTTCTCTTCACCGCCAGATACTATAACTTCACTACCAGAACCGTAAAGGTATAAGGTATTGTAGTCAGAGCTTGCTCCGACAGTAAATTTATTTCCAAGAATGTTAAGCTCTGAATTTCCTACAACAGCAGTACTAGATACGTTCAACGTCTTTGTTAGAGTTAAAGTATAGTTATAGAAGTTTCCAGTGGTTGTACCAATATTTAAGTAAGGTATAGGGTCAATTGACTCTCCGCTCTTATCAAATGTTAAAGCAGTACTTCCCAATTGGATACTTTGTCTGTAGTCATAAGCAGTTCCAGAGTTATCATATGCAGTGCCATCAGCCAATAAGGTAGGCAATTCTGTCTTTGTCAATACGCTTCTAGCGAGGTTTAATGCGCTATTAGCAAATATCTTTTGGCTTCCTGTAGCCACATTGACAGCATCACCGCCTGTTGCAGATGCACCAGTAGATGTACCAGATGTCGCAGTTTGTTTAGCAAGCTCAGCTTGTAACTTTGTATTGATTTCTACAACAGCAGCAAGATCAACAGCTGCTCCAGGTGCGCTTCCGTAGACTTCAGCTACGTTTGCGTTTCCACCCTGTACGAATGGAGCTGGGTATGCAGCGGCTGCAAGTGCGATTGTTGAACCAATCATTACAGTGCTTGCCAAAACTGAGGCAATCTTTCTAAAATTTATCATTATTTATTTTTATCCTCCTTTTTGCTTATTGCCCTTAGCAGTCCCACGGGACTCCTCCTAGAGGTGGCTTTAAACCAGCTATGGAATGTTAGTAGTTATACCAACATCTCTAAAGCTTTAGGGATTAACAACCTAACAAAATTTCCTTTAAAAACCTTTGCCTAGACTAGGACTTAAACGAAGTAGTATCTTCAAGCACCTAACAATCATTTATAAAGCTTTCGGTACCACTCTAAGTGACAACTCTTTTTTATGGATTTACTTTTTTCTCCAAATCAAGCTAAATACACCATATATCGGGTATAAACTACCACATATTGTTATCTACTCCCTATATTTTTAGGGCTTTTTTTACCCCCTAGAAAGGTATATAAGGTACTAATTCCCATATATGGGTATCATGGCCACTAAATCAAAGACAAGGGAGATAACTATCGTCGATGAAGCGGGTGCGTTCCATAGTTTTTTTAAGAAACTTACGGGCGATTCAAAGGATTATGACTTCGAAGGCTTGTCAACTTTGCGTAAATTACTCTCAAATGAGAAAGCAAGACTTCTCCACGTAATTAAAACTAAAAAACCAAATTCAATTTACAGTCTTGCAAAAACTCTCAACAGAGATTTCAAATCAGTCAATGAAGATATCAAGCTCCTCCAAAGATTTGGAATGATTGAGATGATTTCTGAGCGCACTGGAAAGAGAGAAAGACTAAAACCTCTTCTAGTGGTAGACACTCTAACAATCAATCTAAAGATATAATCTCTAGCTGCATATCTTCAAACTTGTAACTATATTTCCAGGCAAATTGGCAGAGAAATGCTCTGCACCCATAACACTGGAATTGCAATTTCCACTTTTTAAATTAAGAACATTAGCTATAATTGTATTATTAATCTCATAGTCCGATTTGAAAATCCATCCCTTAACTGGCCTATCCTTCCCACTAGGCCAACTACCCTCCAAAATCTCCTGACTTATATTTATCACCCTTTCGCAAACTCCCTTTCCAGAGGTACACTGCCTGCTAGGGTTAGAATAGCACTCCCTTATCAACTCATCAATCTCAGAATAGGCAGGATCATACTGCAATGCACAATCAGTTGTATATCCCATCATGGAATCAAGAAACTGAGAAACATCAATACTTTCCTGGCTACTCCCCTTATCCCCTCTCAAACTTATCCCCAGAAACACAACAAGTATTATAGCAACAACCACAACCACAAGAACAAACCCAGTCATCTCCTCCTGTCCCTTTCTCTCTCTTCCAATAGTCATTCCAACCCCCTCCCGGCAGCATGTATTCTACCCAATTCGCACTTATAATATCCCTTATCTCTCGAACCCTCATACCTACACAGAGAAACATAGCTATATGGCGCAGATAAGAAGTTAGAAGAGTTAACTATAGTTATAGTTCCACAGTTAGGGAAGTTCCCAACGCTACACTCTCCCTTCCCAGAGGGAAACACTCTCTCAATCATAAGATAATCAAGATTAAAGAACCCTGAATACGCTCTCTGGTCCTTCAAAACCAACGCCTTATCAACATCTATGCAGTTTGAGCAACTAATCGCCGTAAATCCCAGTTCAGAATTTCCAGAAATCTTCCTTATTAATTCCCGCGCATCATTCTCCCTCAAACTCGCGGTTTCTGTCTTTATCTTATTCATATTTATAGAGGCAAATATCAAAGCAACTAACCCAAAAAATATCATCATTGCCACTAATACAAAAGCCATTTCCTGTATCTTCAACTGTCCCCTAGAACATCTTGCAACTGAGCGCATCATTAGCCTCCCTTAAATTTTCAACATTAAATGTAATCGAATCCAAGCTCTTTGACTGATTAATCTCAGAAGCAATCTGAGCATAATTGGCAAAATTCTCTCCCAATGCAGAGCCACATCCATCCGTTCTTGCAGAAACAACCACACTCTTTTGTTTGTAAATTAAAGCAAGTGATGAAGCTCTTTTCATCAATCTTTCAATTTGACATTCATACAATTCGGGATCAGAAAATATTGCCGCATACATTAGAGCATACCCCTCATAAACCATATTCTGTTTATTTTTAGTTACTATCCCTTTTTCAGGAGTTCCAGAATCAAATGAAACCAATATGCTGCACTTGGGCTCTGAATTTCCAAAACAAACTTTTATACTTTCCACAGGACAATCATTAGCAGAAATACTTATGTTTTTATTAACCATTATTCTTCCCAACTCATCCTCCACTTCCCCAGGAGGAGAAACAAAACAATAATTCTCACTTCCA
>Ga0247842_10006630_pt1 | contig 12999 bp, 9 predicted proteins | sample LaCruzMarch2015__3_FD_192411 | JGI IMG/M metagenome (GOLD analysis project Ga0247842, IMG submission 192411) | Freshwater microbial communities from meromictic Lake La Cruz, Castile-La Mancha, Spain - LaCruzMarch2015_19m | ecosystem: Environmental > Aquatic > Freshwater > Lake | place: Spain...
ATGTCTTTACCCTTAGGGTCCCTTTAGTGGTAGACATTTCAATTGGAAAAAATTGGGGGGAGTGTTAACCTTGAAGAAAGTTGCAATAACAGGTGGCCTGTCTTCTGGCAAAAGCACCGTTTGCAAGATCTTCCAAGATCTTGGTGCCTATACCGTAAGTTCCGATGAAATCGTCCACAATATTCTCTCTTCTAATCGGACTTTACAAACACAGATTATAGACCTGCTTGGCTCTGATATCTTAACTAATAATCTTCTAGATCGGGAAAAAATAGCTAAAAAAGTATTTTCCGATTCAGAAAAGCTTCAAGCACTAGAAAGCCTTATTCATCCGGCAGTATTTCATGAAATTCAATCTCAATATGACTCCATTAAAACTGATAAACGATACGAACTTTTTGTCGCAGAAGTCCCCTTGCTTTATGAAACAAGTAGCCAGGGCTTATTCGATATCATAGTGACGGTACTTAGTGATGAAAACCAGAGTAAAGAAAGATTCAAAACGATGAAAAACAAATCAGAAGCCGAATTCAATCATCGTATGATGCGCCAGCTCTCTCCTAAAGAAAAAGCGGCTCGAGCTGATTACATTATTCTGAATGACGGCAGCATAGAAGAATTACAGTCCCAAGTGACACAACTCTTATCAAAATTACGTTCAATCTAAAAGGAGCGGAACTTTCAATGAACCCAGAAGATATAAATCCAGCCACACAAGAAACCGAGAGCGATTTAGCGACAACCTCTAGCACGAGCACTCAGCAGGAATCTATTACAAGAATTGCCGACCTGCAAAGAATGAACATCGATCAGCTTACGCAATTTGCAAGAAACATCGGACTAAAAAATCTCGGCGCGCTGACAAAATCGCAAGTCGTATTTGAAGTGGTAAAGCTTCTTTCAGAAAAACCAACAGAAATTCTCGTTGGGGAAGGGGTTCTAGAAGTTCTTCCTGATGGCTTTGGATTCCTACGCTCTCCTAACTATAACTACCTACCCTCTGCCGAAGACATCTACGTATCTCCTGCTCAAATTCGCAGATTCGATCTTAAAAAGGGGGATACCGTTTATGGAACAATCCGTTCTCCTAAAGAGAAAGAAAAATACTTTGCGATGTTAAAAGTTGAGAAAATCAACAACTGCCCTCCAGAAAAAGCAAGAGAGCGTATCCTCTTTGAAAACCTTACACCTCTCTATCCAAATTCACGTCTTGTTATGGAGACAACGAAAGAAAACCTCACAACGCGTGTTCTGGATTTAACAGCTCCTATTGGTAAAGGACAAAGATCGCTCATCGTAGCGCCTCCTCGCTCTGGTAAAACCATCATCATGCAGAACATCGCCAATGCGATTGCGACGAATAACCCAGATGTCGTGCTTATCGTTCTTCTGATAGACGAAAGACCTGAAGAAGTAACAGATATGATCCGTAGCGTAAAAGGTGAGGTCATTTCCTCAACCTTTGACGAACCACCAGAAAGACACGTTCAGATCGCGGAAATGGCGATTGAAAAAGCACGCCGTCTTGTCGAGTACCATCATGACGTAGTGATCCTTCTCGACTCCCTTACACGCCTTGCCCGTGCTTATAACACTGTTCAGCCGCATTCAGGTAAAATCCTAACAGGTGGTATCGATGCTAACGCCCTTCATAAGCCGAAGCGCTTCTTTGGAGCTGCAAGAAACATCGAAGAAGGTGGTTCTTTAACAATCATCGCTACAGCCCTTATTGAGACTGGCTCTCGTATGGACGAGGTCATTTTCGAGGAGTTCAAAGGAACAGGTAACAACGAGCTTGTTCTAGACAGACGCCTTGCTGATAGACGTGTATACCCAGCGATCGACCTGATTAAGAGCGGAACAAGAAAAGAAGAGCTCCTATTCCATAAAGATGAGCTTGAGAAGATCTACATGATGAGACAGGCGATTGCTGACCTCTCTCCTCTAGATGCTATGAACCTTCTTACATCTCGTCTTAAAAAGACGAATAATAACATCGAATTCCTTCTTTCTATGAAGGACTAAGCTTTTAAAGCTAAAGGCGACGTTTTCTAAACGTCGCCTTTTTTTTTGAATCTTTACTATTCCTTTAAGTTTACAAATATGCATCTCTCACCTATTTTACTACCTCTACTTCAGGAGAGAATTCATGTCGCGGCTCATTACAGCAGCGCTGGCAGTCCTTTTATCACTAACCACTTCTTGCCAAAAAGCTAAGAAGCAAATCCTTTTGCCTACAAATGAGCTGCGCCTGAGCATTCCAGAAGAGCCCTTAACACTCGATCCGAGAAAGGGGGGGGACGCTGTATCCTCCCATTTACATTTTATGCTTTATGAAGGGCTTACCCGCCTGAACGAAGATGGCTCTATCACTCCCGCTCAATGCTACGAAATAGAGATCTCTGAAGATAAAAAAACGTATACTTTCTACCTTGGCAGAACACTTTGGTCCAATGGAGCCCAGGTAACTTCCTATGATTTTGAAAAATCATGGAAAGACATTTTATCTCCTACTTTCCCATCTCCCAATGCCCATCTTCTTTATCCAATCAAAGGGGCAGAAGCCGCCAAAAAAGGAATTATTTCCTTAAGCGATGTAGGAATCCATGCACCAGATCCTAATACTTTGATTGTAGAGCTCGAAAGGCCGACTCCCTATTTTCTGCAGCTGGTTTCCTTTTGCGTATTTTTTCCTATCAATAAGTCAATTGACGATGAAAATCCTCAGTGGGCATACAATTCTCATAAAAACTTCATCTCTAATGGGCCTTTTTTACTAAGCGAGTGGAAGCACCACAACGAAATTATCGTAAAAAAAAATCCTTTATATAGAGCGAAAGAAGAAGTACAGCTAGGAAGCATTCGTCTAAGTGTCATCGCAAGCGAGATGACAACACTGCAGATGTATGAAAACGGAGAGCTGGACTTTGTAGGACACCCCTTTTCAGCACTTCCTGCCGATGCTGTGGTAGCACTTCATAAGAAAAAGGAGCTCAATATCACTCCAGCTGCAGCCACCACCTTCATAGCATTCAACACAGAAAAATCCCCCTTTCAAAATATCAACCTTCGCAAAGCATTTGCCTATGCAATCAATAGAGAAGAAATTGTAACGAATATGACGCAACTTGATGAGCAGGTGGCAACCGATGCCGTACCTCCTATTCTCAAGAATAATCGAGTGAGAGGTTTTTACGTAGATAACCAAGTAGAACTTGCTAATAGCTATCTTCAATTAGCTCTTAAAGAGCTTGGTATTACCAAAAAAGAGCTAAGTAAGCTGACCTATATTTATTCCAACTTGGACAACCATCATAAAGTAGCGCAGGTGCTCCAGCAGCAGTGGCTTGAAACACTTGGGGTTCATGTAAATTTACAAGCTATGGAACATAAAACCCTTTTAGACCGCTTATCAAAACGGGACTACTCCTTTGCTCTTACGATATGGAGAGCTCAATACCACGACCCCATAAATATTCTAGAGAGATTCAAGCATAGGGAAAATATCAAAAACTACTCTGGATGGGAAAACCAGGAATATAAAAAACTCCTCGATGACTCCGCTTTAGTTTCTGCAGATAAAAGAATCGAGCTATTAGAAAAAGCAGAGCAGTTATTTTTAGAAGAGCTTCCTGTAGCACCTCTTTATCACTGGAGCTTTTGCTATCTGAATAGACCCTATTTACATGACATCCATTTCTCTCCTGTCGGAGGGATTTTCTTTGAAAGATTATCCATTGAAAATGAGCCTGATGCCTTACGCTAGCTTTTTGTTGAACAAAAAGCTATACTCCGAAAAATGGAATACATAATCCCTGAAAAAAATGAACTCGACATCTAGTAAAAAAACGATCATCTGGCTGCTCTCCGGACTCATCATATTTACAATCTCTTTGGTTATAACGAATCGTTTTTTCCTACAGCACAATAAGGGATTCTGCATTGGCCAAATCTACTCTACACAACCGATTGATGGCTCTTGGGATCCTTCATCCTCTAGTTCTGTAAGCACTCTTGAGTTGCAGGACATCCTCACTCAGTCCTATTCATATCTTGAGAAAGGACACCAATCTGTGGTCTTTGAAAGTGAAGATAAAAATTATGTACTGAAGTTTTACAGGTTCCCATCCCATATGAGGGTGACGGGATGGATGTCAAGGCCGCTTACTCGTTTCACAGACAAACGAAAGGCAATCCGAAATTACGACGAAAATAAGTTTGTAGAAACTAAAAAAAGCCATCTTTTAGCCTTTGATGCTTTGAGGCAAGAAAGTGGGCTTATTGCAGTGCATATGAGCAAATCAGAAAACTGCCCCTACACAGTACATATTAAAGACGCTCTGAACCATCCCTACCAAGTAGCATTGAAAGACACCTTCTTCGTACTACAAAGAAAAGGTCAGCTCATATTCCCCACTCTTTCCGAGCTTATTAAACAAGGCAGAATTTCTGAGGCTCAGAGCATCATTGATAATACAATTTCTTTTGTCCTAATGCGCTCTTCAAAAGGAATCAAAGACGAAGATCCAATCCTGGAAAAAAATTACGGCCTATTAGGCTCTTACCTATTTCAGTTAGATACAGGCAGACTCAAAATCAGCTCTTCCATTAAAAAGCCAGAAGATGCTAAAAGTGAAGCCCTTACAATAACTGAACCACTAAAAAACTGGCTTTCAATCGTCTCTCCCGATCTTCTACAGTATTATCTAAATACCACAGAAAAGATTTATAATTAATATATTTTTTAATATTCTTTAATATTATATTTCGCGATATAATTAAAAATAAAAACTAAATCATGAAAATTGAAAATAATTTAATTTCATCTTCTTCTGTTAAAGTTCTTGCTATTGAAGAAACTACTAATAACGAAAATCTTCAGCTAGCAAGCTTTGTATCTGCACTATCAGCGCAGCTAAAAACTATTCTTAAAATCTATTCAGAATCTCCTTCAGAAACTACCTATACAGACAAAGAAATCGAAATATCTCCCTCAGACATGTTCCATTGGGGCTATTTCTGGGATTATATTAAGGAAAACAATATTTCCTTAGAGACTGTATGCGGAGAGATCCGTGCTCGAAGAATTGAAATAAGCAGTCAAAAGGAACATTGGCGCAGTTATGCTGAAGAACATAAGCAGAAACAATTTACAGAAAAGTTGAACCTAGCACTTGCCACCGGATACATAAGCCCGTGTGAAGAAGGATCCGGCAGCGCTTATTTTTTATACGATCAAAATGATCAGCCAGTATTTGTGATTAAGCCTGTTGATGAAGATATATTATGTCTGAACAATAGAAAACATTTAGCAAGTCCCTTCATAGGTAGATCATTTCGAGTACGAGATGAGATCCCTCTTTACCGTTCTGCACAAACTGACGCTTTGGCCTATGAAGTAGCAGGGGAATTAGGAATGGCTCATATCACACCTAAAACCGAAATGTGGTTGATTCATTCTGATGCATTTTATGACTTAACACTTCATCTGTCTGATTCTGAAAAAGAGCAGCTATTAATAGTTATCGGAGGATCAGACAATGAAAAGCTCTGTTCTGTCCAAGAATTCGTTCCAAATTCTGTTACTATGCAAGCCCAAATTTATAAATGGATCGATGAAGGCAGTAGCGAGAAACTTAATACCGAAGTTTGCGCTGACGATTTTGAAGATGCAAATTTATTTGTATGGACAACGCTCGATACAGATGCCCACCCAGGTAATTTTCTCTTCTATACCAAAGAAATAAAAGAAGATGGAACCCCTCTTTATGGAATTAAGAAAGTAGATAACGGCCTCTCTTTTCCTGAAAGAAATGCAGAATTCGTGAACTTTCTGATGTATTTCGATACCGCTCAAAATCCCTTATCTTCTCGCATGAGGGAAAAAATTGAACAGATCCCTATTGGCCCTATCATTAAGCACATGCAAGAGCTAGAAATGTCCACTAGAGCAATGGCGGCCTTTGTTGAAAGGGTCCGTGTAATGCAGGAGCTTTGCAAAAGGGAATCTCTATCAATTTATGAAATGAACCTACGTCTGATGTTATTATCCGGTAAAATGGGTATTACTGAGGCGCTAGGAGATCAAAACGTCACAGAACTTGAGCAACTTATAGGGCTTGTTACAATTGAAACTCACTCTTCAACCACCTCTATAGGTAGCTAATATGAAAAAAATGAAAAAAGTATTTCTATGGATAGGATTGGGAGCTATCATGGGATTTATTTGCACCTCCCTTTTTCAAAGGACTTCTATGAAACTTATTCATAAAACTACAGGCTTTGTCGTGGCTCAAGAGCAAGGGCAGTCTCTACAAATCAACGATCCCTTTTTAGAAAAAGAGCTTAAATTAAAAGGAATTGCAATTCCTGCGCCCCTAAGAGCTCAGTTCGATGGCAAAGCTGTTGTACGTGTGGGCGATCCTTTATTTGCAAAGGCTTTTCGCGAAGTGTATCTTAGGATAAATATGGGAGAAGGATCCTATGAGTGGAAAGACAAAGCTTAAGTATAGGCAGAAAACTTCTGATTTTAGTTACATCGCCTCTTCTACCAACTCATGGCGAGCTAAAATCTTATGAGAAACAGATCTAGGCTCTAAATATCTTTGCAACGCTTCATCAAACTTTTCTGACCGGCAATTCGTTCCACACGTAAAAAGGTCCACGAAAGAAGAATCATGTTCTGGATACGTGTGAATACTTGCATGGCTCTCAGAGAGTAATACAACCATAGTAAGACCATCAGGTGGAAAGACATGCTCTGCCGAATCCAAAAGAGACGAGCTCAGATCTCGAAATAAGCAAACCTGATAGACCTTGAGTTGATGCCATCTTTTAAATATCCTTATACTCAAAAAAATAAAAATCCATAAATTTACAATAAAAAAGACAAACAAAAAGAAAAACTAATATCATCAAGATTCAACTAGTATTGAATCTTAAACAAAGAATAGCGCCGCTACCAGCTATAGAATTTAAAAAAAGAACAAAGTAGACTAACGATTAGCAGAGGAGATCATGCTATGCGTTGGTTATTTACACTTGGGGTTCTTGGATCTATAGGTTATGGGGCCTGGTGGATGAGTGACACCCGCCCTGAAATCAAGACTAAGGTAGAAGACGTCCTGAATATGGGCTCTTTCCATACCTTAGAAATCAAATATACCGCCAACCAGGTCATGGAAAGCCATAGAAAAGATCTGCTTAAAGGCAACAGACATAAATATCTAGAGCCTCAGCTCAAATTTTACCCTTACCTTCTTCTCGATGTGAAATATGTCGTAAATGATGAGACAGAAGAAAGTGTCATGCTATGGGATATGTGCGATGGAGAAATAGTGCTAAATACCAAAGCATGGGATAAAACCCATGGATTTGGGGACTGCATCCTTGCCAATACGGATAGACATGAATTCAAAGTCATTAATGCACTAGCTAAAAAAGGTGGGGCTTGTGATAGAGAGACCCTTGCTAAAATGCTCCATGTAGAAAATGATGTCATGGACATATGGGTCGATAGTTTGCGCAAAAAAAAGCTCTTAGTACAATCTGGCAACCGATATAGGCTGCACCTTGAAAACCCCCATTTAAAATCTCTTCCTTCCACAGTCTTAGAAGAAAGGCTTGTTACCCAACCTTGTAAACAGGCACAGCGGGTCGCTAAGAGATTTTCTCTCTCGGAAGTAGAGAGAATAGCAAGAGCGGCATTTGGAACAGACTTCGCTATTCGTCATACCAAAGATGTATACCTCCCCGTCCACTGTATCGTAGTACAAAATCCCGATGGTTCGATCCACACAAGCCATTGGAATGCTTTAAATGGCAAACGCATAACCTATACCCACTCATTGGATTAATCTATGAAATCATCTTGGGGAATAAAATCCGCCCCCCTATTTTTTATGTCCATAACCAGCTGCTTATTCGCTGAAGTATCCTCTTCTGATCATGCCACAGTAAGTGTCTATGCAATCCATATCCCTACAGGCAAAGTTCTTATCGATGAAAATAGCGATAAAAGCCTTATGCCCTCTTCCTGTCTAAAAGTTGTAACAACAGCGGCAGCTCTTGAGATTCTAGGAGCTGAAAGTCATTTTGAAACGCGCTTGGAATACGACGGAGAGATAGATGCTGATGGGGCATTGCATGGAAACATATATATACAGGGCGGCGGAGACCCTTGCCTCGGATCAGACCGGATAGCCTCTTCCCTTTCCTGGAAAAAACAACTAGAAGTATGGGCTCTCGCTATTGAAAATAGCGGCATCAAAGCCATAGACGGTTCTATAATTGGCGATGCTACTCTGTGGGAAACGGCCCTTGCTGTTCCTAGCTGGTGCTGGGAAGATCTTGGCAATTACTATGGAGCGGGGGCAAGCGCCCTATCTTTTCATGAGAATGCCTACACCCTATTCTTCAAACCTGGAAAAAAAGTAGGGGATAAAACGGTCATTATAAGAACAGATCCCGCAGTTCCTAGTCTTAGTTTTCAAAATGAAGTAAAAACAGGCCCCATCGGTTCAGGGGATCAAGCCTGCATTTATGGAATGGAATTTTCTCCAATGCAATATGTGAGAGGCACTGTCCCTGCAGGGGTGAGTGAGTTTTCTATTAAAGGAGCAATACCTGATCCGAGTAGCTTTTGCGCATGTCTTTTGACTAAAACTCTAGAGGAAAAAGGGATCGCAATAGGAGGAAACAATAAACCATCTAAGAATAAAAGATCTTCCTTGCATACGACTATCTCTCCAACCCTTGCTGAAATTGTTTACTGGACAAACCAAAAAAGTATCAATCTATATGCAGAGCACTTACTAAAAAAAATGGGCGAGGTTCGTGCGAATGAAGGGTCAACAATAGCTGGAATAAAAGTGGTTACAGAGTATTGGAAATCCCAAGAAATAGATATAGAAGGGATGAATATGGCTGATGGATCCGGTCTTTCCAGAAAAAACCTCATTACGACAAAACAACTGGTATCAGTTTTACTTAAAATGAAAAAATCTAGCCAGTTTCCTGTTTTCTTTGATTCTCTTCCTAAAAAATCTGATGTGATATCAGCTAAAAATGGATCGATGAGCCTTGCAAAAGGATACACAGGCTACGCAGGTGATATTGCTTTTGCAATCATCATCAACCAATGCTCTGATGCTAATGTGATGAATCAGATAATAGAGCAGACCTTTGCAAAGCTTGAAAATCTTGCAAAATCATCTAAAAAATAAAAGAACCCTGCTTTTTCTAAAGCTCCTGAGTATCAACAAGAAAGTTTAATTCGCCAAAATGCTCTATGTGATTATTCTTTTAAGATTGAATGCTTGCTGAAAAAAAGAGCTAACAGGTAAAATTCGACATCTTTATGATCTGGAAAGATGGCTGAGTGGCCGAAGGCACGTCCCTGCTAAGGACGCGTACTCGCAAGGGTACCGTGGGTTCAAATCCCACTCTTTCCGTTCGGCCTTGAATTATTATAATTCAGGGCTTTTTTTTTGGAGAAAAATAATGAAAGAATCACCGCAAAAAGGCGTAGTTCCTCCTAGCTCCAAAGAATCAGAGATGATGGTTCTAGGCTGTATGTTAACAAGCATCAACAGTCTTAACATCGCAGCTGATGGTCTATCCTCCTACGACTTCTATTACACTGAACACCAAGCCATCTTCGACATTTTAAAGACCGCTTATAAGCAAGATAAACCAGCTGACGTCCACCTTGTTTGCGAAGAGCTAAAAAGACAAGAGAAGCTCTCTTCCGTTGGAGGAGTTTCTTATGTGACAACTCTTGCCCAATACGCTGGAACCTCTGCATACATTGAAGAATACGTTGAAGTAGTGCGCAATAAAGCTACCTTAAGACGGATGATCCACGTAGCGCAAGACATAGAAAAAAATGCTCTCCAAAACCCACAAGATGTTTCTCTCGTTCTTGATGAAGCCCAGCAAAAACTCTTCAATATCGGCCAGGCTGTCAATCAAAATGGCGGAGTTCTCATTGGAGAAATCATCTCCGGGGTCAAGTCAGCTAGCAAAATCCCTTACTTAAAAGAGCTCGAGCAAAAGCAAGAAACCTACAAGATACGAGGCCCAGAAGACCTTGGCATCACAGGACTCCCTACTCATTTTGTCGACCTTGATAAGATGATCAATGGAATGGTTCCGTCTAACCTTATGATCTTAGCTGCCCGTCCTGCCATGGGAAAGTGTGTAACAGGGGATACCTTAATTTTAGATCCTACGAGCGGCGCTCTTAGATCTATTAAAGACCTTGTAAACAAAAAATCAGGCCATATTGCGACTTTAGATAAAGACTGGTCAATCAAAACTGCCCGCCCTTCCGCCTTTGTAGCCGATGGCATAAAACCCACTTTTAAACTTAAGACAGCACTCGGAAAGGAATTAGAAGCAACAGCGGTTCACCCTCTTCTTACTGTAAAAGGATGGAAGCGCCTAGAAAATCTAAAAGCCGGTGATCGCATTGCCGCGCCAAGAGCTCTACCCTTTTTTGGAACAAAACAATGGCCAGAGCATGAAGTAAAGGCGCTCGCCTACTTCATAGCAGATGGATGCCTTACCAGCTCATGTCCCAGTTTTACGAATGTAAACCCTAAAATTGTTGCGGACTTCAAGCAAGCCATCCACGCTTTTGGACATGTTCGTATCACCGATGAAATTAGAAATGATAGAGCTCCGAGTTATAAGGTAGAACTTGAGCGGACCCCTCTAAAAGATTTAAAAGATCGTTTCTCTCACGCTCTTTCCCTTCTTTCTGAAACCAAAAGAAGAAAGCTAAATGAACTCACAAGAAGACTTGGGCTTCATGTGACAAGCGTATATGCATGGGCGTCAGCGAGTGCTCTTCCATCAAGCAGCTTCGCCCTTTCCTTAGAAGAAGAGTTTCCTGAGCTACCCTCGCTAGCAAGTGCTGTAAGAATAAATCCTGTGACTACTTGGCTCAAAGATCTCGGCCTATTTGGAAAAGACGCTCATCAAAAAACTATTCCGAGCACTATTTTTGAGCTTAGCAAAGAAAATTTAGCCCTTCTTCTTAATAGACTTTTTTCCTGTGATGGAACTGCCTATGTAGCTAACTGTGGCGGAAGACCATTTCCAGTCATTGCTTACTCAAGCGTTTCTAAAGAGCTCATCTACCAGGTCCAGCATTTATTGCTCCGCTTTAGCATCCTTGCCAAAGTCCGCTCGAAAAAAACAACTTGCCAAGGGAAGACTTTTTTTTCTTTTGAACTAGAGATCCATGGAAAATCTGACCTTATCCGCTTCTGCCAAGATATTGGCATATATGGAAAAGAAAAAGCTGTATCCGAAGTCATCGCAACAGCTCTTTCCACCCCTGGGGGCTGGACAAAAGACACCCTTCCGTTAGAAATTTGGGACATAATAAGAGAAAAAAAAGGACAAAGAAGCTGGCCTTCTCTTTTTAAAGCAAAAGGATTAGAAGCACCATCTAACATGCATGATGGCAAACGCTCAATCCGTCGTGATACGCTCACTAAAATAGCTACAGTACTCGACGATCAAGAGCTAATGAATTTAGCTCATTCTGATGTCTACTGGGACACGATCACATCGATTGAATCTACAGGGGAAAAGGAAGTATTCGATCTCTCTGTTGAAGGGACTCATAATTTCGTTGCAGCAGACATCCTTGTTCACAACACATCTCTTGCAATCAACATCGCTGAGAATATCTGTTTTAAAAGTGAAATCCCAGTTGGTATCTTTTCTCTTGAGATGACAGCCGAACAGCTTCTCCACAGAATCATCTGCTCGCAAGCGGAAGTAGAATCTGAGAAAATCAAAACGGGGTCTCTTAATGGATCAGAATTCCAAAGAGTCTTTGCCGCAGTGAATGCGATGCAAAAAGGTGTGATGGTTATCGATGACCAGCCAGGAATAAAAATTACAGACCTTAGAGCTAGAGCTCGTAGGATGAAAGAGTCTCACGGAATACAATTCCTCGTGATCGACTACCTGCAGCTTCTTTCAGGTTCTGGGGTTTCAAAATCTGCAGAAAATAGACAAAATGAGATCTCTGAAATCTCCCGTATGCTTAAAACTCTCGCAAGAGAGCTTAATCTTCCCATACTTTGCCTTTCTCAGCTTTCTAGAAAAGTGGAAGAAAGACAAGGTCATAGACCTATGATGAGTGACCTTAGAGAATCAGGTTGTTTGACAGGTGATGCACAAATTCGAGATGCGGACACAGGTAAAGTTTATACAATTAAAGAACTTGCTGAACGAAAAGAACAGACTCCGATCTCTGTGTATGGAGTAGACAAAGACCTAAAGGTCGGCCCGCATAAAATGGTTAAAGCCTTTTATTCTGGGAAAAAAGAAGTTTATGAATTGAAGACTCGCACTGGAAGATCTATCAAAGCAAGCGCCAACCATCCATTTTTAAAACTTGAAGGTTGGACACGTTTAGATCAGCTGACAAAAGATACAAAAATTGCTCTACCGAAAGAATCCCAAGGAAAATTAGTTCAGGATATTCATTGGGATGAAATCGTTTCGATTGAAAAAATCGGAATTGAAGATGTCTATGATGCTACGGTCGAAAACGTCCATAACTTTGTAGCAAATGATATCATCGTACATAACAGCATCGAACAGGATAGTGATATCGTTATGTTCCTTCTGAGAAGAGAATATTACGACCCTTACGATAAGCCGGGCATGGCTGAGCTCATCGTCGCTAAAAACCGTCACGGCGGTGTGGGAAGTGTAAATCTTACATTCAGAAAAGAGCTCGCTCAGTTCGCGAATTACTCTGCTATGCTCTCTAGTGGGAAGCAGGATGACAACGAAGAAGCTTTTTCTGCTTTCTCGCCTCATTAACTCTACCGAAAACGTCAAATTTTTCTTCTAAAGACGTTTTCGGATCTACTCTTTACTTTTTATGAACATTACTCTAAGATGGGTGCCAAGTTTTATAATTAATTTTTTTACATTCAATTTCAGTCAGAATAGGGATCTTTATGGCAT
>Ga0247842_10006633_pt1 | contig 12996 bp, 14 predicted proteins | sample LaCruzMarch2015__3_FD_192411 | JGI IMG/M metagenome (GOLD analysis project Ga0247842, IMG submission 192411) | Freshwater microbial communities from meromictic Lake La Cruz, Castile-La Mancha, Spain - LaCruzMarch2015_19m | ecosystem: Environmental > Aquatic > Freshwater > Lake | place: Spain...
CATTTCGACGATGCCCACGGGCGCCGGCTGGTATCCGTAGGCCGAGAAGGGCGCGCTCCCGGAAAAGTCGGGAGTGAAGTGCTCCGGCGTGACGAAGACCGACGTGAACGAGACGAGCGTTCCGGCCCCGCGCACCGCCACCCACTCGAACTCTGTGCCGAAACAGTGAGAGCAGTCGCTCCGGGGCGGATACTGGATTGCGCCGCAGGACGTACACTTCGATGCGAGCAGCTCGCCCCGTTCCAGTCCATCGACGAAGCCGTGCACTTTCGTGTCTCGGATCAGCAGGCTGAAGTCTCGGAATTCCATGTCCTACTCCTTGTCCCGGCCGAAGACGTGGACAGCTGCGTGCTGTCCGTTCCCGCCGACGTTGTGCGAAAGCCCGATCTCGGCGTTCGGAACCTGACGTCCCGTCTCGGCTTCGCCGCGCAGCTGTTTCGTGATCTCGACGGCCATCGAGACTCCCGTCGTTCCGATCGGATGTCCCTTCGACTTCAGCCCTCCATCCACATTGACCGGGATCCTGCCGCCGATGTAGGTCTGCCGATCCTCAACCAGGCGCCCTCCCTCTCCCTTCGGGCAGAAGCCGAGATCTTCGTAAGCGACGATCTCCGCGATCGTGAAACAGTCATGGACGACGGCCACATCGATCTCCTTCGGACCGACGCCCGCCATGTCGTAGGCTTGGCGTGCCGCCTCGACGCTGGCCTCAAGCGTGGTCAAGTCCGCGCGATGGGCCAGCGCGAGGCTGCCGGTTCCGAGTCCCAACCCGCGAAGCCAGATCGGATTCTTGCGGAGGCGCTTGACCGCCTTCTCCGAAGCCAGCAAGATCGCAGCGGCTCCATCCGAGATCAGACAGCAGTCGTAGAGTTTGAGGGGCGATGCAACCACGAAGGAGCTCAGGGCCTTCTCGAGCGTGATCTCCTTGCGCATATGTGCGTAGGGGTTCAGCGCTCCGTAGTGGTGGTTCTTGACCGCGACCGCGGCCAGCTGCGCCTCCGTGGTCCCGTACTTCGCCATGTGCGCTTGCGCGATCAGTGCGTAGTACCCAGGAAACGTCATCCCGAACGGGTACTCCCACAGGAAGTCGCCGGCTCGGCCAAGCACCTCGGTCGCGATGGGTGTCGGAACCTCGGTCATCTTCTCCGCCCCGACGACGAGCACGAGATCCGCGAGCCCGGACGCAACATTCATCCACCCGGCTCGTACGGCCATGCTGCCCGAGGCACAGGCTGCCTCCACGCGGAAGCTCGGCTTGGGATGGAATCCGATGTAGTCGGTCACCTGTGCCGAAGGTTGGAGCGCGAAGCTCAACTCATCGGACGCCACGCTGACGACCATCGACTCCACTTCGGCCAACTGGACGGCGGCATCCTCGAGGCACGCCTTGACCGCCTCGAATGCCAGCTCACGCAGCGACGCGTCGGACCTGATTCCAAAGCGACTCTGTCCGACACCTACGACCGCGACATGCCCCATGACGCCTCCCACGGCTTCCCTTGGGATCCGATCACACTGAGATGTCCGAGTCAACGGCCTGTGACACCTGACTCAGGTCTCACACTATCATGGATCTGCATCTTGCGTCAAGCACGAACCGCACGGGCAGTCGGGAACGCTAGACCCCTTGCGTCTCGAGGAGGAAGCGCATTTCAAGCTAGTTTAGCGAGAATCGGGTGCGACACCGCGTTCGAGAGCGTCGAGCAACGCGTCCACCGTGGCCTCGGAGATTGGGGTCTCCGCCCCGTTCGAGTGTCGCCAGAGTGCCACTGAGTGACCGATCCCGAGCACCGCGTAGGCCAAGGGCTCGAAGGTCCGGGCGCCCCGCCACGATCCGGCTCCTCGATCCCCCGCTCCACGAGTTCCTCCCCCATGACGTCGCCGGACAGGAGGAGGTCGCCGAGGTCATGCGGGGCCCGTCAACGTGATCCGCGAGAAGGTCAACGCGCTGCACGAGTTCAGCCCGATGCTCGGCCATCGACGATGCCGCCTCGGGATCACCTACCCCGAGATCATGATCCCGCTCGTTGGGAACGTGAAGGAGCTCAAGCTCCAGCGCGATCTCGTCGAGCGCATTGTCGAGGAGGTCCTGAAGGAGAACCGCCTCATGAAGAAGGAGATCCCGTACATGATCGGGACGATGATCGAAGTGCCGCGCGCCGCGGTCACCGCCGATGAGATCGCCCAGGCGGCCGAGTTCTTCAGCTTTGGAACCAACGACCTCACCCAGATGGGGTGCGGGTTCTCCCGCAACGACTCGGGGAAGTTCCCGAAAGAGTACGTCGCCCTCGGGATCTACGAGAAGGATCCGTTCCAGGTCCTCGATCAGGGCGGGGTCGGGAAGCTTGTGGCGATGGCGTGCGAACTCGGGCGGAAGACCCGGCCGACGATCAAGCTCGGCATCTGCGGCGAGCACGGCGGCGACCCCGCATCGATCCACTTCCGCCACCGCGTGGGGCTGAACTACGTGAGCTGCAGCCCCTACCGCGTGCCGATCGCGCGACTAGCCGCCGCACAGGCTGCGATCCAAGAGAAGGCCTGAGGGAGAGCCGGGGACCCTCATCGCGGGCGGGGCCCTGCCCGCAGCCACCGACGTGCCTCAGGCATGCCAGCAGTTACCCGCTGCCGGGAGACGCTCCGGGCGCAAGGCGGGAGTCCCGGTGTGAGGGTGGGAGTACAATGGAATGGCGCAGCACTCCGGCCTGAGGAAGGCGGGCTTCTGTGCATCCCGCCGGAGAGCCCTGGTGTCATCGAGCCTGGCCTTTCACCTCCTCGAACTGCCTGAGGGTGGGGAAAGATCCTGGGGTGCGCTAGACTCACGCACCAGGTAGTCCGTGCCGAAGGTCCACGGGGGTGGGGACCCCGCGGGACCTGACCAGAGCGACCAAGAGAGGATCCGAATGGTTCGTGAGCAGACCCGGAGAACCGTAGAGGGCGCAGCAACCTCTGAGAAGTTGCTGCGCAAGGCTGAACAGGTCTTCAGCCGGAGCGGATACCACTCCGCCTCCGTCTCCGCGATCTGCCGCGAGGCCGAACTCGCTCACGGAACGTTCTACAGGTACTTCGACAACAAGGAAGATATCTTCCTCCATATCGTCGAGCGGCTGGAGACACGGTTCACAATCCGGATCGACGCCGCCGCCCAGGGCGCTCCGACGGCCCCGGGGCGGCTGCTCGCGTGCTATGAGACTCTCCTCTCGTGTGTGGAAGAAGACGCAGCCGTCTACAACGTCTTCCGCGAGGCGGAGTTCATCCGGCCGGAAGTCGCCCGCCGCTTCCATACGGCGATCGCCGAGGTCATTCGCTCGGTTGTGGAGGAGGGCGTTCGCGAGGGAGATCTCCACTCCGCGAATTCGGAGGTCGTCGCCCACGCCATCCTCGGCATGGCGCTCTTTACTGCCCTGCGGTACGTCATCTGGGAGCCTGGTTCTCTCACGCCGTCGATACGCAGGGTGGGGCAACAGGTCATCCTGCGCGGCATCGACGCGCATGGAGACACCACAGCTGCCCAGTTCGACGCGCTCCAAGCGACGCCTGGCAGGCCGGACCTTCAGTTCGCGATGCCTTCTCCCGAGGGCGGGGAAGTGACTCGACAAGCGTTGCTGACCGTCGCGGAACGGCTCTTCGGTGAGGCCGGCTTCTACGCGACAACGATTGCCGAGATCACATACATCGCGGGCGTTGCTCTCGGTACCTTCTACCTCTACTTTCCCAGCAAGGTCGCGATCTTCGACGAGGTCACGCGCCTCGTGAGCCGCCGCCTCCGCCACGAGGAGAAGGCAGCCCTTGAGGGATGTGTGGACCGACGGGCCATCGAATGTATTGGGTACAAGATCTTCTTCCGTTGGATTCGACGACATGTCGGCGCATACCGGATTCTGCGAGAGGCGGAGTTCGTAGGTCAGGGGAGAGTCGGCCGCGAGCACTACCAGCAGCTTGCGCGCGCCTACGCAGTGGGTCTCGCGAGGGGGATGGAGCGCGGCGAGATCCGAGAGCATGACCCGGAGGCCGTGACGTACGCACTCCTCGGGATCGCCCACTTCGGAGGGCAGCGGTGGGTTCTCTGGGAGAACCCCGAGAGTCCGGCGGAAGCTGCTCTCCCACCGCTATGGGAGTTCGTCCTGCACGGTCTCACCCCCCCCCGCTCGGGCGGGGCGGCGTCCGCTGCAAGGCCCAGATCCACGAAGAGACATAGGGCAACTCGGTAGCGGGCTTCATGAGGTCCCATCTCGGCACAGCCTGTTGACTTGGGGCGGGCTTCCGTGCTAGTGTGAGACCTGAATCAGGTGTCACGCCGCCGGCGAGTCCTTTAGGTGCGGAGAAGGCCCGGCAGCAAGCGAGAGACACGGGCGGGCTCCGTCGTCACGATGGGAAGAAGCTTCGGTGGCTTGCTTACTTACCCATCCCGCGAAGTGGGGTTCGTAGGATTCCGCCGTCCCTTCGGGGGTTATGAGGAGGTGGGTAGCGGGTGTTCGCACAGCTGGTTGGCAGCGGGCTGGCAGCTGGGAGTCTCTACGGACTCATGACTCCCGGTCTCATCCTCATCTACAAGACCGCGCACATCCTGGACTTCGGTCAGGGCGACACGACCATGTTCAGCACGTTCGTAGCTTTCCTGCTTCTTAAGACAGCGGGCGCTCCGTATCCCGTTGCTATTCTCGGAGCCGTCGCGGCAGGATTCGTGCTTGGGTTTCTCGTCGACCGCGACGTCCTACGCATCGCAAAGAATGTACCCGTAACGAGTCTGTTCATCGCCACGCTCGGCGTCGGGATGATCCTCAAGGCGGCGGCTGGCTGGTCAGCGCGAGGCGCGCAACCGACAGGAGGTGGAACGTGAGCATCCCGGTGTTGAAGGGAGTGACCGCACGAGCCGTGCGTTCCGACGGGCTCACCACACGCGTGCTTTCTACCGGCCACCGGACGGAGACTCCCGTGCTCTTCCTGCATGGGGACCTGAGCGCAGCCACGTGGTGGGAAGAGACGATGCTGCGCCTCCCGCCGGGGTTCCACGGCCTGGCCCCCGACCTGAGAGGATTCGGAGAGGTGGATCGCGAGGAGAAGATCGATGCGAGGCAGGGGTTGGGCGACGTGGCGGCGCCCCTGGACGCGCTCGGAGTCGACCGCGCCCACGTCGGCGGGAACTCTCTCGGAGCGTGCGTGATCTGGCGCTGCCTGGCCGTGTACCCCCATCAGCCCATGCTTGCACAAACCCGGGCGACTCTCGATCGGTATGAGGCCGAGGGAGGCTCGTACCGTGAGGTCGTCATCGAGGACAGCGGGCACGTGGCGTTCATCGAGAAGCCGCGGGAGTTCTGCGCGGCATTCCACGCCCACATCGGGCGAAAGACGTAGGAGGGTGACTGCGAGATGAAGGACCGCTCTCAGGAAAGGAGAGGCATGCTGCCGCGCCGGAGCTACGAGGACGTCCACCGCTTGTCCATCGAGAAGCCTGATATGTTCTGGGCTCGGGAAGCAGAGAGGCTGCACTGGTTCCGGAAGTGGGATCGCGTGCTCGACGATTCCAGATCCCCCTTCCTTCATTGGTTCCCGGGCGGGCAGACGAATCTCTGCTACAACGCGGTGGATCGCCACGTCCTCGCGGGGCGCGGATCCCATCCGGCCATCATCTGGGAGAGCCCGGAAACAGGCGAGAGTCGGACGATGACCTTCGGGGAGCTCCTCCGCGCCGTGCAGGAGTTCGCAGCCGTTCTGCGTCGCCAAGCGGTGTCGAAGGGCGACCGCGTGCTGATCTACCTGCCGATGGTTCCTGAGGCTCTTGTTGCCACGCTGGCCTGCGCGCGCATCGGAGCCGTGCATTCCATCGTGTTTGCCGGTTTCTCCGGCGAGTCGCTCGCCCACCGGATCGAAGACTCGCAATCAGAGGTCATCGTGTGTGCCGACGGCAGCCAACGCAAGGGGAAGGCGATCGACCTCAAGGCGATCGTTGACCACGCAATCCAGGCAGCGTCTACGCGCGTGCGCCGAGTCATCGTGTTCGACCGCGGCATCGCGCCATGGACCCCCGTCGTGGGCCGTGACGTACGCTGGAGCGATGAGATGGCGGCCGTCGCCGGCGCCTCGGTGCCGGCAGAGCCGCTCGAGTCCACGCACCCAAGCTACATCCTGTATACGTCGGGCACGACCGGGAAGCCGAAGGGCGTCGTCCGCGATACTGGCGGGTACATGGTCGCCCTGCACTCTTCGATGGACTACATCTACGGGTGTGGCCAGGACGACGTGTACTGGTCCACGTCGGACATCGGCTGGGTTGTGGGCCACAGCTACATCATCTACGGTCCCCTGCTCGCGGGAATCCCGACCGTGGTCTACGAGGGCACGCCCGACAACCCGAATCCCGGGGTTTGGTGGGACGTCGTCGACAAGCACAAGGTGACCGTAATGTTCTCTGCGCCCACCGCAGTACGAATGCTCAGGAAGTTCCCAACGGAGTGGATCCAGTCACACAGCCTCGCATCTCTCCGGTACCTCTTCCTCGCCGGCGAGCCGCTGGACGAGCCGACCTATCGCTGGGCGAGCGAGACCCTCAAGAAGCCGATAGTGGACCATTACTGGCAGACCGAGAGCGGCTGGCCGATGATTACAAACCATATGGGGCTCATCCCCCTTGAGACCAAGCCGGGCTCTCCGACGCGCGAGGCCATCGGCTGGCGGCTCGATGTCGTGAACGAAGACGGATCGGAGACCCCGGCAGGCGACCGCGGGTTTCTGGTAGCACATCCGCCGCTTCCCCCGGGCGCGTTGCAGACGCTGTGGGGCGATGATGAGCGATACGTGTCGAGCTACTGGCGCATGTTCGAACGCCACGGGAGGTCGCTCTACTTCTCCGGCGACTACGCCATCAAGGACAGTGACGGGTACTTCTGGCTCCTTGGCCGGGCCGACGAAGTCATCAACGTGGCGGGCCACCGCATGGGGACTCGCGAAGTGGAGGAGGTCATCTCCGGCCATCCGCAAGTGGCAGAGGCGTCCGCCATCGGCATCGACGACGAGATCAAGGGCCAAGCGATTGCTGCGTTCGTCGTGCTCAAGAAAGGCGTAGCCGAGTCGGAGGCGCTTCTCCAGGAGATCATCCAGCGCATCCGCGTCGACATCGGGCCGATCGCGACGCCGAAAGTCCTGCGCGTTGTGCAACGGCTTCCGAAGACGCGCTCCGGGAAGGTCATGCGCCGTGTGCTGCGTGCGCTCTGCGAGGACAAGGCGATGGGAGATCTCTCAACGATCGAGGATGGAGCGAGCGTCGACGAGATCCGAAGAGCTCTCGAGGAACTGGGCGGCGCAACTCCACGGTAGTGGTCCCCCGAACCAACGCCGGGGCGAGGAGAGAGACATGACAAGTGAGCGAGTGTTCGGCCTGAAGCCCGAAGCGGGACGTTGGGGATTCGTCGTCCTGGGCCTCGTGATCAACGTCTGCCTGGGCGCGGTCTACGCGTTCAGCGTGTTCAAGAAGCCCCTGATGGCCGAGTGGGGAATCACGACGACCCAGAGCGGATTCCCGTTCATGATCTTTCTCGCGATGTTCGCCGTGGCTATGGCCGTGGGTGGCCCCCTCATCACGCGCTGGGGACCGCGGAAGACGAGCCTCCTCGGCGGGGTCCTCGTGGGTGCCGGCTGGATCCTCGCTGGGTTCTCACCCAACATCCTCGTTCTCACGCTGTCCTACGGTGGGATCGCTGGAGCGGGGGTTGGGATCCTCTACGGCTGTCCGATTGCCACAGCAAGTCGTTGGTTCCCCGACCGCCGTGGGCTCGCCGTGGGGCTAACGGTCCTCGGCTTCGGGGTGTCCGCGCTCATCACGGCGCCCATCATCACCGCATTGATTGATCGCGCAGGCGTCCTGCCCGCCTTCACCTGGCTTGGAGTCGCCTTTCTGTTCCTGCTCCTCCTTCTGTCTCTCCCGTTCCGGTTCCCGGTGGAGGGATGGCGGCCCGCCGGCTGGGCGCCGACCGCGGCGCAGCAAGCCAGAGCCGCGGCCGATCTCGACCGTTCCCAGATGATCCGGCGCGGGAGTTTCTATGCCCTCTGGGCCACCTTCACCATCGGGTCGCTGGCCGGCCTTATGGCCATCGGCTTCTCCAAGGACTTCGGGCTCGACGTGGCCGGGCTCAGCGGCCAGGCGGCGACGCTTGCCGTGTCGTTCTTCGCCATCTTCAACGGGATCGGACGACCCCTGTTCGGCTGGCTGAACGACCGCTTCAGCCCGCGATTTGCCGCCTCTCTTTCGTTCGTACTGATCCTTGCGGCGTCGGCTCTGCTCCGCACGTGGGGGCAGGGGAACGTCGCCATCTACTACCTCGGATTCAGCATCCTGTGGCTCAACCTTGGAGGCTGGATCGCCATCGGACCGGCGGCCACGGCCGTACTGTTCGGCGCTAGGCACCACGCGAGGAACTACGCCCTCGTGTTCTCGGGGTACGGTGTCGGTGCGATCTTGGGCACGATGCTCTCCGGCATAATCAAGGATCGGACGGGCAGCTTCCTTCCCGTGTTCGTCCCGGTCATGGCTCTCGCCGCGATCGGGCTCGCGATCTCGCTGACAGCACTCCATCCGCGGAGCCCGTCGTGCGACGTGAGGTGAGTTCGCTATTCTCGATGTACTCAGTGAGCTCGCCTCGATGACACTCGGCGAAGACCCGCGCCCTTCACGTGACATCTCGGCCGGACACATACTCGATGGCCGGATCTGTCCTTGCATGGAGCGGGCGGAGTCAGCACCTGCCAGATGGAAGAGACGACAGCCGAAGCGACTCGTTCGTTGAACAGGCCTGAACCCCCGCCCATTCCAGGCTGGGACCCACGTCCTGTACGTTCCAGAGCGAGCAAGCTACAGTCCGGCGCCCTTCTGGGAGAGCTCACGGCACGACGAGATGTCGTGCTCGGCGCTGGCGGCTCCATCGCTGCGTACAAGGCGGCCGACTTGGGGAGCCGGATACCCCTCGAGTTGCCGATCCGAATGAGCTTCGCCTTCACTGTCTCACCTCTGGCACGTAATCGCACAGCAATCATCGCGATGCGCTGCGTCAGACGATGATCACGTCGCCCCAGACCTCGTTTCCCGGTCGCGCGAGAAGAGAAATGGGGTTTGTGTCCCCGTTTCTTCTGCTGCCGCGTCTACATGGCGTCGAGGGTGGCCAGAATGTCGTCAAACGACGCGAACTCGATCTGGACGCTCGAAATGTGGAGGAAGCGGATCGTCCCCGCGGCGTCGAGGACGAAGCTCGCCGGCCGAGCGATGTTGATGGACTCGAAATTGGCTCTGACGTACACGCCGTATTCCTTCACGACCTCGCGCCCGGCGTCCGCCAGGACGGGGAAGGGATGGGGATGGCTCTTGAGGTACTCCTGCATGCGGGCGGGATCCTGCGCCATGATCGCCACCGCTCGGGCTCCCCTCTTCTCGAGCTCCGGCACGTTCTTCTCGATTTCGCTCATCCACTTTCGGCAGGTCGGGCACCACGTGCCGCGGCCGAAGTAGGCAAGCAGTGGCTTCCCCAGGAGGTCGGCCAGCCTGATGGTCTCACCGGTGAGCGCGTCGGGCAACGCGAAGTCAGGGGCCCTGTCCCCCACCTTCAGCACCTTGTTCTCTCGTGCCATCCTGAATACCTCCTCACCTGCTTCGTCCAGCCAATGGGCAGAGTCCGGCGCGTCGGTGCGGGCTAGCGGCCGAGGACGACGTCGATCGCGGCCAGCACGAGATCCAGCGTCGCGCGGGGCAGCCTCCCCGCTCGCTCTGTGAGGATGCTTCGATCGAGGGTCACCAACTGCGTCGCATTGGCCACGGAATCCTTGGGCAGTCCCGTCGCGTGAGCTGGAAGATGGACGCAGCCCGGAGCTTCAGCCCAAGCGAGGTTGCTCGTCAGGGGCACGCAAGCGACGGTCGCCAAGCGACTCCGATTCAGCGCATCGCTCTGGGCGACGATCACGGGCCGGCGGAACCCCGGGGCCGACCCAGTAGGGGCGGGGAGATCCGCCCACCACACCTCGCCTTGCGCGATCACCACTCCGTCCGCTCCATCGTGCGCCTCGCGGCCGCATCTGCGAATGGATCCCGAGCGTCTCCTACCGCGTCGCAGACGCGATCCATGGCCGTGGTCACCTCGTCGGGAGCGTGCCGCGCCAGATACTCGCGTACCGCGCTCGAGTAGAGATGACTCCTCGTCGTGCCCGCCCGCCGAGCTAGGCGCTCCGCCTGTGCGAAAAGATCATCGGGAATCGAGATCGCAGTCTTCATACCCGGAGTATAACCCGCGCGGGGCGCTGCGCCAACAGCGGATCAGCATGAGCGTGATGTGTGATGCGCGTCCTCGCGCCGACGACTCACGGCGGCGCAAGCCGCACTCCGCGGTGCTCAGGCGGTTGCCGCGGGATGCCAGCGAGGTATATAATCCGCACCATGGAGTTCGAATTCGACCCTGCGAAGAGCGCAGCGAATGCCGCCAAGCATGGAATCAACTTCGTTGACGCGCAGGCTCTTTGGGATGATCCGGACCTGATGGAGATCCCGGCGCGGACAGATGACGAGCCGCGTTCGCTGATCATCGGCAAGATCGGCGAAGGGTGTTGGTCGGCCATCGTGACCCACCGTGGGGAGAAGACTCGCATCATCTCTGTGCGCCGCTCGCGCAAGGAGGAGGTGTCGTGGTATGAAAGCGAAGGATCTTGATCGCAGGTTCGATAACGGCGAGGACGTGACGCAGTTCCTCGACCTCTCGAAGGCACGGCGGCCGGGGCACGAGCAGAAGAGGGTGAACGTCGACTTCCCGATTTGGATGGTCGAGTCGCTCGACCGCGAGGCGAAGCGGCTCGGCGTGCCGCGGCAAGCTCTGATCAAAGTCCTCGTCGCTCGGCATCTGGAGAAGACGCCGTCGTAGACGCGCACGGGACGAGCAGTCTCCAGCCTGGACGTCCCAGACTCGCTGGCTACGGGCCGCGCATCTTCTGCGTCAGACCCAGAGCGAAGTCCTCTGCGCGCTTGAGGTCCTCGGCATTCGGTCGACCCTTGTTGAGGCCGCCGAAGAACCTGAGGAAGCTGTTGGTGTTGAAGCCGACGCACCCGAATTCGTTGACGATCCTTTAGCCCTTGGACAAGAGCTTCTCCCGCAGCGCCAAGTGGTTCTTCAGAACGAACTCCCGCGAGAAGCCGAACGCCGGGACTCCGCAGGTCGAGAAGATGAACGCCTTCCGATTGGCGACTTGAGGCAGCCTGTCCGCAAGGTCGAGAAGTGGAGCGTAGTGCTTGCCGCTGTCGATCCCCGAGCCGAAGCCAACGAGGTCGTATCCCGCGAACTCGTTCGGATCCACTTCCTGTGGCGTCGCGATCTTGGCAGCAAGCACCGGCGCAAAAGCCTTCGCGATGGCTTCCGTGTTCTTGTGATGATAGGAGTACACGATGAGTAGGGCCCTCTCGGCCATGTGCTGATCTCCTTCTGGTGCGGTTCTCGCACCGATTGCGGGGGCACGACTCTGCGCCGATCAATGCGCCTCCCTGGCCTGGCCAAGCGCGAGGCCCAGGGTTGCGTGCCGGATGGGCATGCTAGACTCGGGCATGCGCGTGAGAAGCTTCCCGCCCGTAGTCGGTTCGGCTCCGAAGGTGCTGATCCTCGGCTCGATGCCCGGCCGTGCGTCGCTCGCAGCGGCGCAGTACTACGCCCACCGCCAGAACGCATTCTGGCGGGTCATGGATGCGCTGGGAATCGCGAAGTCGGACCTCGCGTACGAGGAACGCCTCGCCGGACTCACCAAGGCGGGGATCGCCTTGTGGGATGTCCTCGCGGCCTGCGAGCGACCCGGCAGCCTCGACGCGTCGATCGTCGCGGACAGTGAAGTTCCCAACGACGTCGCAGGGCTCATTGTCGCCCACCTGTCGCTCCGCACCGTCCTGTTCAACGGTACGAAGGCCGAGAAGGCCTTCGCCAAGCACATCCTGCCGAATCTTTCGGCCGCCGTCGCGGCGCGCCTGAGCCTCGTGCGTCTCCCGTCTACGAGTCCTGCTCGTGCGATTCCGTTCGAGGCGAAACTCGCGGCGTGGAGAGAGGCGCTCGCTGTCGCGCTCCGGAGAAGTGAGCTGCAGCGGGATGCGTCGACCTAGCCTGCAGTGCGGGAGCCACGACTCTCCAGCCAGCGTCTCGTGTCTGCGGCCAGGCGGCAGGCCTCCTCGGCGGCCTCCAACGCCTGGGTGTCGCTGACATGGGTGCTCCCCGTGTAGAGATCCTTGTTCCGGAGATCGCGCAGGGTCTGGAAGTAGTCAATGCGATCGAGCGTGACGCCGAGGGTGTCGGCGAGCGATTCGAGGGCCACGACGTGATGACCGGGGCGGTCGACGGCTCGCAGTCCGTGGGCTCGAAGGCCGATGACGGCGCAGCCGAGGATCGCGTGGTACGCCTGCTCCAGCCTCGTCTCCGGATGGAGCGATACGAGGGATGCGTCTTCGAGGCGTCGATCCACGGTCGCGAGGAGCCGGTCGATCTCGCCCGCACCGAGCGCCTCCCGCACGATCTCGTTGCGGAAGAGCAATTCCTCGAGACTCATCACGCGCCTCCGACAAGATCGAGACGCGGCCCGTGATGGACGCGCGAGACGAACGAGTCTCGCGCTTTGAGTTCCTTCTTGTAGGCCTCCGCCGTGTACAGCGTGGGGTTGATCGTGCGGCGCAACGAGCGGCCGGCCTCGCGCAGGGAGGAGCTGAGTTCGCGCAACGAGACCGAGCCGACCATCATCAGATCGACGTCACTGTCCACGCGCTCCTCGCCGCGGGCGAGGCTGCCGTACACGTACGCCTGCACGATGCGCTCGGCGAACGGCTCGAGAGCCGCTTGAAGGACGCCGGCCAAGCCCACCGTCTTTCGGATGATCGACCGGAGTTCGTCGACGATCGGGCAGTCCGGATTCAGCCGGTAGACGACCTGGCGACCGACGTCGCGCGACACGAGGATGCCCGCATCTCGGAGCGCATGGAGTTCGCGCATGACGGTCTTCGAG
>Ga0247842_10006637_pt1 | contig 12986 bp, 15 predicted proteins | sample LaCruzMarch2015__3_FD_192411 | JGI IMG/M metagenome (GOLD analysis project Ga0247842, IMG submission 192411) | Freshwater microbial communities from meromictic Lake La Cruz, Castile-La Mancha, Spain - LaCruzMarch2015_19m | ecosystem: Environmental > Aquatic > Freshwater > Lake | place: Spain...
AAGACAGGGGCAGCTTGACGTTTTTCATTCGCGTCAGGATTTTTCTGACGTTGCGTTTTTTCATGTTATGTGTGAATAACCGGCATCGCTCCGCCGCGGGGCGTCCCTACGGGAGCAACGGAACACTCTTCGCTTCGGCGTATGAAGCCGAATGATCCTCTCGCCGCCGAGCTTAAAATTTAAAATTTCAGTTCTTATCCTGATTGAGATTTCCTGCACATCAGTGAGGAGGATCATTGTACCGACAGGTTCATGGAATATTGGGTTTTTCGAGAGTTTCTTGTCAGGGTACATTTAAAAAAGTCATCCTGAACTGGGAGAAGTGTCTGAAAAAACGATCATCGAACCGCAGCGGTATCCGGAAAAAACACGGGGAAGAATCTGATCCTCCCGTATTTTTTTTTAAAACGATTGTGTAGCATTACTTGGCGGATCGTCTCTGCATTCCCATGGTAGCCGGTTGCGAGGGTCGGTGATTCTGGAAATACGTGTCGAGCCAGGTCTTCGCTGCATCGGTGTTACCGTTCTGGAGTGCGGTCTTCAATTCGGTGACATCAACACCTTCCTGTTCAAGCCGGGTGATGAACTGCTGTTGCTGTGTGGAGTTTGAGAGGTCCATGCCAGGTTTGCCGTTTCCCGTTCCCATTCCGATAGCGGGTCTGTGCGCCTGCATGTAGGAGTCGAGCCATGTTTGAGCGGCATCTGTGTTACCGTTCTGGAGCGCGGTCTTCAGTTCTGTGATATCAACACCTTCCTGTTCAAGCCGGGTGACGAGCTGCTGTTGCTGTGTGGAGTTTGAGAGGTCCATGCCGGGTTTGCCGTTACCCATCTCCATCCCCATAGCGGGTTTGTGCGCCTGCATGTAGGAGTCGAGCCAGGTTTGAGCGGCATCGGTATTACCGTTCTGGAGCGCGGTCTTCAGTTCTGTGACATCGACGCCCTCCTGTTCAAGTCGGGTGACGAGCTGCTGTTGCTGTGTGGAGTTTGAGAGGTCCATGCCGTGTCTGCCGTTACCCCTCTCCATTCCCCTAGCGGGTTTGTGCGCCTGCATGTAGGAGTCGAGCCAGGTTTGAGCGGCATCGGTATTACCGTTCTGGAGTGCGGTCTTCAATTCGGTGACATCAACACCTTCCTGTTCAAGCCGGGTGATGAACTGCTGTTGCTGTGTGGAGTTTGAGAGGTCCATGCCGTGTCTGTCGTTACCCATCTCCATTCCCCTAGCGGGTTTGTGCGCCTGCATGTAAGAGTCGAGCCAGGTTTGAGCGGCATCTGTGTTACCGTTCTGGAGCGCGGTCTTCAGTTCTGTGACATCGACGCCCTCCTGTTCAAGCCGGGTGACGAGCTGCTGTTGCTGTGTGACATTGCTCAGATCCTGTTGACACCTCATCGTTCCATTGCCTCGCTCCATCAGGTGCGAGGTCCGGTAATTCTCAAGCCATGTTGTGACGGCATCGGTGTTGCCGTTCGCGAGGGCAGTTTTTACTTCCGTCACATCCACGCCGATCTGTTCAAGGTGGGAGATAAGCATCTCTGTTGAGGGAGGATTTCCGTGCCCGAAGGCATTCCCCCCGGTACTGTTGCTAACATAGGGTGCTGCATCCACTGCGCTGACCATCCCGACAACGAATGTCAGGACGCAGAATGCAGCGAATGCACCATAGATATAACTTGGTGTTTTCATCGGGGTCTCTCCAGTGTGTGTAGTATTGCGGTGCTTACGCAGTTTCCTGCGCCACACCTTGTAAAGTATATCGAACATTTTGTAATATATACTTTCGCATTACACTAGTTTATGTTACAATTTGGCAACTTTTGTGCGTGTGAAAAAGCATGGAAGAATCTCCCTGTTTCCTGCAATAGCTTGCCTGTCATCCCGGTCTGGACGCTCCTGTTGAATGACCCGTACGAGTGGGAAGATCACCACCGGAAGATTGGGCGTCACGAATTGCTACCGAAATTTGGTAAAATTTTTATAACATTATGTAACTAATAAGTAACCAAATGTTGGAAATACTCAACAATCAGGTTGAGTCATCTGGCATTCATGGAGAAACGTACAATGAAATACGAAATGAAAAAAAGAACGCTTGCTTTCATCATGATCACTGTGGTTTTCGGTGTGGTCATCCTCACTGCCGGTTGCGTGCAGGACAACAGCACTGGTTCAGCCACCCAGACCGCAACTGCTACGCAGACGATCCAGGCTGCCGCCTCACTCAACCCGGCGACGGTTATGCAGGGTCAGACACCTTCATCTGATAATTCCGCACAGATCCCTCCAAACAGTACCATGCGAAAGGGAAATGACACGGTCCCGCATGGAGGCAATATGACCGGTACCCCTCCGGACGGTTCGATGATGCGCGGAAATGGCACAATGCCCCGAGGTAATATGACCGGCACCCCACCGTCAGGCACACCGCCATCAGGCACTCCACAAGTCCAACCTCCGCAGAATAGCTGATCCTGCTGCATGCGATGTCACGGCACCATGATCCGTACATGCTGCAAGGAGCTGCCTGCATGTGCGCAGCGGGAAACTCGCGGGAATCCCACGGATTCCGGCTATTACAGAAGGTTAACAACCAGAAAAACAACCAGCATCGGTGGTGTTATCATGATCCCTCACCGGACATACATCAGGAAAAGACGACTTGAAAAACAATCAACGCCGGTTCAATACCAGGATCTACCCGTGCCGGTCATCTCGGTTCGCACGAGGACCGGCACTATTGTATCTTCGAATGCAGCTTTCCGATCCTTCTCAGGATACCATGAAAAAGAGCTGGGGGGGTGTTCCCCTTCATCTCCTTTTTCCGGCAGACCGTGCCGAAAATGCTGCATTTCTCCGGTACCTGAACCGACTGGGAGTATCCCGGCATCATCATATGCCAGAGGCGGTGCTTGTGACCCGTACGGGGAGATGCCGTCATACCCGGCTTCTCATCGATTACTTCCGGAATACAAAGGAACCGTTCCGGTGTGCGAGAATATGCATCCTTGTTGATCCCAGTACCCGAAAGGAACGTGGACTCGTGCGACATCCCGAAAAAGGACCGGATTCCCTGATTAACATCACCTGCAAGAGCATTCACGACCGCATCTTCTCCCTGCGTTGCAACAGGGAACTAATGGAAGTTGAGATGAGCCGGGTCAATTCCCCCAGGTTCACTACCCTGTTATCGCGGATAGATGACAATCTGGACATGATCGCTTCTCTTGTTGACCGGTTTTCCAGCATGAATGATGAAGGGGATCCGCACACAAGATGAGCACCTGATAATTTTTCCGGTAAAAACACTATACGGCATTCATCTTCTGTGTTTTGTCGTATCGTTGTATGTCATTGTATCCTGGCAGGAATCGTGGAGAATGATGCGAATACCCGGAGTTTTTTTCCTGCCGAAGATCTAAAGATCACGTGATGGAGGAGTACATTTCACCTGAGGCGAAGAGCCGGTATTTCGTATAATCAGTTTCTGTGGGATATACACAGAAAGCGATACAGTAGTCAACATTATAATACCAAATGTCTAATTAACGTAACACGGGGTTCTATGAAGAAAAACACGTTCTACCTGCTTGCCGGTTGTATTGCGCTCGTTCTGCTCACACTCTTCTGGTATTCTGTCGAGATTAACAGTCCCCTGTTAATCGAGATTGCATTTGTCCTCGGATTCATCCTTGTGTATATTCTCCGGAGGATGGTGACCGATCTTATTGAGGACGAACGAAGTCGGAAGATCACGGAAAAAGCAGCGTTACGGACATTTCAGGTATTCTGGGTGATCTTCTGTGCGTTCTCCATTGGTGCTGTGATGCAGATCCTCCGGGTGCCCACGTTTCCGCGCCAACACGAACCGATGCGTCCTCCGACAGAGATATTCCCCCCGGAGATCATGCCGCCGAAAATAATGGGGTACGTCCAGTTGTGGTTGCTCTGCCTGATGATCTTCTTGTATGTCGGGTTCAGGTTTTATTATGCCCGAAAATATGGGGACTGGGAGATCGATGAAGAATAAGATCAAGGTCTTCCGCGCGATGCACGATATGACGCAGGAGGATTTAGCACAGGCGATTGGCGTCACACGGCAGACAATTCTTGCGATCGAGAAAGGCAAATATGTGCCCTCGCTCGATCTCGCATTCAAGATTGCCCGTCATTTCAACGTCAACATCGAAGAAGTCTTCACCTATGAACCTGAAGTGCAGGCTGTCAACATGGATTGATTCTTCACACCAATTTTTTCCGGGACAGGGTTTTATCCTGTTTGTCGTGCAGGATTCGTGTTGGATCTTTGGTAAAAATCTCCTGAATGATTGTGATTTCCCCCGCAGTATCTCATTTTTGTGTATCAGAAAATCCCTACTCATGAGCACGATCGTGAGTGGGTGTTTTCAAGAGCACGTTGCAGACAATTTCCCATCATAAAAAACCGGAGAGGGTGCATCCTCTCCCGAAGTCCGCTCACGCGGTGGTTCAATACCCGTTTCGTTCAATCAATTGGATGGACGCCCGACGACAAAATTGCGGGGAAGACAAAACGACAACGCATCGTCCTTATCCGGCAAGAATTCCCCTAATCCCTCGTTGTCCCCGTTTGCCACGCCCCGTCTCCTCTTCACGTCCACAAATCGTGCAGGTTGAACCGGAACTCGCCCAGTTTTCCCTCAAAGTTCGCCGCCCCGATATACCGGACCCTGCCGGTCCTGGTGGCTGCGTCGATGCCCGCCCGCATCGCATCCGTGATCGAACTTGCATCCACGCCATTGATTACGAGCTCGTAGACCGACCTGACCCCCTCAGGCACGAGCGAGTCTTTGATCCGCTCTTTTAATGTCGGGCAGAACTGGTGGTTCGTGCTCGCCGGCATCGGGAACCGGTAGTTCTTGCACCCGACTTTCGACCCGCTGGCAACAATCCCCCCGGCAAAACCGGAGATGACGCCGGGCATTTCAGCGATTGCCGCAGCACCCGCCTCTGCTGCTGCGAGTGCCGATGCCTGGTCTTCTCCCATTACGAGGAAATTGCTGCCGGCGATCCCCTTGATCGTGCCAAACCGCTCTTCTCCGACATATTCCCCCTCCATGATCGGGATCTTCCAGCACCGTCTTCCACCAATGACGCACCGCTCCTCGTACTGGTCGCCAAAATAGTGCATCCGGATATAAAACCTGAACTTTGCCTGGGGGAATCCGTCAAATGCAGATGCAGTCGGGGCAGGGAGGATGCACTGCGAGATCCGAGCCGCCAGATTCGCTTTCATCAGTTTCTTCTCGGTACAGATAAGGATCGCGACGCCGGGTCTCCCATCCGGTGTCTCGACCGGGGAAAGGACTCGTTCGATCCCCGCCTCGCAGGGACACCCGATCTTGGACGTGGCAAATCCGGTTGCCTCGACCGCTGCTTTGTATGCCCATTTTTCTGTTGCGGCAGTGACGAGAACCCGCGAGAGCCAGACCGGAAACGCCTCTGCAAATGTATCAAGTATCTCTGTTCCGTTGCGCTTCATCGCTCATCAACCCGTTTGAATATACGATCCCGTCCTCGGTAATGATACAGTCCATCAGGGCATCATTCTCATCCACCGGCAGGCGCTCCATCTCCTGGCACGCAAACGCGATGCCGATCTTTCGCCGTATGGGAGTCTTCGCGAGGAACCGGTCGTAATAGCCGGCACCATACCCGATCCTCCTGCCCTGCCGGTCGAAGCCAAGCATCGGCAGGATGATTGTGCCGACGGCGCCGGGTGCCACGGGGATCTCGCTCCCGATGGGTTCCGGGACGCCGAATGTGCTTGGCACAAGGGTGGAGACATCCCGCAGGTATGAGAGCCGGAGACTCACGTCTTCTTTGACGATGATCGGCACGACCACCGGGTTGCCCTTCCGGAGGAGCAGGGTGATCAGCGTGCCCGTGTTGACCTCTTTCTCCTTTGACGTGTAGACCATCACGGTCTCACCGTCCTGGATGAGCTGCATGATATTCCGGCAGATCCTCTCACTTTTCTCTTGCCGGTCCTGTGGGTTCATCGATTCTTTCTTCTCCCGCAGTACCTGGCGGATGCGGCTCTTCTCTTCCCTCATGGGCAATACTATATCGCAGGTGTATTTATGGGTTTATCTGGTATACCCGGATTCTCCGGCATTTTTCTGACATGTTGTCGTTCACGAAGGCGTGCCTGAATGTGGTGTCAATCCCCATGTTGTAACCCGGTCTTCAGCCACTTTCCGGAATATTCGTCCGCGTGACAAACGATCACTCTCTCCCGTACGTGATTGCACTGTCCACACGGCAGGTATCGGTGCACCGCCCGCAGAGATAACATTCACGACGCGAATCTGTCCGTCCGGCGGTATGAACCGGGCAGGAGCGTTCGCAGCGCGAGCAGTCCACGCATGCATCAGTCCGCCGGAGACTGTACCTGCTTCTCCAGGAGAGGAGGGAGAATACCAGCCCGAAGGGGCAGAGGAACCGGCAGACCGGGCGGTACAGGAATACTGACAGTACCAGGAGCCCCGCCGCCACGACAAAACCGGCAGTCAGCGTGAGGCTGAAAAGATCATAGATCCCCGTGTATGCCATGACGTTGATGGAATATATTCCCCCAATGAGCACTCCTGCGAAGATGACCGCCCGGAAAAGTTCCGAAATGACCGGGTTTTTGATCTGAATTTTTTTGCCTGGAATCCATGACACGAGTTCCTGGAGCGCGCCCACCGGGCAGAGATGCGCACAGAAGATCCTACCGACGATGACTGAAGATGCAAGCACGGCAAGGATCGCGAGGATGCCCGGCGTGATCTGTTGCCCGCCAAGCGCGAGGCGCTCGATCCCGGTAAATTCCATCGGCATGAGCGGCGCGAGGAATACAAAACCCGTGGCGGTACTGATGACAAGTACTATTGTGGCAATCTTTGAATCGATGAGCCTGCGCCGCCAGAGGTACGCCATGATGGGAACACCCGCGAGCATATAGACGAGCGCGAAGGTCATGCCCGAAACGTGATCTGCTATCAGCAGGTACAGAATTATCCCGGCAATTCCCAGCGCCGGAAGGGAAGCGATCGCGAGCAGGTCTCCCGTGCTGCGCGAATGATCCCCGGTATTTTGGGTTTTATAGAGCCAGATAAGGATGCCGCACAGGGCAACAAAGAGGCAAATGCCGAGAATGATGGGCGCGAGTGAAAATAATCCGGAGGTGACCGCGTCGGCTGAACCGGATCCCAGTGTCGATGAGGTGACGTTCCCCGTCGCCGAGACGATGGCTGGTGTATCGACAACAGAGACCGTATGCTGCGAAGAGGGAACGAGCGCGGTTGCGGTATAGTCACAGAGCGAGTTGCCGTTTTCATCGACAAAGAGAAAACACCTGCCGGGGAACACGCACCCCCCGACGCCCCGGGGGCAGACTGCGGCACAGGCTGGCTGAACTATCGCGGCGGTGGCAGCAACTCCTGTGGGAAGTATTCCTTTCAGGATTGTTTTTCGCGTGATTTGTCTCTCCTTTTGAATTTGTCTGAGTAGTCATGCTCCATAATTGTAATTTAAACTTTACATTATGGCAATTGATTTTAACAAAAGAGTTTTCGGACAATACATTGATGCGGAAAATCGGTGAAGGGCGGATTGAGGATCATAGGAGGTGGGATATTCTTTTTAAGGTTCTTCTCCCGATTTAGGATGACATCAAATTAGTAAAAAGGCTGATTCAACCTACATTTTGATAAATTCTGTAGAATTGGGGTTTTTGAGTTTGAAAATTCTGACCGTTTTTCAGCTAAAAAATTTAGTGATTGTAGATAAACTTTGTGCCTTCCCAAATCTATCAAATTTTCCCCCGCACTTTCGTCGCTACGGGGGGGCACTGCGACCCCCCTTCGCTCCTCACCCTTCGGGACGTGCTCCTCCTCACCTCGGTACGGTGAGGCAGTAAAGAGGATACCTCCGCCTTCGGCGGCAGAAGTTCATGGGGCTAATGACATATTTCCTGGATTTTTGAGCTGGGAAAAACTCTAAAAAAATTCCTCCTAAACTTGGAGAAGAACTCTATTTAAATTAATCCAGCAGCACGTTGGCGGGAAAAAAATTCAAATGAAAAAAATCTAGTACACTTCTTCATGGGTACCAATATTTATCAGAATTACTTGTGTGTGTTCTCATCAAAGAAATCAAAGATTAGACGATACTCGTAGGTTATCGGAAACGACCAGAGCCTTTGTATGACTCCGCTTAACGTGTGAGTTTTTAAAGATGGATGAAAGGGATCCGTTTCAAACAGGATAATCTTTTTTGTGAATTGAACCCTCAATTCAGGATATTGTCTCAACCACTTTTTGAATACCTTTCTGAATCGGTCGTCCCAGATGATTTCAACCATTCAGATCCACCAACAGGTCGTGTGCTGAGCCACTTTTACACTGGTTCTTACGAATGTTTCCACGTGCCTGTTTAGCGCTGAATACAAGATCTGCACGTTTTGCGTCGATTAGTCTGCGATGAAGGATCTCCTGAAGGTATTGCTGATCATCAAGATCGAGTTTGTCCACATATTCAAGAATGGTATTGAGTGATACAGCATCACTTCCCATGACGTGCCCTGATACCATGCATTTCTCTTGTTCTACAAAGGTATTGTGCAATCCCGTATAATCGCACATGAACTATGCGTACTTTTCTATTTGCTTATGTGGTCATCTAAAAGGAGATGATTGACATGAGGTGTCAGACGATGAGTCCCCCTACCGGATATCCCCGGAAAAAAACCGTGATACAACACCGCAGGTACCTCTCGGTTGATCCGGCAGCAGCACTTTTTTGCATTCCGCTTGCCCTCTGCGGTGTGGGAATTTCTGTTAAAAAAGTGAGCGGATCGCAGCCCCGAGCACCGGTGTCATCCACCGGAGCATGCGGGGATTTTTCAGGAGTTGGCGGGCGAGTGTGCCGGGACGGTCCATGTCACCATACTGTACGATCGCCGCGATCATCGCAGGATCGTTTAGTGCCTGCACAAAGCCGTCAATGCTCGCAGACGACATCTTCTGGCGCATCGAGAAGAGCCGTAATCCGAGCGCGAGTTCCCTGCCGATATCCGCCTGCCAACGGCGCTCGTACTCCGCGAGTGCGGCATCATCGAACTTGTTGTGTTCGCAGCAGGCTATCGCCACATCCGCCGCGTGCCGGGCAGATCGGATACCGGTGTAGACCCCGCCACCGGTGGTGGGTTTGGCAAAACCGGCGGCATCCCCGACAAAGAGCGTGCGGTGCCCGTACGTACGGGGCATCACGCCCAACGGGAGCGTGCCGGTGACAAGATGGACAAAGGACGTGGCACCGGTCTGTTTAAGCAGCGCGGCAAACCGTTCCGGCACCTGCGTCTGACCGCTCAACCCGACGCGTGCCCTGCCGTTGCCGGATGGAATCTTCCAGCCGAAAAATTCCGGGGATGCGTTGGGATACAACTCCACCAGATGCGGATCTCCTTCAGCCGGGATGTCCGCCTGGATACCGGACAGGTACACCTTCGCGCGGGAGAACCCGTACCGCCGGGCGACCGTGCTCCGCGGACCGTCCGCCGCGATTAGTATCCGGAATGCAAACTCTTCGTGCCCGTTGATGCCCCGCGTGATGACGGTCGACTGCCGGACATCGCAGACAGCGGTTTTAAGCCGGAACTCTGCGCCGGCGTGTGCGGCAGCTTCTGCCATCTCCCGGTCGAGCGCGCCCCGGTCGACCACGACCGCTTTTGTTACCTGTGCATCGAACGTGAGCGTGGTGCCTGTCCCGGTGACGATGCGGGCACCGGATACCGAATTTTGGATGCTATGGTGTGAGACCTCGCATTCGGTAAACGCTGCAGTCGAGAGAAGCCCGGCGCACTGGACCGGGTACCCGATCGTGCCATGCTCCTCGATGCAGAGTGTCGAGAGCCCGTGCTCTGCGCAGCAGCGGGCGGCAGTCGTGCCACAGGGTCCGGCACCGATTACGATGACATCATAGGGCGGAATAAAAAACTCTCCTTCGTGGGATGCACGGGATGATCTCCGGACTGCGACGGAACGAACGACAAAGGATGGGGGAGATCTTTCTATATTTTTACTGTTTTTTTGCGAGCGGTGCCGTAACCGGTGGTTCTTCCTTGATATGTATCCCCATCAGGATAGAGAAGATCCCAAAGACGAGCGAGAAAACTCCGAGGAATGTCATTACGGGATTTTTGAGGGTTTCCGGTACGTACCGCAACAGGAGCACAAGCAGAACCACCGCGACGACAAATGTCCCGCCGATCAGATAATATTTGGATTTCGGGCGGGTGAGCGCGAGCGTGATACCGGACAGACCGGAATAGAACGCGAGGATCGCGATGGCGATAAGGAAGATGATCGTGACGATATGGGGGAAGATGAACGACACGATTGCGACGACCACAAACGCGGTAGCCGCAAGAAACCAGAACAGGGAGCCTTCACTATGGGAGGTGATCGCGAGAAAGACGCAGATGATAAGCCCGAGTCCGATGAGCACCCAGAATAATGCCAGAAATGTGGCAAGTGTTGTGTCAGGAATCACAATTGCCAGTAACCCGAATATGACCCCAATCAAGCCCTTCACAAGGCACGAGACCTTCGCATCCATGATAGTATCACTATTCCTAACTGAATATACTTTTAGCATCTGCCTCCATTTAGGATTAACCAATGAAATCCGATGAACCGTGCTGGTTCAGGTAAGTTGTGATGAAAATTGGCGTGTCGGTTTTTTCGCTACATATCCCGGAAGTTCCCAGTCGCAGGTCAGTCCCTGCCGGAAGTGGGAGTTTCCAAAGAATCTGCCGGAGTCCCGCAGGTCGCATGCGAACCCGGATCGGGACCTGCACAACCGTTTTTCGAGTCCGCGTGACCGCACGGAAAAAATCCGGGGTTCCGGTTCCGCTACGCTCCATCGGGATTCGTCATCTTTATAGCAGACCCGGATGAACTATCTTTGTGTTTGGGCGTTATGAACGGGATTTCGAGTATAGCGATGCGGACGTGAAGCTGCGGATCGATCGGTCAGGCACAATTCCTGTGTATACCCGGGATTGCAATGGAGCACATGTGGAAAAATATCTGACCGGGGATTACAACGCGATAAACATCTGCCCGGTCGAGCCGGTGAACCTGCCAGAGGAGATTACTCATCACCTGGAGATCGCTTTTCCGGAGATCGTCCTCCCCCCGGAGGTAAAGCAGACGATCTACCTGAAATTCCCTGTCGAGATTGGCGTTTTTTTTGAGATTCACCGGGAGATGGGTGTGCTTGATATCTTATCCCTCGTTCCGACCCGGTTCTCCCTGTATGGTCGCCCTGATGCGGGGGTGATCACCCGGTGGTACCGGAGCGATCTCTATTCCTGCGTGCCCGCCACCGACCTGCACCGTGAGGGGGTGCTGGAACTGGCGCTCGTGAACCACTGTGCAACAACCGTCGAGATCTCGCGGGCGGTCTTTGACAGTCACCACATGACCATCTTTTATGGTGAACGCGTGGGCATGACCGCAACGATGGAGGTGTGGTCCCCGGTGATCGCGCAGACGATCTTTGCGACAACGCCACCGTTGGGTTGCCCGAACCGGTCGATCGATCTCTACACGTCACGGAAATTCCCGGTCGGTCCAATGAAGGGATACATGATGGAGTCTGGTATGACATGATCGCGGAAGCGATGCCCAACTCGACGGAGATCATTACCACCCTGACCAATGAGACGTCCCTCATTGGCACGGCGAGTACGCGTGAGGTCGTGCAGTTCTTCGTACTTTTGATTATTGCGTATGTGATCGGACTTGTCATCGCCCATTACCTCAAACTGAGACTGAGCCACAAACTCAAATCCGATCAACTGGTCCTTCTCATACGATTTGTGCGGGTGATTTTGATCCTTATTGTTGTCAGCTTCTCGCTTCCCGGTCTCCTTGACCTGAGTATCACGATCCTCGCGCTCGTTTTTGTCGCGCTGGTGGCGATCATCGGGTTGTCGAGCCAGAACGTGATCTCGAACATGATCGGGGGTCTTGCGATGCTGTACGAAAGTCCGTTTAAATCCGGTGATTTTATCAATACCGGTGATGTTTCAGGGACGGTGATCTCGACACGGCTCTTCTCGGTGCTCATCCGTACAACGAGCGGGGTGTACGTGCAGATCCCCAACGCACAGATCTATTCCTCGGATGTGTCGAATTATTTCGCCCATGTTGCCCGGCGGTATGAGTATGTGGTCGGGATCCGGTACCAGGATGATGTGAAGAAAGCGACAGCCATCATTACCCGGATTCTTGAGGGATACACCTATGTGCTCGTTCAGCCGGCGCCGGAGGTCTTTGTGAATGATATCGATGCAGACAGCGTGAGGGTGATGTTCCGCGTCTGGTTCCCGTCAGTCTGGGCGCGGACGAAAGACGATATCTCGCTCCAGACCGCGATCCTGCCCCGCGTGAAGGCAGCCCTGGAGGCGGAAGGGATCGAGATGCCGTATGCCCACCGGGAGATCCTGTTCACGAATCCGATCGTGACGCAACCCGGTCCAGGCGGGAAGTGATCCCCTGCTCTGGATCTCGTATCCATGAGCGCCAGTGGCAAATCTTCCATGAACACTTTTTACCGATGATTCTTTCCTTCCATTGAACGATGAGGTTCGCGGTGGGGAACCGGGTCACACAATGGCGTTACCGGTTTCGTTGTCTCTTTGTAGATGCGTGCGGCATTTCCCGGTGTCTGCTCATACCCTCACCGGTTTTTCGGCGGAGAATCTGCACAGTGGCTCGCTTGTTTTATTTCGCTCTGGATTGTGCAGGCAGCATTCACGGTATAATCAGGGAAGACGCAAAGTAGGTTTTCCGGTTGTGGTGTGGCATGGAAATGTAATGATGTTCTGCCAGGACTTGCACGGATACGGGACAATAAAAAATGTGAGTGGGTCAGATCGATACGGTCTTTACCGGCTGCT
>Ga0247842_10006640_pt1 | contig 12983 bp, 14 predicted proteins | sample LaCruzMarch2015__3_FD_192411 | JGI IMG/M metagenome (GOLD analysis project Ga0247842, IMG submission 192411) | Freshwater microbial communities from meromictic Lake La Cruz, Castile-La Mancha, Spain - LaCruzMarch2015_19m | ecosystem: Environmental > Aquatic > Freshwater > Lake | place: Spain...
AATACGGCTCATGATTTTCTCCTTTAGATGTTGTGTTTTCTATCGGGTCCTGAGATAGCGACGGACCAGGGCGATCAAAAAAAGAGGGGTGAACAAAATGCCCGAAAGAGCTTCGAACGCCGCAACGCTGCGTGTCCAGCCCATCGGGAGATAGTCCCCATAACCCACGGTCGTGTAGGTGATGATGCTTAAATAGAACGATTCGAAAAGATCGATCTTCTGGACGAACCCCCCGGTCAGAATCGTACCGGAAATATAATAACAAAAAGCGCTCAGGACTATGACCCCGAAACCGATCCCGAGCGCGCGAAAAGGCATTTCTCCGTATCCCCAGATCAGCCGATTCAGCGAACCGAGAAACCAGCTTATGAAGGTTGACGCTCGCTCCTTTCGCGAAACTGATCGAAGCTTGATCGCCTGGGGGTCCTGGCGCGGCGCAAAGATCTTCCATAAGCGGGCAAGCCGGGCGTCCTTGGCGCGACGATAGCAATAGGAATATTTCGTGAAATCGCCCTCTTTTTCATAAAGGAGTGCGGCTTCGCCGAAAAGCGTTTCCGCATAAGCATGGTCTTGAGCCTCAAGGGCCTGAAGTGCGGCGGATTCATTGCGCGTGGCGGCATTACGAAGCGGCTGCCAACCGGTGTGGATGTTCCAGCATGTTGCCGCAGAAGAAAAACAGACCGCAGCCTTGAGCGGTTCTTTTGCCTCCTGAAAAAGCTTGGCCGCCTGGTCAAAGGTCTGGAACGCCTGGTCGATCTTGCTTTCGCCCCGAAGACGATGTGCCTCGCGCTCCAAGGCAAATGCCTGTTCGATCTTGGTTTTGGCCGCAGCCGGCGGTGAGTTAAAATGGGGCGTTTTGGGATCCATGGCGGGTATTCTACTCAATTTGTCTTACACCCTCCAGCGAAGTTTCCGCTCTTTTTCATCACGTACTGCGGGAGGCGTATGGAGTACGGCGAAAGCGGATTACACGGCGCGGTACGCACTGGCTTTCCATAAAAGTTTTAATTGAAAGCGAGTGCTGCACTAAACTTCCTATAAATCTTTATGGGTTGTTCAGTGCGCCTTACTCCGTACGCTGTTCATAGATTCAAAGCTAGGGTTTGAACCGATGACATATCATTGCCAGGTTTCGCGGCGAAGAAGGGCTTTCTGGTAGACGTCTTCGTATTGTTTGGCGGCATCAAGCCAGGAGAAATGCTGGACCATGGCGCGTTTGCGCATCAGTTCCATATGCGCAGGCCGGTCGTAATACGTACTCACTGCCCAGCCAACCGTATCATAAATCGCGGTGGAAGTTCCCTGATAGTAAAGGAATCCGGTCCCAAAACCTGTTTTTTCTTCGTAGGGAATGATCGTGTCCTTCAACCCGCCGGTCGCCCGCGCGATCGGAAGTGTTCCGTATTTCAGACTGTAGATCTGGTTGAGACCGCACGGTTCGTAAAGTGACGGCATCAGAAAAAAATCGGCACCTGCTTCGATCAGATGCGCTTTGCGTTCGTTGTAGCCGATCCAGGCGCCCACCTTGCCGGGATAAAGCGCGGGAAGTCCCCCGAAAAAATCCTCCTGCCCCTTGTCCCCGCTCCCGACGATAGCGAATTGCACGTCCATATCGCGCAGGATACGGTGCATCACAAGCATGAGCTGCTGGAAACCTTTCTGCTCCGCGAACCGTGAGACAATGCCCACGATCGGAACCCTTTCCCTGGGATTCAGCAAGAATTCTTCTTGCAGTGCTTTTTTGCAGAGTTTTTTTCCGGACTGATCGCGGGAAGAATAATTCGCCGGAATGAGTTGGTCGATCTCCGGATCCCAGTGATCGTAATCCGCGCCGTTCAGGATCCCGAAAAGATCGTCCTTACGACGGTGGATATAGGTTGAAAGCCCGTTCGCGCCGGGTTCGCCGAGGATCTCTTGGGCATACGTGGGGCTGACAGTTGTGATGGCATCCGCATAAAAGATCGAACCTTTCATAAAATTGATGCCTCCAAAGTTCTCGAACTTGGCATCCGTAAAATTGTCGCGCCCGAGGCCGAGAAAACCGTAAGCGTCGGCCTTAAAGGTCCCTTGATAGGCAATATTGTGGATCGAAAAAACGCTCGCAGTCCCGGCAAAAAATGGATTATGTTGTTCCCAGATCTTCAGATACGGCGCGACAAGGGCGGTCTGCCAGTCGTGGCAATGAATGATATCGGGCTGGAACTTCAGGTCCTGACAAAGTTGGAGGCATGTGCGCGAAAAAAAACCAAAACGTTCGGGATTATCCGCGAATTCCCAATTGCCGTCGTCATAAAGCCCGGCGCGGCCGAAATAGCTTTCATGCTCGATAAAATAGACGGGAAATCCATCCGATTTCCCCTCGAAAACCTGGCACCACATAACACCGTTACCGGTTGGAACGCCCATCGGTCCCAGTACGGGTTTCAAGCCGTATTTTTCCTTACTGATGGACCAATAACGCGGCAGGACAAGCCGGACATCATGCCCGAGTTTTTTCAGGACCTTGGGCAATGCCCCGCACACATCGCCAAGGCCGCCGGTCTTGATGAACGGCACCGCCTCTGAGGCCGCAAACAAGATCTTGAGTTTTTTCCCGTTCTTTTTTTTCATTTCAAAAAATTTTCCGGTGTTGTGTTGAAGGTGGGATTATACCGAAGAACAGAAAATAAACCACTTCGAAACCACTTCAAGGATGTACTTCGCTTTATCCGGCAGGCAGGGTGAAAAAGAAAGTCGAACCTTCCCCGGATTTTTCCGCCACACTACCTTGGACGGATCCGTCCTTTGGCGGAGATTCGACCCAAATACGCCCGCCGCAACGTTCCACGATCTTCTGGCAGGTCGCGAGACCGATGCCGGACCCGGAATATTGCTGTTGAGTCGGTAATTTTTCGAACATGACAAAAACACGCCCTCGGGATTCTTCCGGGATCCCGATCCCGTTATCTTGTATTGAAAAAAGCCATTCTTTTCCTTTGCGAACAGCTGAAATATGGATCCGCGGTTCTTTTTCACAATATTTCATCGCATTACCGATCAAGTTCTGGAAAAGTATCCCCACAAGACCGGGGTTGACCGATAAGGTTGGTAAAGGATCGCAGATCACTTCTGCTTTTTTTTGCAGTATCGCAAAATGGAAATCATCGATTACTACTTTGACGATCTTTCCCAATTCAACCGGGGACGCCGGGACTTTAGGCTTTGTCACGTTAGCATAATTCAGAAGTGCTTTAATAAAAGCGCTCGATCGTTTCACGCTTTGAATAATGTGACCCGTAAAATCCCGGGCCTCCGCATCTCCGGATTTTTCGTATTTTTCCTTTAAAAGTTCCGTAAAACCTAGAATGGTCGCCAAAGGAGATTGAAGATCGTGGGCTGCTCTCACGGCAAATTGTTCGAGTTCGAGATTGGAACGGGCAAGCTCTTTGGATTTTTTTTCCAGCTGTTCTTCTTTGCCTCGAATAATGCCCGTCATTTCGCAGACAACCGCAAAAGTGATCGCTCGAACGATCCCGTTCCAGAATAAAAAGGGGAAATTCCACTGGGCCAAAAGCCACATGAGAGACGATAGGACCACCATGAGCCAGCCAGCCAGCTTCCCCCAATACCATGTTATGGCCATAATGGAGGGAATATAAAAAACATAAAAGGCGATCTCATCGCCGGTCATTATATCCAAATAGAAAATAAGAAGTGTAGCAGAGAGGACTAAAATGCCCCCCAGGGTTTTCGAGAACCTACTTTTTCCGGAAAGCTGTGTTTGAGAAGGGATCTTCATCGGAGGATAGTATAGAGCCAAGCTTATCGCTGTCAATGTTCCGCCTTTCGGCTGATTTAAAACCGGGAAGCGGCGAATTCAAATGCTTGCGAAAAATAGCCGCGAGTGAGTCTCATGTTATAATCCGTCCATGACATCACTTATCAGCGTCATCATCCCAACCTTTAATCGCGCAACACTCCTCCCCCGTGCGATCGACTCCGTCTTTGCACAAAAAGACACGGATCTTGAACTCATCATCATCGACGACGCTTCCACTGATAACTCTTTTGGGATGTTAGAAAAACATCCTTGTGCTTCACGTTTCACACTTCACGTTTTATCAAATAACAAAAGCCCCGCCGCCGCACGGAATTTTGGTATCAGGAAAGCAAGGGGCGAATGGATCACGTTTCTGGATTCGGACGATGAATGGAAACCCGGAAAGCTCAAGGCCCAGTTGAAGTTCTTTAAAGACAATCCCGGCTATCTTATCTGCCAGACCGAAGAGATCTGGGTCCGGAACGGCACGCGCGTGAACCCGATGAAAAAACACAAGAAATACGGCGGCTTCATTTTTGAGAAATGCTTGCCGCTTTGCGTCGTAAGCCCTTCGGCCGTCATGATGCACCGGAAACTCTTTGACGAAGTCGGACTCTTCGACGAATCCCTCCCCGCATGTGAGGATTATGACCTGTGGCTCCGGATCGCTTCGCGCTATCCCATCGGTCTGATCGAAAAACCCTATATCCTCAAATACGGCGGCCATGCGGACCAACGCTCTCGTGAATTCCCGGCCATGGACCGTTTTCGCATTCAGTCCCTCGCCAAGATCCTTTCACAGAATATCCTCACTCCGGAACAAGCCTCGGCCACGCGAAAAACACTGGAAGAAAAATCGAGGATCTACATCGAAGGGGCGTTAAAGCGAGGAAAAGAAAAAGAAGCGGAAGAGCTAAAAGCGCTCGTGGAACGGGTAACGGCGAACGCTCTCAATACCGATCAATCGAAGCATCGCTGAGATTGGGGTCGTTCCAATTATCATTTTGGAAAAGAAGTTAAAAATTTGGACGGGAAACGTTAAGTCTTTTTCGTTCAACGTTCCCCGTTAACCGTTTCCCGTCTTTAAAGTTTATTTAATATCCACCCCAGCAAGATCACCTGGGGGAGGGAGATCGCGAGCATCCAAAGTGCGGTCCGTGGCCCCAGGTTCTTCCACACAAGACCGATCTCGGTCACATCCGTAACCACACCACCCATCAGGAACGCGAACGCATTCCCAAAAGCGCCGGTTTGCTGGTAGATCGTAAACGCAAGCGGAGAAGTCCCTTCCGAACAAACCTCAAGGAGAGTGGCAAGTCCCACGGTCACTAAAAGTCCCAAAAGCGTCGGCCCAAAATAGTGATGGAAAACATGCTGAGGTACAAACGTGGAGACCAGGCCGCCTAGCACGATACCAACCAGGATCCACGGCAGCACCATGGCGGCAAGCGCGATCGCGCCTTTCGACACCCCATTAAAAGCCTTCCAGAAATTTTCATGGCTGAATTCATGTTCCCGGAAACGGCGCAAAATATCCTGCCAGATCGAAAATCCCTCTTCCACTTCGACAGAATTCGGGTTCCGTTCGATCCACTCCGCCCGATCCAGGATCTGCATCAAGAGTCCTGTGATCAAAGCGACCGCGATCGCCCCGGAAACGATTAAAAAAGCTTTGATCCCGAAAAACCCGAAAAGAAGGATCGTGATAGGAAGATTCGCCCAGGGGCTGGCAAGGAGAAAGCTCACCACGGCTGGACCCGAAGCACCTTTTTTATGGATCTCCATCGAGATCGCGAGAATTCCGTGACAGCAGGCGCTCATGAGGAACCCGAAACCCACCGAATAGAAGATCGTCCGTTTTTTCGGGATCGAGAGGTGCTTGGAAATGTATTCCTTGGGGACATAATGATCGATCAATCCGCCCACGAAAAATCCGGCGAGGATGGGCCAGAACATGATCCGGACATACTCCCAAAAGATCCGGCGGAAATCTTCCATTGCGTGGGAAAAAAAGGACGCGCCCAGCAATGCGAGTGTCAAAATACTGATAAGGAACAGCCCGGAAAGATGCCATGGCTTTTTCTTATCATCCTCTCCGCAGCAAGAATGCGTCCCTTCGTTCATTAAAGACTCCCCTGCTCCATGTCTTTTTCCATTTCCTCAGATGCGGAAGCGTCGGCCGCTTTCTCCGCGTTTACCTTGGCGACATATTTGACAGGATCGCTTAGAAAAGTCTTGTCGCACCCGGGGCAACAAAGACCGTACCTTTTACCTTCATAAACCACGAAATCCTTTCCATTCACTGGCCCGTCCATAACCGGGCATATTTTATTTCCAACATCCACGATCCCCGTCTGCGCCGTCTCATCCGCAGCCAAGACCTGAGACACCGCCAGCGGCATCATGAACACAACCAACAGGGCTAACACCACCGTTTTTTTCATATTTAATTCTCCTTTAAAGGAGGACAGGCCCTCGAACTCCCAGAGGACCTGCCCCCTTACAGTTTACTTCTTCGCGCACTCGCAAGGCGGATTGCACTTGCAAGGTTTACACTGGCACTGCTTGCCCGCAAAAGCGGTCGTAGCAAAAGCGCCGGTCATCATCACAACGGCTAACAAGGCTGCGATAATTTTTTTCATTTGAATCACTTCCTTTCGACAAGGTTTATGGTTCCACTACAACTAGAAACATCTCCCTTGCGGAGGAGCTCGAAAGGAAAAAGTCGTATTAAGAATATGTCGGACAAAAAAACCAGGCGGCGGTCTTGGGGATTCTCCCCGAAAAAAAGACGGGGGCTGGAGTTTTGAATGAAAATCAGAAAAAGACTTTATCCCCGCCAAAGCGTTTCTATGATGAATATCACTGGCCGGTAAAAGTTCGTTGGAAAAAACAGCTGCTTTTTCGATTCGGCATTTGCCGCAACATTCTTTGCGGGAGGTATCCTCCCTTTTCGTTTGAGCCGCCTCGGGATGACAGTGCGGAGCCTTTGTCTGGATCGCCCGGGATGCAACATGGCAATCGCCAATCACGCATTGACAGTTCAGAATGCCCGGAAAAACGCTGATGAAACAAACAATCATGAGTGCCGAAAGATACCGCTTCTTCATTTTCTTAAGCTCTCCAAAAGTCCGGCTATTTCCCGGATCTTTTGTTCTTTGTCCGATTTGGATTTTCCGTTGAAAGCTGTTTTAACACAGGCCTGAAGGTGATCCTGAAGGATCCTGTTTTCAACATTCCTGAGTGCACCAATTATTGCTCCCACGGCATATAGAATATCCACGCAATAACGCCGGTCCCCAATCATTTTCTGGATCCCGCGGATCTGCCCCTCGATCCTCCGGAGTGATACCAATTTGTCCTGATGGTCCGTTCCCTTTTTCATAACCTCTCCTTTTCCCAAACACAGTCTACCATACCCCCAGGGGGTATGTCAACTTGTACGGTACGCCGCACACCTTTCAAAACTTTTACCCATTCCCCTTTTCCTGGTTTTTGAATACAATACCGCCCATCATGAACCTGCTCGCCATTGAAACTTCAAGTCCCGTTCTGAGCGTTGCGATCAAGAAAACAGGGGCCAGGCTCCGTCACGCAACGGTCCAAGGCTATATGAAACACGCGGAGAACCTTCTTCCAGTGATTGACCGGCTGCTCAAAAAAGAAAAATTGAAGATTGGGGATATTGACGCCTTCCTGATCGGCCGCGGACCTGGATCTTTTACGGGACTACGCATCGGTTTTGCCACCCTCAAGGGCTTCCTTGCAATCAGTCCCAGACCCTGTTTTGGCGCCTTTTCGCTCGACCTGATCGCTGCCAAAATAAGACCCGGGAAACACATGAATCTGACGGTGTACCTGGATGCAAAACGTGGTAAACTTTACACTCGTTCGTACCGTTATCATGGAAAGAGGTGGGTTCCTTGCGGGCTGTCCCGTGTGGCGTTATTGAGTGAGATGGATCAGGGACTCTCTGAGGGAAGCCAGGTCGCAGGTGACGGGATCGCCAAATTCGATACCCGGGGTCTTGCCGTGGCCCATCAAAAAGATTGGTTTCCACGGGCAGCCACTTTGATCGAATTATTGGGAACAAAAGACCCGCTTCTTAAAAAGCTGACGCAACCGAAAGAATTCTTGCCGGTTTATTTACGCCGCTCCGAACCGGAAGAGAAGTTGTCGGAGAAAAAACAACGTGACAGAGCTTAAGCAGCACACATCCCGGATCCAGCACGGCTCATGGATCGAGCTTCGCGCAAATAGTCTTCTTAAAAATCTCCGTACCCTTCAGGGGCATTCCGGACAAACGGATGTCCTGGCTGTTATCAAAGCGAACGCCTACGGCCACGGACTCAAGGAAGTCGCCGGCACCCTGGCCGGCAAAGTCACTTATTTCGGCGTCGCGACGTTACGCGAAGCGCTGGAGCTAAAAGAGCATTATCCCCAAACTCCTGTTTTCCTGTTCGGGCATTTATTTCCTCACGAGATCCCGGCCGCATTGATGAGGGGAATTACCCTGAGCATTTCAAGTCTTGAAAAAGCCCGGGAGATCTCGGATCTTTCAGAAGGCCTCGGCCGTAAAACTTCGGTCCATGTGAAGATCGACACCGGCATGGGCCGCATGGGAATCCCGGCCCGCGAAGCCACTGTTTCTATAGAGGAAATGATGAAACTTAAAGGTATTATGCTCGATGGTATTTACATGCATTTTCCGACGGCAGAAAAGGATGACGCATTCCGCGAAAAACAGGTCCGGAAATTCGGGATCCTGCTTCAGGTGCTTGAAGATAAAAATATCGTGTTCCGCTTCCGCCATGCCACCAACAGCGCCGCGACTTTGACCTTGAAGGCCCCGTTTCTCAATATGATCCGCCCCGGCCTTACACTTTACGGCATTTATCCCGATCCGGGGTTGAAAGATGCGGCTCATTTTGAACCCGTTCTTTCACTCAAGAGCCGCATCATTTTTGTGAAAAAAGTCAGAGCGGGAGAATCCGTGGGATACGGCCGTGAATTTATAGCCGAGAGGGACACCACGATCGCCGTACTGCCTTTCGGTTACAGCAATGGTTATCCGTATGCCGCGTGGAAAAAGGCTTCGGTACTCTTTAAGGGAAAACGCTATCCCCTTGCGGGCAAGGTTTCTATGGATTATATCGCCATAGATCTCGGCGGCACTGACGCCAAAGAGGGCGAAACGATCACGCTTATCGGTGAAGATCAAGGTGAATGCATCACGGCCGAAGATATTGCCGGGTGGGCCGGGACCATTCCTTATGAGATCGTGACGCGTTTGAACCCCCATCTACCAAGAATCGTCATTTAGAACACTCAACATCAATAGCTATTCTAGGGTGTCATGTATGATCCCGTTTGAGATACGGCACATCCCGGAAGTAACATCGACCAATACGGTCATCCTTGAGGAAGCTACTCAGGGCGCGGCCGAAGGCCTGGTCGTGCTGACGGATTATCAAACCGGAGGACGCGGCAAACCCGGAAATATATGGATCTCGCCGCGGGGCAAGAACCTGCTTTTCTCAGCCCTTTTAAGGCCTCCCCTACGGCCTGATCAAATCCCGTTTTTGACCCAAATCGCCTGTCGGGCGGTCGCCAAAACCCTACAGGAACACTACGGCATCGAATCAAAATTCAAACGTCCTAATGACGTAATGGTGGGTCCAAAAAAGATATGCGGAACCTTGGTGGAGGCTATTTCCACCACCACTAAGGTCGAAGCCGCAGTGGTCGGCATAGGTCTGAACGTGAACACTGAGCCTGGAGAGCTCCCTAAAGATGGAATTTCCATGAAAATGCTAACGGGTCAGACCTATTCCCTTCAGGAAATCCTGGAATACATCCTAGAGGAGCTTAGCGACCGTATCTCGGAGCTATATAAAACAGGTACCATAGCCTAAGATAAATAGAATCCCATTTATATGCTATTTATTAGCATAAAGTGGCTTGAATAGTACATAAATAGCTTATAATTTTATCAGAATCCCAAATTTATGAAATGGACAGATTTTTATGATTAAAAGAATACTGGCTATCGATATCGGGAATACAGCAGCTACGGTTGGTTTCTATGAAGGCGGTCGATTAATGGACTTTGGATCCATGTATTATAACGATATCCCAAAATATGCCTGTAAATTGACAAAAAGTGGTAAAAATAGTCATTTAGATGTTGTTATAAGCTCTGTTTTCCCAAAAATTACTGCTTTTTTGAAATATAAATTACAAAGCATCAAAGGATTAAGGATATGGGTAGCAGGAGCAAAAACTCCTATCAAAATACGCCATAAGTATAGCAATTACAATAAGTTAGGTGCTGATCGAAAGGTAAATATCTATGGAGCTGTACGAATGTACCGTCTTCCTGTGCTCGTTATTGACTACGGAACAGCCATTACCTTCGACTATATTGACTCCAAAGGAGTCTTTCAGGGCGGGATGATCATCCCGGGGCCAGAGACAGCCTATAGAGCACTTAGCCAGAGAGCGTCCCTTCTTCCCAAGGGGCTTTCCATGCCAAAGCGTTCTAAATCCTTCCTCGGGAGGAACACCCGTGATTGCATGGAATCAGGTATCCTTGAGGGATATGGCGCCATGACTGATGAACTGATTTTGAGGTTCCGGAAACGTTATGGGAAAAACCTCCGGGTCTTGGCCACGGGCGGCTTCGCCGAGGTGATCCGCCCCTACACCAAGCATATTGACACCATTGATCCAAAGCATTCCATCAAGTCCCTCCTCGCCCTGCTCAGAGAAAACCACCCCTGACTTGTCCCGCGCATAAAAAATCCTCTTGATTTTTTGAGCCCACTGACTACAATAGCGCCTCACTTGGCACTCCAAATTGCTGAGTGCTAGTCCGCATTGTATTTCATCCAGCAACAACTACTAACTAAGGAGAAGCAAACATGGCAAAGCAACTTCTGTTCAGTGAAGAAGCGCGGCGCGCGATCCTGCAAGGCGTGGATCAGCTCGCTAACGCAGTCAAGGTCACCCTCGGCCCCAAAGGCCGCAACGTGGTCCTTGAAAAGAAATTCGGATCCCCGAACATCACCAAAGACGGCGTTTCGGTGGCTAAAGAGATCGAACTTGAAGACCCCTATGAGAACATGGGCGCCCAGATGGTCAAGGAAGTCGCTTCCAAAACTTCCGACGTGGCCGGCGACGGCACCACGACCGCGACCATTCTTGCGCAGGCAATCTATCGCGAAGGCCTGAAAAACGTCACGGCTGGCGCAAACCCGATGGCCCTTAAGCGCGGCATTGATAAAGCAGTAGAAGCTATCGTGGCCGAACTTGACAAAGTCGCAAAGCCTATCGGCAAAGACAAAAAAGAGATCGCACAGATCGCTTCCATCGCCGCGAATTCCGACACCACGATCGGTGATCATATCGCCGAAGCCATGGATAAGGTCGGTAAAGACGGCGTCATCACGGTCGAAGAAGCCAAAACCACTGCCACAACGCTGGATGTGGTTGAGGGTATGCAGTTCGACCAGGGATATCTTTCGCCGTATTTTGTGACGGATACCGAGCGCATGGAAGTCGTACTCGAAGAACCGTTCATCCTCATTAACGAAAAGAAAATCTCTGCGGTAAAAGATATGCTCCCGATTCTCGAAGCTGCGTCCAAAGCCGGAAAACCCCTCCTCATTATCGCCGAAGAAGTGGACGGTGAAGCGCTCGCAACGCTTGTGGTCAATAAGATCCGCGGCACGCTCAATGTCTGCGCAGTCAAGGCGCCGGGATACGGCGACCGCCGCAAAGCAATGCTTGAGGATATCGCGATCCTCACCGGCGGCAAGGCGATCACCGAGGACCTTGGGATCAAACTCGAGAACGTGACCCTGAAGGATCTCGGCCGCGCGAAACGCGTGACCGTGGACAAAGACAAAACCACGATCATTGAAGGCGCCGGGAAAAGCACGGACATTACCAGCCGTATCGGACAGATCAAGAAACAGATCGAGGATACGGATTCCGATTATGATAAGGAAAAACTCCAGGAACGGCTCGCAAAGCTCGCAGGCGGCGTGGCGGTCATTCATGTTGGTGCCGCAACCGAAACGGAGATGAAAGAAAAGAAAGCCCGCGTGGAGGATGCTCTTCACGCGACCCGCGCGGCCGTAGAAGAAGGTATTGTCCCGGGCGGCGGCGTCGCACTCTTGCGCGCCGGTGCCGTACTCGACGGTCTTAAACTCAAGGGCGATGAAAAGATCGGTGCGGAGATCATCCGGCGCTCGCTCGAAGAACCCCTCCGTCAACTGGCTCATAATGCCGGCGAAGAGGGTTCTGTCGTAGTTCAGCGCGTGATGTCTGAAAAAGGTAATATCGGTTATAACGCCGAAACGGGTAAATTCGAGGATCTGGTCGAAGCCGGCGTCATTGACCCAAAAAAAGTTACCCGGAGCGCGCTCCAGAACGCGGCCAGTGTTTCCGGCCTTCTTCTCACCACTGAAACCCTCATCACAGATCTTCCTGAAGAAGAGAAGATGCCGCCGATGCCGGGTGGCGGTGGTATGGGAGGCATGGGTGGAATGGGCGGTATGGGTGGGATGGACTATTAAGCAATTTAAAACTCAAAATTAAAAAATCAACTATTTGGAGGATTCAAAAATGAAAGTGAAACCGTTAGCAGACAGAGTGCTTGTTGAAGTTCTTGAGGCTGAAGAAAAAACCAAGGGTGGTATCATCCTTCCGGACACCGCAAAGGAAGAAAAGACCGAGGGTAAGGTGATCGCGGTCGGCGCGGGCAAAATGCTCGAATCCGGGAAGATCCAGGCCATTGAAGTGAAAAAAGGCGATCGCGTGCTTTTTGGAAAATATTCCGGCGACGATCTCATGATCGACGGCGTCAAGCACAAGATCGTTAAAGAGAGCGAAATCCTCGCCGTTTACGAGAAGGAGTAACCCCATGGCAAAATTAATCTCCTATTCAGAAGAAGCGCGCCAGCGGATCAAACGCGGCGTCGACATCCTCGCAAGAGCTGTCAGCGTCACGCTGGGTCCCCGTGGCCGCAATGTGGTGATCGACAGGAAATTCGGCGCACCGCTCGTCACCAAGGATGGTGTCACGGTCGCCAAGGAAGTGGAGCTGAAGGACCCGTATGAAAATATGGGCGCCCAGATGGTCCGTGAAGTCGCCGAAAAAACTTCGGATAACGCCGGG
>Ga0247842_10006641_pt1 | contig 12983 bp, 13 predicted proteins | sample LaCruzMarch2015__3_FD_192411 | JGI IMG/M metagenome (GOLD analysis project Ga0247842, IMG submission 192411) | Freshwater microbial communities from meromictic Lake La Cruz, Castile-La Mancha, Spain - LaCruzMarch2015_19m | ecosystem: Environmental > Aquatic > Freshwater > Lake | place: Spain...
CATCCGCAACGGAAGCGTATTGCTGTCGCCGAGGAGGAACACATGCTTGGGTTCACCTGACATGAAGCTGCCCTGTACGTAGTCGTTGAGACTGACCTGAACCCATTCCTGGCCGGTCCAAACATGGATCAGGGGTGAGTCTAAGCCGGCGTTGGTGTTGTAGGTTACCAGGCCAACATCCTTGCAACGGGAAAGCTGGAAGGCCAGCTGGACCACGCGCTTTCGGGCTGGCATCACAATGATCGAGTCGGGGGTTGCCATCCCTGCGAATGTAAAGCCTGATGATGCCATGACCGCCAAGGCGATCAATCCCGTTCCTATCCATTTTTTGAAGCTTGTCATTTCAATTCCTCCGTAACATGAAGTTGCAGTTCTGAATCTACAGTGCGGACAGGTTCAACGCAAGTCCTACTTCCCCAACATCTTCTTGAACTCCTGTGTTAGCAGGGGAAGTATGGTGAAGAGGTCTCCCACGATGCCGTAGGTTGCCACCTTGAAAATCGGGGCGTCTGGATCCTTGTTGATCGCCACGATGATGTCCGAGGATTGCATTCCGGCGAGATGCTGGATCTGGCCGCTGATACCGACCGCGATGTAGATCTTCGGGCACACCGTCTTGCCCGTCTGTCCGACCTGGTGTGAATAGGCGATCCAGTTGGAGTCCACGGCGGCACGCGAGGCACCCACGCCTGCGCCGATCACATCGGCCAGCGCGCGAAGCATGCCGAAGTGTTCGGCCGTCTGCATGCCGCGTCCGCCTGCCACAATGATGTTGGCTTCCGCAATATTAGTCGTAGTTTCAACCTCGGGGACAAACTTCAGGCGCTTCGCTTTGCACTGCAACAGCACATCGGCAATGGTTTCGAGGGAAACCTCACCCTTGCGGGCGTGATTTACTTCGGCTTCCTTCATGACCTTGTGACGCACGGTGGACATCTGGGGTCGCGAATTGGGCGCCTCGATGGTGGCCATGATGTTGCCGCCGAATGCCGGACGGGTTTGAAGCAGGTTCTTCGTAACCGGGTCAATTGCCAAGCCGGTACAATCCGCGGTCAAGCCCGCGTTGACGGGCACGGCTACCCGTGAAACCAAGCTGCGACCGATGGTGGATGCGCCGCAGAGGAACACGTTCGGCTTGTGCTTTTTAACCAGCTCGATGAGCACATTGGCATAGGATTCGTCCTGAAAATAGGCCAGCTCGGGGCGGTCGACGAGGTAGACCTTGTCGGCGCCGCGTGCGATGAGTTCATCAGCCCTGGCCTGGACGTTGCTACCAAGAAGCACGGCGCAAAGCCTCATGCCCAGCGAGTCGGCCAGCTTGCGGCCCTCGCCCAGAAGTTCGAAGGTGATGGACTGGATCACGCCTTCATGCTGTTCGGCGAAAACCCAGACATCCTTGAAGGCTGATAGGTCGATGCCGGATGTGGATTTCTCCTTCATCCAGATGGCGTCGAATTTGCAGGCCGCCACGCAGGAACCGCAGAGGGTACACTTCTGGAGGTCGATGACCGGCGTCGTCTTTTTCTCCGACTGGGTGATGGCGCCGAAGGGACATGCTTTTACGCACATGCCGCAGAATACACATTTCTCGGTTATTTTGATGGGATCGCTCATGGTTGATTCCTTAGTGTGCGGCGCCCAGGATGGCGTCCTTGAGTTTAGCTGCCAGTTTGGGAACGATTTCGGAAGGTTCACCTTTCATCATTTCGCCACCTTGCCGTGCGGGCGGGGTGAAGATCTTGACGACCTTCGTGGGGGATCCCTCCATGCCGATGCATTTGGGGTCGCATTGCAGGTCAGCCGCCTTCCAGCAGGGGATCACGGCCTTTTTGGCGGCCATCTTACCCTTGAGGGAGGGAAGGCGAGGTTCATTGATTTCCTTGACCACGGTAAGAACGCAGGGCAGAGGGGACTGGATGACTTCGTAGCCATTTTCCATGAGCCGCTCTGCGACGATGGTCTTGTCGTCAATGGACTCGATCTTGCGGACGTAGGTGATTTGGGGGAGGTTGAGATGAACGGCGATGCCGGGACCGACCTGGGCGGTGTCGCCATCGGAGGCCTGCTTGCCGCAGAGAATCAGGTCGAAGTTGCCGATCTTGCGGATGGCCATGGCCAGTGTATAACTGGTGGCCCAGGTGTCGCTGCCAGCGAAAGCGCGGTCGGAGAGCAGGATGCCGTCATCGGCGCCCATGGCAATGGCTTCGCGCAAGGCGGCGTCCGCCTGCGGTGGCCCCATGGAGAGAACGGTTACTGTGCCGCCGGTTTTGGCCTTCAGGCGGAGACCTTCCTCAATCGCGTACATGTCGAACGGGTTGATGATGGAGACTACTCCGTCCCGCATCAAGGTGTTTGTTTCCGGATTGATTTTTACGTCCGTGGTTTCCGGAACTTGTTTGATGCAAACAACGTATCTCATGCTTATCTCCTTGCTTTCCTGCCCGCATCAGCCGAGTGGGACAATGCAGGTTTTTCAATTGCAAAAACGGGTGCGCATTATAGATATGTGGCAAGCAGATGCAAGGGAGAATTGTCTGATTATCTGCCGCGCAAGGGCGGAATGGGGCAGTCCAGGGTGGCGGCCACGGCGCGCAGGGCCTCGCTCTCGTCGTTGGTCAGGAGGCCGTCGGCGCTCACGGCGGCGGTGCAGGCGGCCACCAGTTTCTGCTTGATCAGCGGGGTAGCTTCCGTGAGCCGGTCCAGAGCAGCATCAAGATCCTTGAGTGATGAGTCTTTCATGGGGAGCAGATGAATATCCAGATTGTCGACTTCCCTGCACCCGGCGCGGAATGCCGTTTCCGCAAGGGGCGGGTTATTGGTTCCAAACCACGCCAGCGCCGAAAGCACAGTGGCGGTTTCCTGTGCAGCGGGTGCAAGCGAGGTCAGTCGGATTTTTGGGATTCTTCCGAGGCCGAACTGGGGATCCAGGGAATGAAGGGTGAGGCGGAGTATCATGTACTCGAAAAGGGAGATTTCGGAATCCGCGGCGACCAGGGCCATGACGGTCTTCCTGAATGCCGGGTATTGGTCCGGTGCCATATTTTTCAGGGATGAGGTCGCCAGATTGGCGAGCACGGCGCGGGTGTCCCGTGATGTGTCCGCCATAAGCGCGAACAAGGTTTCGGTTTCCAGTTTAAGATCAGCGGGAATCCGGGTAGCGAGATCGGCGAGTTGCTGTTTCCTGAGCGCTTCCCTCGGGTCAAGCAGGAGGCTAAAGACGACCGCCTGTGCCTTGTTTGGCGTGCGTGCGGCATCCTCAATCCCGGATGAAAGACCCACTAGCAAATGGGTGTTTCCAGCCAATGTAACGGCGGACAGCGAACCGGCTTGTGCCATTATCCGGTCGGGAAAAGGCGGAGGTGCAAGGGCGCGAGGGCCTGTCTCGATTTCCGATTCCGGGGAGGCGATGGACTGGCTTTCTTCCAGAACGAATTGTGGATCGAGGAGCCGGATACGTTCCTCGAGCGGCGGATGAGTGGCGAGGAGGCCGAGGAAAGGGGAGCTAAGACCATTGGCAAAGAAGAGGTGGCTTACTGATTCCGCGGATTCGGATTGAACACGGGAGCCGGTGGTTAGTCCGAGGATTTTTTTCAACGCGCCGGCGAGACCGGTCGAATTGCGTGTGAACTGAACCGAGCTGGCATCGGCCAGGAATTCGCGCTGGCGTGAAACCGCGCTTTTAATGAGCCGGGCGAAGAAGACGCCGATGAAGCCGATCATCATCATGGCCAGGCCGAGCAGGAGCACGATAAGGAGGGGATTTCCTTTTTTGCTTCTGGAACTGCCCCCGGAATTGGAGCGGGCAACAATCCGGAACATCCAGTAGCCCGTGAGTGCGATGACAAGAATGCCGTTCAGGACCCCGATGAGGCGGATATTCAATCGCATGTCGCCGTTCAGGATATGGCTGAATTCGTGTCCGATCACCCCCTGCAATTCCTCCCGGTTCAGCTTCTCGAGGGTGCCGCGGGTCACTCCGATAATGGCATCCGCCGGGGCGAAGCCTGCGGCGAAGGCGTTGATGCCCTGTTCCTGGTCGAGAATAAATACACGCGGGATGGGTGTGCCCGATGCAATGGCCATTTCTTCCACTACATTCAGGAGCCGTTTCTCCTGGAACTGGGTGGTGTTGGGGGCGATGGGGCGGCCTCCGAGCATCCGGGCCACAGCTTCGCCGCCGGAGGAGAGTGACCTGATCTTGTAAACGCTTCCCGAGAGGATCAGGGCCGCAGTCGCAAGAGCAACGATGCCGAAGAGGTTTGGGTCCCAGAGCCCGGGCCAGTTGAAGGGCGCGTTGGGAATCACCGTTTGTTCATAGTGGAAGATCAGGGCGGTGACGCCGTAGAGCGACAGGATGATCAGGAGTACGGCGATTCCGTAGTACGCGATGAGCCGCCGGGTTTGCCGCCGGGCATGCTCCTGATGCTCGAAGAAATTCATGGATGTACTATAATGCCCGGCGGTGATTTGTCAAAATTCCGATTGAAGCGCCTGAAGGGGTAGTATATAAAGCCCATTTCCTTACCGCCGGAGTGGCGAAATGGCAGACGCAGTAGACTCAAAATCTACCACCCGCAAGGGTATGACGGTTCAAGTCCGTCCTCCGGCACCATCCTGTATTGACTCAGCGGATTCTTCAATTGCAACCGCAACCGCCCCCGCCCACGCCGCGGCCTCCAGCGGCGGCTTCACGGGTAAAGTAGACATGTTCGCGGAATGACTCGGTGCCGGGGTCGCGATCCGCGCGCATGGTGTAATCCGATAACGTTCCGCGCTCCCAGGGCTGGACGGTTCCGCACCCCGAAAGACCGCAGAGCATCAAGAGCAAGAAAGCAATCATGATGAAAGGGGTGAAGATGTTCCTGAGTGATCCCTGATGTCTTGATTGAGGGGTCATGGTTTTCCTTTGTTTTTTTCCTGTAACAATACGCCGATCTCCTGCTCATATTCGGCCAGGGTTTTTTCGCCGTGGAACCCCTTGTGCAGGTGCCGGATTTTTCCTTCTCGATCCACGAGGAAGGAGGCGGGCATTGAGGAGACATCTGCCTCCGCAATGAGCTGGTTCTGGGTGTCCCGAACAATGGGAAAGGTTGCGGGATGGTCGGTCAGGAATGTCCTCATCGCCTTGTCGGTTTTGTCCTGGTTCACAGCCAGGACAACCAGCCCGCGCTCGCCATATAGTTTTTGCAGCTTCTCCAGCGATGGGAATGATGTCTTGCAGGGGCCGCACCATGAGGCCCAGAAGTCAACCAGTACCACTTTTCCTGCAAGATCTGGCACCGCTCCGTCCAGCTTGAATTTCGCCAAATTGGGGAGGGGCGTTCCGGTTTTCCATCCGGCAATGGCGCAGGTTGCGGTCAGAAACATCACCAGGGTTAACCGGCTAATTTTTAATGAGATATTCATTGAATCTCCTTGTGCTGTAGCTTCTGTTGTTCTCCTTGATGGCGCCTTCTGCCTGGTGAAAACTATCAAGGAATTGGAGCCCCTCATCACTTCCCTGGATGAATGCCGAGGTGGATAGAATTCCAGCCTCGGTGCAGGTGGGAGCAATGACGGTGACGGCCTGGCATCCATTGTTGACAGGATATCCTGTGCGAGGGTCGAAAATGTGGCCGAACCACTGCCCGTTGATGGTGACGTTTCGTCGATAGTTTCCTGAGGTGGTGATGGCACGGTTATTCACGGCGACTCCCGCCCAGCAGTGACCGGTATCGCTGGGATCCTCAATGCCAATCCGCCATGGCCCGCCTTCAGGAGGTTGGCCTTGTACACGAAGATCCTGGCCGAAATTGATGAGGATGTTCTGGATTCCGGATTGATCGGCCATTTCAAATACCCGATCCACGGCATACTCTTTCCCGATACCTCCGACATCCATGCCCATTCCTTCTTCGGGCAGGAATACACTTCCTTTACGACGCTGAAGTTTATTCCACCCACACTGGGCCATGGCTTTTTTCACCTCCCGGTCATCGGGTATGGCCTGTCCATTCCAGAGATTGATCAAAGGGAGCAGGAGCGGGTCGAAAAGTCCCTTGGTTGACCAGTGGAACCAATCACACAGGGCAAAGAGTGCTTCGGCCTCTTTATTGATTTCCACCCATTCCTGTCCCGCGGCCGCATTGATTCGGGAGATGATGCTGGAAGGTCTGAAACGTGAAAACTGGTCCTCGAATCCAGAAACCCAGTCAGACACCTTTGTTTTGAAGGCTTCGGAAGTGGCATGGGAAGAGGCCTGAAACTGAACCTGACAGGTTGTTCCCATTGCCGTGAAGGAATGGAGGATATAGTCGGTGTCCTTCATAATGCCCAATGGGCTCCGATAATGAATAGCGTGGCGGCGGGATACATGTCCGGATCAGTTTTTCCGTCACTTCCGGACTGCTGATAACGCTCCACGCCCACATCCATTGTCAAGCGGGCCGAGGGAAGCCAGATGAATTTCAAGCCGAATGAGGTGGCTTTAAACGCAGAGAGCCGGTAATCGGAACTGTAGAACTCGGGTGAACCGGTGAACCGGACATCATAGAAATCCGCTGCCGTCTGGGTGTAATATCGTACAGATGGGCTGACAATGAAATGGTCCCCAACTTTCTGGAACCAGGCCAATGAAATAGTTTCGGAGTTGATACCGAAACTGTCGCCGTAGTGTCGTAGTCCGACCTCAATACTGCCGTTCAACGGGGTAATGAACTGGTCGATACCGATATAGATGATTTCCTTGGTTTTGCTTTCGGGACGTTTTTCATAGGTCAGGTTGTTGTTCAATTCAACCACCTTATAGGGATCACTGATAAATCCCGACACCTGCCCGACTTCGATATTCGCGGTTAGCAGTGTGGTGGGGGACAGGACCTGAGTGATTCCGAGAATGGCGTCAATACTGTCCTTTGTGTCGCTGGGGCGGCCATTGGCCGGAGAGAGGGTATCGTGTGTTAAAGCGCCGCCCACAAGCAGGGTTGTGTTCTTCTTGTTGAAGTCAATGGCATCCTGAAGACTGATTCCCGCGGACTGGTAGTCCGATTCCTGACTGAAAGAAAACTGTCCACCCGGAGTATGCTGTCCCATTCTTTTGGATAGCCCAAGGTTGAAGCCCCAGCGGTTGTCGCTGAAATTAGCCAGCGGAACACCGGACTTGGGGGCTGGTGTAGCGGCTTGCTGCGAGGATGGGGTGCTCTGGGATGACGGAGCAGACCCGGTTGATCCTGATGACGGTGCAGACCCTGTTGATCCCGATGATGTCGCAGGGGGAGTTGATGTGGGTGGTGGCGTAACAGCAGGTGTGGCACCTGTTACTGCGGAGAATCGGGTATTGGAGAGACTTTGAGTTCCCCGGCTTCGTGTTGTGTAAGAATCATGCTCATTTTCGTCGTCATCCCTTGGTTTGGGCGTGGTTGTAACGGTTGGGGCAGGGGTAGACTGAGGTTGAGGTTCATATCTGGTTGTTGTCGTTAAAGAGGGTACTGTCCTGCTGGGGGGGGCACCGGTTGGTGTGGCGCCCGTGATTGAGTTATAGATTCCATCCAGTTTGATAGTCCACCCGGACTCGGTTTCATGCTGCGTCATGAAGGTCGGGGCTAGCACTCGTATCCTGTTTTTGTCTTCCTGATAATAAAGGAATTTTGCATCAGCAGAATTTTCAGCGTGGGATCGACGGGGAGGGGACAAGGTCAGGAAAAAAAATAGGGTAAAAGTAGCTGCCGATTTTCGTTCCGAGCCTATTAACGATAAGAAATTCCAGTTTTGTTTCATGAATTATTTTCCTGATGTTATTTCGATATGAGCTAGAGATGTGCCAAAAGGAGAAAATGCATTCAAATAATACTAAATAAGTCCTTTATTGCTGGAAAATTCAATTCTTGTCTCATAATTGTGTGTCAGATGGGCTTGGATGTCTCAAATATGATGATGAAAGAGGATGTGAAAGAGATAGTGTGTTGCGAAAAATAGGCGTAGAGACAAGGTCGACGAATCACCCATGCCTCAGTGAAAACCCTGATTAAGTTTCAGGGTTTCCCTTATAGTCAAATATCTGGGGACTGATATTGTTTTTTCGGGATATGGTTATAATGCAGAAGTCCATTTTGATTGTTGATGATGATGAGGCCGTGCTCGGTTATTTAGGAAAGCTCTTCCGGGCAAATGGTTATCGTACATATTGTGCCGTCGATGGGGATGATGCGTTAAATGTATTAAAGACTGAGAAGGTCAGGGTCTGCTTCCTCGATTTGCGCATGCCGGACATGAACGGCGAGGAGTTATGCCGCCGCATCAAGAAGCATGATCCAGGAAGTCGCATCTACGCATTAAGTAGTTATGTGGGTTCTTTCGGGGAATTCAAATATCATGAAATGGGATTTGATGGCTGTTTTGGCAAGCCGGTCAACTGTGAGCAACTTCTTCAGGCGGGCAGAATTGCGTTTGAGCAACTGGAGAAGAGCGAGTCACCGCGTGTGCGCGTTGCGACTATTCCGGAATTCGAGCCAGTGTCTCAATTCTTCACGATCCAAGTGCCTGAGGGGCTTCATGCCCGGCCTGTAGCCATGATGGTTAAGATAATCTCCCGGTTCAAATCCGATGTGCAGATTTGTTATGGAGGAAAGAGGGTCAATGCCCGAAGTGTGCTGGGAATTCTGTCGCTGGGGATCGGCTTTGGTGAACGCTTTGAGATGAAGGCCGAGGGATTTGATGCCGTGGAGTTGCTGGACGCCATGGACGACCTTGTCCGCAATCAGTTCCAGGACTATCTTCCGGGGATGGCTCCTGTTTCCAGAAACCTTGCTTGAAATATTCTTCCCGCCTTGCCGCTTTTCGATTTTGGGAAACTTTATCTTCAACTTTGGCCTGAACTTTGTCAGTTTACTCCCGTTTGCGACAAAGTGTGAGGCCGGGGATGGTAGGGTTTTGCGAAAGGTGGTTGCGGATGAGTGTACGTCAAATGGAGGAAACGGGTGTCTTTTTTTCCTTTATGTCCCGCCTTGAAAATGCTCTTTCCGGCCATTCTTTCGTCAAACTGGTGCTTGGGAAATATCGTGGGCAGGAGGCATATCTTCAAAAGATCCTGGTCCGGGCGGTCGAAATTCGCGGCAAGGATATGCTCACGTTTGTGTTCCGGCACAAGACGTGTGACATTACCCGGAACTTCGGGCCAGAGGAAGGGCTCCGGATGATTCGAGATCTTCTGGGGCATGACTTTAGAAGCGCGAGCCTGTTCACTTTGTCCGATGTGGTTCAGCTTGAATTCAATAAACGCGGCGAGGGAGTCCTGGGCTCTTCACCTGTTGCGGCGGGCAGTATGCCTGGGACTGGCCATGATCATGTGAAGCGGCGGCTTATCGATCCCTCTCGTCCGTTTTTGCAGGCGCTGGGGATTACTAACGGACAGCATCAGGTGCTTCCTTCCATGTCCAGAAAATGGAAGCAGATCAATGTATTCCTGGATATCTTCCAGCATGCCCTCCATGCGTCTCGGGCGGCTGGACTGAAACAGATTAGGGTGGTGGATTATGGTTCAGGGAAGGGGTACCTCACTTTTGCCGTTGCTGATTATCTCCAAGGTTTGCCGGGCGTGGAATTCCAGGTGACGGGTGTGGAACAACGGGTCGATCTTGTGAGTCTCTGCCAGGCGGCAGCGGCCAAGTCAAGTTTGAGCGGGTTGGCCTTCATCCTTGGTGATGTGAAAACACACATTCCGGGGAGTCTCCATGTCATGATGGCTCTGCATGCCTGTGACACGGCAACCGATCTGGCGATTCATGCGGGGATTCGTAGCGGCGCTGAAATCATCATGTGCGCTCCTTGCTGTCATAAGGAAATTCGTCCGCAGATGACCTTGCCTCCCGTTCTTGGACCGGTGCTTCGGTTCGGTGTGCATCTGGGGCAGGAGGCGGAGATGGTGACGGATGCCCTGCGGGCGCTTTGGCTGGAGGCTTCCGGCTACGATGCCCAGGTGTTCGAGTTCATCTCACCCGAGGAAACGCACAAGAACAAGATGATCCTTGCCGTGAAGCGTGCTCAGCCTGCGGATCGGGAGCCAATCCTGGCGCAGATCAAGGCGCTTCACGATTTTTATGGTATCCAGCAACACGCCCTCGCAACGCTGTTGAACGGGTTACGGTAAAGGCACGCGTGTTCCTTGCCTTGTGCGGAACCGCAAGGAATCCTTGTAGCCAGCCTCTTTCGCCAGGCGCAGGGCTTTTTCAAATTCGTGGCCGACCTCGTTGGGAGCGTGCGCATCAGACCCGAAGGTGATCGGAATGCCGCGTTCGCAGGCCAGGCTGAGAATCAGGGGGGAAGGGTAGGCTTCCTCTGCTTTTCGCCGCCAGCCGGAGGTGTTGATCTCCATTCCCATGCCGCTTTTGGCGATATGATCGAGGACGGGCTGGACCAGCTCCTTCATGTCCTTGTCACGGAGCCTGTGCCCGAATTTTTTGGGCAGGTCAAAATGCCCGATCATGTCAAACAGGTGGGTGTCAACCAGTCCCTTTATTAGGGAGAAGTATTCCTTCCAGACTCCCTTGACGTCCACCGACTCCCACATCTTAAGGTAGTCCGGGTTGTCGAACCCCCAGTCCTTGATGTAGTGGACAGATCCGAGGACAAGGTCAAGGGGCTGACGAGGCAGGAATTCCGACAGAAACGTTTCGCAGCCCGGAAAATAGTCGCCTTCGATCCCTATGAAAATATCGGGCTGGGTTCCGTCCTGCTGGCTTTTCACGAGGTCGTAGTAGGCGGGGACCTCGTCAATGGACATCCGGTGCTTTGAATCGTAACCGGACGGTTCCGGGCAATGGTCGGTAAAGCACAGTTCAGGCAATCCGCGTTCACGGGCGACCTTTTTGAATTCCTGTGTTGTGCCTTTGGCGTGTTTGCACAGTGTAGTGTGCATGTGGTAGTCGGGGGGGAGTGCGGCGTGAAGGGTTGTGTTCATAAGCGGTATCTTCAGTCTTGGTGGCTACTTCATCAGGCACGCTGGCCCAAAGGAAGCTAAAATAAAGTAATAAGTCTTTGTGAAATATTTGGCAACGCCTATTTCATGAGTGTCCGTTTCCGTGACTTGACACAGGACGCGGAAACGACACAATATTCGGCTTTATGACATAATGAGAAGGAAGATTATCATGGCGGACGAAAAAAAAGAACCTTGGTTGAATTGGTTGGCTCTTTCAACCGTTATCCTCGCGGTGTGTGCCACAATGGCGACATTCAAAGGGGGAGGCTACTCCACGAAATCAGTGCTCAGTCAGACTCAGGCTTCTGATCAGTGGGCCTTCTACCAGGCAAAAAGCATCAAGGGCTATCTTTATGAGTTGCAGCGGGACAAGCTTCAGCTCGAGCTCAAGGCGCAAGGGGCATCGTTTTCCCCTGACGCTGTGGATGAGTACAAAAAAAGCATCGAAGCGGCCGAAGGCAAGATCAGGGATTACAAGAAGGAACGCGACGAGATTCAAAAAGAGGCCAAAAAACTTGAGGTCTTTCGGACTGATTGCGGGGCTCATTCTGCAGCCTTCGGGTTCGGGGTCATTTTCCTTCAGATTGCCATCCTGCTTTCCTCGATTTCGGCCTTGATGAAAAAGAAACCGCTCTGGATTGCTGGCATGGCGGTGGGTATTGTAGGCATTGTTCATTTTGTAAACGGTTTTTTCCTGTTTCTGAAATAACATGGACTGGTTAAAGCAATGGAGTCGGTCACGATACGGGCGTCTGGTTACCTGGGTGTTTTTTGCCGCCGCCGGGGTTTCGCTGGTTGAGATGGGGTTGGTTATAATTGCCGGGGGCGACTGGAATCATGGGTTTAGGGTTAGCAATCCCATGGGCCGTGTTCGGGCGGCGTGCTTCTTCTGGTTTGGGTGGTATTTCCTGCGGTACGGGATTCATCAGGGGCGCAGGGAATGGGCTGGGTTCGCAGGTAAGGTTTCCCTTTTTGTTTTCAGTACCGCTACGGCCCTTCTTGCTGCGGAAATCGGTCTCCGGTTCTTTTTCATGCAGTTGCAAAGTTCCCAGTCCCTCGATCGAGCTGAGGCGATAGCGAAAAAATTAAACAAGGAGACCATCAAGAGTTCTCATCCCCTCGCAGCCATTATCCGAAAGAGCGAGGATCGCCTTCTGGTCTATGAGTTGAGGCCAGGTCTCGATATGGACTTTGGACATAACCGGTTGCGGACAAACCGGCAGGGATTCCGCGCCAGTCACGATTACCAAACTGAAAAACCTTTGAATTGTGTGCGAATCGTCGGGCTGGGAGACTCAGGGATGTTCGGCTGGGGAAATCACCAGGGTCAGGATTACCTGTCGGTTCTGGAGTCGAACCTGAACGCGAGGGCGATTGGGCGCACCTATGAGGTCCTAAACCTGGCCGTGCCCGGCTACAACAGCCAACTTGAAGTCCAGATGATGAAGAGCCGGGGACTCGCTTACAAGCCTGACATCGTGGTGGTGGGGTGGTGCGACAACGATTTTGGTCTGCCGTTCTTCATCCCGCAGGAGGGGCAATGGTTTAGGAAGGACGTTTCCTTCCTGTATTATCTGCTGTTCGACCGGAAGCGCCTTCCCGAGGTGGCTGTAAGCACGATCAATGACCGGCGTGATTTTGATGAAGGAAAGGTTCCGGAAGCACTGCGGCAGGGGGTTGACATCAAGGGGGTTCGTGACAGCTTCCTGGAACTGATGGAGTTGGGCCGCAAACATGGGTTTAAGGTCGTTGTGATGGGGCCGATGGGAAAGGCCCCCCCCCTGATTTTCAAGGAAATCGGCATTCCATTTTATAATACCATCGACCGGATTGATGCGAAGAAGTATCCCGAGGATTATCTGGTTTTCTTCATGCATCCCGCTGCCGCCGGGCACCGTGTATTGGCGGAGTATCTAGAGGAGGATCTTCGCGCCCGCGGCTGGCTGTGAGGCTTGCCGATCTGCTTGGGCTTGCAATGGGAATGCGTGATCGGTATTGTTTACCCCTTTATGAAACAAGACAAACATTT
>Ga0247842_10006646_pt1 | contig 12976 bp, 10 predicted proteins | sample LaCruzMarch2015__3_FD_192411 | JGI IMG/M metagenome (GOLD analysis project Ga0247842, IMG submission 192411) | Freshwater microbial communities from meromictic Lake La Cruz, Castile-La Mancha, Spain - LaCruzMarch2015_19m | ecosystem: Environmental > Aquatic > Freshwater > Lake | place: Spain...
AGGCCGGCGGGAATGAGGGTGACCGCAACCATCAGCAGCGACACCCCCAGGAACGGCCCCATGATGGCACCCAGCACCATGATCCCCATGGCGCGCCGGTCACGGAACCCGCGGACGACCTGTCCCTGCCGCCCCAACAGCGGAATCAGCACCATGAAACAGGCGAGACCGCAGATCAACCGGATCTCCGTGGCGGCGAAAGGCGAGGCCACATCACGGATGCCGACCTTGGACAAGACTGTGGCCAATCCCTGCGCCAGGGTTGCCAGGACGGCATAGAGCCAGCCACGCCAGACCCCCTTGCCCGGTTCCCCGCCGGGACGGCCATCCCGCTCCGGTGATTCCAGCACCACCCACAGGATTCCGGACAAGGTGGTCGCCATCCCGATCCAGTTCCACTTCGTGAGCTGCTCGCCAAGCAGGAACCAACCGAAGAAGGCGGAAATGGGAGGAGCAAGGGAAAAGACCAGCAACGCCAGGCGCGGACCGATCATCAGGAATGACTTGAAAAAGAAAAGGTCGCACAGGAAGAATCCGACCATCCCCGAGGTGCCCAGCCAGAGCCAGGCATGCCACGAGGCTTGCGGGATCGCCTCTCCCAGCACGATCCAGCCATACAGCATCAGCATCGGAAGGGCCAGAAGCAGCCGGATGATATTGACCGCCAGGGAGCCCACACGCCGCCCCGCCGCCGTCCAGCACAGCGCGCTCACCGTCCAGCAGAACGCCGTCGCCAGCGCCGCCATCTCTCCAACATGACTTAACATAGCCGACGAGAGTCCCATTTTCCCCTGCACCTTTCAAGCTTGCCGCATGAAGCCGGGTTCGATTTTCCCGGGAGTCAGTAGACAGAAGTCAGAAGTCAGAATTAATTCTGGCTACTGACTACTGACTCATGAGAAACAGGGGGTTGCAAAATGGGAAAGGAATGCGTATAGTCCCCGCCCTGTTGATTTAAAGCCGTGTACCTGTAGCTCAATTGGACAGAGCATCTGACTACGAATCAGAAGGTTGCAGGTTCGATCCCTGCCAGGTACGCCACTCATCGTCAACGGACTACAACAAGTAACCCTCGCTGCACTGTCCCCGAACACCACGACTCCCGCAGCTTGCTCAACACAGGATTGCTCGACGGGAGTTGGGGCTCTTGGGTCATTGAAGTAAAACCCGGTGCCTATCGTCCTCAGAATCTGAGAGGCCTCCTGGAATTTTGCAGGCTCTAGGCATGGGTGCCATGCCCCCCGATTACAAGAATGGCGGTTTCCGCCCTTAGCCCCGGTAAAAAATAGATACGACGGGAACCCTTGAGGAATATGCTTCTTTCGATGTAGTACCCTAATTTTGAAACCGTTTTCCGGAATTGAATAAGGCTGATCACCCTCTGAAATGAGACAATTCCAAAACGAGCCACCCGAAGCATTTCATTCAGTACAGGCAGGGAAACTTGAGGATCATTGAGACCCCGATTAAGGATCACAAACTCAAATGCCCGGTCTGTATAATCGGACAAGCCCTGCTCAACATCCCCACGCTTCACAGGCAGACCACGCTCCTGACAGTTGCGCACCTTCTGCTCGTCCTTTTCGACGCCCCTGGCATGTGCCGCTTTTTGTTTAAGCAACAATGACAGCAGTTGTCCGTTACCGCACCCCAGATCAAGCACACGGGTGCCTGCAGGTACAATTTTTACAATCTCTTTCCAGTCCGGTCGCTCGTTTTGTGGCTCGTACAGATCAATCATGGCATGTCCTCCGGTAATGAGCCGGAGGGTGTCGCCCTCTGGCGACACCCTCCGCTGCTACCCCTTATGACGCCGCTTTCTTCAGCGCCTGATCGATGTCCTCCCTGATGTCTTCCACGTCCTCGATGCCGATCGAGAGGCGGATATAGTCCGCCGTGACCCCGGTCTCCTGCTGTTCAGCAGCGGTCAACTGCTGATGGGTGGTCGATGCCGGGTGGATCACCAGACTCTTCGAATCCCCGATGTTGGCCAGATGCGACAACAACTTCACCGAGTTGATGAATTTCTTGCCCGCCTCCAGACCGCCCTTGATGCCAAAGCCGATCAAGCCGCCGTACCCCTTCTTCAGGTACTTCGAGGCCAGCTTATGGCTCGGATCGTCTTCCAATCCCGGATAAGTCACCCAGGCCACTAGCGGATGCTGCTTCAGCCATCGGGCGATTTCGAGGGCATTGGCCGAGTGCCGCTGCTGCCGCAGGTGCAGGGTCTCCAGGCCCAGCAGGAACTGATGGGCATTGAAGGGACTGAGCGCAGCGCCGATATCGCGCAACAGCGTCACACGCACCTTAAGGATGAACGCCACATTGCCCAGACCGGGCACGTTGCTCAGAGCATCCCAATAGACAAGGCCGTGGTAACTGGGATCCGGCTCCGTGAATTCCGGGAATTTCCCGTTGTTCCACTTGAACCGACCCGAGTCCACGATCACACCACCAATGGAGGTGCCATGCCCGCCAATGTACTTGGTGGCGGAGTTGGCCAAAATGTCGGCCCCGTGGTCGATAGGGCGAACCAGTCCAATCCCCACTGTGTTATCCACCACCAGCGGAATGCCCGCTTCATGGGCAATTTTGGACAGCGCCTCGAAGTCCGGCACATCCAACTTGGGATTGCCGATTGTCTCCGCGTAGATCGCGCGGGTCTTCTCGGTAATGGCCCGCTTGAAGGCCTCCGGATTCCGGGAGTCGACGAATTTAACCGTACGCCCCAGTTTCGGGAAGGTATGATGGAAGAGCTGGTAGGTTCCCCCATACAGGTTATTCGCGGCCACAATTTCGTCACCCAGTCGGGTAATCGCCAGCAGCGCATAGCTGATCGCCGCCTGCCCCGAGGCCACACCCAACGCGCCCGTCCCACCCTCCAGGGCGGCGATACGCTGCTCAAAGACATCCGTTGTCGGATTCATGAGGCGGGTGTAGATGTTGCCGAACTCCTTCAGGGCGAATAGATTCGCCGCGTGTTCCGTACTCTTGAACACATAGGAGGTTGTCTGATAGATCGGAACCGCCCTCGACCCGGTTGTCGGGTCGGGTTGCTGTCCCGCGTGTAATGCCAATGTTCCTATTCCTTTTGTCGTCACGGTCGTTTCTCCTTTTTTTGTTTTTATTTTAGAACGCGTATTGCGCGCTCAGAACCACACCGTCTCCGAGACCGGTGGTCTTCTTGGACTTGTAGTCGCCGGCATTGACATAGGCGCCAACCAATGTCAGGTTCTTGCTGGCGAAGTACGCCAGGTGCGCATCCCAGTAGCTCGCGTTCTTGAACGCGTCGTACTCGGCGCCCTGCTTGTATTCAAAGCCGACGGCCAGGAAAGACAGCGGAATGACATCGATATTCCCGAAAAAGGTGATATCGCTATCCTTGTTGTAGCCGAACACCCCGGTCACCTGCTCCTTGGTGGAGAGAATACCGCCAGAGAGTAGCACCGGTACCGGCGTCTGCGTGATCAACTTGGTGGCCACACCATAGAAGTCAACGCCACTATCGTCCGATCCCGCAGCAACATTATCCGTCGTCTTGTAGAAACTCCCGACGGACACGGCAGGCACCCATACGGTGCCCCCAGCGTTCTCCGGCACCAGGAGCACCTTCGCACCGAGATTCTGCTTCTTGATGTTCTCCCCATTGGGCGCCACCACCTCGTAGCCGTACGACAGTTCCAATTTGCCGAACAGCGTTTCGGAGACCCCGATCGCCGTCCAGTCGACGTTCACGTCGCTCAGGTTCACGTACCAGGCCCCAAACTGGGGCTTGCTCAGTGGACTCGTGGACTTCTCATCCGCGTTCTGCCCTGACGGATACGCCAGGGGATTGAACGCCACACCACCCGCACCCTGAAGGTTGTTCAACGGCACCCCGCCCTGGGCGGCAAACGCCAACGACAACCCGACCACAACCGCCACCACACCACTCCTCACCATCACACTCTTGCTGATCTTCATTTCTTGTTTCCTATTCTTTTTTTATTTATTACGTTTTTCTCTCGAACTGCCTTCAAACCAAAAAAATACCCACCTTCGTCTCAGGAGGTGGGCCATGCTTACTGACGATCTGGTATTGTCTTCAACAGTACCGCATAGCGCCTCCTTCCGGACAGGCACACGCACAACAACACATCGCAGTGCCTTTCATTTTCCGGCTGCTTATTTTGATTCTGCTCTTCACAATCATTATCCTTCGATCAGTCCAAATATATACACCAGTAACTCTGTAGATGAGATAGACTATCTCATATTAGAAGGGTTGTGTCAAAAACTATTATATTTTTCAGATTGACGCTTTTTGTAATATACACTACCTTATCTATAGTAATTGTGGTGTTGCAAATATAATTGCTGTTAGTCGTTCGAAATACAACAATAAAAATAAGGAGCAGGAATATATGAGCAAGGTATTCGCGGATAATTCAAAGTCCATTGGAAACACCCCGCTGATCAAACTCAACAAGGTCACCCAGGGAGCCAAGGCCACGGTGCTGGCAAAGATCGAGGGGCGTAACCCGGCCTACTCAGTTAAATGCCGTATCGGGGCCGCCATGATCTGGGATGCGGAGAAACGCGGCGTACTGAAGCCTGGCGTTGAAATCATCGAACCTACCAGCGGTAACACCGGTATCGCTCTCGCATATGTCGCCGCCGCCCGGGGGTACAAGCTGACGTTGACCATGCCGGAAACGATGAGCATCGAGCGCCGTCGTGTTCTCGCCGCCTTCGGAGCCAACCTGGTCCTGACACCCGGCAGCGAGGGAATGAAGGGAGCCATCAAGCGCGCCGAGGAGATCGCGGCGACGGATCCCGCCAAGTACTTCCTGCCTCAGCAGTTCAAGAATCCGGCCAATCCGGCCATCCATGAGGCCACCACCGGCCCCGAGATCTGGAACGACACCCATGGCGAGATCGACGTGCTGGTCTCGGGAGTGGGAACCGGCGGAACCATCAGTGGCGTCTCGCGCTACATCAAGAACACCAAAGGTAAAAAAATCATCTCCGTGGCGGTTGAGCCGAAGGAAAGTCCCGTGATCACCCAAAAGGTCGCCGGCCTTGAGTTGAAGCCCGGCCCGCACAAAATCCAGGGTATCGGAGCCGGCTTTATTCCGGACACCCTCGACCTCTCGGTCGTGGATCGCGTGGAGCAAATTGACAGTGCCGAGGCCGTGTCATTTGCCCGCCGTCTGGCCAGGGAGGAAGGGATCCTCGTCGGTATTTCCTGCGGTGCGGCGGCGGCGGTTGCCGTGCGACTGGCTCAGTTGGACGAATTTGCCGGAAAAACCATCGTGGTCGTGCTACCCGATGCCGGAGAACGCTATCTTTCGACGATCCTGTTCGAGGGGATCGGCTGACTGGATCGAAATGCATCTCGCAAGCGATTCCGAATATCGGGCGGAAATCACCCGCGCGCTTAACCACGCACTGGATCATGTTCCGTTTTATCAACGCTGGAAACCGGATGACCCCGGAACGGGGCATCCGGTCGAGATGAGGTATTCCGCCCTGCCCCGCCTGACTAAGAAGGACATTCGCGCCCACATGCCCAAGGGCTTCATCCCTCGGGAGAAGGACTTCAAGGCGGGTGTCGAATCCGGCGAGGTGGAACTGGTCAACACCAGTGGCACCACCGAGGATCGATCTTCGATTGTCTGGTACCAACCTTGGTGGGATGACTCCGAGCACGCTGCGGCCACACTGCACACCGGTCTCGACCGGGTAATCAACGGAAGGCAGCGTGAGGCGGTTCTGACGACCCCGCTCTGCGCCGGAACCGTCTGCCATGTCGGTGACCTGCCCGTGGAGGAGCGAACCCTGGGACGCCTCCTGTTCCTGAATCAACAAGCCGATCCGTGCCGCTGGCTTCCACGCGACATGGACCGGATGATTCAGGAACTGGATCATTTTCGCCCCGAGTTGCTCGAGGCGGACCCGGCCTATCTGGCCATCCTTTGCCGCTATGCACTGGAACAGAAGAAATCCCTTTTCCGACCCCGGTTTATTTCCCTAACCTATGAATTTCCCTCACGCCTGCATTACCGGCAGATGCGGCGGGCCTTTCCCGATGTTCCCCTCCTGAGTTCCTACGGCTCAACCGAGACCGGGCATCTCCTGACGGAGTGCGAACAGGGACGATTTCACCAGAACACCCGGTTCTGTCATCTCGATTTTCAACCCCTGAAGCCCTCATCCGGCGATCCTCAGGTCGGGCGCATCCTGGTCACAACTCTGGGAAATCCATGGGTGAGCCTGATACGTTTCGATGTCGGCGATCTCGTGCGCCTGGAAACACGGACCTGCCCCTGCGGTCGAACCGACGGGCTGACGCTCTCCCGGATTCTGGGCCGTTTGCGTGACATCACCTTCACTGAAACCGGCCGCGTCATCACGGTGGACGAACTCGACGCGACGGTCGGAGAAACCAACACTCTGGTAACCTACCAGGTTGAGCAAACCGATCCCCGCGATCTGATTTTCCACTATGTCTCGGCACCCGGCCACCACCCTCCCTTGCCGACTATCCAAGCTGGACTCCACTCCCTTTACGGGGCCGGCATGAGAATCATCATGCGCGCGGAAGTGGCTATTCCAACTGAACAATCCGGAAAGTTTCGTCTTGCCCGGAACACCACAACATGGAACCCTGAAGACCTCTTTACCACAAGGATGGCCTGATGAGTTCAACCTATACCGATCCGCTGGCTTGGACGAGGACTGACTTCCCCCTTCTTGGTCGGCTTGTGGATGGACAGCCCATCACCCATCTCGACAGCGCCTCCACAGCGCCCAAACCCCGTTGCGTCATCGACGCAGTCACCCGTTTCTATGAAGAACACACCGCCAACGTCCACCGCGGCGTCCACGGCCTTTCAGAGGAGGCCACCGAACTCTACGAGCGGGCCCGACACGAAGTCGCCTCCTTCCTGAACGCCTCGCCGGATGAGATTATCTTTACGCGCAACACCACGGAAGCCATCAATCTGGTTGCCCACGGACTTGGACTGAAACCTAATGACGAAGTCATTCTCACTGCGCCCGAGCATCACTCCAACTTTATGCCGTGGCGGGTCAGGGCCCATACCATCCCTGCGGGAATTGATGATGAAGGTGTTCCCCTTTACAACGAACTGGAATCCCTGCTGACGCCTCGCACGAGGCTCGCCACCCTGGCCCATGTTTCCAACGTCCTGGGGGTTCTGGCCCCGGTGTCGCAGTGGATCGCCACCGCCCATTCCCGGAATGTGCCCGTATTCATCGACGCGTCCCAGAGCGCCAGCCATGTCCCGATTGATGTCAAGGCGCTCGATTGCGATTTCCTGGCGACGTCAGGACACAAGCTGCTGGGCCCCTCGGGAGTCGGAATCCTGTACGGAAAACGCGAATACCTGGAAAGGCTCTCGCTCTATCAAACCGGTGGCGGGATGGTGAAGCTTCATGAGGACGACCGGTTTGTCACCCACGATATCCCTCTTCGATTTGAGGCGGGCACTCCGAATATCGAAGGAGTCATCGGACTGGGCGCTGCCGTGGCCTATCTGCGCGCCATCGGAATGATCGCCGTCCACAACCACTCCCGCGAACTGGGCGAACATCTGGTGCAGGGGCTGAACTCCCTGGAGGGAATCCGAATCCTGGCGGGAAGCGTCCCCCTGTCCCAGCGCATCGGCCTTGCCAGTTTTACCGTGGCGTCACGAGGCTTTACCGCCGATACGATAGCCCGCCAGCTGTACGACCGGCACCAGATTCTCGTGAGCGGCGGATATCATTGTGCGCATATCCTGCACCACCGTCTCAAGCTGGATGGAACGGTTCGGGCCTCCACTCATGTTTTCAACACCCATGCCGACATTGAGCGCCTCCTGCTGGGGCTCAAGGATATCCTGGAGTCCTGACCGTGGGTGCCATCAAAACGGTTTATCTGCTCTCAGGGGACTCCTATCATCACCGGAAGTCGCGTGACCCACTGATCCGGGAGATGCTCAACGAAACCGGTAGCGCGGAGCCTTCAGTCGCCTACATTGGCACGGCCAGCGGGGACGATCCCCTCTTTTTCAAGGTGATCCAGTCTCTCTTTCAGCGCACCGGGGCCGGACGAGTGGATCTGATTCCCCTGGCCAATCCCGCCAGCGATCTCCATGACGCGCGGCATCTGATCGAATCAGCCGATGTGATCTTCATCAGCGAAGGCGATGTGGATGTCGGCATGAGAACGCTTCGCGAACGGGGTGTCACAGAACTGATCCGCGAGCGGTATCTGGCAGGGGCCGTCCTGGCCGGATTTTCCGCCGGAAGCATTCTGCTCTCCCAGCAATGGGTCCGCTGGGGAAACCCCGACGACGATTCCACGGCCGAACCGTTCGATTGCATTGGCATCATCCCGCTGGTCTGCGACATGCACGACGAAGCCGACGGCTGGGAGGAGTTGAAGACGCTACTGAAGTTACGCCGGGTCGATGGCGAAATAGGCTATGGAATTCCAACCTCCATGGGACTGCGCGTTCATCCCGACCAGCGCATTGAGGCGATCGGCGGCATGGTTCACCGCTATACCTGCCGGGATGGACGAGTTGACAACATCGGAGACATCAGCCCCGCCTTCTTTGTTCATCCCTCCGAATATGAATACCAGATCTGAGCACGGCTTCTATTCGAAAAGCCCCATGCTTAACAGTTTAAGCACCGTTTTTCAAAATCACTTTCCCGTCTTCAGGCTTACGGCCTTCACCACGCCGGCCGCATCCTGGTAGCACCGTTTGCCGAAGGGCATGATGAGATAGAGGCTCCGGGATTGTTCCGAAATCGCAAGGGCCAGCTCGGTGGCCTGGGCCAGCCCGAACCGGCGCTGGTCTTCCGGCTGTTCGTGGCGGGCAAAGGCCTGCACAAGGGACTCGGGCACCTTGATGCCCGGAATGTGTCCGCCTGCCAGAAACTCGGCGTTCCGGCGGCTGACCAGGGGCATCACGCCGGGAAAGAAACGGATCCCCAGTGGCGCAATCATGTCACGCAACCGCTCAAAGGTCTCCAGGTCGAACACCGGCTGCGAATAGACAAACTCCGCCCCGGCCTCGAGTTTCTTCCGCAACCATTCCAGATGGGCGGGAATAGGACGCCCCACCGTACAGCCCGCACACAGGTCTGGCGGATTCCGGATGGGTTCCCCGGTAATGGTCGTCCCCTGCCGGATCGTGCGCACCAACCGCAACAGTTCCACTGAACTCTTCAAATCCGGGACACGGCTGGCGACCGCACCAAGCGGTCCAATGGAAGGCGGATCCCCCGTCAGCACCAAGACTCCCCGCAACCCCAGGTCCCAGCTCCCGATCAGCGATGAATGCGCCTCCAGGATATTAGAGTGAACCGCCGCCCGGTGCGCAATGGCCGGCTTGCCGGTCACATCCTGCAACCGCGCCGCCACAACCGCCGCGTCACGCCCCACCGAGGCGCCGGGCTTGTCCGGCACATCAAACAGATCTGCACCGGCCGCGGCCACCTCCAGTGCCCCTTCACAGATATCCACCAGCGAACTGGTACGGTCGGCCCGGATTTCGACACTGATGACAAACGCATCCGACTGCATGAGCTTCCGGATTGGATTTTCAGCCGTTCCCGGCCCGGCGTGCACCGTGAGTCCATCACCCACGGTGGTGACACGGTCCGGACGGGCACTCAGCGGACGGCCCCTCAGGCCGGGGGCGATGGCCCGGATATGGGCCGGGGTGGTTCCACAGCAGCCGGAAATCATCGCCGCCCCCAGGTCCCGCACCGCAACGGCCAACGACAGGAATTCCGCTGGCGTGAAATGATACTGGACCAGGCCCCGGTCAATGCTGGGATGCCCCGCATTGGGCGCCGCCGTCACAGGCAAGACCGTGTTCCCGACAAGATACCGTACCGCCTCGACCAGCTCGTTGGGATGCCGGCAATTGGTTCCCACCGCACACACGCCCGCCTTCTCGGCAAGCCGGAGGAGCAGTTCCATACGATGGCGCCCAACGGCACCTCGCCCGGTATTTCCCATCTGGAAGATCACCGGTAGTCCCGTGGCCTTGGCCGCCACCAGCGCCGCCTCCGCCTCACGGGGATCGGTAAAGGTTTCCAGGAACAGGGCATCAGCACCCGCCAGCGCCCGGCATTGCACCGCATACGCCTCCACCAGCTGGTCCCGTGTGAAATCATCCAGCCGCAACCCGAGCGACAGCGGACCGACGGACGCCCATGCGGCACAGTCGCCGCCGGCAACCTCCCTCACGAGCTCGACGCCCCGCCGGTTGATCTCCGCGCAGTCCGCCTCCGCATCCGCGTCTGCCAGACACACAGGATTCGCGGCAAAGGTGTTGGCCACCAGCACCTGGGCGCCCGCATCACGGTACGCGGCATGGGCCGCTCGAACGGCCTGCGGAGCCGCCAGGTTCAGGAGTTCCACCGACCGGTAGGCCGCCCCGGCGCTTTCGCGCAGAAGCGTCCCGATGGCGCCGCTGCCGACCACAAAGGTCGACCCCAACTCCTGAATGATAGCCCGTGTCATGCCCGTCAGGAAGGAACCACGCGGGAAGAGGAATCCCCGCCCTGTTTCGAAACCGTGTTGAAGAGGATCTCGCTGGTGTCCGCGTTCCGGATTTCAAAATCCTCCACATGACGACCGGGATCAGCCCGGAAACTCAGATAGCCGGCGAACTTGTTCTCCAGCTCCATCAGCACGACCTCGTCCTCCTTGCGGAGACGCTCGAGGACGGTCGGATGGACCACCACCTGAAGTTTCCGGTTCTGACTGGCTTCCTTGAACCGGCGCATCAGGGACACGATCTGGCGCTGGATCTCAACGCTCATGGACAGCGGCGACTTGACGCTCCCCTTGCCCTTGCAGTACGGGCAGTCCACGAACATGGAGGACAGCACGCCCTCGTCCACGCGCTGGCGGGTCATTTCCAGCAGCCCCAGATGCGAGATCGGCAGGACATTAGTCTTCGCCTTGTCGCGGTGCAGGGCATCCTTGATCGTCTTGTAGACCGCGTTGCGGTTCTTCTTCTGCTTCATGTCGATGAAGTCAACCACGATCAAACCGCCGACGTTCCGCAGGCGCAACTGGCGGGCCACCTCCTCGGCCGCCTCGGTATTGACCTCGAAGATCACATCTTCCTGGGTCTGGGCACCCTTGTGCCGGCCGGTATTGACGTCCACGGAAATGAGGGCTTCGGTCTCCTCGAAAATGATATAACCGCCGGACTTCAGCATCACCTTGCGCGCAAAGGCATTCTCCAGCTGCCGTTCCAGGTTGAAGTGCTCGAAGATCGGCGCGGACCCCTCATACTGCTGGATGCGGGAACGCACGCGCCGGGAGATCTTGGAGGCCAGCTCCTTGATGCTCTCGAACTTGGCGGGATCGTCCACGACGATGCGGTCAATGTCCTCGGTCAGCCAATCGCGCACCACCCGCTCGACCAGGTCGAGTTCCTCGTACAGGCAGCAGGGCGCGGGGGTTTCCTTCATCCCGCGACTGATCTCGTTCCAGACATCCACCATGGCCCGCATATCGCGGACGAAACTGCGCTGCTTCGCACCCATTCCCGCCGTGCGGATGATCAGGCCGACGCCCTCGGGCGTAGGGAGGCGCGCCAGCACCTTCTTGAGGCGCATCCGTTCCTTCTCGTCCTCGATCTTGCGGGACACGCCCTTGAGGTTGCTGCCCGGCAGCATCACCAGGTACCGGCCGGGAATACTGAGGTTGGCCGTCACACGCGGCCCCTTGGTGCTGATCGGCCCCTTGGTGACCTGCACCACGATTTCCGACCCGATCGGGAACATCTGCGCGATTTCCTGGCTTGAATAGCGCCGCTTCTTGGTCATGGTGCGGATGGTGATATCCTCCGCCGCCTCCAGCCGCGCCGCATCCTCGGGAATCATGTCCCAATAATGCAGGAATGCGTTCTTTTTCAGACCAATGTCCACAAAGGCCGCCTGCAGGCCGTCCTCAAGGTTCTTGATCACACCCTTGTAGATGCCGCCGACAATCCGCTCCTCCGTCGGATGCTCAACCTGGAACTCCTCCAGCTTGCCGTTTTCGATCACCGCCACGCGGGTCTCAAGACTCTCGGCGTTGATCACAATCTCACGCTTGAAAGTTTTTCGTCCGAACTTAAATCCAAACACGTTCATTTTTCCTTTCCTATGGACGTCACAAACCGGGACGCCGCACATATACACTTTGAATCAAACCAAGGGCAAACAAGGTGATCACCATGAACGTCCCGCCGTAGCTCACCAGCGGCAGGGGAATCCCGACCACCGGCAGCACGCCGATGGTCATTCCTATGTTCACAAAGGCGTGCGTGAAGACCATTGTCACAATGCCCACGCACAACACCCGCCCCATCTTATCGCGCGCCACCATGGCCGCCACCATCCCGCAAACCACCACGGTTCCATAGAGCAGCAGCACCACCAGCACCCCGACAAACCCCACCTCCTCCGCAATCACGGAAAAAATGAAGTCGGTGGGCGCCACGGTCCGCGGCAGGAACCCGAGAATGTTCTGCGACCCCTTCAGGAATCCTTTTCCCGTGAGCCCACCCGAGCCCACGGCAATCTCCGACTGTCGCATATTCCATCCCGTCCCCATCGGGTCCTTCCCGGGGTGGAGAAATACCTCGATCCGATCCCGCTGGTAATCGCTGAGATGGATCGTCCTAAAGAACTTATCCTGGTGCTCCGGTGTCATACCAAGCCATCCCGGCAACGCCACGGCCGCCAACACCAGCATCACGGCCAGGCCTCCGCCCACCATCAGCCGCACCAGCGGCTTCGCCGGGGCGCCGGACGTGAACAGCATGGCCATCACCAACGGCACAAACACCAGCGCACTGCCCAGATCCGGCTCCTTCATGACGAGTAGCATCGGCACCCCCATCAACAGGAACAGCTTCCAGATCGGGGGGCGGGCATCGAACTTCTCCGCCGCCGGACTCAGCAGGCA
>Ga0247842_10006647_pt1 | contig 12971 bp, 13 predicted proteins | sample LaCruzMarch2015__3_FD_192411 | JGI IMG/M metagenome (GOLD analysis project Ga0247842, IMG submission 192411) | Freshwater microbial communities from meromictic Lake La Cruz, Castile-La Mancha, Spain - LaCruzMarch2015_19m | ecosystem: Environmental > Aquatic > Freshwater > Lake | place: Spain...
TATGATTTTTCTAAATCTGAATTATTAATTGACCTTTGGTCTGGAAATTTCGATGAATTCCAGAGAGGCTACGAATCGGTAACTAATCTTCCAAAAGACTACAACAAAATTAAACTTCCCTATCAAATTGTTGAACTGATGAATATGATGGTTTATTTTTTAGATAATTCTAAAAATTTTAATCTTGCAAAAAATAAATTTTTAAAACTAATATCCTGAATTTCCTATTTTTATAAGTTCATCAATTCTTTTTTCGTATGAATTATTTATTCTCAGCCTTTCCCCCATGGCTTCTGTAATTTTTTTATAACGTTCTTCTCGTTTGTTCATGTCTCTAAGCTTGCTTGTTGTATCGCCATCAATTATCAATTCTTTTGCTTCTTTTCCATATAGCTCTTCACAATAATCAAAATGTGGTGGTAAAAAAGGAATTGTTCCCGATGCAAATGTTTCAAACATACGAGGTGTAATCATTTTCATCTTACTTAAAACAGGTCTGATTAATATTGGAGAAAATCTTGATCCCGAGAGTATTTCTGTAAATTCTCCAAACTCAGTAACATATTCTTGAACTTTGATATCATTTTCTTTGAAAAAATTAGGATTATGTTTATTGGCATTCGGCATATACGGGTCTGAACTTAACCAGTAACTTCCCATTACAGTTAATCTTGGAAATAAATCTCTTAGACCTTCGAATTGTTTCATAAACTCTTCCATTCTATCCCACCTATACCAATTTGAACCCAAATAAAGAACGTCATGTTCAATTTTTCTTTTTTCTCGTGGTTCTTTATATCCCCAAAATGTGAATGGCTTTACTTCTTTACAAAGGGGGTTAAGGGTTGGTTGAAATATTCTATCTGATAAAGCTCTAAATGTCTTTATCCATTCTTGTCTTTCCGTCTCATTTACGTGATTTGAATCATCTCCAGTATTCATTAGTGGATTATATTTGCCATCAGCATCTATAACAATTGATTTTTCTCGAGGCACTATACTCAGTATTCTTTCTAACTCATTTTCATCTCCTCCTTTAAATGGATTTTGACTATCAAAATAAAAAACAAACAAATCTACGTCTTTAGAATTTTCTTTTGTTATTGGATAATCTCTCCCATGAAGGTTTATTTCATTTTTACGTCTAGGTAGTGGCTTGCTTATGGGCTGTATAAAATTAGTTACTTTTTCTTCAATAAATCCCGCTATTTTAAAGTCTATACCTAAATCTTTTGAAGCTAAAAAGTATTGATAAATTGTTTCAGCTACGCCAACGTTGTAATATATATTTGATCTAAGACAAATTTTCATCTTTTAACTCCCGGAGTTTGACCAAGTCCAATATTTTTTGTTTAGGGTAATCTTCTATACCAAAAAGAATATTTATATTAAAAGATTTCGTGCCGTCTTCGCGTAATAATCTTTCATACATCTTTCTACTTTCTTGGGATTCTTCAATAATCTTCTTTCTATTATGCGCAAATGGATGGTTAATGTGAAGTACATTTATGTAATCATATAATAAACAGAAACCTTTGGTATCTTGTTTGTATAAGCAGTAGGCTAAATAATCATCTTCTCTTCCGTAAGTTTTGAAGTATTTACTAAATCCCCCCATCTTACTAAGTGTGCTTTTTTTTATATAACCGAAATTTCCTGGAAAAGAGAAATCAAGCAAATCTCTCAGACCGGTTATTCGATCTATGCCTGTGGGCAAAATCGCTCTTTTTTTATCTAAAAGCCATTCAAAATCTTTTGCTTTTATTCTTTTTAGATACTCTTTGCTCTGAGCTTCAAATAAACCAGGGGGATATGTCCAAAATCTTTTTGCTCCAAAACCATAGCTGTACTCCCTAGAGAATTTGGCTACTTTGGAAATAGCTTCTGAATCACATAACATTGTGTCATCATCTATGAAAACAATTATCTCTCCTGAAGAAACTTCAATCCCCCTATTTCTTGCTTCTCCTCTTGAGATGTTATTGGTGTTTATTATTTTAAAAGGAACATTTGAGGATTGTAAACCTTGGGGCGCTTTTATGTTAAATTGATTGTTATTTGCAACAATTATCTCTAGGGGTGAATAACTTTGATAAATAATTGAACTAATCGAATGTTTCAAATACCCCTGTGGAAAACAAGGATTTTTATGTGTTAAAACAATAACTGATACAGATGGTTGGATTTTTTTTGTTTTTTGTTGCATAATTATTGAAAATCTTGAACTTTATAAATTTTACTCTAGTAACTACTTTATAATTACTATGGGATTTATAATTTACTTAGTCTTTTTTATAGAAAAACTTTGGGCGATGTTTGCAAAAAATAAATTTTGAAATCGAAAGTTTTATTATATCTTTCTAATTCTATTTGACATAAGAATGATTAACGACAAAACTTCCAAACTCGCGGTTGAATTTTATGAGAAACTTGGTTCTGATGGGATGGCCTCTTTGACGAATGCTGAAAGAGATGAAGCTATGCTGAAATTTGTTTTAAAATTTTTAAAGAAGAGCGATTCAATTTTGGATTTGGCCTGCGGTTACGGAAGAATTAGTTTTCCTTTGCTGAGTTTGCGATATAATGTATCTGGAATTGATATTTCTCCTAATTTGATTAACGATGCTAAAAAAATGGCGAAAGAAGAAAATGTTAATGTTGATTTTAAGGTTGGAGATATGAGAGAACTGCCTTATTCTTCGGAAAGTTTTGATAAAGTTATTTGTTTATGGTCGAGTTTTAATCATTTGTTGACGGAGGAAGACCAGCTGAAAGCAGTTAATGAAATTTATCGGACTTTGAAAAACGGTGGACTTGCAATAATTGAATTGCCAAATGGAGAATCAAAATGGGCGAAGAAAAATATAAAATTGCATGGAAGAATTGTGCCGGATGAAATAAATAGTTTAAAGTTGAATAATTATATTCATGATAGACAAACTTTAAGAGAGGTTTGCAAAAAATCTAATTTTAAAAGATATGAAGTCAGTTTTGCAAATATCGGTGGCCGAAGGAGAATTGTTGTTTTTTGCTGGAAATAATTTTGTAAGGGGGAATATTTTTAAATTGGAGTTCTACTTGTTTAGTATGAAAATAGGATTAATTGGTCCGAATACTATGCGTGGCGCGTCTGAAAAGGAATTAGAAGAAAGAAAAATTCTGTTGTCTAGTGTTGCAAAAATTCTTTCTAAAACTAAAAACGAGCTGGTTCTTACTCCCGATAAAGGTTCTCTTCTTGAATTTTTTGGAAATAAATATAAAGAATTTGGCGGTGGAAAAATTCTTATTATTGCGCCGATGAAAGATGACGCCGAGGAATATCTTAATTTAGAGATTGGTGAAATAGTTGACTGTGAAATGTGGTATAGACAGCCTTCAAAATTCAGCGAAGAAACTGACTTGTTTGTTTGTGTTGGGTATACGGCTGGGGTGTTAAGTGAAATTGGTGCGTCTCAATATTTTAATCCCAAGAAAATATTCGTTATCGAAGAATTTGTGAGTTCTAAGCTTCCATCAGAAATTAATAAAAGTATGAACATAGAGTATATCTCTATAAAATCTTTGGATGATAAATTAAATAGCTTTTGTTCTGCGAGTTAGACTTCGGGTATCGTTAAATCCCCTATAATAAACCTTAAATATGCGCTTTCTTCCATTATTTTATGGAGAAGTTCAGCAGAAAATTTGCAGTCGGTATATTATTTTTAGTGGCTATTTTCTTTTTTTCTTTTTTCGCCAGCGGGATAATTTCTGGAAATATTATTTATCTGAATGGGAAGATGGCCGAGAATTCTGTTCCGCAAGAAAATTCTATACAGCTAAATCAGATTGCAGTTGAACCCGAAACTATCGCCGAATCAAAAATTGATTTTGGCAATATTGATGCTTATTCTGGAAAACCGGATTATTACAAAAAATATGATGTTGCGACAATAAAAGAAGCGGAGAAACGGGTGAAAGAAATTAACGACGAAATAAAAAAGAAAAATTTGAAATGGACTGCGGGCGTGACTGATATAGGTTTGTATTATACTGCTCATCCTGAACGGATTCCACGAGCGTCAGATATTTCTGAATCTGATTTAGGTGAAAATGTTTCTGCTCAAACTCCTGGGGTCTTGGAATCTTTTTCTCCTGAAACTATGCCCACTTATTTTGATTGGAGAAATGCTGAATTTAATGGAAGCGATTGGATATCGTCGGGAATAAATGGAAAAGATTGGATGACAAGTGTGAAGAATCAAAGGGGGTGTAATTCCTGTTATGCTTTTTCTTCTGTAGGGGGTGTTGAGGCAAAATATAATATTTTCAATAATAATTTTGATTTGGATTTGGATTTATCTGAACAAGATTTGATGTGTATCATGGGTAAATCTTGTTCTAGTTTGGGTTTAGAAACAATGGCCTTAAATCGATTAAGGGATTCTGGTGTCGTTAATGAATCTTGTTTGATTTATGAATATGACTGTTCTTCAAAATGTTCTTCTTCAGATATTTACAACATTCAAGATTATTTTATAACCATCGACCACGAAGATACCGGCTGGAATAATAATTCTGAAATTTATAAACAGGCTCTTTTTGATTATGGTCCTTTGATAATTCGTCCATGTATCGATATATATGAATTTTCAGTATTCAGTAATGCAAATCTTGTTTACGCTCCAACTCCTACTTGTTCTTTTGATCATCATTCTTTTGATCATTCTCTTGTTCTTGTGGGATATAATGATACTGGAGATTATGATCCGACTCATTTAGATGTGAGTTATTGGATTGTAAAAAATAGCTGGGGAACTGATAGTTGGAATGGTGTCGGTTATGGTAAGATAGCATTTGGTTACGTTGAGTCTGGCGCATTTGCTCTTGCTGTTCTCAACACATCCGACGTCTGCGTTGACCGCGATGCTGATGGAGTTAACGAAACGAGCAGATTGATTGATTCAAATGGAAATATGTTTTGCGGATCGGTGGATTGCGACGATGGTAATAATTCGAAATGGATGAATATGAATTTATTTTTTGATAATGATTATGATGGTTATGGTAATAAAAGTTCTGTGAGTTTTTGCGGGAATGGAACAATTTCCTTGGGATATGCGGATAATGATGGTGACTGTGATGATACGAATGAGGGTGTAAATCCTCAAGCGTGCTTTTTGTTGAGCAGTTGGAATAATATTACCGATTCATTTAATTGGACAAATTATGATTCGTGCAGAGAGTTAAAGCAACAGGAGCAGGAATATAGGGTATATGGTTGTGGTGTTGGAGAGTGTAATTATTCTGTTAGCCAAACAAAATGGGAAAATACAACGGAATTAAGAAATAAATTGCAAGGTTGTGATAATCCGATTTTGTCTTATTCCTTTAGCGAGTCATTTGGAAATATTGTTTTTGACGATGGAGGAAATTTTAATGGGACAATTTATGGGGCGATGAGAATTTTGGGTAGAAACGGAAGCGCGATTTATTTTAATGGGAATTCGCTTGTGAATACGAATAATAATTTTTCTTTTAACGCTTCGGATAAATTTTCCATTTCATTGTGGTTCAAACCGGATAGCATAACAGATAATACTGAAAGAGCTTTGATTTCGAGGTCCTATCCCAACTATGATTATTTAATTTATCAGAAAGGAAAGAGGATTACATTTAGGATTTATATGAATAATGGGGCTAATAATATCGACGCATTTTTTGATTTGAACGATACAAAGTGGCATCATCTCGCTGGCGTTTATAATGGATTTGATTCTTTAGTTTATGGCGACGGTGTTGCAATGCCTTTGCATTATGGAAATAGCACAAATTCAAATTTTTCTGTTCGTTCTGTCCCGTTGTTAATTGGAACGGGTATTACCTGGCAAGGAAGAACTGGAGCATTCAAGGGAGCAATTGATGAATTTAAAATATTCAACAGAAATATTTCTATTGAAGAAATTGTTTCATTAAATAATTCGGTTCCCGCGCAATATTGTGGTGACGGAATTTGTTCGGCCGAGGAAAATTACACAAATTGTTTTTATGATTGTGTAAATACGGAGAATTATTTATCTTATTATTCTTTCAATGAAACAAGCGTAACTATTGTCGCTGATTCTTCAGGGAATCACAATGGGACAATTGTTAATGGTGCGACGAGAATTTCTGGAAGAAGCGGGAATGCAATTTATTTTGATGGAGTAAATGATTATGTTAATACAGGATATACTTTTCCAGTTAGCTCTTCGAATAAGATTTCTATTTCATTATGGTTTAAACCAGATGCAACGACATTTTCTGAAGAAGTTTGTAATGGTTTAACCAACGGATACAGTTGCAAGGAACGTGCTATCGTTTCTCGAGGGTATCAAATACCCGCAACACCGTATACTTTATTTCAGAACGGAAAATTACTCAAGTGGGCAATTTATTCGAATCCTTATGGATTTACGGCAGTATCAGATATTTCAGATCTTAACGACGGAAAATGGCATTATGTAACTGCTGTTTTCGATGGTACCGAAGCAATTTTATATATTGATGGTTTGAGAAGAAGCGCCAGCGTTCATCTTAGTGGGATGACTCTGGCTAGTGGAACGACAAACGTTGCAATCGGATATGGGATGACTTGGCAGGGAAGGACGGGATATTTCAAAGGATTAATTGATGAAGTGAAAATATATGATCGATCACTTTCTCCGACGGAAATAAATAGTATTTATGTTAGTGCTCCTGTTTCAAATTATTGCGGGGATGGAATTTGCAATAATGGAGAGAGTTATATTGGTTGTGCGTGTGACTGTCCTAGAGAACCGATTTTACTTTATTCATTTGAGGATGATGGAACTGCAATGAATGATAGTCTGAACAGGTCAAATGGATATATTTCTCCGACGGTAAAAAGAATTTTGGGTAAAAAAGGTAACGCGCTTTATTTTAATGGAAGTTCTTATGCTATGAGCGGAAGTCTTAATTTATCTCGGCAAAATCAGATTAGTGTTTCGATGTGGGTTTTTAATATGAGCTCCGGGCAGGCTTTAGTTATCGGTGCAAATTGGTTTTCGACTGTTCAGATAATTCCTCAAGGTTCTTGGACGGGATTTTATGTCGGTAATACTTTATTTGGCGTTAATAAAAATTTAAATGACGGGAAATGGCACCATCTTGTCTTAACGTTCAATAATGGCACGAGCAAAGGTGTTGCTAAAGCGTATATAGATGGCGTTCCGAAAATCACTTATCAGACTAGTTCGAAAGATCTTGTTGTCAGCTCAAATGAAAAATTAGTTTTGGGGAAAAGATGGCCTTGGGATAATCAATTTTATCGAGGAGGAATAGATGAAGTTCGTGTTTACAATGTTACTTTGTCGGACATAGAAGTAAATCAAATGTTTGGTGTAGGAATTTGATTTTATTCTTTTAAAATTGTCTTACTGGAAAATTTCTTGTTGGAATTATTTTTGTTATTACAAATCTATTTCCGATGAGATTTGAAATTATCGACGAGAACATAAAATTTCTTACTATGACGCGGAAAACTCCTTCTTCGAGCGGAATGTTTGATGACTGTGAAAAATAATTTGTGATATCATTTATTTCTTCTAAATTGAGAATTAATTTTGTAGGATATTCTTGATAGTTATTTTTTATCCTTAAAGGAGAATTTGGTCCGTTGCAAGTTATTGTATTTACGTTAGGATCGTCGAGAAGATGTTGAATTTTTTCCATTCCTGAAATTTTTTGGACTTGAAACTGTGGCTGGAAATTTTGTGCTTTAAAATTATCTGACATCATGGCTTGACTTTGGAAATTATTTATCGTCGGAAACTGATTTCGAAAATTATTTTTTTGTATTGTCTTTGGAATATTTTTTGTTTTTCTGATTGTTCTTTGAAACTTTTTTGGTTTGATTGATACTTCTTTTGTTTTTCTTTCTCGAGGTTTTGCTCGCGGAATTAGGATTAAAGGTTTTTTTGAATTTATTCTAGAATAAATTATTTCTTTTACGAATTCGTCTATGAAAATTAGCTTTTGAGCCATTTTAATATTCTTGCTGCTCTTCTGTCGGCTGCATATTTGATGGAGAGGGAACGCCTACCGGGCGAGGGGGCTGGAACATCTGCTGGCTCGGCTCTAGTGAAGGCTGGAATTGTGATTCCATAAAATTTTGAGGGGGCATATTTTGCGTTCTATTTTGATTAAAGTTTTGCATTCCCCTTTGTTGGAAATTTTCTCTTCCCAATTCTCCTCGGTTCGTTTTCTCGACGAAGTTTTTCGCAGATATTTCCATCAACTGAAGAAATTTATTGAGCTGGTTTGACATATCGTCGAATTTGACCGTTAAATTAGAAAGAACTTTTTGCATAAGAATAAAATTTTCCACGAGGGCTTTTTGAACTTCGAGTTCAGAACTATAATCTATTTTTTTCGGTTCCATTCCCTGCTTTTTTACCTCTTTAGCCATATTCTTTCATGGTTTTGATATTTAAAAAGTCTTTGGATGTCTAGAAAAATTAAATTATTTATTCTTCTACCGGATAATGATATGTAATATCTTGGCTAATTATCCCGACCCCTTTCATCTCTGAAACCAGCCATGGTTCGCAGGCTTGCAGAAATGCCGGAGAATATAAATTGCAACCATTAAACCGATGGGTTTCTAGTAATCTGCTTTTTTGTTTCGGATGAATTGTTATAAATCCAAATATTTTTTGTTTTGGCAGAGTTTGTTCTCGGATCAAATATGTCCAGTCATCATTATCGCTTGAACTCTCCCAATAAAAGTTTTCTCCAGGAAAAGTTTCTTTTAACCTTCGAATTACTTTTGCGGAAATCCTTTCTCGTTTTTGATACTTGTCTTCTTTTGCACCGATTTTTCTTAAGCTCTCTTGCATTTCTTCTTTTGTGGGAAATAGAGTGACGATTGCCTTTTTTACATACACTGGTTTTATTTTCATAGACTCTGCTGTTCTGAAAGCTAGAGAAATTGTGGGGTGATAATTTTCTCCGTCGAGAGTTAATCCTTCTAGAGCCATTCTTCTTCTGCTCTCTTCTCCAATTCTTTCGGATTCTTGAATTGCTCCCGCATACTGTAAAATTCTAAAATAATCTTCTTGAGAAATTCTTCTTTCTTTAGACGAATCTGTTGGTTGGGTGGATTCCATCACCTCAGTTTCTCTTACTCTCTGAATTGCTTGCGATGTATCAAAGCTCGTTTCCATACTTTCTACATTTTGGAAGTATTTTTAAGTTTTTCTAATATTTCGAATACATTGCAAATTATCTCTTTTAGTTAATATTTTAAACTCATTTTGTTTTGATTTTTTTATGGTCGCCAAAATTGAAGAATTTTATGACGTTGATTACGATAGAATAGTTGGCGAAATAAAAAAGGCGAAGGCGAAAAATGTTCTTTTGCAGTTTCCTGACGGGTTGAAACCATACGCGACGCAAGTTGTTGACGAGCTTGAGAAACGAATTAAAAATATAAATTTTATTATTTGGCTTGGAAGTTGTTTTGGTGCTTGTGATGTTCCGATCGAAGCTGAAAACTTGAAAGATCCGAAGATTGATTTGACCATACAGATTGGGCATAACAATTTAATGCCGAGTTATTAATCTTTACTTTTTATAGTCTCTAGATAAAATCTTTCTGCTTGTTTAATGATTAAAGAATGAGCGTGAACTCTTTTTTTTATTGGAAATCCTTTGGTCGTGGTTTCTACGACGATGACCGTTTTTGCTGAAGGACCTTTGATTATCTTTCCGTTGATTATTATTTTTTTTGAGGCGAGAAGATCATCAAGTGAGCCATCGTTTTCAGGCTCAACGATTCCGTTTTTTATTTTTTCATCAAAAGTGGTTTTTCTGTCTTCGTAAAATTTGAAACCAGATTTTTTTAGAATATTTATTACTTCTAAACTGATTTTTTTACTTACTTGGTTTTTTACATGAGAATAGAGATATAATTTTTTCAGACGTTCATCTTCATGTAAATCTAAAACCAAAAACGGTTTATGTGTTTTAGAATTTTTTAATATATACCATCCAAGATATTTTGCTTCTTCAATTATTGGTTTTTCTGAAAAGGCCTTTTTTGTTTTTTGGTTGATAACTAAATGATCCATGCCTCCGACGCTGGGAGCGAACCATTTAACGCGCGATCTTTTTTGATTTGGATAACGCCAGTCTTTCCAATAGCCTGCTGGATTTGCTAACGGAATTATAATTAAGGGAATCTTTTTTGCAAGACTATTTAATAGAGAAATATTTTTTATGATTGCATTTGGGCCCGCGGGTTCCTCTCCATGAACGCCAGCAATTATCCAGATTGCTTTTCCTGATTTTTTTGTTTTAAATCCTAAAATCGGCAATTTTATCTTTCTTTTCTCGTCGGAATTTTGAAAATAAATTATTTCTTCTTCAAATAAATTTTTGTTCAGATTTAACGATTTGTAAAAATTTTTAATAGAAATTCTTTTATCTTTGCTAAATGTTTTTAGTTTTTCTATTTCTTTTAGGTTTATCATTTTATTTTCAATGGGGCAAAATTTAAATAGCTATTGGGGGCTGTAGGGGTTATGGTACCTAAAGTTCTTGATAATAAAGGTTATTTGAATATGAGAATGTTGCGACAGGGTGAGGGGCTTTGTGGTCCTACTTGTTTGAAGACGGTGCTAAATTATTATGGGCGAAGAATACCGATGTCTAGAATAGTTGAGGCCTGTTCTGCGACTTCTGATGCTGGTTGCGGTCCAGAGAAATTAGTTTCTGCTGCGAGGTGTTTTGGTTTTGATGCAGAATTTTTTTGTGGAGAGAATCCTGAAAAAGCTCTTTCTGAATTGAAAAATTTTATTTATCAGCATAATGTTCCTCCAATTTTAGATATTCATGCAGATATTCTTAAGGGAGATAGGGGACATTATATTGTTGCGAGGGGATTTAACGGTCCTAACGGAGATACTTTAATCTATGGTGATCCTCGAAATGGTTCTAATGAAAGAAGATTGACCATGGATGAGCTGTTGCCGATGTGGTTTGATTGGAGACATTCTATTCCAATGCCTGGAGAAGATATTATTCGAGGTTATGTTGTGGTTTATCCTAGAATTAAATCAATATTCATTCGCAATAGTTCCAATTCTAATCATTGATTATAGAAAATATATATTCTATGTTAGATTACAAAAGTCATTTATTATAACTATATCCAGTTAAGCAACATTGCCAAACCTGCTACGAACAATAAAATTCCTGCGATTAAATGAAGTTTTCTTATGTTTCTTTCTTTCCAGCCAGAAACGCTTTCTACCGTCGAAAAGCCTTTGTAAATTATTAAGGTTATTATAATTAAGGGGATAACTACAATCGCGTTGAAATAAAGCAGCCAGGGCAGCGCTCCGAGAAATCCTAGCTGTGAAAGAGATTCTGTTGCAACAACGTATGGTGCTGAAGTGCAAGGGACCAAAAATATTGCAATAATAAATCCGACGACAAAAGCGGCCAACGGCGAGGTTATTCTTTTAATAAATAATCTTGCGAACGGACGAAATTTCATTGGCATTTCCGTCGCGATTCCGCCAGGTTCGTAAAAGAAGTAATCTTTTATTTGTAACGCTCCGACGACCATTGCGAGAATTGAAAATCCACTTTTGAGAAAGAAGGAGGCTCGGCTGAAAGTTTCTCCAAGAGTTTTGAATAACTGAACTAAAATAATTCCATAAAATAAATATCCGAGAAAAACTGCGAATGTGAATGCTAAACCTGTGAAAAGAATTTTTCTTTTTTTCTCGGGATTCGTCGATAAAATTGTTATAAGAACCATAATAAGCATTGCTATTTGACAGGGATTTACTGAATTAACGAGGGCGAGAGAAGTTATTCGTGTTATTGTTAGAAGTTGTTCCATTTTAGCAACCAGTCAGCTCTTTTAATTTAGCTATCGATTGAACTCCATAATATTGTTTTCCATTGATAACCCATGTGGGGGTTCCCGGTATTTTTTTTTCTGTGCATAACTTCCAGCCGTCATCATTGCAGTTTACAACAGTCAAATATTTAAAATTCTCTCCGAAAAGTTGTTCCTGATCATAGCAATGTGAACATCCATTTTGAATATAAATTATCGAGTTTTCTCCGATGCATTTTGCAACTTTTGCTTCGGGTGTTTCTACTGGTCTGAAAACTATATACAATCCTATTGCGATAACTACGACGATTATTATTAGAGTTATAATTCGGTTTAGTTTGGTTTTATCCATGAGTGACTAAAAATTTGATGATTTTTAAAAGTTGTGAATACGAGCTTGTTTGTGAATTCGCTCGCCATTCTTTAAGCCCGCCCAAGATTCCCTCGCGAATTCACTCATCCGCTCTAATGACGATTGAGAGATAATGAAACGAACCATTTTTGGTTCTGATTTGGAAAATATTTTTGTGGGAAAATTTTGGATTTAAAAAAATATTATTAAAATTTAGATCTTGAATAAAATTATATCTCGGCGTCTTCGTCTTCGGAATTCTTTGAGCCTGAACTTGGGCCTGTTGATACCATCTCTTTTTCGTCGATTGAATTTATCATTTCTTTAAACTTCGGGAATTCTTCTGCGGTGATTTTTACTCCTGATTTTGTGAAGCCAGTGTATTTTTCTGATGTTACGAACTCGCGAATTGTTACGCCCGGTCGTCCGCCGAAATCATCTAAACGAATTACTATGTCTGTTGTTGGGTTTTTTTGTATTTTGCCGATGTCTTTTTCCATGTTTTTTCTAGAGTTTGAAAGTATATAAGTATTTTGGTGATGAAACAATATGTGATTTAAACTTCCAGGTACCTTCGTTCGCAACTTCGCTCCAACCCGCTTTCCCACCCAACTCGCGTTTGCACTCGCTATTATTCTGTCCCCAGCCCACCCGCCCGAGGATGTCTTGTGCAAACGCTCGCCCACCCAAGAATGGCGAAGTTGCTCACCAGATGAGAAATAATGG
>Ga0247842_10006653_pt1 | contig 12961 bp, 13 predicted proteins | sample LaCruzMarch2015__3_FD_192411 | JGI IMG/M metagenome (GOLD analysis project Ga0247842, IMG submission 192411) | Freshwater microbial communities from meromictic Lake La Cruz, Castile-La Mancha, Spain - LaCruzMarch2015_19m | ecosystem: Environmental > Aquatic > Freshwater > Lake | place: Spain...
TCCCCTATTTTAAACGGACGGATGACCTGTCAGTATTGCTTCCCTCCGCATGGAAGGCCTTGCACCCTTCCATTGGTGCCGACCAATCAAGCACTGAGGGAGGGGTGTAGTTTACCAACCCTTTACAGACAGCCTATGGGTTAAACCGGATCAAGGCAAGATTGTCACAAACAAGCGAATCATGGATTGCCACGATCATCCTTGTTCTCAACCTGGTCAAATTGACCGGGGCGGGAACCTATTGCCAAATTTTATCGGCGATGACTTTTTCAGCAAAATGTCTGTTGGGGTTCTTCCGGAAGAATTTCTTTCCTGGTGTTTTCTGGACAAATCCCGAACTAAAACCGTGCTGACATAATCAGCAGGCCCTATTTATATTAACAACAAATTGTTGATAATTAATGTATTAAATCTATTGCCTAAAGAAAAAAATGAGTAATTTTATTTCACGGAAAAACAAGCCGTCCGTTCCATAAAATATTCTTTAAAGTTTTTGTTTCCAAAAGTTTAGTAGTCACATCAAAACGAACATCATAATTATTAGAGGTAATACAAAAATCAATGTCGTTTTGAAACTAATTCAATTCGGTCAAAAATTGAATTGATTCAACATTCGCATTATCCTCAATTTCCTTGTACCTTGACTCACAAACTGTTAATGATTCGCGAGAGGGGTCAAGTACGACAATTGAAACAGGGAACTCACATTTCTTAACCGCCTGAAGGTGTCTACTGCCAAGTTGTCCACCACCAATAATCAAAATATGTTTCATACGTATCTATTATCCTTAAAGAATAATCGAATTACTTGGCTGATATATTGAATATTTTCTATCGTCAAGGTCAATGAACTTGGCAAATGTGCTGATTGTTCAGATATTTTAATCGAAACTTCAAAATCATGATCAGAAAATGAACTAATAAAATGTTCGGCTCTATGAACCGGGTTAATCATTTGACGACAATCAATGTTGTTCGATTTCATGTAGTCTAGAAAAGCATCCCGGTTATATTTATCATCCAATGTGATGGTCATCATCCAGTGGACCGGTTCACACCAGCTTTTATATTCACGCAATTTAATTTCAGGAATGTCTTTTAACAGGCTATAATATAGTTTCATTTGCTTTCCACGAAGTTCTAAAATCTCATCAAGTCGTTCCATTTGTGCTAGACCTATAGCCGCTTGCATATTAGTCATTCGATAATTATAACCTAATGCAATATGATGATATTTTTTGACAGCTGACATTCCATGATCTCTTAATTCGCGACATGTATTGGCAAGATTTTTATCATTGGTAAGAATGGCACCGCCTTCTCCCGTGGTTATTATCTTGTTTCCAAAGAAACTGAAACAGGAGAGGTCGCCAAATGTTCCCAAGAGTTTTCCCTTGTATTTTCCACCAATACTTTCAGCATTATCTTCAATAACTTTTAAATTGTACTTTTTGGCAATTGACAAAATTTCATCCATTGGAGCAGCATGACCAAATTGATGGACTACGATTATTGCTTTTGTGTATTTTGTTATACTTTGTTCCAGAAGCAATGGATCCAATGCCATTGTTTCTGGTTCAATATCAACCAATCGAAGCGTTGCACCTGATAATACAACCATATTGGCGGGTGCGATAAAAGTTAAATCAGGGCAAATAACTTCATCTCCTGGCCCAATTCCTAAAGCTTTAAGAGCCAGATGTAATGCGGAGGTACAACTTGTTGTTGCTATTCCAAATCCCAAATTATGATATTGTGCCAATGCATTTTCAAATTCAATAATGTATTTACCCTGACTGGAAATCCAATTTGTAGTAATACAATCAAGAAGATATTTTTGCTCATTACCCGCTAAACTTGGTTCAAAAATTGGTATAAATTGATTCATATGTGCCTATTGAAAAATCAAATTAGAAACAAATATTTCGTTATAATATGTTCTGCTAAATTTTTGTTTTTACCAAATTGTTCGTCCGCCATCAATAATTAAATTTGCTCCGGTCATAAAAGAAGAGGCGTCGGAGGCTAAAAAAACAATTGGACCTTTCAACTCTTCCGGAAATGCCATTCTGCCCAGCGGAATTCTAAAAGCTAATTGCTCAACAAATTTCGGATCATGATTCTTATACACTCCGGCTGGAGAAATAGAATTGACCCTTATTCCATCTTTTGCCCAGTAAGTTGCTAAATATCTTGTAAAAGAAAGTATTCCGGCCTTTGTAACAGGATATGCAATTGGTGTATTAAACGCAACACCTTTATAGTCAAAATGTTCATCGGGCACATAAATCCTATGATCAGGTGAAATTAAAGCAACATCTGAAGCTACATTAATTACTACACCTGCATGCTGAGCTTTCATAACTTTACCGACAGCCTGTGTTATTAAAAAAGTACCTGTTAAATTAACGTCCAGGCTTATTTGCCATAAATCTTCTTCATACTCTTCAAAAGGAGCAAAAAAACCGTCACCTCCTGCTTGTAAATTTTTCATGGCAAAGGCAGCAGAATTTATTAACACATTAATGCATTTATATTTTTCCTCAATATTCTTAATAACTCTTTGTACATCGTTTTTGTCAGTAATATTAATTACAAACCCATCTGATTTATATCCCTTTTTAGATAAAATATTTACTGCTTCTTTAATGTCTTTTTCATTGATATCAAGCAAAACAGGAAGAGCGCCCATTTCTGCTACTGCTTCTGAAAAATTCATACCTAAAAAACCAGCCCCACCGGTAATTACAATAATTTTATCCGTTAAGTCTAATTGTTTTTTAACTGAAGATTCAGGTCGCGGCAGTTTTGTCATATCCATAATATTTCCTTTCCATTTAAAAATTATGCACACATCGAGGTTTGGCCTCCATCTATTACAATACAAGCACCTGTGATAAATTTCGCTTTTTCAGAAAGCAGGAAGGCTACTATATTTCCAATATCTTCGGGCGTTCCGAATTGTTTTAATGGTACTTTTTCCTCAAGCATTTTGTTAACACTCGCTAAATCTGTTTTACTTTTTTTGTCCCAATTGCCATCTTTAAATATAATATTCCCAGGTGCAACCGTATTAACCCTTATTTTATATTGTGCAAGCTTTCTCGACAGTCCTTTAGAATACATAGTAAGGGCAGCTTTACTGGTGCTGTAAGGTAACGGAGCGCCTATTTCTTCTATTCCTGCAATAGAACCGATGAAAACAATATTACCCTTTGTTTTTATTAAATATGGGATAGTCATGGTTACCAGCCCAACAGCTATTTCGAAATTATTCTGAAAATACCAATCCCAGTCTAAAGTTAAAATATCCCAGTCCGGTACAGGTTTGACCGCTCCGGCGTTTGCAATTATACCATCAATATTTCCCCATTCCTTTATAATTTTATTTTCCAAAAGAGTTATGACTATCGGGTCGGTTAAATTTCCATCCTGAAACATAACCTTTTCAGAAAATTCATTATTTAACTGGGTGAAAGTGTCCATGACTTCGGCAGAATCAATGCCTGTTATCATTACACTTGCTCCCTCCTCAAGGAGGGTTTTTGCGATTCCCAGTCCAATTCCCCGGCTTGATCCGGTGACAATATATTTTTTATGCTCTAAAAATAATTTCATTTGAGATACTTCACCACATAATCATTTGTAAACTGGTGGAATGATTGTGCTAATTCTACATGATTTTCTCCACGAACAGTTTGCAAAATAAAATCTCCACGATAATTAAGTTTTTTCAATAATTCAAAAACCAATTCAAAATTGACATTTCCGGTACCCAAATGGACACTATAATCTTTAGGAGTACAGTCTTTAATATGAATATTTCCAATTCTATTACCATAGTTTAACAATTCGACTTTTGGGTCAAATCCCCAATATGCACTATTCCCCGTGTCATAATTAATCTGAATTCGTTTTGATGAAATATTTTTAAACAGGTTCGTAAGTGCTTCTGGTAATAAATCAGTTTCAAGCAGCAAATACAGGTCCTGGCTTTCAAGAACAGGGATCAAATCAGTGAATAGTTTGATCACAATTTCTGCATTTTCATCACTTTTTATACCTGATTTTCCAATGAGAGGCAACTCTATGAATTTAATACCTACCTTAGGACATACTCTAATAAGTTCAATCAACATACCTTGTGCCTGCATCCGAATCTCCAATGATTCTGAATGGAAAGGGAACTCTACAAAATAGTCACAACAAACAGATGGCACTTCAACGCTATATTTTTTTATACAGCGATTAATTGCCGCTCTGCCTTTTTTTGATAATAGTGGGTTTTTTTCAAGATCGGTCATGTCAATGACCCATTCAATAATCTCAAAGCCGCACTCCTTTGCCTGGGCAAATTCATTTTCCCATGTCTCTAATGGAAATGCCTGAATTTTATTATTAACAATGGGACTTAACCTGCCTTGCATTATTCCAATTCGGTTTGATTTCATTTTGATATATTATTTTTCTTTTTTAATATCCATTGTTAAAGTTGTGTTTGACTTGTTTTTGAACTTATAAGGAGTTGGGGCATTCTGATCTATATTTGCATAATTATCCCAATCTTGAATTTGTTTTACTATATCCACTCCAACTAAATCACTCCACGACTTTAATAATCCATTTGTAATTATTCCTGGTTGTCCATTGCCAATTTTTATTCCATTTATTGAAACTGCTGGCAATACGCAGAATGGTGTTGAAGTAAAAAATGCCTCATCAGCTTCATAAACATCATAAAGTTCAATGTTTTTCTCAATAACTTCGATCCCGAGCCGCGGCGCAATATCGTCAATAATACTTTGTCGTGTAATTCCTCTAAGAATATTCCTTGCCTGCGGTGTGTAAAGTTTGTTGTTTTTAACAAGAAAAAAATTACTACCAGTTCCCTCTGCAACAAATCCATCAGGGTCAAGCAATAGTGCCCAATTATCATTTCCTTCTGCTAATGATACTTCAATATTTGCCATCAAATAAAAAAGCCTGCTTCGGTTCTTAATTTTAGGTTCCATTAATTGCGCTGGTATGGCTCTTTGCGCTGGAATGATCATATTTACCCCTTTATTGTACAAATGACTTGAGCCTTTTATTGTCCATTTTAAAGGAAAATCGGCAATTATAATATTAGGACCTTTCTTTAGACCTGGAATATCATGATACAGCGACAACAATCCGCGCGAAACATCTATTAATACCCTATGTTCATCATCTTCATTAAAGGAAGATTTATTGATTTCGATGGTATCATAAACGACACGCTCCATTTCATCAATTGTCATTTCAATGGGAATTCGCAGTATTTTAATGCCTGTATAAAGCCTCTCAAGATGTTCTCTGAGTTTCCATTGAACACCTTTAAAGGATCTTGTCATTTCAAATACCATATCCCCAAACATTAAGGAAGAATCATAAATCGAAACGCGAGCCTCCGACTCCTGAACGAATTTACCATTCCAATAAACTAATCTGTTTTTCATATTACTCATTTTTATTTCTCCTTATTATTTTTATATACATTATCATACCAATCAATTACATCTGTTATATGAAATAGTGGATCTCTTGGATAAAGATAATCATACAACTGACGGATAAAAAGATACTCTTCTATAGTATTGATATCTAAAACCAGATCTGGTCTACTAATCTCAGTGGGGCAAGTTATTGTACCAACTTTAAAAGAAGTAGGTTTTGCAGGTTTATCATTAATATAATCGTAATAATTAGTAGCTATATGTTCTCGATTAAATGGCTCCTTCACATTTTCCCAAATATATTCCAGAGAATTAAAAGTGAAGATTTCTACCCCAATACCATCGGGATATCCATTTCCCATGAAATTGCAAATATTAGAAGAAAAATCGTTCTTGCTTTTTAAATGATACATGATAATTCTTTCATATTCATCCGGTTCGGGGATGGCATTATCAGCAGGTAGTCTCAAAATTAAATCAGCCTTAAATTTTTTGGCTGCTTGATAATACCTATCAACTAAATCATTTTCTGAGCCTCTGAAGCACTCTACTTTATAATCTTGAGTGAGTTGTTCAAGAATATCATCTTGTTCATTAATAGGAAGTGCAACAACTATTTTATCAATCAATTTGACCTTTTTTACCCTTTCAAGAATTCTGCCCAGTAATGGAGCTCCAGCAAGATCCAACATCATTTTTTTGGGAAGTCGCGTAGATCCCATCCTGGCTTGGATAATAAGAATTATATTTTGTTTTTGCGGAGTTTTAAACATTCTTAAAAGGATTTATTTGTAAAAAACTATATGCTTTCAATAACTCTTCAATACCCATATCCAATGAATAATCTGGTTTCCATCCGTTTGATTCAATCCTTTTATTACTCACAATATAATCTCTTTTATCGGGATCTTCACCTGAGTCTGATTCAAAGATGTGAAAATCAGGAATGTGTTGCTTAATTTTCTCACAAAGCTCCATTTTTGATAGATTTGCACTGCTAAGGCCAACATTATAGGGTTGCCCTTTCATTTTTTCATAGTTATCTAAACCATGAAAAAATGCACTGACAACATCTCTAATATGTATATAATTCCGTTTAAAATGTGATTCAAAAAGTACAATGAAATGATCATAATATGCACGGTACACAAAATCATTGACGAGTAAATCCATTCTCATCCGGGGCGAAGCACCGAATACAGTCGCTAATCTAAATGTTATTGCATTACCAAGATCAAGCAATACTTTTTCCGCGTCAACTTTGGTTTTTCCATAATGAGTAATGGGATTTAATGGGGTGGTTTCATCACAATAGATTCCTTTTTGACCTATCCCATATCCACTGTTTGTTACAGGAAAAAGAATTTGTTGATTTTTGGAGATTGATTCAGCTATGGTCTTAACATGTTGAAAATTCACCTCTTCTGCAAATTTTTTATCCTTGTTACACGCAGGGGCTCCAACCACGGCTGCCAAAGGAATGATGATATCATGTTTGTTTACAAGGTTAACCAATAGTGTTTTATCTCTTGAATCACCAACCTTTACAGTAAGATTGGGATTATGACATATATCGAGCAAACTTGATTGCTTATACATGAAGTTGTCAAGAACCGTAACATCAAACCCTTTGTTTAATAGACTTGGTACCATGACCGACCCTATATAACCCGCTCCGCCAGTAACTAAAATTTTTCTTTTTTTACTCATCCCTTTTTCTTTTTATTGCAGAATTTTAACGAGGGGTAGACCACACTTCAAGCCCATTCTCATTAAAATCGAACGATTCATATTTTGCACCTTTTTTTTCAAATGCGTCTTTAATAGTGCGTTGATATTTAGGTGAAGCGTAAATAAGCATATATCCTGCATCCCCTGCTCCTAAAACTTTTCCCCCTAAAGCCCCTTCACTTCTTGCGTAAGAGTATAGTTCATCAACATATTGATTACTGGTTTTTGTATTAATTGACTTTTTCAATTGCCACGATATATCTAAAAGATCACCGAATTTTTTTACTTTTCCTTTGAGGAGTGCTTCTTTCATTTCCGTCGCCAAATCAGTCATCTTTGCAAAATTATCAATTTTTAACTTATCTGATACATTATAATCTCTTATACCATTTAGCTGGATCTTTCCGGAATCATGAGTACCTCCAAAACGAAAGAGCATTAGGTTAAATTTGAGTTCAAGAATTATTTCTCGATTAATTCTCAATGGGTTAACAATTACCTCGTTTTTCCTAAATTCAATCCAATTAAAACCCCCAAATACTGTTGAATATTGATCCTGCCAACCTCCGGAAATTTCCAGATCAAGTCGTTCTGATTGATAAGACAGATCTGCAATATCATATAAATCAAGTTGTTTTTCATTTCGAAATTGATTTAAGGCTCCTATAATTGATCCCGTCAATGCAGACGATCCGCCTAAGCCAGTCCCAGCGTCAACTTCTGAGTGTGTTTCCAGATCAAATCCAAACTCTGGCTGCATGATTTTGATGGCAGATTTTATTAAATCAAGCTTATCTCCAAATTTTAAATTTTCAATTGAATTTGCTTGATATTCGATGCCTAAATCCTTACTTATTATTTGAATTACCTTATCTGATCGAACTAAAACGGAAGCGGTACAAAACTTTGTTATCGTTGAACTGAGCACAGCGGCTGGATGATGATTAATATAATAACTCATATCCGTACCCCCTCCTGAATAGCTTATCCGCATAGGAACCCGGGCTCTGATTATTCTTTGACCTTTTCTAGATGAGGCTTTGAAATCGGATAATCTATAAAGATCAACAGGTTCCTTATTCGTATTTAATACCGGTAAATTAGCAACCTTTTGATCAAAAAGTCGAAGTATTGAATGTGAACTTTCTCCTTCAAAAACAAAGCGATATTCTGTATTCAAGGCTTTACTGACCGGGCTATCTATCGTCAAACCTGTCAATAGTTTTCGGCGAATATCTCCATCAGAAATTACTCCTACGCAAATTCCTTGATTATCAATAACAATACCAAATCCATGCTGTTCTGTAAATATTGCTGTTTTATTGAATTGTTCAAGAACATCCTTGACGAGCGTATTTTCCTTAAATATTATTTCATTGAGATTTTTAAATTGCATGAAACTTTTCGTTAAAAAGTTTAATATTATCCTCTATCATTTCAAAAGAAGTGTTGCGAAATTCTAAAATTTTATAAGAATCTATAAACCGATTATCAAAAATTATCGTCCAATACCAAGCATCATTTAATAATGGTAAATGTTGATCCTCATAACCATCATTATGACTCAACTCCATTGCAACAATATAATCGGCAATGATATTAACAAAATCATCTGTGTTAAAATGAAACGCATGTGACGCTAAATTGAGATGTCCGATATTCAGATTAATGCCTATGTCACTCGGATTAAACTCTTTGAAAAACCGTTCATATTCTTCCGGCTTTTGCATGAGAAGAAACTGATTTTTATTGAAAGATCCCTCTGTTTCAATGGCAATTTTTACGTTTTTTTTTTGAGCATATCCTGCACATTGATAAATTCCTCTTAACATGTTTTCATAAGCAATATCATAGTTGGTTTTGTTTGGACTTTTATTACCCCATTGAAAATCCAAATTTTTTGTTGAACTATTTGAGCCGATGGGATCAGAAAGGAACCCGGGGTGAAATGTGTATAATTTTGCCCCGATTCGATCACAAAAATCAATTGCATTGAAAATATGGGTTATACTTCTTCTAAAAATATTTTCGTTTAAAGAAGCAATATTAAGGACGAATGGAATTTTTGGAATTGGGAAATAATTGTGAACCAGATAAATAAAATTATAATTTTTTACATCTAAATCAAACGTGGACGAATAGCAATGATTGGATCCTAATTCAACAAATCTTAAATTGCTATTCTTACATAATTCAAGGGCCTTAGTTAATTGCAAGCCATCATTTACAAATGTTGTTGATAAAAACAGATTTGTTTCTCTGAGGGTATCCATTTGCTAAATATTTGATTTCATAACTTTTGCAGGAATACCATAGGCAATTGAATTGTCAGGGATGTCATTAAGCACTACACTTCCTGCGCCAATAATAACTCTATTCCCGATAGTCACATTTTCTTTTATTACTGCCCCAATGCCAATTAATACTTCTTGTCCTATTCTAACCTTTCCTGCTATATGAGCGCCTGGATTTACACTTGAATAATCGCCAACTATTACATCATGTCCGAGGGTTACCCCTGCGTTTAACAATACCCCTCTTCCGATATTACAATCATTCATCACAACCACATTTGGATAAATTACCACTCCAAAACCTAATGGAATCGAAGTGATGATTGTCGAACTTGTATATAAAATATTAGGAAGTAGTAAGCCTGATAAAATTGTTGCTTCAGATATCGATTTTCGTTTCTGCAAATTTCCAATGGTTACACATGCATGATCAGCAATTCCTTTTTCGTTTAATATTGGGATTAAATTATCATCTCCGATGATGGGTAGAGGTAACACGGTATCTCCTTTAATAACGTTATCAATAAATCCGATTATCTCAAATAAATCTTTATTTATTAAGTTGAAAACCTCCCTTCCGAAACCTCCACCGCCGATGATAACAATTTTTGTTCGCATGGCATTATTTAAACATTGCTTCCGCAAGAATACTATTTTGTGAAATATTACAAGTTGCTTTTTTACCTATTAACTTACTAAGATATGAAGGTGGTAACCCTATCCCAGGACGTTTGATTGCAATCATTTCTTTTTCAATTACCGTTCCTTCATTTATATCTACTCCAGCTACAAGACTCTTCCTGAGTTTACTTCTGTTTTCCTTTTCTGATTCCAGAACTTCTTTTCGACTATTTCCCATGGCTTTTTCGGTTTGCCTGATTGCCAGAATTGTATTTTTTAATTCTACCGGATTGAGAGCCATTCTATGATCAGGTCCAGGCAAAGATTTGTCGATTGTGAAATGCTTTTCAAAAATCGACGCACCCATTGCCGTTGCTGCAATCGGATTAATCAGTTCTAGTGTGTGGTCTGAATAACCAATTATACAATTAAGCTGTTTGGAAAAAGTTCCTATTACATTAAGATTCGAATCTTCCAACCGGGTTGGATAATTGCCTGTACATTGTAACATCGCTATCTCTTGTAACCCTTCACTTCTTATTGCATTAACTGCTTCAATTACCTCCTTCATATTTGACATAGCTGATGATAAGATCATGGGGCGATGCTTTCGGGCTACATACTGTAGGAAAGGTATATTATTTGTATCTGTTGAGGCAATTTTAAATGCGGGAACTCCTAATTTTTCAAGTAAATCAGCACTGCTATTATCATATGGTGTGCTTAAAAAAAGAATGTTCTTTTCACTACAATATTTTATTAACTCAATGTGCATTCTTTCAGTTAATTCCTGCGTTTTCAGAAGGTCAAACCAGGTTTGCTTATCATCGGAACCCGTAGTTTGAATATGATATGTAGATTTGGGAGCATCGGGTGTTATAATATTTTCTGTTTTAAATGTCTGGAATTTTACAGCGTCAGCACCAGCATTAACTGCTATATCAACCAGCTCTTTTGCGAGGTATATTGAACCATTATGGTTTACTCCTGCTTCCGCAATAAAAAAAACAGGATATCCAATTCCAATTTTTCTTCCTTTCAGGTCTATATGCATGCTTTTTCCGTATAAAACTTGAGTCTTATCTTAAATCCGAATCAAATTTACATAATAATTGTGAATTTATACACGTACCGCATAAAAAATCAAAGACCACAGCCACAGCCTTAACTTTATAGCGAAAACGAACTCGAAGCTCAATGTTGTACATAAAGTCATAACTGTCCGAACAAATTAAAAAAGCAGAAAAGTTCAAAAGGTTACATTTGTAGTTGCAAAACAGACAAACGCCTTAAGAACTTTTCATGAGAACAAATTTAGGAAAGAAATCAGAAATTCCCGTTTTTAAACAGATTTTAAATTTGATGCCCCATTCAGTATTGCGAAGAAGTATCAACAAGTACAAGTCATAAAGAGCTGTTCAAAATATTTAACCTACGATCAACTGGCGAGCATGATGTTCGGACAGTTGAACAGGTATTTATCACTTCGAGAGATAGATATGGGCATAGACAAAGTGAGTGATCGGCGTGGTGTTGACGATTTTCGTTACGCGAAAGATACAATTATCGTTGATGACAGGGGGTATTTTGATGTCAAACTACACTTTAATTTTCTGAGCCATAATGAGTGTTTCTTTCCCAATTTTTGTCATGTAATATTTGTATGAATCGGAAGCCTTTTTAATGAGCCCATGTACTCTCAAACGTTTGATTAACCGGCTTATCTTGCTACCCTTAAATCCGAGGAGTTTTTGAAGGTTTTTGTTTCTTAATCCATTAATATTGAATTCACCACGAGCAATGGCTGTTAACACTGCCAGGTCATCCTTGCTAAAAAAGTTAAAGCCTTTGTAGTTCCGATTATTGTCAATTTTTGATGAAGTAACTTTCTCAAGCCTTTTCCTGCCAACTTCTTTGTTGTCGAAAGCTGAAATAAATTCCAAATATCTTTTATTCGAAGCTTTCAGGTTGTCTGATAGAAATGAAAGGCTGTAGATGTTTTTCTTCAGGGCTGCCATCTCGTGTGACGTTGACCCGTCATGGTGTACTACCTCCCGGAAGTGTTTAAAAAAACTTATATCATTCGATGTTGTTTCAATGCGTAATATTTTACTGAATTTGTCGTACATTTTTATCGATGATGACCCCATTGTATGTTTTATACGACTGCCTTCAATGCGTACATTGTAATTATTGCCAACTTCACCTTGGTATCTGGGGTCAAGTTTTTGACCCAAAAAAGTTGCGATGTTTTCAGGCTTTACCGTATGGATAGCTGTGGCTACAAGCTCACTGTAAATCTGTTGCAGGCAGTCTTGTTTTTGAAACACAATGTCGGTTGCATATTCGGCTTGCATCACGCTCCAATGGTACCGGAGTTTAAAATCTTTATAGACCGGACAAAACTGCCAGGCAAACTCATCTAACTTGCGATGAAGTTTTTCAATGCTGATATTGTTAGAAAGTTCTTGCGCTTTTGAAACATCTTCGATACTGTCAAATGCATTGTCTATCATGGTATATTTAATGCCCGCTTGTCTTAATTCCGTTGCCAACAGATTGTGTCCGTTAACATAAACCTGCAAACGAAAGGGACACCAGGTGGGAACGCGGATGTATCCCAAACCAACTTGATGGTCAATGAAGTAAAAATAGTAATGCAAACATTTGCTTTGATCTGGTTTTAAAAATGTTTTTCCAGTTGTTTTGTCGTGCCATGGTTGAAATAACATGGACAATGCCCGGATGATCGCCCCGCTGTTTGATTTTATCAGCAATAATTGATTCTTTTCTGACTCCAGCCTTGCGAATGAACTCAATCTCCACGCCATTTTCCTTGGC
>Ga0247842_10006657_pt1 | contig 12952 bp, 15 predicted proteins | sample LaCruzMarch2015__3_FD_192411 | JGI IMG/M metagenome (GOLD analysis project Ga0247842, IMG submission 192411) | Freshwater microbial communities from meromictic Lake La Cruz, Castile-La Mancha, Spain - LaCruzMarch2015_19m | ecosystem: Environmental > Aquatic > Freshwater > Lake | place: Spain...
TGATATCCTGGGAAAAACGGTATTCCGTCAAAACATGAATGCAGTCAGCTCCGGTGTTGATGTAATGGCAATTCCGGAAGGAGTGTATGTGATGTGCATTAAAACGAGTGCCGCACAGGTAAACAGTAAAATAATCATTCACAGGAATTGACAACAAATGAAAACTATTGTTTCCATTTTTAGAAACATCCATTATCTTTGTATAGAATCAGATTATGATGGAAAGGCCTATTGAAATCATTTTGCTGAAGCAAGCAGAAATATTCATTGATGAAATTGGACAGCCAGTCAGAAAGAAGTTTTTCATATCCATGCGTAAAACCAAATCCAGGATTTTTGGTGACTGGTTTAAAAAACTGACTGACACCAATGATCTCTTTGAATTCCGGGTAGAAAATCAAGGCAAATTTTATCGACTGTTTTCTTTTTGGGACTCAAGAGATGGACAGCAAACACTTGTAGTTTGCACGCATGGATTGATTAAGAAAACGAATAAAATCCCAAAATCTGAAATTAAAAAAGCTGAGGATACTAAAGATAAGTATTTTAATGGATTAATATAAGGAGGTTACAATGGAAGCTGTTAAGAATTATAAAACTTTGAGTGAGTTAGAGGATAAGTACTATGGAATATCCGGTACAGCCGGGAGGGAGCAATATGAATTTGAACTTTCAATGGATATTCTTGGAGAAAAATTAAAACAAATCAGGAAGGATCAGAAATTGACCCAGGCGCAATTAGGCAAAATGATTGGAGTGCAGAAAGCTCAAATTTCAAAACTTGAAAGTGGCAACAATAGTGCGACCATTTCTACTGTGCTGAAAGTGTTTCAAGCAATGAAAGCCAAAGTGAAATTTAAAATTGAAATTGAGGAGCAAATAGGATTTGTTGCTGAATAACCATGAAAATGGAATCAGCTGCGGTACACCCGACACGACCGCTGTATCGGTTGCTGAAAATTTTATTGACAAACCGCTTCAAGATAAACCCATATGACAAAATCATTCCTTTGTGTTCTAGGTTTTCTCGTCATTTTTGGCTGCCATAAATCGGATAATCCAACAACGCCGGTTGTAACGGTTGATTATAATGAAATTTATCTTGATTCCTTTCATAGAGTGGTCAAAGTTATATCCACGGCCGGGGATCATGAAATCAAATGGATTTCAGATTATTCATACAGCGACACATTAATAATCTTAAAAACGTCATTTCCCGATTCCAGTCTTAGTATTTCAAGGTACAAAACGGGACAAAGCGGTTATGCAGAATCTTCAACAGATACATCTTTTTACCACGATCAGTTTTGGGCAGATGTAAAGAAATATTATTATGATTCCGCAGGTTATCTATATTTTTGGGAAAGCAATAATAATCCCTGCTATTTTTATGAGAAAGATGGTGATTTGATGATGCTCAATTCAGAAAAATATTCATATTACGATATGCTCAATAAGATAGATATTTTCTGGCACCCGTATTACAACGGAATTGTGGGTAAAATTTACAAGCATCTGATCAGGGAGATCAACGGATATTATGGCCTGGGTGCTTTTAAGATCAGCTCTTTCTCTTATTCGCTTGATTCCGGTGGATATATCACCGAAAAAAATGAAACCAGGAATATCGGGAATACAACTCAACACATAAGCAATTTTGAATATTATCAAACCAGGTATACATACATATTCAACTACGTGCCATAACATTGCAACTAAAGCCCATGATGAAAACCACCGGGATTAGAAAGCTGAACCAGTGAATCGCCAACATGCATGATACCGTCTGCCAAAATTAAACCAGATGAAAAAACTTATTCTCCTAATCCTGACCGCCATATCATTTCACGCCACATCACAGGAATTTGCCCCGATTGGCGCGAAGTGGCATTATGACCAGGGAACTTTTAATCCTGACTTAACTACCTATCAAACCATCGAGTCAATCTCCGACACAATAATAAATGGAATCTCCTGTAGGAAATTAATGAAGATTTCAAGGATGGCAGGCACCGAAACATCTTACTTATATATGTATTCGGTGAACGACAGTGTGTTCTTTTATGCCGGAAACAGCTTTCACCTGCTGTATGATTTTGGCGCCATAACCGGCGACACCATCACATTGGGCTATTATACCACATATGATGGCTCACCACTAAAAATGTTCATTGATTCGACGGATTCGATCATCATCAATGGTGAAACCCGGAAACTGCAATATGTATCCTGCGGCGATGGACTGGTCATTGAATTCGGAGGCATTGTCATTGAAGGAATTGGGAATCTAACTTATATGTTTCCGAGACTTGATCTGTCCCTTGATGGCCCGCTCAGATGTTATGAGGATTCCACGACCGGATTATTTATCAATCCGTATCATTCAGAAAACGGATGGAATTTTCAGGATTGTGAGCAGATATTAACCGGTATTACTGATAAAGGTAAGACAGTAGATGTCACGATATACCCAAATCCTGCAAGCAGGTTTTTGGAGATTGCCAATCTTGACCAGCCTGCGGAGTTTACCTTTTATGATTTACAGGGCAGGCGCCAAAAACATGGGACGGTTGTTCCTCTTCAGTCAATTGACCTGGAAGATCTCCCTGCGGGCTTATACTTTTTTCAGCTCCGAAACAGCAAACTCCTGACAACAAAGAAAATAATAAAAGATTAGCGTTTTTGACATAAATGGTGAAGAAGTTAAGCTGGAAAAATTCCTAAACCAAAGTCCGATGGAAATGGATGTGAGCACGCTGGCCAAAGGGATTTACCTGGTGAAAATTCAAACCCGGGAGGTAGTTGAGAGTAAGAAATTAGTGATTCGGTAACTTATAATGAATCTTGAAATGAATCTCACCATCTGTCAATTGCAAATTATATGAAAAATTTATTTTATCTTCTTGCAATTTTGCTCATTATTGTTGGGTGTAAGAAAACCAACGACACTCCTGCAAACAATTATGATGTAAAATATTTTGCTACATGGCAAGGTTTTGAACTGGCAACCTGCTATTATCATCAGTTATCCTACCGAATCGGTGATTCGACTGTAACATCTGGTCCATTCACGCTAAAATCAAATGGCACTTTTACCTATGAGTATAAAGCTAAGCTGCACGACACTTTAAAAATCACATTTTCAAGTTATCAACCATTTGGTTCAACCCATTATGATACATTAAAAATATTTTATAATGGAGGACTTGTTCAGATTGGAAAGGATTCGTGCATATATATTATAAATCAATAGATTATGAGTATATTTTGAAGGCAAAACAGGCTAAACAAAATACTATTTCAAAAGCCAATTTCATTGACCATCATGCCCGACAGCATTTCCCCGTGGCGATGGTTTAAAGATGCCGGGTTTGCCGTTCGCTGCGTGAAGGACTAGCGGGACGGATTGTCTGCTCCCACATCTTCAAGGGTATCGGAGTGGCCATACCACCAACCGTCAGGTATAGCTACATTCGTGTGCTTTTCGACCTGACAAGTATTTTCTATGTGGTTCAATATCTGTCAAATAAGTAATAATATTCATAACATGTATAACAGGATTGATATTTCGGTAAATTTGACCTTATTGTCAAAGTATTTATATCTGAGTTGAATGAACAATAAGGCCTAAACAAACTTTAATTCAGATTATATGGCTACCAAATTAAACATCAGAGCTTTGAATAAAATAATTATTTTATTTGCAGGTATTTTCTTTATGATTTCATGCTCAGATAAAGAAGACCCTATTGGGAAATGGGATGACATTATTAAATTATCAACAAAAAATGTCAACTTAAAAGTTGAAACAGATTCAATTATTATAACAACCGAAGGTGATTGGTGGTGGATTGATGGAATTTCATTTGAAGATAGCACATATATTTACTATCACAGAGAAGATATAAATCTTGAATCAGACTTTTATTCAATTAAGGAGGATTGTTTCCTGGTAGAACGACGGGATAAAAATACACTTTTCGTAAAATTGAATGAAAACAAAACAGGAAATGTCAGAATCATGAAAATTTCTCTTGAAGCGGGGGATTATTTTGACTATGTATATATTAAACAGGCAGAACATTGAAATGAAAATCTCTTCACGATATTGCTAATCTATCCATGTGTATGAAAAAAGTTGTCGTTTTCTTTTGCCTTTCCCTGAATGCCATGCTTGCTTTTTCACAATGGACGGTTTTACCGAGCGGCACAACCAATCATTTGAATTCTGTTTATTTTCCCTTCGACAATACGGGATATGTTGTGGGTAGTTCGGGGACCATCCTGAAAACCATCGATGCCGGGTCTGATTGGATAGCTTTGCCGAGTGGGACAACCAATGATTTACAATCGGTTTATTTTACCAGCGCCGATACAGGTTACTCGGCAGGAAGGATGGGACTCATCCTGAAAACAATCGATTCGGGCGCAACCTGGGTGGTATTGCCAACCGGAACCACGAGCGACCTGTTTTCAATTTGTTTTACCGGTCCCGATACCGGGATTGCCGTTGGGGGTGATTTTATGGGTAATGAAACCATCCTGAAAACCACCGATGGTGGAACTACCTGGACAGATGTTTCAACAGGAACAGTTGCTGTGTTGCTTTCAGTTTGTTTCCCTGATGCCGATACAGGTTATGCAGTGGGGATCAATCCCTTCATGGCGACAGGAGGGGTCATCCTGAAGACCACCGATGGCGGTGATAACTGGACTACCCTGTCGGCTGGAACCTTTAATGGTTTATATTCCGTTGACTTTACCGGTACCGAAACAGGGTTTGCCGTGGGGATGTTCGGAATGCTTCTAAAAACCATAAACGGGGGCACAACATGGACCAATTACCCAACCGGAACAAGTAATACTTTTAGCACCGTATTCTTTCCCGATAACAATACAGGTTATGTGGCGGGCAGCATGGGAACAATATTTAAAACCCTCAACGGAGGTAACACCTGGCTTCAGATACCATCGGGAACAGAAGATGGTTTATTTTCGATTTACTTCTCCAATGCTGATACCGGTTATGTAACGGGTATTTTCGGAACGATTATAAAAACGAGCGTAGGAGGAACTTTCCCCGTTGGCACGGCCGGTTTATCAAGTACCTCTAACCTGCTAAACATCTATCCAAATCCCTCTTCCGGCGCATTCACCATCGAAACATCCGAAATCTCCGGACACGATCAATTATCCATCCTGAATTCAAGTGGTAAGAACCTTTTCACATGCCAGATTACAGGGCCCAAAACCCAAATTGATGTCACAAATCTGCCCGGCGGGGTTTATTTTGTGCGGTTGACCAATGATAAATCTGTGGTAACAGGAAAATATGTGAAACTATGACCTTTTATCTTTTTTAAGGGTTGATGCTGTTTAAAATCTTCATTACATCAGACAGCGCCACATCCAGGAACAATCCCGGGAAAAGTCCGATCCAGAAGATGAGGATGACAAGGGGAATGAGTGTCGCCATTTCAGTCCAGGTAAGGTCCGCGATGTTTTCGGTCCATTCATTCGGTTTTCCCAGCATGGTTCGCTGGTACATCCACAGCATGTAAACGGCGCTGAAGATGATGGTAAGCCCGGCCACCGCTGCAAATATCGCTGAATATTCAAAGATCCCGAGCAGGAGCAGGAATTCGCCAACGAAGCCGTTGGTGAGCGGCAGCGCCACGCTGCCCAGCAGGATGATCATAAAGAAAATGGCAAGCCGGGGGGCTTTCAGGGCGATGCCGCCAAGGTCGCCGATGGTGCGTGTTCCGGTGCGTTGTTCGATCAGGTCGATCACAATGAAAAGCCCCACGATGTTGATCCCATGCGATACCATTTGAATTACGGCGCCCTGCATGGCCCAGGTGGTCAGGGAAAATACCCCGGCGGCGATCAGTCCCACATGCGCAATCGAGGAATAGGCAACCAGCCGCTTCATGTCGCTTTGCCTGATGGCTATGAGCGAAGCATACACAATCCCGGTGATGGCCAGGATGAGCACAATTCCACCCCATTGTTGTACCGCATCGTGACAAATGGGTATCATCCACCTGATCATCCCGTAAATGCCCATCTTTAGCATGATCCCGGCCAGCAGCATGCTTCCGGCCGCAGGCGCACCGGCATAGGTGTCGGGCTGCCAGGTGTGGAACGGAAAAACAGGGATCTTTACGGCAAAAGCAATAAAAAAGGCCAGGAAAATCCAGGTTTGCTCAGCGGGGGTCAGCGTCACTGCATAGAGCCACTGAAAATCAAAGGAGTGCGGTACCGGCGTTTTGAAATAAAGATAGATCAGGGCCACCAGCATGAACAAACTTCCCACGAAGGTGTATATAAAAAATTTGAAGGTGATCCTGATCCGGTCGTTTCCTCCCCAAACGGCGCAAATAAAATAAGCCGGTATGAGGGCAAGTTCCCAGAAGATGTAGAACATCAGGCCGTCGAAGGCTGTAAACACCCCGATCAGCGCCATCTCCATTAAAAGGATGAGACTGTAGAAAGCCGAAGGACGGCTGTACGAATGGTTGAAGGAGGCCAGAATGATGATGGGGACCAGGAAAGCTGTAAGCATGACCAGCAACAGGCTGATGCCATCCATTCCAAACTTCAGGTTTACTCCCAGTGTTGCAAGCCAGTCGATATTGACAAGCAAATTGCAGTGACACATGGTTTTATACTGGATGAAGGCAGCCACACCCACTCCGAATTCAATCAGCGAACCGGCCAGCGCGAATTGCCGGATGGCTTTTTCATCCTTCAGGGCCAGGATGATCAGCGAGAGCGCCAGGGGCAACAGTATGAGTGTAACAGTCAGCATCGGTCAGATCAGGATATTAAAAAATAAGATCAATATGATCCCCAGGATCATGATAAACATATAAAAACCCACATTCCCTGTTTGCACATAACGAACGGTGTTGCCGGTCCATACAACTACCTGGCCAACGCCGTTGACAATGCGGTCGATAAACCGGATTTCAACAACCTCATGGAGGAAGCGCGACAGCCAGAGCGAGGGTTTTACAAACAGGAAATCATAGAGTTCATCGATGTAATACTTTTTCGAAACCAACTGAATCAGGAATGATCGTTTGGCTTCATCGGGCAATAACCCCTTTGCCTGTTTTGCATACCGCCGCCAGGCCCACAGGATCATAACGAGACACCCTGTCAGGGTGGTTGCCATGAGCAGCCATTCGGTTGTATGGGACAAAGGCGCTTGTTGGGGCGCCAATGCAACCGCACCGGCAAAGACAGGGGCCAGAAAACCTGCAAGCCAGCTCCCTCCGCCAAATACTGCCGGGATGTTGAACAATCCGCCTAAGGCTGCCAGGATGGCGAGCAGGATCAATGGAACAGTCATTACTGCCGGAGATTCATGAAGATGGTGTTTCTGTTCAGCTGTTCCACGGAACTCCCTGAAAAAAGTCAGGTAAAGCAGCCGGAACATGTAAAAGGCGGTCATGGCCGATCCGACGAAGGCAAGCGCCCACCAGGCAACATGATGTTCAAAGAGATGTAACAGGATCTCATCCTTGGAGAAGAATCCCGATAATGGCGGAATTCCGGCAATGGCAATAGTTGCGATGAGGAATGTCCAGTAAGTTTTTGGCAGTTTGCTGCGCAATCCGCCCATGTTTCTGATATCCTGTTCGCCTCCCAGCGCGTGGATCACACTTCCGGCAGCAAGGAAAAGCAGGGCCTTGAAAAAGGCATGCGTGGTGAGGTGGAACATGGCCCCGGTGAAGGCGCCCACACTGAGCCCTAAAAACATGTACCCAAGCTGGCTGATGGTCGAGTAGGCAAGCACCTTCTTGATGTCATTCTGAAAAATGGCGATGGAGGCAGCAAATAAAGCGGTGGCCAGCGCAGTGATGCCAATGATCTCCATGGTGATTGGGGAGAGAATATAGAGGATGTTTGAGCGGGCAATCATATAAACCCCGGCAGTGACCATAGTTGCGGCATGAATGAGGGCCGAAACCGGCGTGGGACCAGCCATGGCATCGGGCAGCCAGGTGTAGAGCGGGATTTGGGCGCTCTTTCCGACAGCGCCTGTGAAAAGCAGCAGCGTAATGATCACCAGGGTCGTGTTTCCTGATTCCATCATGGCGGCCTTTGCGAATATCTCCTGGAAATTCAGACTGTGAAAAGTGGTAAAGAGCAGGAACATCCCGAGGAGAAACCCCAGGTCGCCGATACGGTTCATGATAAAGGCCTTCTTGGCGGCATTGTTATACGCATGATTTTTGAACCAAAATCCGATAAGAAGGTACGAACAGAGCCCCACCCCTTCCCAGCCGATGAACATGATCGGATAGTTGGCGCCCATCACCAGCAGCAGCATGAAAAAAACGAACAGATTCATGTAGGCAAAGAACCGGTTGTAGCCCGGATCATCTTTCATATATCCCACTGAATACAGATGGATCAGAAATCCAACGCCTGTGACCATGAGCAGCATAAGCGCCGACAGCGGATCGATAAGGAAGGAGAAGGGAATCTGAAGCTGGCCAACGGAAATCCAGGGAAAGAGGTGGTGAGGTAGCGAGGTAGCGAAGTTGTGAAAGTTCAGAAAAACAAATAATGATAACATAAATGAGATCAGGATCGTGCCAGTACCAATGTAAGATGCAACTTTCCTGGGAATTGATCTGAAACCCAGTCCCAGGATCAGGAACCCGAGGAGGGGAAAGAGAGGGATGAGAAGTATTATTATCGTCATGTTATATTTTGCTAACTCAAAGTTCAAAATTTAAAACTCAAAAATGCAACTAAAAACTCAAAATTTCAGAGACAAGAAAACGACTCCCATAGTTTTGAATTTTGATCTGCAGTTTTGATCTTTGAGGTTTGATTTTTGAGTTAAATAAATCACCACTTTAACTTATTAAGCACATTTATATCAATCGAATGCGTCGTTCGGTAAATGAGCACCACAATTGCCAGCCCGATCGCCACCTCGGCCGCCGCCACCACCATGATGAAAAATACGAAAATCTGCCCGGCCGGATCGTTCGTATAGGCCGAAAATGCTGCCAGGAGAAGGTTGATTGAGTTTATCATCAGCTCGATCGACATAAGGATCACCAGGGCATTGCGTTTGATCAACACGCCAAAAACGCCGATGCAGAACAATACCGAACAGAAGATGAGGTAGTAGTGGATCGGGATGGTTGTAAGAGTGGACATCTGCTTTTTTTTTGAATATCGAATATCGAATATCGAATATCGAATTATTTTTGCGTTTTACGTTTTTCAGATGTTTGGATGCTTTTTACAAATATGGAAATTAGTTCATTGCATTCCTCAAGACAATCTGATAATATTTCTGTTTTTTTTGTTACAGGTTTAAGCTGAATGATTTTTAAAGATACCAGTGTCTCTCTTAATTCTTTCAGACATATCTTCATTTTATGAATAAAGTCATTCAAAGATTCTGCACTTTTTGCCTCTCCATAATTTAATGCCGGCGAACAAGAAGATCGGACAACCTGACCGCCTATGTATTTTCCAAACATCGTTTCAGGGAAAGTTTCAGCTAAATTGGCTATCATAACGGCAAACTTTATAAGCCGGTCCTCCAGATCATATTTCTTTTCCTCATTCACCCTTCCGCTATTTTTTCACATTCGTTATTCAAAATTAAAAATTCAATATTCGTTATTCGATATTCACTATTCGATATTCGATATTCTTTTAAATCTGCTCCTTCTTCCCCAGCAAAACAGCACCGACCATGGCCGTTAAAAACAGCACCGATGACATCTCAAAAGGCAAAAGGTAATCGTGATAAAGAATCTTGCCAAGGTTCTTGACCAGCCCGATCTGTGTGGTCATCGGATCCTGAGCCAACAGGATATCGTATCCGCGGAAAACCCCGATAAGCGTAAGCATCAGCATTCCTCCGGCGATGAGCGCAATTATTTTGACCCACATCGGTTTCGGCGAGCGTTCATCTTTATTCAGGTTCAACAGCATTACCGTGAAAAGAAACAGCACCATGATGGCTCCGGCATACACAATCACATGAACCACCGCCAGAAACTGGGCATTCAGCAAAATATAATGGCCTGCGATGGCAAAAAAGGTCATGGTAAGGAACAGTACCGAATGAATGGGCTTTTTTGAAGCCAGCACCATCACCGCCGAAAACAGGGCCATTATGCTGAGGAAGTGGAAAATGTATTGTGTGAACATATTACAAATTCAAAACTTAAAATTCAAAGATCAAAACTACAACTCAAAAATCAAAACTACGGGTATCGTTGGCAATGCTCAAAATTTTGAATTTTGAGTTTCACTTTTGAGTTTTGATCTTTGAATTTTGAGTTATTTATTGTGTTTATATCGTTTATCCTTCTTAAACTCCAGCACCTCCGGGGTTTGCCGCTTCGATACATCGATCCTTTTCGCAGGATCAAGAGGTTCTACCAGTTCAGGCTTGCCATATTTAAATTTATCACGCTGATATTCAGATTGAACCATCTCTTTGGTCAGGAAGATCGCTTCCTTCGGGCAGGCCTCTTCGCAATCGCCGCAAAAAATACATCGCAGCATATTGATCTCATAAACAACAGCATATTTTTCTTCGCGGTAAAGGTTCTCCTCGCCCGGTTTACGTTCTGCAGCGACCATGGTGATGGCTTCAGCAGGGCAGGCAACGGCACACAGTCCACAGGCAGTGCACCGTTCCCGTCCTTCATCGTCCCGCTTCAGAACATGTCGTCCCCGGTATACATCCGAAAATTCCCGGTTTACTTCAGGATACTGGACTGTGGTCTTTTTCCTGAACAGGTGTCCGAAGGTAATGCGCATCCCGCCAAGAATTGCAGGTAAATAGATCCGCTCCAAAAAGGTCATCTTTTTGTCAGAAACTACTTTGGATCTATTTGTTAAATTTTGCATAACGGGTTGTTCGGATTTAATGGTCACTGTTTATTCTACAATAATCTTATGATAATACATTTTTTGATCGGCTGTTCGAAGTCCAATAAGGTAAAGGCCACTGGCCAGTCGCGACAAATCCATGGTATGAAGCGTGGAGGAGCTAATATTTTCAGTCGCCATCACGATACCATGTGTATTCATGATTTTAACTTCAGCCATATTGATGTCTGTATGCTTAGATTGAATCACAAGTTTGTCCCTCACCGGGTTAGGCGTAAAAATTATGGATTCCTTGTCCGATTTGCTCATTCCCGTACTAAATAATTCTACGATGAAATAGATGCTGTTGGAGAGGTTGATGTCATTCCATTCCCCGGCGATCCCCAATGCACCGGTGCCTCCGGGCCATCCGCGCAACGCCATCGCTCCTCCATCCTGGTTGCCGTTAAAGTTATCAGGCTCCTGGATCAACCCGGCAGCGGTTCCACCCCAGTTATTATAGAGTCCTCCTACCGGCTGACCATTACCCAATCCGGCGGCCCCCTGACCGATCCAGAAATTCGCCCCGTTGCCATCGTTGTTGCCATCCCAGATCCAGGTTCCCTCCGTGAATTTATCGGTTGCCCCGATCCATACATACGCTACGCCGCCACCATCATTAACAACTACATAATTATTCGGAACCCCGGCGCCGTTAAGCACCGCATCGAACATGGCATTCTGTTCATTTACATCGCCGATTTCAACAAGATAGCCGCCCCGTTCAACAGCACAGGCGGCAGCGTTCGTCCAGTTTTTCAATTCTTTGATCACCTCGTAGGTTTTTCCGTCGTAATTAAACGTGTAGATGTTGCCTGCAGCAGCACATGTCTGCCCGAACACCTGCGGGTCTGATGAAACCAGCAGGACAAATAACAAAAAACATGTAAACGTTTTCATTGCATTACTGATTAAATGGAACATATGTGAATTGCATAGAACATTACATTTGAACCATCGCTTATCATCGGATTAGTTTTAAACTGTAATTTTGAGTTTTGAACTTTGAGTTTAACGTTTTTCATCATTGATTCAATAAAATCACGACCCCTGTTATCACCACATTTAAAATCGCCAGCGGGATCAACGATTTCCATCCGAGCCGCATCAGCTGGTCATAGCGGAACCGCGGAAGCGTCCACCGTATCCACATGTAAATAAAGCCGAAGAAGGTGATCTTTGAAAAGAGCACCATAAAACTGACGAAGGCAAAAACATTGGGAGAAAGACCAAGTTTGTCAAGCCCGGGAAAATGGTATCCCCCCAGGAAAAGCGTGGCCATCACGGCTCCTGAAATGAACATATTGATGTATTCGGCAAACAGGTAGATTCCCAGCTTCATACTGCTGTATTCGGTATGATAGCCCCCCACCAGTTCGGTTTCGCATTCGGGCAGGTCGAAGGGGGCACGGTTGGTTTCGGCAAAGGCACATATGAGGAAGATCAGAAATCCCAAAGGCTGGTAAATGATATTCCAGTTAAACCCCTGCTGCTGTGCAACAATATCGCGCATGCTCAACGACCCGGTCATCATCACGATGGTGATAATAGATAAACTCATGGCCAGTTCATAGCTGATCATCTGCGATGAGGCCCGCACTGCGCCAAGCAGGGCATATTTATTATTGGAGGCCCATCCTCCGATCATGATGCCATAAACGCCAATGGAGACAATGGCAAAGATGTACAGGATCCCGATGTTGATATCGGCCACCTGCATTGCATACACCTGGCCGTTGATAACAAGGTCGGGGCCCCAGGGGATGGCGGCGCTGGTTAGCAGGGCTATGAACATGGTGAGTGAAGGGCCGAGGATATAAAGAAATTTATCAGCTGATGCCGGCATGAACTCCTCCTTAAAAAAGAGTTTGAGCCCGTCGGCTAATGGCTGAAGTAAACCCCATGGACCAGCCCGGTTGGGGCCATGCCTGTCCTGGAACCATCCGGCAACCTTGCGTTCGATGAGTGTACTGTACATCGCAACAACGAGGCTTAGAACCAGGATGAAACTGGCGAGGAGGGTTTTGTA
>Ga0247842_10006663_pt1 | contig 12943 bp, 8 predicted proteins | sample LaCruzMarch2015__3_FD_192411 | JGI IMG/M metagenome (GOLD analysis project Ga0247842, IMG submission 192411) | Freshwater microbial communities from meromictic Lake La Cruz, Castile-La Mancha, Spain - LaCruzMarch2015_19m | ecosystem: Environmental > Aquatic > Freshwater > Lake | place: Spain...
TGCATGTCGATGCTCCGGGAGTGGATGCACCCGGTTCCGCGCGTGGTGCACCAGTACCATGCGACCGACCGGTCTGCCATACGGGCAGAGATCCGGCATCTCGAGGCGGTGATTGTCCAGGGCGGGGAGCCGGCAGCGCTCCAGTTCTCTGACCGTGTGCGGAAGCACTACCAGGGTGTGATCACTCACTTGCGGACACCGGCGTTTGTTGGGCAGGTGGCGCGGACATTTTCCTCCCTTAAAATTGATGAATGCTATCTCTTCTCGCTCGCATCTGGGGATACAAGCCACATCCGGCAGGTGATCCGTCAGGCGAAGATTGCGGAGATGATCGTGCATATCCGTTTGCCCGGTGCAGTTATCGCGGCACACCCGGCTCACGATCGGTACCTGTCAGCGGATACCGTGGAGGCATTTGCATGAAGGCAGAAGAACGGGATTACCTGTTTCTCGCAGTGCTCGCCGTGACGGTGGTTGGGGTGACAGTCTGGACCGGTTCGCGGGTCTGGTATCTCTCCCTGATCCTCCTCTGCCTCTTCGGCGGCGTTTTTTATATCACCCGTCGCTGGCACGAACGGGGTTTTTTTCTCATTTGCGCGGGGGTACCCCTCATGGTTGCCTGCGGGGCGATGAGTACCTGGGCGGGACTCGTCGCCGGCTGGATGATTGCCGGGTGTGCCTGCAACGCGATGGGGCTTCTTGCCCGCCCCCGCGAGCGCCGGTTGTTCGGCGTCTTCTGCGCTGTGACACTGCCCGTCGCGCTCATGATTTATTTCTCCAACCACGTGGTCGTGCCGATTCTCATCCTCGCGGTCGTCACGGGTGCGATTGTCGCTGTGCAGCAGATCCGTGACCACCAGTGGAGAAAACGGTTTGGAGTGCAACTATGAATGTTCCCTCGCAGATCTTCCCGAAAAAATCCCTCTTTCAGTCCCTGAAAGTGCCGCATGTCAACCCGTATTACCTGGCGGCGTTCATTCTCATTCTTGCCGCGGCGGTGCTGGTCGCGCTTGCGGTGCTGACCGACCGACGCGATATCACGACTGCGGCGGTGGTCATCTCCGCGCTCATCTGCCTTTTAACCGGGATCTTTCTTGCGACGCTCTCCCGGAGCGAACCGATGGATCTCCAGTACGTGAGCCTGCTTCCCGTCCAGGGGAGTATCAACCTCTCCCGGATCTGTGCGGATCTGGGCATCCAGGGGAATGCCAGGATCATCCCAAAAGGGAAGGACGGTAGTTCCCGGACGATGCAGTACCTGCCAGTGACAGAGTATGATGGTTCGCCCTTGCCAGTCGGGATCTTTGTGTCGAGTCCCGAGCAGGCGGGCGTACTTCTTGTCCCTGGCGGGGATGCGTTGCTCCGCCAGATCCGGGAGCGGGAACACCTGGTCATTCCGCAGGAGAAGGAGGCGATTCAAGATCTGATCAGGGAGATTGGTGTGGATGTACTCGAGGTTGCAGACCGGGTGGTGGTGGAAGAGGAGGGCGAGCATGTGACGGTGACGATGGAGGGCTTCCGGCTCATCGGCGGTTGTATCGAATGCGCCCGTGAATCGCCCCGGTGCTGCACGATGGTTCCCTGTCCGGTGTGCAGTTTGTTTGCGTGCGTTCTTGCCGAGGGCACGGGATCGGTGGTCGAAGTGGAGCGCTGCACCGTCCACCCGGCGCAGGGTTCAGTGGATGCGGTGTTCTGTCTACAGGAGTAATTTTGAGTGAAAATGCCGCAGACCGTTTTCATATGGCGCCGGAAAACCGAAAATGATGCATGAACGCACCCTATTCATCCAACCCATTTCTGGCAATATACCCGACAAGAGATGCAAAAGATAAGTCGGAAAAAATGGTTGACCGGGTGTATACACATCCCCACCCGGATGTCCCGGTTATTCCCCGGTCTTATCCAATACCCCCCGCCGTTTTGGACTGACGAGGTGAAGCACGACAAAGAGTGCCGCGATGCCGGCTCCCCCCTTTACGTTCTACTTACCGCGGCGCACCGCAACAAACCACATCCCCGGGTGGATTTTCCCAAGAAAGAGCGTGCGAAAAATAGTGGTCAGGTATTTCACGGTCGGCTTCTGTGCCGGTGGCGAAAAAAAATGTTAGCGCGATCTGATCGTGACCCAGAGATGGAGGTCGCGGTAACTCTGGTTGATCCGGTTCATGCCCTGCACCTCATTGCCGGGAACCGTCTCATTGAAGAGCAAAAACTCGATCCGGTTGTAGTTGGTCTTCGTGGGCGTGAAGGTATAGGGGGTGATCACCGTCTGGTTATGTGCGACCGGGACCATGAAGGTGTTGATGGGGGTCATTGCGTTCACCGTTGAGGTATTGTCAGTCTCGTTGAAGGTCATCTGCATGAAATAGGTCTCAACGGTATAGTTGATGCTGCGGTATTCGTGGTTGCCGATGCCGATGTAGAGCGAACCGTTCTGCCCGGTTAAGAGGTGTGTCGGGTAGTCTGCCGCCATCTTTTTTTCCCCGAGAATAAAAAATTCTGTAAATTTTTCGCCTTCTTTCGGGACGACGATGACATAGACCGTGGTTGCAACGGCGGCGACGATGGCAAGAAGGAGGATGATGGAGAGTGCGCGATCGAGCCGGGACGTTTCGGCGGGGAAGAACTCTTCTTTGACGGATTGTTGCATCGCCCGGAGCGGGACGACGAAGCGGTCTTCTTGTGGGATCTGCGCCCGACGATACAGGGCGATAAGGCTCATCGCGACCGTGAAGATCACAAGGCTAGTGACGATCGGGTCGAGCCGGATGCCCCATGGGGTGTAGTTCAGCCCGAGCCCGATGAGCGGGACGACCGCGATGGAGAGCCCGAACGAGAGGGCGACGCGTTCGATGCCGTCAATGTCCTTTGACCCGGGGAAGAGGGCGGCGATCAGCGTGTAGCCTGGGATGAAGAGAACCATGGGGAGCCCGAAGAGGATCCGGAGAAAGGTCTGGTTCACCGGCGGGAGGTAGATGCCAATCACCGTGAGGACGAGCCAGCAAGAGATAATTTTTATGTCGATAGGGATGGTGCGGATGGCGAACGCTTCACCGATGATGTCATATGGGTGCTGCCCTCGTGCCATGGTAAGGAGTGTTGGTGTTGTACTTATTTGTGTGTAGCGCGATGGACTGGCGCGGGGGATTGCCGGGGAAGTGCTGGAGTGACCGGGAGCGGAAGGGAGCGTGGGGGGTGACCGGGTTTGGGTGGAGAACTACGGAAACGACCACGTTCTCATGGGGACATCGTGTCATAGCACAACGTGATGAAAAATTGTTTGGGTTTTCCTGCCGCTCACCAATCGATAATGATATCTTTGTCCAATTTCCACATACTATCATGGCAGGTGATAGTGTATGGTAAGACTAAGACCCCGTTTTTTCCTTGCAATTATGGTGTGTGTATGTCTATTGGCTGGTCTGGTGTCCGCAGTCTCTGTGACCGTGAGCCCGGATGTCATCCAGCCAAACGATCAGATCACCATATCAATGAACGATCTGAAGAATGGAAGCGCGTTTACGCTTCATATCGAATCGAGCATCACGCTCCAGGACCAGAGTGATTTCAAATTCAAGGCAAATGCACTGACGATGCCGTTTAATATGCTAAAAACGAAGATCACCGTTGATGCCAGTCCCATCGCGTCGGGTTCGGAAGTTTGGGTGAAAGCCAAGACCGGCAGCACCATAAAGAGTATCGGGACTGTCGCTGAAGGGACAATTGTTCATATCTCTGAATCGCTCGGGGATGTCGGGATTGGCAAAATTGATAGCATCGAAGTGACAGGGACGACGCCTTCTGGCACGAAGACCGAGGTTGTGGCGATGGAACTCTACGGCACAAAAGCAGGTCCGGATTCTTCTGCCATCACATTCTCACTCTCCGGGGTTTCCCAGGGAACCGCGAAGGTGATCATCTATGTGGATTCAAATGAAGTGGTGACAAAGTCCATCTATATCGGATCCGTTCCGACCCCTACGCAGACAACGGTATCCACGTCTGGTGGAGATGGTTCTGGAGTATTCGTGACCACTATATCCCCCAAATCCGCTGATGGGCTCGCCATTCTGTCGTCAAAGTGGGGAGCTGTCAGAAATGCCAATCCCGATGGTCTTGCCATCGTAACACTTTCAGGTATCACAACCCCCTCGAATTGGCGGATGATAGCCGGTACCTATGCGGTATCTCCGGAGGCTACCAGTTTTGATCCCTCGGCAACGTTTTCGATGACGATCCCAGCAACAGAAGCGGCAGATATGGCGAAGTACCAACCATTCCTCGCGGTTTACCAGAATGGTATCTGGAATAAGGTGAGTGCCACGACAAGTGGTAATGTTCTTTCCATCCAGATCCCGGCTTCCGGTAAATATGCCATCTTCACGGAAAACCTGATCACACCTTCGACAACGACCACGACCGCTGCAAAACCGACCGTTGTCATCACCTCCACCGCTCCCGCCGGTTCTGTGGCGAAAACCCCAGCGGTAGTCAGTTCGGCACAACAAACGAACGCGCCGGTGACAACAAAAGCCAGTCCTGCCGCTCCCGTCACCACCGCGACTCAGAAGGCACCCGGGTTTACCGCGCTCTCGTTTGTCGCGCTCTGTATCGGTGGCGCAGTACTCACGCTTACCGCCCGGAAGAATTGATGAGTGTGTGTGTCAATTGTGACACTTCCCACTTTTTTTATCGTGAACATTCCCGCCAATGTTCGTCCACGTTTTTCCTAAAACCAGCACGATGCAAGTATTCCGCAACAAAACCGGCTGACCGTTTCCCTGTGATACCTTTACCGGAAATGATTCTGTGTTCTTGGATCAAAGGGGATGTTCGCACGAGTCAACGGGGGATCCCCACACTTGGCATCGATCGAGCTCATCCAACGGAGAGAGCGTTGCGATCCCTGCACACGTGTACAAAATATTTATATGAATACTTTCGAATGGTACGAGGATCTAGTAACACTCCGAGGCTTTTCATGAGTGAACCGAATATAACGACACCCCTCAAACAACCCGGTCGCAGTGCCTCCGGCAAATGTTCTACCCGCTCCACGAGAACTGCATGGCTCATCTGTCTTGTCACCCTTGCTCTTGTCTGCATAGCAACCGCACCCGTCGCCGCCGGGTCACGGTACATGGCAGGAAGCCCGGACCTCTCCGCTTACATTGCCGGGACAAACGAAGTCGGTGCCGGCGATGATCTCTCGCTTGCGATCGTCATCGAGAACCAGGGATTGAACGAGTATAAATTCGTCCAGACCGGCATCGTCGACCGGGACGATCTCCCGAACACCGCAAAGAACCTTGTTGTCGACCTGGGTACCGGCATCGCCCCCCTCATCATCAAATCCGATCCCCAGATGCTCGGTGACTTAAAGGCGAGCACCAGCGCGATTGCCACCTTCAAATGCAAAGTCAACCAGGATGCCCCTGCCGGCATATACACCCTTCCCGTGAGTCTCACCTACACCTATCTCTATGACGCGGAACAATTCGGCAGTGAGACGATCCAGTACAACTACAAGATCACGAACAAAACATTTAATCTTCCAATCACGATAAAACCGGAAGTCAAGATCAGCGTCGTCTCTGTGGAAACCGCTCACCTCAATGTCGGGAACGAAGGGTACCTTATCCTCAAAGTCCAGAACATCGGTCACGAGAACGGGCAGAAAGCGGTCATAAAACTCTCCCGCAATGGTCAGAGCCCGGTCATCCCGACCGAAAGCAGTGTGTACATCGGGGATTTCCCGGTCGGTACAACCGCAGACTGCCGGTTCAAGGTCACGATCTCCTCCGATGCCGAAGCCAAATCCTATCCGCTCGATGTGTATGTCGATTATAAAAACTCTGAAGGAGACATGGTCAAATCCGATATCGACACGATCGGGGTTCCTGTCGGGAAGAAAGTAGACTTCGCGATCACGTCAGAAAAAGCGGTCGTCTCCCCCGGGGATAAGAAAGTGATCACGGTCACGTTCCAGAACACCGGTGGCGCAACCGCGTACAGCGTCCAGGCTCGCATCAGTGCCGTCGACCCCTTCACGAGCAACGATGATACCGCATTTTTGGGCACACTAAACCCCGGCGAATCACGGGAAGCTTCGTTTGTCGTCTCGGTCGACAAGACTGCCACCGTGAAGGAGTATGGTCTCGACTCCGAGATACGCTACCGCGATGCCTTGGACAACACGGTGATATCAGACCCGATGAAGGTGCGGGTCCAGGTCGTCCAGGGAAAGAGCATCCTTGATCTGCTCACAAACCCTCTCGTCCTCTGTATCATCGTAATCCTTGTCATTGCAGCCGGCTACCTCATCTACAAGCGGCGGAAAACGGCTGAATAACCGCCATTTTTTGGGCTCTGTTGTGCCGGAAGATCGTGCAACGAACAATTGCTGTCATGCCGAAGAGGATGTGCAGGTATGAACCGTCTTGGGAATTTCCGGCGTATGCCAAGTGAAATATGATCAACACACTCTTTGAAACGATCGCCCGATTCATCGCGAAGCGACCGCTCGTGACCGCCGGATTCGTCCTCGTGGTCTTTCTTGCCGCCCTGTACGGGATGACCCTCATCACGATGGAGACCGGTGCTGACACGTATCTCGACAAAGATTCTCCCGCCGGCATCCTGAACCACCAGTATACCAACACCTTCCAGGCGGATTCGATCATTTTGATCGTTGAAGCCGGTGACCCCGTCAACCCGGACGTGCTCGCGTATATTGACAGCCTCGAAAAGGATATCCGGCAGCAGCAGCACATCAAGGGTGTCACAAGCATCGTCGATATCCTCAAAGGCTACAATGGGGGAGACCTCCCGACCACACGCGCCACCACCGACCAGATCATCGCCCGGATTCCGGCAGAGGTCCGGGCGACCGCCGTCCCGTCCAACGTGCTTACGCTCGTCCAGATCGAGATGGACACCGGGCTCTCGGAACTTGTCAGGAAAGCGACACTCAGTAACATCGAGGCACTGGTGGATGACAGCAACCCCCCGCCGAACGTCAAGGTGACAGCAACCGGCAGCACCGCATTCTCCGCCCAGATGGGTAAAGAGCTCGTGGGTTCGATGGGCACGCTCATCGGAGCAGCGATGGTGCTCATGATCATTGTCATGGGACTGCTCTTCGCCTACGTCAGCTACCGGTTCCTGCCGGTCGTCTTTGTCGGCATCGGGCTTGTCACCTGCCTGGGGATGATGGGACTCGCGGGGATCCGGTTGAACATGGCAGTCGTCGGTTCGTTCCCGGTACTGATTGGGCTCGGGGTCGATTACGCAATCCAGTTCCATGCACGGTTTGACGAGGAGGCGCGGAAAGGCTCGCTTGACGACGCGGTCTTTATGACCGTCACCCGCACGGGTCCTGCGGTTATGTACGCGATGCTTGCGACCTGCATGGGATTTCTTGCCATGTACGTCTCGCCCGTCCCGATGATCCGGTCGTTCGGGCTCGTCTCGATCATCGGTGTCATGAGCTGCTTCTGCGTCTCATTGATCGGCATCCCCACAATCGCCCTCCTTTTAAAATACAAACCCAAACAGAAAAAAGCGACGCAATGCTACGCGGTCGGGACCGGCGCGTGCAGTTCGCTCGATGACGTGCCAGACCAAAAAAACGCCCCGGCAAAGAAAGGGAGTTTATGGTCTTACGCCGGGTTTTTAACGTCCACTTCAGTGAAGATTGCAAAGAACCCGATCCCGGTTCTTATCGTTGCCGGACTGATCGCGCTTGTGGGATTCCAGCTCGACCCGCTCATCGCGATCGAGACGAACGAGAACAGTTTCGTGCCGAGCGATATGCCGGCAAAGATCCAGATGGATAAGGTCACCCGGATCATCGGGTCCACGAGTTCGGCGTCGATCTATGTGCAGGGTGAACGGGTGACTGACCTCGATACAATCCTGTGGCTGAAGCAGTTCCAGGATTATGAGCTCGCGCATCATCACCAGATCACACGTGCGACCAGCATCGTCACGTACATCCTCGCTTACAACGGAGGCGTGATGCCGGAGACGCAGAGCCAGCTCGATGCGATCCTCGCAAAGATTCCCGCTGAAGTGAAGAAACCGTATGTCAGCGGGTCGATGAACGGCGTGATCCAGTTCGGCACTACGAAGCTTGAGGTGACCGAGCAGCAGAGCTTAAAAGAGCAGATCATAAAAGATATCGCGTTCCTCCAGCCCCCACCGGGCATCACACTCGCGCCCGTGGGAAACTTCGCGCTCTTCACGACCCTGATGAATGATCTCGCGTCGTCGAAGGAGACGATGACCATGCTCGGGTTCGTCTTTATCTTCGTGTTTCTTGCACTCGTCTACCGGCACGTCCATGCGGTCTCTCCGCTCGTCCCGATCATCTTTATTGTCGGGTGGAACGCGGTAGCGATGTACGCGCTCGGTATTGCCTACACGCCCCTGACCGCGACGCTCGGGTCGATGACCATCGGGGTGGCAGCTGAGTACACGATCCTCGTCATGGAACGGTACAGCGAGGAGGAGGAGCGGCTGCATGATCCGATCGCCGCTATCCAGGAAAGTGTGTCGAAGATCGGGACAGCGATCACGGTCTCCGGGCTTGCGACCTTCTTCGGGTTCTCGGCGCTCTGTCTCGCGACGTTTCCCATCATCTCGAACTTCGGCATCACAACGCTCATCGCGGTCGGTTTCTCGCTTATCGGGGCGATCTTCATCATGCCCGCAGTCCTCTCCCTTGTCGGCGCCTTCACCCAGCGCCACAAGACTCCCGTGACCCCGCCATCGGTTCAGCCGGTGGCGGAACAGGAGCCGTAATTTTTTTATTTTTTTTTGGTTTTTTCTGATTTTTATTTTCTTGTTTTTTTCTTCTTCCACGGCAGCACAACGATCCCGGCAGATCGTTTGCTATTTACTCCGGAAGATCCATCACTCTCTATACAGGGACGAGGGAACCGGAGCATGGCACCAGTCATTGAAGCCCGCGCACTGACCAAGACCTATGGCGATACAACCGCAGTCGATCACGTCACCCTCTCGGTAGAGAAGGGCGCCCTCTTCGGACTTTTGGGTCCGAACGGGTCCGGTAAGACCACGATGATCAAGATGCTGACCGGGCAGACAAAAGCAACCGCCGGGTCCGCCACCGTGCTCGGGATCGATGTGGATCGTGATCCTATCGGTGTCCGGGAGCAGGTCGGGATCATCCCGGAGCAGGAGACCCCACCCAGTTTTCTCTCTGCCACCGAGTACCTGGACTTTGTCGGTGCAATCCGGAAGATCCCGGATGTCCAGAAGAAGGCAGACTGGTGGTTTGACTATCTCGAGTTCGGGGACAAGCGGGATGTGCTCTGCAAGGACCTCTCGCGGGGCACCCGGCAGAAACTGATGTTCACGCAGGCGTTCCTGCACCGCCCGTCGCTCGCTTTAATCGATGAACCGCTCATCAACTTCGACCCCATCATGCAGCGGAAGGTAAAGGACTTCCTGCTTGGATACGTCCGGGAGGGCAACACGATCTTCCTCTCCACGCATATCCTCGGGATCGCAGAAGAGATCTGCTCGGAGTTCGCGATCCTGAACAATGGCACACTCCTCCATACCGGCACCGTTGCGGAACTCACCTCGACCGACCAGCACCTCGACCAGTTCTTCCTCGCTCTCGTCCGGGCGGACCGCCATGTTTGAACTCTTCACGAACATGATGCGGGAAGAGTGGCGGGTCCACTCGACCCTTTTCGGGAGCCTCTCGTTCGCGCTCTATCCTGTGATGATCTTCGGGATTGCATTCATGGGCTCGTTCATCCTCCCGTTCTTTGCCGCTGGCATCCCGCCGGGATACCCTTCGATCATCATACACGCGATCTTTGTGTTGCTCGGGATCATGGTGGGCGGGTTCGGGCTGATGGGCAGGGAAGTGATGAACCGTCGTTTCGGTCAGGCAAGCCTGCTCGCGTATTCCGCCCGGAGCCTGCCCATCACCGAACGGCACATTTTTCTCGTCTTCGTCGTCAAAGACACCGTCTACTATCTCATCCTCTGCGTGCTCCCGTTCGTCCTCGGGTTCGCGGTCGCTTCTCCGTTCCTTCACATCCCGATCGCGCTCGTCCTGCTGCTCTTTTTAACGCTCACGCTTGCGTTCCTCTCCGGGCTCGCGCTCATCTTCTTTCTGTCCACCGTGTACGCCCGGTCATCGCTCGCGTTTGGTATCCTGTGCGCCTGCGGTGTGCTTGCCGGTGTGGCGGTGTATCTGACGCGCACGATTCCGCCCGCCGCGCTCTTTCCCCCGCTCCAGCTCTTCACATCATTCTCGTGGGGAACGCTCATTGTCGCTCTTGCCGTGATCCTCATCCCATCAGCCATTGCCGGGTTGCTCTTCACGACCGAATTTTTAGACACGACGAAAAGGTATGTCCCGGTCTACGCCCCGCTCGTCCGGCGGTTGTCGTTCTTTCCCCACCCGCCGCTTGCCGCAAAGGACCTGCTCGACCTCGTGCGGAGCGGGAGTTTTGTCGGGCAGGTAATCTTTTCGTTTCTCCTGCCGCTCAGCCTGCTCTGGTTCCTTCTCACCATCCTCACCGGCATCCTCACCTCGCCCGGCGTCCTCGTCATCTTTGCGATCCTCACGGGCATTATTTCGGCAACGATGTACACCTGGCTCACGATGTTCGACACGTTCAGTTCCTATGCCTGCCTCCCGGTCAGTGTCTCCACCCTCCTCATGGGAAAAATTTCCTGTTTTGCCGCGCTGCAACTGATCCCCGCGATCTTTATTGTGCTTGTCAGTTTTGCATCCGGCAGCGGGGCGTTTCTCGTACCTGCCCTTGTCGTCTGTATCTCGGTCTCGTTCTTTGCCCTCTCGGTCACCTGCTGGCTCGCAGGTCTCTCGCCAAACGTGCTCATCTATGACGCGAAGGTGCTGGTCTCGTGGTTTGTGCTGGTCGGGGTCGCCCTGCTCGCGGTGATCGTGCTTACGATCATAAACCCGTGGTACACGCTTGCATCAGCGGCGCTCTTCCTTCCGGCATGGGGATTTGTGAAGCTGAGTTTTGCGAAATGGGATCGCAGGGAGCAGCAGGGATTTTAGAAAATTTCCTGCACAGACGTGCAGTTTTATTGGATTTTTTCCGTACCGGATCGTGCCGGGACGGATTTTCTCTGGATCATTCTGCCGAAAAATTGCATCGAGCCAGATTTTTTAGTGCACATCCGAACGCGATTCGTGTGTTCGCGCCGTGGATATCCTGATAACCATTCAACAATAATCTCGTATGGAGAGGCGTACGAGGCGTATGGATACTACAGGAATTATCATTGGGCTTATCCAGATGGAGGTCGGGCAGAACCCCGAGGGGATGCTCACACGGGCGCTGGCACAAGTCGAGGCAGCGGCACAAAAAGGCGCCCGGATCATCTGCCTGCCCGAACTCTTCCGTTCCCGGTATTTCCCCCAGCAGATCGGAACAGACGCAACGGTCTTTGCCGAGACCGTGCCGGGTGAATCCACAAACGCCTTTGCCGGTCTCGCCCGGAAGTACGACGCCGTGATCATCGTCCCGGTCTTCGAACGGTCAGCGGACGGGCACACCTACAACGCCGCGGTGCTCATCGATGCGGATGGCACCATCCATGAACCGTACCACAAGGTCCATATCCCGCAAGACCCGGGTTTCTACGAAAAGGGCTACTTCTATCCCGGCGCACGCTACGCGGTGCATGCGACCCGGTTTGGGCGCATCGCGGTGCTCATCTGCTTTGACCAGTGGTTCCCGGAAGCTGCCCGGTGTGTGGCGCTGGATGGTGCTGACCTGATCGTGTACCCGACCGCGATCGGGCAACCGCCGGGCAACCCGCCCCTCGAAGGGCACTGGCGCGATGCCTGGGAGACGGTCCAGCGCAGTCACGCGATCGCGAACAGCGTCCACGTCGCCGCGGTGAACCGGGTGGGTACGGAAGGAGAGATCCGGTTCTTCGGGGGCACGTTTGTCTGCGACGCGTTCGGGAAAATTCTTGCCCGCGCCGGCGACAAAGAAGAGATCATCCTCGCGCCGCTCGACCTGTCGATGAACCAAAAAATCCGGGATGCGTGGGGATTCTTCCGGAACCGGCGCCCGGACACCTACGGCTCGGTCTGTGCCCCGTTGCCCGGCGCTATCGGGGGTTCCCCTCCGATCCTGCCGGGCGACGCCCCGCGACAGCACGGGTACTTCATGCCGGCTGAATGGGAACCCCATGAGGCGCTCTGGCTCTCGTGGCCCCACAACAAGGATACGTTCCCCCGTCTCCGGGAAGTGGAGGATGCCTATACGTCGCTCATCGCCGCGCTTGTACAGACCGAGCATATCTGCCTGTTTGTGCCGACTCCGGCAGTGAACCGTATTGTGAAGAGCCGTCTCCGGGCTGCGGGGGTGAACCCGGCACTCCTCACGATCCGGACCGTTGAGTATGCGGATGTCTGGATACGGGATTACGGTCCGACGTTTGTGGTCAACCGGGCGCTCCGGCAGGTGGCGATGGTGCGCTGGGAGTTCAACGCCTGGGGGGGGAAATATGACAAGCAGGTGGCTGATGGAAAGATTCCGGTGGTCATGAACCGGTGGCTCGAACTCCCCGTCTTCGCGCCAGGCATCGTCCTCGAAGGCGGGTCGATTGACGTGAACGGGAAAGGAACGGTGCTCACCAGCCGGTCCTGCCTGTTGAACCCGAACCGGAACCCGCAGCTCACCAAGGACGATCTGGAAGAGTACCTGAAACAGTACCTGGGCGTCACAAAGGTGATCTGGCTCAATCAGGGTATCGAAGGTGACGATACGGACGGGCACATTGACGATATCGCCCGGTTCACGTCGCCGTCCACTATCGTCTGTGCAGTTGAGGAGAATTCTCGTGACGAAAATTATGCGCCTCTACAAGAAAACTACGAGATTCTCCTGCGGTCGACCGACCAGGAGGGGAA
>Ga0247842_10006668_pt1 | contig 12938 bp, 10 predicted proteins | sample LaCruzMarch2015__3_FD_192411 | JGI IMG/M metagenome (GOLD analysis project Ga0247842, IMG submission 192411) | Freshwater microbial communities from meromictic Lake La Cruz, Castile-La Mancha, Spain - LaCruzMarch2015_19m | ecosystem: Environmental > Aquatic > Freshwater > Lake | place: Spain...
CAAATGTTTTCATGATTGAGATTTTTAGGGTTAAATTATGTGCATGAATATTAAATCTCATGGAGGGGAAGTCAAGGAGGAATTGGAATACCGGAGTACAATGAGGATATGCCGAGAAAATCCTTTACTTTCCTGTTTTCGGAATGAGATTATTCCTTTGCATAGAAATTTTACTCTTTTTCATCTCAATCTTGCAAACATGTAGAAAAACGTATCGGAAATGAACAGTCGCTGAATTAAGCGGGAAAAGTGGTGGAAAACTGGAGGGGAAAGGGAGGAAGGCAACTGGTGGGATTATCATTTTTGAGGAGTGCCCTATACCATAGGTTGGCAAAGGACTAGCATGGAAATAGGTTGAAACATTGGATTTGCAAAGATGAATGAAGCTCCTTAGGAAACTTTCAACTCAATTGCAAGGAAAAGGAGGGGGATTCAATGCAGCTTTTTACTGTCTGCAATGAAGTTCATTTCAACTCTACTAATTTGCCTAAAACGGAATAAAGAATCATCTTGCGGGTAACCTTTTTATTCAGTGCAGCTTCAAGCATGCCGGCATAGGCATCAAGCTGTCCAATATAGATTCCGGCAAAGTGTTTGCCCCCTTCAGTTGTCACTTCGGTATAACTACCCGGATATGACTTGTAGTCTACGATAATCAGTTCATTGTCAAACTCCAGCACGAGATCTGCCGTGCCTGCCATGATACATTTTCCAGCCCAGTTTCGCATGGGGAGTTCGCGGTAAATGTTTGTTGGGTTAAGCTCTTGAACCCATTTTGCAATCTGCCCCAAAAGATGGAGTATGTCCGCTGCATTCACCTGCCCAGTCAGGTTATGCCGTGAGATGATGGTTTCAATCTTCTCTGTGCTTGGATTTTCAGGCCATAGGTAGAGAATATCATGAAGACAATTTCCCAGCAAGGCTTCGTCCTCCAGTTTGCCTGTCCATATCCGATGGTTAAAATCGCCCACCGGCTCGACCTTCACGGGACGCGCCCCTTTGAGTTTGCTGGGCGAGAGGTATTTCGGTTGATCCTGGGCTATTGCCCCAACTTTTTCGAAATAGGACCCTGGCTTGTATTCATTACCTTCATATTCAGTGCTGAATATCGGACGATCGTCCTTCATTACCTGATAATTCACTTCCACATCATGGTCAAACAAGTCAGCAAACTGGTTAGCAGCCAGCTCCTTTGTTTTGTTTTTCAGGCTCCATGCAACGCCATGGCCGCAGGCAAGGATCATCCAGTCTGATTCTTTCTCTTTAAAACTGGTAGAGACAATATAATCTCTGGCCCTTGTCATGCCTACATAAAGCAGCCGGGTCACCTCATTCCTTTTAGACTGCTCGGCCTCCTGATATAGTGCTGTGGCTTTGATGGTCTCCTCATAACCAATTATTTTTTCCTTTCTGCCAAAAGGCCAGAAGCTAAAATTGATGTAACGGTTGAGGAGCGGATCCTGTATATTCAGAACGCCGTCCATTTTTACAGATGTTCTGAAGAAATCCTTGTGCATAAAACCGTCGTTGTACTGATAATCCAGGCTCGTCAGGATAACGAAAGGCCACTCGAGTCCTTTGGCCTTGTGATAGGTCAATACATTCACTGCATTTTCACTGGCAGAAGCAGCCTGGTTGCTGCGATCTTTGTTGTCGGACATCCACATCACAAATCCGATAAGGCTAGGTGCGATACTCAGCTTTACGCAGTAATCGTCATATTCCCAGGCATATTTCAGCACCTGCTGCATGTTGGCCAGCCGCTGTTCAGCGTTTCCCCATGCAGAGATATGCTTTCTTATCTCCAGCACGGCAAACATCTTCTCAATGAGCTCGGGTACTGAAAGGTGCCTGGAGTGACTGGCAAACTGATCCAACTGGACGATAAAGGGGTGTTCTTTTCCCCATTGCTGAATATAATGATAATAGGCCGACGAATCTTCCTCTCCGCGGGAAGGCGCACCCGCCAGAAATTCAAGTCTCGCTTCCAGCATTGATTCAGCTGTGATCTGATCGCTCTCTTTGATCAACAACATTATTTCCGTGAGGGATAGCGAGTTGGAGGGGTCTGCTATGTAGTTTAATAGATTGATAAGCAGGCGGTATTCTGCCTTTTCAGGCAAACCGTCCACAATGGCAGCCACTTCAAGCCCGTTATTAAGCAATTGGCCGGCGATCGCTTTTACTTCATCATTCTTTCTACATAAGACGGCAACATCAGAAGGCCTCAAGAGTCTTAACCCACCACTTGATTTATCATGGACCATTAATTCTTCATTGAGAAGGTTTTTGATCCGCTGGGCAAGATAATAACTGAATTGCTCCTTGTTCCCGGTGCCCTTGATTTTATTAAAAAAGTGCCAGTGCTGTACTGGCGTTTGACCATTTATGACGGCAAATCCTTCCTTCTCATCGCTCCTGACTGGGATTAGCCCAATCGTTTCCGCAGGAGAGAGAGTGACACTGTCTTCATCCCCGAATTTCTCATTTTTCCATTTTTCCAAACCTTCACCATCTCCAAGAATATCCTCTCGTCTTACCAGTGCAGAAAAAGACTGATCCTTCAGCGAGACTTCAAACATCCGATTGATCATGTTAACCAGTCCGGGCCTCGAACGCCACGAATTTTTGAGTAACCGAAGTTTCAGATGTTCTTCACTTTCCTTATAAAAAAGCTCCAGCAATTTGCTTACAAGGAGAGGATCAGACCCATTAAATCCATAGATAGCCTGTTTTGGGTCACCTACCCAGATGCTATTGTCAACGATTTCGGAGAGTTTCAGGAAAATAGCCAACTGAACCGGATTTGAATCCTGAAATTCATCAACCATGACAAGTTTGACGCTCTGCTTCAGTTCCGCTTGTACTTCTGGTTTGCCAAGCAATTCCAGGAATCTTGTCTCCATATCGGTAAAGTCAACCAACCCGTTCTCCCGCTTATACTCGTCAAACCTTTTTATACAATCGCGTACAATTTTAAAGACCAGTTTGATGTATTCAGCCATATCACTGAACAGGTCTGTGGACTGATAGATTGAGCCCAATATGCGAAGAAGGTTCAAAGAAGGCTGATGGGTATCATCTGTCTTATTAATAATATCACTGGCAACACCATAAATATCAAGCAATATCGGGTAGGTAATTTTGGAACTGCTAAGAGCTGCTTTCAGTTCCACTCCGCTCTTCTTTCTTCCTCCGTTGTTTGTATCAGGCAGGTTCTCAAGGAAACTGAAAACCAGATCCAGGTCACCTCTGATTGCTGCAAGATCTAACGAGACCTCCTCCCGGATGCCAAATACGGACCTTGGAAATTCAAGGGAGCGCACATAGCTTAACCCTCGTTCACTCATGTCGGTGATATTGTTTCTTCGGGCTTCCCCAATAAGGGTCCTGACGTGGTCTTTCCATTTATTTGGATCAGTCTCACTGATACCGCCTCCTTTATAGGTTTGGAACTGAAATTTCTCGCACAGTTCAGCTAATTGGTTAAGCTCTTCCACAGAGGGTATGGAGGAGATGGCTTGAGAAAAATAAAAATCGGTATCTTCATCAGAGAGTTCCCTGATTTCAGGAGAGAATCCGATCAGGTAGCAGAATTTCTCCATCAGGCGGTAACCCACCGAATGCACGGTTCCAATCCAAGCATTCTGCAATGCAATAGCGTCTTCCGTTTTGCCATTTTCGAGCAGTTTTGTAAAGGCGCGATGCCTGATCTCTTCCGCAGCCCGCTTTGTAAAGGTGGTCAGCATGACCTGGTCGCCCCGGCAGGTTCCATCATTAATAAAACGGTATAGTTCACTGGTAAGACTGTATGTTTTTCCGCTCCCGGCTCCTGCATTGATAAATGTTATATTTTTCATTTTGCTGTCGATTTCCTATTTGATCTTTCCTTTGAATAACTCCAAACCGCTGTATGATTCTGTGGACTTGGCCTTCTGATAGGAGTCGAGTGGAATAAGGTTTTGCGTCTCAGCATCATTATGGTATGCCAGTTCCTCGAGTTTGTTCCCGTCGCCTATCTCAATTTCGCCCTTGCTCAACTCTTCCCATCGGTAGCGGAAAGAGTTGCAGGTACGTGCAAGCACACCGGATTCAGAGAATGCCCCTTTGCCATCGGCAAGTACAACGTTTGGACCAATAAAAGAATGCCGACTGTACAGCTTTCCGCTGTCAAACATAAAGAAGGCTGTATGCGGCATGGTTTCAAGTAGTGCAAAGTAAACAGCCAGTTGGACATCTTTGCCCTCATCGATCTTTTTCTGGTATTTTTTATTATTTCTTGTCCACTTGAGATCAAAAATGAATTGTTTACCCTCCCGATTGTGAAGCACCAGGTCCATCTTTCCTGCCACCTTGCCGATTCCGGGAATCTCTTTATCAGCAGGAAATTCACAGCCGATCACGGTCAGGTTGTTTGCCCGGATAATCTCAAACAGGGATTTTATGGCAAATGAGTATTTTCTCACAAGCTCCTCATATTCGAATTTCATCTCGGTGAGAAGAAAAACCAGACCCTCTTCCCTGATCTTTTCATCCAGTTGCTGCCTTATAAACTCCCCATTTAACGCGAATGAAGTGTCATTGCCGTGTTGTGTCAGAATAGACTCGGTGGTTGCATGGGCAATGATCCCCTTTAGCGTGAAGAGTTCAGGCAGGGTAAAGGAGTTGCCGCTATTCAGCTGCCCCTTGTATTTGATTACCCATTCAAAAGGATGCTGGATAAGGGTATCGATGCTGGAGGCGCTCTCCGTTTCTCGTTTCTTCAGCTTGTCGGGGTTGTTGATCATCCACCGGAGTTTCTCTAATGGCAGGTTTGCTTCGTGGCTCATCTGGAATCCTGGAACAAATCCAGTAAGTACGTCTATGTTATCTTCAGTGGCGGTCACTCTTTTTGCACCTGGCAACATCGTCATGATCTCCGATAGCAGGGGGTGATAGGATACCTCCTCCCCATTTTGTTTATCAACGGTGACAAGAATGCATTGACCAACGGCTGCCAGAACCCCTCTCTTCTCCTTTTCATATGCGAGTTTAACCTGCTCTTGAGGGGCATAGAGTCTGAGACCCAGGTTGATCAGGAAATCACGCTCTTCCTGGGAAAGAAAACGATATTGCTCGGCTTTTATCATTGTGTTATAGCAATCGAGCCAAAGCACAGAATTCGGGTTTCCAAGGAGGCATGCAGGTGAAACAATGCGTTCCACTGCCTCAGCCTGTGCCGTTTGGTTCGGGAACGTGGCCGGCTGATAGATGCTTTCAATGATCTTCATCAGTCGGGCAGAGGTTATTTGCGCGTGCTCTTCCTGCAATTTCTTTAACAAGGCCTCTGAGAGTCTACTTAGATAGGCAAACTGATCTTTTTCCTCATCGCTGTGGTTGTATATTTCGAGCAGTGAATGTTTGTCGGCCCAGTTTTTTAGAAGGGCATATACATTTTTAACCTGCATCACATCGGCATCTGGATGAAAATTGAAATCAAGCAGGAGATCTACCTCAACCCGTTTTGCTTTCAACTGCTTTGGGTCTTTGCCTGCCTTCTTGCGCTCTGTGAAGTAGTGATCGATAATCTCTTTCCACTCCGTGTTGTTAATCCCAGGTTTTTCGATCAGCCGCTTTGCCAGATTAGCAGCCAGAGGTTTTGGAATGGGGAGGTATGGCGATTGCAGCAATGACAGCAGGTTATATACATTCAGTGGTCCGGCAAGACTGACCGAAACCAGTTTGAAAAGCTGCACGATCAGCGGATTGGAATTATTCAATTTGGATCCCGATGCCGGAAGTCCGTTATCCATAAGGTAGTAGTCAAAGATTTTATTGTCGGTACTGATCACTACCGGACGGAATCCCTGTCTGACCTGGTCTGCAATCAAGTCGGCTGCATAATGGTTGTCTTTCAAATGCAGCAATGCAAAGGAGTTGTCATTGGCCAGCGGTTTTAATGTTTTTCCCTTAACTGATTTCCCGAGCAGTAGGGTTTTAACAATGCCAAGATTGTTCTCTCCAACCGATATATTATCGCTAAGATCGCGTATTTCTACACCGGACTTTAAGATGGAAAAAAGTTGTCCAAAAAAAGGATGGAGCAATTCAGGCTTGTCGTATACAATCAGTTTAAACCCGTTTATTAAAGGCCTCTCCTTCAGGGCGGCAAGCACATCCTGCCAGCGATCGGCAACTCCGTAATGGAAAATATGATTAGCAAAGTGCTTTTCGACCCTTGCTAATGCTTCCAGCCGCTGAGGCTGACCTTCCGGTGCGAACCTCTTCCATCCGAGAAGTACCAGCTCGTCGCGCCATCCAAGCAGATCCTTTGCCACGCCCATCTCATCTGTAGTGAAGGATCCGGCATAAAAAGCGGCAGGATTAACTTCAAGGTGCTTTTTCAACGCCAGTGAGTATCTGTTGGCCCGATCAATAGTGTCAGGAAAACTTCCTGTAAGCCCCATTTCCCTTTCTAAAAACCCAAGCAATCCCAACGGGCCAATCCAGGTTACATTGATGGCCGGTTCTCTCTCCAGGTTCGTGCCCACATAAACACCTTCGTCGAAATAGTGGGAATAATGTATTGTTCTCATTTTTTATATTAATTTCATCAAATTATCAGTAATAAATCAAGAAGATCTCACACACTCAATGGAATTTACCAAGTTGTTGTATCGCAAATTTTCTAAATTCAATACCAGACTTGTTTGCTGGATCAATCTTTAAAACCCTGTCGCAATCTTCAATGACTTTTTTGAAATCTCCAATCTCTTGCCATGCGGCCGCTCTGTTAAGAATCGCTTCAGTACTGGTTGGGTCATGTTCAATTACAAAATTTAAATCTTCAATACAACTTTTATGATCAGAGTTTTCATAATGGGCAAGGCCTCGGTAAAACCGAGCTTCTACATGATTCGGATCAATACTAAAGACCGAGGTAAAGTCGGTAATCGCCCCCTCAAGTTCTCCTTTTTCTTGCTTTGCTAATCCCCGCCTTCCAAGGGCGTCTGTATTTTCAGGATTGATTTCGAGAAGTTTGCTGAAACTTGTTATTGCTTCTTCAAAATTTCCCATTTCCCGTTTTAACAACCCTATTTCCATCAAAGCATCTTCATTGTTGGGTTCGATGTTAATAACCTTAACATAATCAGCGATTGCACCTGAGAAATCCTCATGCTGTGATTTCAAGGAGCCTCGTTTAATCAACTGCGGAATGTCACAAGGCTTATTTTCCAATTCATTATTAATAACTTCTATATTGTGGAGATATTCTTTCATGCGAAGAACCTCATCATCTGCTTTTCCAAACAAAATATGCGTTTCAATTTTTGGATAGATTCTCAGTGCCTCCTGATGATCTATTTCCGCATCCTCCAAATTGAGACATCGTTTTGCAACACTCCTATACCAATGAGCTTTGGCGAATTCAGACTTCAATTCGATAGCCTTTCCGAAATCTTTTATAGCCTGCTCTAAATTTCCCAGCTCATAGTTCACAATCCCCCTTTCATAATATGCTTCAGGAAAATTTAGCTCACGCGATAGAGCCTGATCAAAGTCAGCTTTACTACCTTCTAAATCAAAAAGGGCCTTTTTGGCACAGCCCCTGTTATAATAGCTCTCTGCGGATTCAGGATTTCGCTGAATAAATTTTCTAACTTTCTCTGATCCTCTAACTTCCTTTGATAATATAAAATGTTGTGTGGAAAGTAAATTTGCCATTTTTGATTTCATGGTACTGATATTTTTAGTTTCTGATTCCCAATTGAAAATGTATTCGCTAATTTAAACATTATCTAAATATCTTATCGGTACCCCTGATTGTTTTATTTATCAGAGGTAAGTAAAATGGTTTTACCCCTTTTGCTGCCTGGCCGATTCTTCCAGGCTATCAACAAATGGAAAACAAACAAAAAAGATAATTATAATTACAATACCTGTTACCTCCATATACATTCCCTTTTAGGATACAATGGCTGTAAATTTTACAGAAAAAAATTCGATTTTTCCTTAGGATTAATTGAAGAAATAACTTCTTCCATTCTTTCCGGAGAAAACATTATATGGCTCATAATAATCTCCCTTATCTGGAAGTATGGAAAATCATCCCTGAACCCATTGGTTCCTGATGATTCATGCATAAACCGTTCAAGAGGTGGAAGTGACCCGACCATCGCCAGTTCTTCCTTTAAGTCATCGGCAAATACAGACTTAAACAGATATTTTTCGTCAATTTTTATTTCAGATTCATTAAGCTCTTCGCTTTCGTAATCAGACAAAAAGTAAGTTATGTCTGCCAGATCGTCTTCAAAAAGATAACCGGCAGGAGGTGTCCAGTCATTGGCTTCGTTATAAATGTTGATGAATATATCATCATAGAGGTTATCGCTGCTCATAACCTCATAATGATCAATGATCGGTCTGTTCGCTTTCAGGGGCAGCGAACCCAGCCGATGATATAATATATGGTATCCCTTGGCATTAACCAGGTTGTTGAGAAAGAGCCGTGATGCAACAATGCTGTTCAGTTGTATCGGGTTGTCGGGGTTTTTGCCATGGTCTGCTTTCATCTCAGGGTCAGTTTATGTAAATCCGATGCAAAAATATGATAAATATATTAATAACAAATTAAAATATTAATGAATAGGTAAAATATTAATACGTATCTTTGTTGACAGAAATAAATTCAAAATCAAACATCTATGTTATTATTACTGTTACCACAGTTAAAACAAGGCCGGCTCAGGGATTTCTATGAGATCCGGCAGGGTGTCACGGTTTCGCAATCTCCTGGCAAGGGGCTTTATAAAGCCATTAACCTTTCAGGTATTGATGCATGCACCAAAATGATCGATGAGAATAAGCTGGTTTCCTATGACCCTGTAAGGGAGGTCGGTTCTGATAAATTACTTGCCAATACCGACTATCTCGTTTCCGGTAAAGGCGAGGTAAAAGGATATTCACTGCTTGATGCCGGAGAATTCATTCATAATTTAACATTGAACGGCTCGTGCAAGGGAATTGTTGCCTCAAACCATTTTCTGGTCTTACGGCCGAGGGACATCTCAGGATCAAACATGGATGAAATCAGGTTCGCCCATAATCTCCTTGATATTCTGGTGCCTGAATTCAACAAAATTGCATCAGTAAAGGCCGGCAATTCAAAATTTCTGACTATTAATGATCTGGGGGATTTGAAAATATCTCATCCCTGGTCGGATTCGGATTTTTTTCGACAATATTCGGATATCATGACCAGATACATTCAAAAACAGCAAGAGCTGAATGTGGTAAAAATCGAACTGGACAACTTTAACCGTGATTTGGCTTCACAAGTGAATCTTGAATCCGCGTTCAATGTATAATACGTGTCATAATCACATATAATTCATGCACATATGGTCCTTGAATTTGTCTCGTCCCTGCGTGCTTTGCTATTCAACGGCAAAGCGATCCATGTCATCAACCGGTGGCACCTCATTATTGACACGGATATGGAAGCCATCACAATGCGCCAACGAAACAACAATTTAATCAGTGTGAGCGAGCAGGTCATATCATTTAAGTATATCAGAAGCATACAGATAAACCGGCATCTGGTAGGAGCCGATGTGCATATTACCCTTTCGAATGTGACTCTTTCGGCTTATGGCCTCTCGGTTGACGACGCACAAGCTATAAAGCATGTTTTACTGGAGTACAACCGCAAGGCTGAAATCAATACACTGATGCTTGCATGATCCTTTTGAATTTAGTGGTTACAACACTCATTGAGTTTATTGGAGGATTATGGTGGTCAATTAAACAAAAATCGAATAACCCGTTTAAGCCGAAAATATGGAAAGTGAAAACATACCTGTACATTTCTACTTTTGCCCGGACCCGGAAGATGTCGAGGAAGATATGATTGCAGATTTTCCGGGCAATTATGATGAGGGAGATGCTGCCGGGAAATGCTTTTTCCTTACAGCCAGCGAAGTATGCCGTACTCATTTTGTCAGGGCTTACAAGAACCTGTCCCCACTGTTGGGAGATAAGTATCTCAAATCGTTGTCTGTTTGCATCGATCTGTCCGGTATTTTCAATGCAACAGCCTGCTATTTTTTTCATTGTTCGGATGATAAAAATGGCGAGTACCATTTTGGTGCTAGTCCCAGTGCCCTGACTGCTTACCTGAAAAACTACTGGGATAGTGATTACACCCTCTCCCCATTTTATCAGCACTTATGGGAGCACGAACTTATTCATATGCTTGATCATGAACATGCCGGATATAAATTCTCACCAGAAAGTGCTGATTATAAGGAATTTTGGATACAGTATATTCTTTCTTTCCGATCGGAAGGCATCGCTGAATTATACGACCTGATGAAGGGACATAATCCCATAAAGGATATGAATTCTGCCAGATGTAAATTTCGTTCTGAGATTTTCAAGTTAATCATTAAAGGGTGGTATAATTCTGAGAACATCCAGAAATCCAAAAAGCAAATCAATGAATCTGTAATTTATTACTCTGTTGGTCAGTGGATGGTTTTGCATGCTTTGAGTTGCACTGACAATACTGAGTTGAAGTCCCTTTTGCAGAAAGTATCCTTACAAATCAATGATGGATTGGACGTAAATGAACAGGACATGTTTATCATTATCAAACATGCGCTCGAACTGGATGTTGATCATTTTATCCATTGTCTTACCGAATGCGGCTCAGACGGTCAGGTTTTTATCAGTCCAGTCGTTCTGAACGAGATCCCAAAGCGGATCATAAATGACCGGAACCGCCGGCAGGGAAAAGATACTGACATTGTCTATGAAAATGACGATTTGAGACTTGTCGGTTTGTTCGACCGCATATGGCCTGAGAACTCGATAAGTTATTCTTCGAGACCTGGCAATTAAACCATGTTCGCAAAAATCAACTGATAAATAATATTCAACTCAATCATGTATGAAAACAACGCTCATCATTCATCCACAGGACGATTCCACCATATTCCTCTGCGGTATATACGCCAATCTGCCGGATAAAACGGTCATCACCGGTGGCATAACCAAAGCAGAGGTGCAGAAACAGATTCGCTGTCACGACCAGGTTATGATGCTTGGTCATGGGTCGCAACTGGGGTTGTTTTCTGTTGGCCGGTTTCCTGATGCTTATCCTTACATCATTGACAGAGCTGTTGTCCGATCACTCGGGAGAAAGGCCGGCAATATTTATATATGGTGTAATGCCGATTGTTTCGTCCGGGATCATGGTCTCACGGGATTCTTCAGCGGAATGTTCTGCAGTGAGGTGTCAGAATGCAAGTACTTTGGTGTGGAAAGCACACAGGATCTGGTTGATGAATCCAACTATGGATTTTCCGAAATCGTTGCAAAGCACCTGGACGAGCCACCTGTTGTTTTTTACAAGAATGTCCTGCATGAATATGGCTGGCTGGCGATGAAGAATCCCGTGGCAGAGTACAACCACAGCCGGTTGTATCTCAATCTGCTGGAACCTTTTATGTTTTACAACGATATAAGAAAAACGGCATAAATATGGATAAACTGATCTTATCAATGATCATGCTGGTTCTGCTTTCCTGCAATGCATGCAATAAGCATGAACACCGGAAAACAACCGGAAAGACATCTTCCCTTAAATTGGGAAAAAAAACCGGCCCTAAAAAAAATGTCATACACATTCTGCCATTGGGGGAAGTGAAGGCAGAATATGTTAACGAAGTAGTATCTGCGGTTAAAAAGTTTTACGGATATGATTGTGCTGTTTTGCCTCAGGTGAAACCAACGGACGACATCATGGCTGCTAGCCAGATGAGATACGAGGCCAGTAAAATTCTGGATAAGTATAACTCCAAAGATTATTTGCTGATTTTAACAACTGAGGACATTGCTTGCAGAACCGAAAAATCATCGGAGTGGGGGATTTTCGGGCTGGGCTATATGCCTGGAACCACTTGTGTAGTGTCGACTTTTAGATTAAAAAGAACTGACGGTAATCTTGTTCCCAATTCTGTTTTACTGGAAAGACTTGATAAGATATGTTTGCACGAAATCGGGCACAATCTTGGTTTGGACCATTGCTTGAATGATCCTCGATGTATGATGAATCCCGCAAATGGGACAATCAGACAGGTGGACCGCGAGAGGATTTGGTTTTGCGACATGTGTATGATCCATTTAAAACATTAACAACGGTTTTTGTCCTAAAAAGCGACATGTGGAATTCAGGTTGGTTTGAAGAAACGTCTCGATGCCAAACGTATTAAGCAAATACATGAAATTCCATCCACTCTACACAACAAAATGAAAAAAGCCCCGGTTTCCCGGGGCCAAAAGTCACAAAGTGCCTTCATCAGCAAAGGAATAATAATTATCATGGGCAACAATGATATGATCCAGCACCGATATTTCAAGTAAAACCCCGGCATCTTTGATCTTTTTAGTGATCTTCAAATCTGCTTCACTTGGCGTAGCCTGCCCCGAGGGGTGATTGTGCCCGATCAAGATTGAGGATGCATGGTTTTCTAGTGCTATGAAGAATATCTTTTTAGGATCAACCACGGTGCCGGAAATTCCGCCTTCGGAAACTTTCACCGTTTTCATGATCTTGTTTGCCCGGTTGAGCAATAGCATCCAGAATTCTTCATATGGAAGCTCGCCAATCAGGGAGTGAAAAATTGTATAGGCATCCTGGCTACGGGAAATTTTAGGTTTGACAACTACTTCGGCAGCATTTCTTCTGCGGGAGAGGGCAAACATGGAAGCAATTTGGCAGGCACGTTGTTTTCCGATGCCTTTTACTTTCTGAAGATCGGATATTCCAAGCTTCCAGAATTCGCAGAGGTTGTTCTGACAGGATGCCATGATTTTCTGAGCAATGTCAAGAGAGTTCTCCTGGGGAGTACCGCTGCCGATGAGGATACTGAGCAGTTCTGCATCAGAGAGGCTTG
>Ga0247842_10006669_pt1 | contig 12937 bp, 14 predicted proteins | sample LaCruzMarch2015__3_FD_192411 | JGI IMG/M metagenome (GOLD analysis project Ga0247842, IMG submission 192411) | Freshwater microbial communities from meromictic Lake La Cruz, Castile-La Mancha, Spain - LaCruzMarch2015_19m | ecosystem: Environmental > Aquatic > Freshwater > Lake | place: Spain...
AAGAAAGTGATGGAGGCTTATTTTGGACAAGGACAATAAACAAGAAAATTTTTCTTCTAGCGACAAGCTTTATTGGTTAGCTTTCAGTTTTTTAAATGGGCTTGGTCCTAAAAGATTTTCTTTATTAAAAGATTATTTTGGTTCAGCCCAAAAAGTTTGGGAAGCTTCTTCAAATCAGCTTTTAGCAATTGGTTTAAATCCTCAATTAGTTAAAAATTTAATTGAGTTACGTTCAAAAGTCAATTTAAATTCGTGTTTTCTTCGGATGCGTGAAAAGAATATTGAGTGCCAGATCAGTGAAGATAAAAATTATCCCGAAAATCTTAAAAAGATAGATAGTCCGCCATTTATCTTATTTAGTAAAGGAGCTATGAAAAGTCAAGATAGCTTGGCGATAGCAATTGTAGGCAGTAGAATGATAACTGACTATGGTCGAATGGTTACTAAAAAATTAGTAAGGGGATTAGTGGCCAAGAAAATAACTATTGTTTCTGGTTTGGCTCGAGGAATTGATACAGTGGCTCATGAAACAGCTCTGGCTAATAATGGTCGGACTATTGCTGTTTTAGGTCATGGTTTGGATTTAATTTATCCTCCGGAAAATAAAAATTTGGCCACAAGAATTAGTAGTGGTTGTGGAGTTTTGGTTTCTGAATATCCATTGGGCTGTCAGCCAATTGCTAGTAACTTTCCAGCTCGTAACCGAATTATTTCTGGTTTGTCCTTAGGAGTTCTAGTAATTGAAGCGAATATTCATTCTGGTTCTTTAATTACTGCCAAACAAGCTCTTGATCAAGGCCGAGAAGTTTTTGCCGTTCCTGGTCCGATTAACAGTTCTAATTCTTCTGGAACAGCTTTTTTAATTAAACAAGGGGCTAAACTGGTAGAAAATGTTAATGATATTTTAGAAGAGTTAAACATATCTCTCTAGTAGAATGGTTTATGTTATAAATAAAAGGTAGGTAGATTTATCTGTTTACACAAACCCTATATACTATATATAGTAGGTATAGGCCTAACAAATAAAATCTTTTTAAATTCTCAAAATGGAAAACCTAATTATTGTTGAATCACCAACCAAAGCCAAAACTTTAGGTAATTTTTTAGGTAAGGATTATGAAGTAATTTCTACCATGGGTCATATTCGTGACTTACCGGAAAAGAAATTGGGGATTAAAGCTAGTAAAAACAAAAAAGACGAATATGAGTTTGTTTTAGAATACAGCTTTTTAGCTAAGAAAAAAGAAGTAGTAGAAAAATTAAAACAGTTTTCCAAAAAAGCCAAAAATATTTTTCTAGCCACTGACCCTGATCGTGAAGGTGAAGCCATTGCTTGGCATGTGTCTTCAATTTTTCCCAAAGCCAAATTCTCCAGGATTGTTTTCCATGAAATTACTCAAAAAGCTATTGAAAAAGCGGTAGCTAGTCCTGGAAAGATTAATTTAACTTTAGTTGATGCCCAGCAAGCCAGACGAGTTTTAGATCGTTTGGTTGGTTATAAACTCTCACCTTTACTTTGGCGAAAAATCAGACGGGGTTTATCAGCTGGTCGGGTACAGTCAGTAGCGGTTCGTTTGATCGTTGACCGTGAGCGAGAAATTGAAAAATTCATTCCTGATGAATATTGGGAAATTTGGGCGGATTTGAAAAAACATCTTGGTGGTTTAAAGGATGGAGTACCTTCTTTTGCCGCTAAACTGGTTAAGATGAATGGTAAAATTTTAAAAATTGAAAATGAAACTCAAGCTAAGCAGGCCTTAGTTGAACTTAAAGATGCTTCTTACGAAGTAGCTGGAATTGAAAAAAAAGAAACCGAACAAAAACCAGTTCCACCTTTTGCTACCTCAACTCTTCAGCAAAGAGCTGTTTCGCGTTTAGGTTTCTCCAGTAAAAGAACCATGCGAATTGCCCAATCTTTGTATGAAAAGGGTTTAATTACTTATCACCGTACTGACTCTTTAAATTTAGCCGAAGAAGCGATTGAACAAATTCGTAATTTTATTAAAAAGAATTATGAGCCAGAATTTTTGCCAGAGAAAGCTATTTTTTATAAAACTAAATCAAAAGTGGCTCAGGAAGCTCATGAAGCCATTCGACCAACGGATATTAGTCGTCAGCCTGCATCTTTAGCTGGAGAAGGTCGGGATGAAGAGCGTCTTTATGATTTAATTTGGCGTCGAACTTTAGCTTGTCAGATGGCTTCAGCTATTTGGGACCAAACGAAAATTGATATTCAAGCCGCTGGTACTAAAAATATTTATAATTTGATCACTGAAGGTAAAATCATAAAATTTCTGGGTTGGACGAAACTTTTTGAAAAAATTACGCCAGAGGTTTTATCAGATACACCTAAAGAAGAGACAGTTCTTCCAGAGGTAGAAACTGGTGATGATTTGGATTTATTACAATTAAGAAATCAACAGAAATTTACCCAACCACCAGCTAGGTACACTGAAGCAACGCTGATTAAGGCTTTAGAAGAAAGAGGTATTGGTCGACCTTCAACTTATGCTCCCACAGTTTCCACCATTGAAGACCGTCAGTATGTTGAAAAAAATGAAGGCAAATTTAAGCCTTCAGCTTTAGGAACAACAGTTAATGATTTTTTAATGGAATATTTTCCGGATGTTTTTGATTATCAATTTACTGCCAAAATGGAAGATGAGTTTGATGATATCGCCAATGGTAAATTAGAATGGCAAAAAGTTATTAGTGAATTTTATGAACCTTTTGAAAAAAAATTAGGAGCTGTTGGAGAAGTAGCAGAACGAGTCCAGGTACCAACCGAAGCGATTGGTGAAAAATGCCCTCAATGTCAGGAAGGTGAGCTGGTTATTCGGGTTGGTAAATTTGGTAAATTTATTTCCTGCTCACGTTTTCCTGAATGTAAATATTCAGCTCCTTTTGTCCAAAATATCGAAGGTGTAGTTTGTCCCCAATGTGGCGATAAAGTTGTTGTCAAGAAAACACGTAAAGGCAAACAGTTTTACGGTTGTGCCAACTATCCAAAATGTAATTGGGCTTCTTGGCGTAAACCAACAGCTGATGGTAAATAGTTAATAAAAAATGAAAAAAGATGCGCTTCATTATCCTGATGAATTTGCTCAGAAACTTTTAAAAGAGGCAAAAATTAAATTAGAGAGAAAGAAAGCAGAGAAAACAGAATGAAGAAAATGATTATCGGTTTAACTGGGCCTATGGCTGCTGGTCATGGAGTAATTGCTGAATATTTAAAGAAAAAAGGGTTTTATTATTCTTCGACTTCTGATCGTATAAGAGAAGAATGTCAACGTCAGGGTTTAGAGATTACTAGAGAAAATTTACAAAAATTAGGGGATAAACTCCGTTTTCGTTTTGGCCCTGATATCTTAGCTAAAAGAACCTGGAAAAAAGTTCAAAAATATCCTTTATCAGTAATAGATTCTATTCGAAGTCTCGCTGAAGTTGAATTTTTAAAGACTAAACCTAATTTTTATTTATTTGGCGTGACAGCATCTAAGAAAATTCGTTATCAAAGACTAAAAGCTCGTAATCGTGAGTCAGACCCAATAACTTGGAAAAAATTTTTAATGGTTGATAAGAAGGATTTCAAAAGCGGTCAGGGGAAGTTTGGTCGAAATATTACTGCTTGTTTAAAAAGAACAGATTTATTACTTTATAATAATAAAGAGGTTAAAGACCTTGAAGAGAAAATAGAAGGTTGGTTGTTAATTTTTAAATAATTTTTTTTATGTCACAAGCATTAGTAGTTAAAAAATCAATTTTAGAAAAAACTGCTTTCTGGTCTAGATTTGCTAGGAAAGGCGAGAAAATTTACGGGAGTTTATCTCTTAGCTCTGAAGAAATAAGTAAATTTTTAGAAATTATTGATAATAATAAAGAGTTTAAAGAAAGAAGAGGTGAAGAAGGTATTGAAGACAAGCCTGAATATCAACAGATTATTCTTTATGGATTGGTTCGTCAGCAAGAAAAATTTTTTGTTTATCAACGAGGTGGTAATAATAATTCTCAATATAAAGAAACTAGATTACAATCTAAGATTTCTGTAGGTATTGGTGGCCATATTGAACCTTTTGACAACAGCTTAATTGATTCTTTATATCGTGAGTTTGATGAAGAAGTTATTTTGAAAAAAGATAAACAAATTATCTATCTAAGAAATGAAAAAGGAGAAATTAACAAAGAACTTTTTAATCAATTGGCCGAGATTAAAATTCTAGGGTTAATTAAGTACGAAACTGATGAGGTTGGGGAGACTCATATGGGCTTGATTGCTGAAATTAAACTTCTATTATCGGAGCTTTTTATAGAAATTAGAAATCACGAAGAAAATATTAATGGTCAAATGATGAGTATTAAAGAATATCAAGATTGGATTAATCAGGGAGAAGTTGTGCCTGAGGAGTGGACTAAAATTGTTGTTGAAGATTTTTTAAAAACAAAATAGACTTCTGCTTAGGCTCTTGAATTGAGTTCCTTTTTTTGTTAAAATAGCTTTATTACACACATCGACATTCGTTTTTCTGATCACTTCTTGTCGATGGCGGATTAAGAAAAACGAAATTATCATTTAAATTAAATGGCTAAAAAACCTGTTGTAAATAAAATTAATAAAAAAGCTTCTGAAGAAAAAAAGAAGTTAGTTATTAATGGTCCAAAAATTGAGCTAAAAGCCCTTTTGGACGCTGGTTGTCATTTTGGTCATCAATCTCAACGATGGAATCCAAGAATGGCTAATTATTTATATGGCGTGCGCGATGGAGTTCATATCTTTGATTTAGCTAAAACTAAAGAAGGGCTAGAAAAAGCAATAGAATTTGCCAAAGAAATAACAGCTAAAAATGGCAAAATTATTTTTGTTGGGACAAAACGTCAATCAGAATCAATTATTAAAGAAGAAGCCATTAGAGCTAAAATGCCATTTGTTTCTGAACGTTGGTTGGGTGGAATTTTAACTAATTGGGAAGGAATTAAAAAATCAATTAAGAAATTAAAAGATTTAAAAGAACAAAAAGCTTCTGGGGAATTGACAAAGAAATTTACTAAAAAAGAAAATATCTTGTTTGATCGAGAGATTAGCCGTTTGGAAAGATTTTTTGGCGGTTTGGTTGATTTATCAGAATTACCAGCAGCTCTTTTTGTCATTGACGTTAAAAAAGAGCAGGCAGCTTTAAGAGAAGCAACTAAAAAAGGAGTTCCAGTAATTGCTGTGGTTGATTCTAATGCTAGTCCAGATGCCGTTGATTATATAATTCCAGCTAATGATGATGCGATTGGCTCAGTTAAATTGATTGTTTCCACTTTAGCTGAAGCGATGATTCAAGGTGCTCAGATTTTTGAGAAAAATCAAAAAACAGAAAAAACCGTTAAAGATGATAAAATAGAAGCATGAACATTTCCCTAGACGCTATTAAAAAACTTCGAACAAAAACTAAAGCTGGTATTATAGATTGTCGTCAGGCCTTAGAAGCTTCTTCTGGTGATTTGAAAAAAGCTGAAGAGTGGTTGCGGGCTAATGGTATTAAAAGTGCTGATAAGCGGGCTGAAAGACAAATAAGTGAAGGTTTAGTTGAAGCCTATACTCACGGTGAAGGTAAAATTGTGGGGATAGTAGAACTTGGATGTGAAACTGACTTTGTTGCTAGAACAGAGGATTTTAAACAATTAGCTCATGAGCTAGCTATGCAAGTGGCAGCGATGAAACCTAAAGATACTAAAGAATTTTTAAGCCAAGCTTGGATTCGCGATCAAGGTCGGAAAATTGAAGAATTGGTTAAAGAACTTTCTGGTAAAACTGGCGAAAACATTAAAGTTAATCGCGTTGCCCGTTTTGAGTTAGGCGAGGAAATTTAATTTTAATGCAATTTAACGATATTCGTGATCAAATGAGCAAAGCTTTAGAAGCTTTGCAAACTGACTTAAATACTTTAAGAACCGGTCAAGCTAATCCGGCTTTAATTGAACGGATTATGGTTGAAGCCTATGATACCCGGATGCCTTTAGTAGAATTAGCAACGATTATTGCTGAAGGACCATCTCAACTGATAGTTACTCCTTTTGATCAGACAATTTCCAAAAACATTGAAAAGAGTTTAAGTATGGACCGCAACTTAGGTTTTTCCGTTAGTTCTGAAGGAGCCATAATTCGTATTAGAATTGCTCCTTTATCTGAAGAAAGACGCCAAGAATTTATTAAAATTTTACGTCAGAAATTAGAATCCGGAAAAGTGATGATTCGTCAGGCCCGTCATGAAGCCATGGAAAGAGTTCAGCAAGCTTTTAATAGTAAGGATTTGGGTGAAGACGAAAAATATCGAGTGGAAGAAGAGCTTCAAAAAATAACTGACGAATTTAACCGGAAAATCGAGGAAATCGGTAGTCGTAAAGAAACTGAATTACTAGCAATCTAAATTACTAAAAGGATTTTTTATTTTTTACCCGTTCACTTTTAACTGAATGCTTTTAACTTTATTAACCTTCTTGATTATTTTATCAATTCTAATTTTTGTTCATGAGTTTGGCCATTTTTTGTTTGCTAAAAAAGCGGGGATTAAAGTAGAAGAATTCGGTTTTGGTTATCCACCAAGAATTTTTGGCAAAAAATTTAAAGGCACTCTTTATTCGATAAATTGGTTACCTTTGGGTGGTTTTGTTAAGCTTTTTGGCGAAGATTTTAACGATGAAGGGGATTTAAAAAAAAATAATTCACAAGACGCTTTTTATTCTAAGCCAAAAAGAGCCAGAGTGATGGTTCTTATTGCTGGAGTTTTGTTTAATTTTATCTTGGCGGTAGTTGTTTTTGCTGTTGTTTACTCCTTTTCTGGTATTCCCACACCAACTAATCAGGTTACGATCTTAGGGACTGTTCCTAATTCACCGGCGGAACAAGCTGGCTTGAAAAGCGGTGATATCATCAGAGAATTTAATCATGAACCTATTAAAAAAAGTGATGAGTTAATTAGTTTAACTGACAAAAATTTAGGTAAGACAATCACTTTAAAAGTTGAAGGTTCAGAAAGAACAATAAAAACCGCTTCTTTTAAATATGAAGTAGTAGCTGGAGATAATCTTTGGAAAATTGCTCAAAAAATTTATCAAAATGGCTATCGTTGGGTAGAAATTGCTAAAAGTAATAATCTACCCAATCCAGGCTTGATCCTTGTTGGCGAAAAGCTTGAGATGAAAGATGCTGGTAAGGAAGAAAAATTAGGCGGGGTTTTCGAAGTAGTTTTAGCTCCAAGAACCCAAAGTCCTCAAGGTGAAGGACCTTTGGGAGTCATTATTTCTAATATGGAAATGAAAAAATTTCCTTTCTGGCAAATGCCTTTTCGTGGTGCTTGGGAAGGGATTAAAGAAGCTTTTGGTTGGTCGGCATTGATTCTCCAATCTTTCGGCAAGATGATTGCTGATTTATTAACAAAAGGCATTGCCCCTAAAGACATGGCTGGACCAGTTGGTATTTTTCAGATTACCGGTGTAGTGGCTAAAACTGGTTTTTTGAATATCCTTCAATTTTTAGGAGTACTTTCGATTAATTTCGCGGTGGTTAATATTTTACCTTTCCCAGCTTTAGATGGTGGCCGTTTGGTTTTCATTGCTTATGAAGCCATTTTTCGTCGTAAGCCTAAAGCAAGTATTGAAGGCTATACAAACGCCATTGGTATGTCTCTTTTAATTTTGATGATTTTAGTAGTAACTTTTAATGATATTAAAAGATTGGTTGGTGTTGAATTTTTTGTTAATATTTGGCAAAAAATTTGGCCATTTTAATTTTTGCTTTTTCTTGGTTATAATTAACCTCAATGAGATATTCCAAACTTTTCGGTAAAACCATTCGCGAAATCCCCAAAGATATTTATTTAACTAGCCATCAGCTTTTATACAAAGCTGGTTTTATCCGTGAGTTGGTTGCTGGCCGTTATTTTCTAACTAATTTAGGCTATCGGGTAATTAATAAAATCGTAGGGATTATTGATGAAGAAATGGCAGTTATTGATTCTCAACGAGTGATGACCCCAACTTTACACCCTTTATCTTTATGGCAAGCCACTCATCGTGATGAAGCTTTTGGGGAATCTTTAATGAAAGTTAAAGACCGTCGTGGTTCGGAGTTTGTTATCGGCGCGACTCATGAAGCTGCCATGACAGAATTTGTTAAAAAATTTCAGCCGACTTTTAAGGATCTGCCGATTGTGATTCATCAATTTAGTTCCAAATTTCGGGATGAAGTCCGGGCCAGGGGCGGGCTTATTCGCTTAAAAGAATTTTTAATGAAAGATGCTTATTCTTTTGCCGCTGATGACAAGCAATTTATGGTGACTTATTGGGATCAATATCATGCCTATTTAAAAATTGCCGAGAGATTGGGAATTAAAGTTCAGCCAGTGGAAGCTGACGCTGGAGCCTTAGGTGGTGACTTTTCCCATGAATTTATGGCTTTAGCGGAAAAAGGTGAAGACACTTTTGTAACTTGTACGAATTGTGATTATGCTGCAAATACAGAAAAAGCCCAGGGGATTTTAGAACCGCAAAATAGTCAGGAGAAAGAATTACCTCTAGAAGAAATTGAAGCCAAAAGAGGCCTGAATATGGAAGAAATGGCTTTATTTTATAAAGCGCCTTTATGGCGGTTGTTAAAAACAATTATTTTTATGGTAAAAGGTAAACCAACGGCGGTTTGTATTCGCGGTGACTTGGAGATTAATGAAATTAAATTAGCTCATGTTTTAAAAACAGCTGATTTTCGTATTCCTGAGCCGGAAGAATTGAAAAAATTAAACACCGTTAGGGGTTTTGTTTCTCCGATCGGTTTAAAGGTGGAAAAGTTTTTTGTCGACCAGTCAGTTTTAACAGTTAAAAACTTGATTACCGCGGCCAATAAACTTAATGTTGATTATAAGAATTTTAACTATCCTCGGGATTTAGCAAAAGCTGAAGTGGTTGATATCGCTTTAGTTGGCGAAGGTTTTAAATGTCAAAAATGCAAAAAAGGTGATTTGAAATTAAAACGAGCCATTGAATTTGGTCATACTTTTAAATATGACGATTTTTATTCTAAAGCCTTGGGCGCTTATTTTACCGATAAAGACGGTCAGCAAAAATTGCTTTTAATGGGAGCTTACGGTATCGGCATTGAAAGAGCTTTGGCGATTATTGTTGAGCAGAATAATGACGAGCGGGGTATTGTCTGGCCAAAATCAGTAGCTCCTTTTGCTGTTCAGTTAATAGTGATTGGTGAAGACAAGGACATTATTAAAAAAGGTGAGAAAATTTATGATGAACTTCAGGAAAATAATATTGAAGTTCTTTATGATGATAGGGAAGAAGTATCAGCCGGAGTAAAATTTGCCGATGCTGATTTGATCGGTTTACCTTGCCGTCTGGTTGTTTCTGGTAAAACCGGCGATAAGATTGAATATAAAGAAAGAACTTCGGTAAAGACAGAACTTTTATCTTCATCAGAAGTAATCAAAAAATTAAAAAAATAATCAATGAAAAAAATTGTTGCTCATGTTAATCCTGATTTGGATGCGGTTACCTCAGCCTGGCTTTTAAAAAGATTTTTGCCCAATTGGCAGGAGGCGGAAATTGATTTTTGCCCAGCCCAAAACACAATTGATGGTCAGCCGGTTGATTCTAATCCAGATATTCTTCATGTTGATGTTGGTGGTGGAAAACTAGATCATCATCAAACTAATGAATACCTTTCTGCTACTAAGCTTTGTTTTGATTTTGTTAAAGAATCAAGAAAAGGTCAGGAATTAAGTCTACTTGATCTTCAGGCTTTGGAAAAAATTGTGGCTTTTGTCACAGAAGTTGATAATGCTGTAGATCTATCTTGGCCTGAATTTCAGACCGAGAAATATGATTTTTATTTACATAATATTTTAAGTGGTTTACGGGGAATTGGTGATGATGATTCTTCAGTTATGAATTATAGTTTAAAGTCTTTAGATACGGTTTTTTTTAATTTAAAAGGCCGAATAAGGGCGGAAGAAGAATTAAAAAAAGGTCAAGAATTTCAAACTTCTTGGGGGAAAGCTATAGGAATAGAAACTGGTAATGAATTTGTTATACGAGAAGGAGAAAGAAAAGGTTATTGTTTAGTTGTTAGAAGAGATCCAGATAAAGGAGGTATAAGAATTTATGCCAGTCCTATTTCTAAAGTTAATTTGCAAAAAACCTATGATTTGCTAAAACTAAAAGATAAAGAAGGAGAATGGTTTCTTCATTCTTCCGGAAAAATTCTCCTAAACGAATCACGGACTAAGGAAATGAAGCCAACGAAACTTAGCTTAGAGGAAATTATAGAAATTTTAAAATCAAATTAATTAAAAAAAGAAAAATGGAAAACTGTATTTTTTGTAAGATTATTGATGGAAAAATTCCCACAGATTTCATTTATGAGGATGAAAAGCTGGTAGTTTTTGAAGATGTTAAACCTTCAGCTCCGGTTCATTTGCTGATTGTTCCTAGGGAGCATATTGCTAAATTACAGGATTTGGGCGATAATAATAAAGAACTTCTAGGCCATATTTTATTAACAGCCAATAAAGTTGCTAAAATGAAAAATATTGAAAAAGGTTTTAAAATCGCGATTAATTGTGGACCAAAAGGAGGACAAGAAGTACCACATCTTCATGTTCATCTTCTTGGTGGTTGGAGAGGGGGTGTGAAGTAAAATGGCGACTATCGTTAGACGTGGTCCTGGGGATACCGAGGACAAACTCATTGCCAAATTTCGAAAAAAAATCATCTCAGAAGATCTTTTAAACGAATTTAAAGAAAGACAATTTTATAAACCGCCTTCTACCAGAAAAAAAGAAAAGTTAGCGGCTTTGCGCCGAGGCAGAAGGAGAAAGTGATTTTATGCTTAATGAGCAAATTCAAAAAGATTTAGAAGCAGCCATGAAAGGTAAAGAAGAACTCAAGGTTTCAACCTTGCGTTTGTTAATGGCGGAAATTCGTAATAAACAGATTGAAAAACAAGAAGAACCAAATGATGAAGAAATAATTGCTCTTATTCGTAAAGCAGTTAAACAAAGACAAGAAGCAATTGAATCTTATCAAAAAGGTGAGCGTAATGATTTGGCTGAAAAAGAGAAATCAGAGATGGCAATTTTGAGTAATTATCTTCCTCAAGAACTATCAGCTTCAGAGGTGGAAAAAGTCGTTAAAGAAGTCATTGGTGAAGTTGGAGTCAGTGGACCACAGGATTTTGGTAAGGTAATGAATGGGGTTATGAACAAGCTAAAAGGAAAGGTAGATGGGGCTAAAGTGGCTGAAGCCGTTAAAAAATTGATATAGTTTGTACGAGATTAATTCTAGTTGACACCTTCAAATGATTTCCGTTTTAATTAAATCAGCAAAAGAATTTGGACTTAACGAAGAAAAGATTGTGACTTGGGGTAAAAAGTATTTATTGAAAAACGGTTTAGATAATTGTGAGCTAAGTATCATTTTTGTTAAGCCGGAAGAAATCCTGTCTTTTAACCAAAAATATCGTAATCTAAACGAAGCGACTAGTGTTTTAACTTTTTTTCAAGGGCAGGCATATCCGTTGGATAAACGGATAACCCCTGGAAAATTCTTAATCTTAGGTGATATTATTATTTGTCCGGAACAAGCCGAGCAAAAAAATCTGACAATTGAATTCTTAATTAATCATGGAATCAAAAACCTTTTATCTGAAATATCGACCGCAAAAAGTTTCTGACCTTGATTTAGTTGATATCCGCGAAAACCTCCAAAAAATCTTACAATCTCAAAAAATTCCTCACGCTTTTTTATTTTCTGGTCCTAAAGGTACAGGGAAAACTTCCGCTGCCAGAATTATCGCTAAAACTATTAACTGTAATCATAAAAAAGTTAATGATGAACCTTGTAATAAATGTGATATTTGTCAGGAAATTACTTCTGGTTCAGCTATGGACTTAATTGAGATTGATGCTGCCTCTAACCGTGGTATTGATGATATTCGTAGTTTGCGAGAGAAAATAAAACTTTCTCCAGCTAAATGCCAATATAAGGTTTACATTATTGATGAAGTCCATATGTTGACCACCGAAGCTTTTAATGCTCTTCTAAAGACCCTTGAGGAACCTCCAGCTCATGCCGTTTTCATTCTTTGCACTACGGAAGCCCAAAAATTGCCCAAGACAATTATTTCCCGTTGTTTACAGATTAAGTTCCGTAAATCAAAGCCAGAAGAACTGGTTCATTCTTTAGAAAGAGTGGCTAAAGGTGAAAAACTGAGTTTAGAAAAAGGAGTTTTGGAATCAATTGCCAAGGAAGCAGATGGCAGTTTCCGTGATGGTCAGAAAATATTAGATCAGTTGGCTGCTGGACAAGAAAAAATTTCCTTAGCTGAATCAGAAAAATTATTAGGCCAAATAGAAGAACTTAAGCCAGAAAAATTATTGGCTTTTTTAGCTAAAAAAGAAGCCAAAAAAGCCCTATTAGAGATTGACCGTATTGTTAATTTTGGAGCTGACCTAGATGTTTATTTGCAAAATCTTTTAGAAAAGTTACGCTTAACTCTTTTAAAAAATGTTGGAGTAGAATTAGAAAATAGTGAACCCTTAGATTTAGATGGATTATTGGATAAAAAAGATCTGATTACTCTTATCGGTCTTTTTACTAAAGCGGCGATGGAAATGAAAACTACTCCGATTTTACAACTGCCCTTAGAGCTGGTGGTAGTTGAATGGTGCGAAGATGGAAATGACAAAACATCAGTAATAACTAAAGAAAAACCAGCTGAAGATAAAAAAGAAGCGAATCCACCTTCAGTTAAGCAAGAAAGTTCGTCCAAAGAAAAAGAAGAAATTACTAAAAATAATCTTGATACTCAAGAAGCTGTAAAAAAAGTTATTGGAAATGCTACGGTAGATGGCAATGGAAATGGCGACGGCAGTCTGCAGGCCATTATCAGCAA
>Ga0247842_10006671_pt1 | contig 12936 bp, 15 predicted proteins | sample LaCruzMarch2015__3_FD_192411 | JGI IMG/M metagenome (GOLD analysis project Ga0247842, IMG submission 192411) | Freshwater microbial communities from meromictic Lake La Cruz, Castile-La Mancha, Spain - LaCruzMarch2015_19m | ecosystem: Environmental > Aquatic > Freshwater > Lake | place: Spain...
CTCCTACGGGCTTGCGCCCACCACCCCCTCAAGATGGCGTGTCTACCAGATTCCACCACCTCGGCCTGGCAGGGGTGGCAGGATTCGAACCCACGACACGCGGTTTTGGAGACCGCTGCTCTACCAGGCTGAGCTACACCCCTAAATTATACTAAATTTATAAACTTTTTAAAGTGCAGTAAATCTTACAATAGCCGGGCGAATATTGGCAAATGCACCGGCAGGCCAGCATTCAGGACCAGGAAGGCGAAATCAGACTAATGTTGTAATACTAAAGTCGCAGTAAAAAAGGTACAGATGACCTATTGTGTTAATCGGCAATGCAAAGTATCATTTGCATCCATAATATATAGGAGGAATTTGTTAATGAAACTATCCCGGCTGTACCTGTTCATGGCATTACTAACGGTTTTATCACTGGCAGCCGTCACGGGCTGCACGACGGCAACACCGGCGACAAATACGCCAGTGCCACCATCAACCCCGGCCGCATCTCCGGTTGTTATACCCCCGGCGGCCGTACTCGCAGGGCCTTCCGACCTGGTCGTCACCAAGGTCTGGCTCGACGGACAAATGGTTAATTACACCGTCAAAAATATCGGCACGGGCGATTCCCCGCAGACGGACGCCTACCTGTACGTTGACGACATCAACCCGGCGATGGGCGGATCCAGTTTCGTAGATATCCTGAAACCAGGAGGGGAGAAGACCCTCAGTTTCACAAACTACCAGTGGCCCTACGGTCTGAAGTCTGCAAAAGGCATGCAGCAGCAAAATGTCAACGCTGCCGGCTATATCCTCCCGAACCTTGATAACTACAAGGTCAGTGTGTGCGCCGATGCACAGAACAAGGCTACGGAGTCGAACGAGGCCAACAACTGCAAGGTCACCCTCGTGGGGATACCCTGGGAATTAGATCTGCTCCCCATCGCCCAGCTTGCCACCTGGAGGAACGCCGACGGCAACGTTACCGAGCCCGGCAGCGAGAAGAGCACACAGGGCGCGCACTTTCAGATCCCCAACGCCAACATGGAAGTGATACCGCAGCTGGAGACGATCCCACAGCAGGTACCGCAGGGCTTCATGCAGGGAATCTTCGGCTACTTCTATAGCGAGAAAGATACCGGGTCCCCCAAGACCGCCGCTATCCAGGTCCCGGCCAAACTGCATTTCATAGCAAAGGTCGGCCTTGCCAGTAACGCGACCGGCAACGACGGCGTGACCTACAAGTTCGGCCTCAGGGACCTCAACGACACGGTGACATGGGTCGCCAGTAAAAAGATGACCAAGCCTGGCGTCTTCGAAGATTGGGACGTCGACCTGAGCAATTACGAGGGACAGAAGGACTACTTCGTCCTGCGCGTGGATGCCGGCGACTCCCCCGTCAACGACTATGCCATCTGGAGCCTGGCCAAGCTACTGCAGGTAAACGATTAGTCACTTATGAGGGCGGAACCACCAACCGTAAGGTAAACGTAAGAGGGGGCGCATGGAAACATGCGCCCCCTCTTCTTTCCAGTGCATAAAAACCAGGACACACGGCTTAATAAACATACAGGGCAGCTTTAGAAAACAATGAAAAAGGTGAATTTTTATGGTACCCCTGGTGCGAGTCGAACGCACGACACGCGGTTTAGGAAACCGCTGCTCTATCCACTGAGCTACAGGGGCACACGAAGCTATTAATTAAGGTTTTGGCGCCATTTTGGCGACGGATATTCAGTTGCCATACCGTCAGCAATGACACCGTCCGGCAGCACAGCTTCTTCTTGCCTACCTGATATTATATGAGAGTACTGATCTGTTGTAAACGCTACATTGCAGATCAGGTTGACAATGGGTTGACAATGAATAGACGAGCCTGAGAGCCGTTAGCGCATGCGCCTGACCCGGAAACCCTCGGGCGTCACATAGCTGCTCTTGCCGGGCTCTTCCTCGGCGGGCTCTTTACCCTCTCTGCGGACCGCGACTTCTTTGCCGCCGGTGGGCAATTCGGCCTTGACGCCGCGCTTAGCCCCGTCCCTGGCCAACAAAACTCCCTGGGATGTCCTGGCCGGCCCCTCAGCTTCCTCATCCTTCTGCGTGTCCTGCTCAATCCTTTTGACCGGTACCCTGCTGTCATCTGCCGTCAATTCGGCCCGCAGCAGTTCCCTGGGCCTGAGCACCCTGCCGATCCTGCCATAGCCCCGCAGAGTCCTGTCCACGATTACAGCCGGTTCTTCCGTAGAAGGGGCGGGGGAATCAGCAGGAGCGGGAAGAGCAGGCGTAGTCGGGAGCGCGCCGGTATGCCGCATATCGTTTAAGGTGGCCTCGAGGTCCTTGATAAGGTCGGTCAACTCGATAGTGTCGACCTCCTCTTCCTCGGAGGCCCAGCTCTCGATCTCGGTGGCATAATGCTGCAGTTTGAAGCTGTGCTGCTCAAGCTGCTTGATCCATTCCGCCAGCTCCTTGGAAGCATTCTGGATCTCGGGGATCTCAGATTCCAGCAGGTTCTTGATTATGTTCTGAACAACGCTTTTTCGCGGCTTTGCAGCCATTTTTACCCTCGCTTTAACGGCCCTGGAAGTGATTTACAGACCGGGACCGTAAGAAATTATAACAACGCACACGTGTCAATGCAATTCAACAGGAACGGGTCAGGCCTTGCGCACAAACACATGGTACTTTCCGCCGGCCTCCTCGATTCCCAGGAACTCGTTGCCCGTCATCTTAGCCCAGGCGGGCATGTCCAGCTTGATACCCTCGTCATCAGCCACTACTTCCAGCACCTGGCCGGGCTGCATGGCTTTCATCTGCCTGGTAGTATTAACGATCGGCATAGGGCAGTAAAGCCCGATGCAGTCAATGGTTATATCAGACTTCATATCTCTCCCTCCTATATGAAGAGGTTGATGCTGCTCTGCCGGGCCTCCGAGACATATGTCGCCACGCCGGCAAAGCTGTCAACCTCGGTGATAAAAGCATCCTTGCCTATCCCCATCATACCCATGGTGGTGGTACAGGCCATAAACTTGACTCCCATCTCTTTGGCCGTCCGCATCAGTTCCTCCACCTGCGGGAAATTTATATCCTTCATAAGGCCCTGCATCATGGCCTTGCCCATGCCCATCATGTGAAATTTTGACAGGGGCAACCGTTTGGTGCCACCCCTGTTCATGAAATTGAGCATGTTGCGCGTGATACCTTTGCTCTTGATGCTGCCCTCATTCCTCTTGATCACGTTCAGTCCCCAAAAGGTAAAGAAAATCGTCACATCCATGCCCGAAGTGGCCCCTCCCAGCGCAATGTTGAAGGCGGCAAGCGCCTTGTCCATCTCGCCCGAAAACAGGATCAGGGTCATCTTCTCTTTTTCAGCCATGTCCTACCTCCCGGTGCTATTTCAGCGGCTTGCCGCAACTTCGGCAGACAACCAGCGTCTCCTCCATGATGACTGCGCCGCAACTGTCGCAGCGGCCGAAACTGACCTTGCAGACCTCGCAGAACGGGTTGTCGGCCACCACCATCTCCACGTCGCAATAGGGGCAACTGCAGCGGCAGATCACGGGTTTCTTTTCTTTATCAGGCTTCGCAGGCATGTTCATCCTCCTCCGGTTCTTCTTTATCCGTCAATCCAGGTATATCTATCTTATTATTTATGGCGTAGTTCCTGATGGCCCTGTGCAGCGCCTGGGCACCCAGGTTGGAACAGTGCATCTTGTTCTTGGGCAGGCCCTCCAGTTCTTTAGCTACCATGGCAGGGTTTACGGTCAACGCCTCCTCCAGCGTTTTGCCCTTGACCAGGTCGCTGACCATGCTGGAAACGGCGATGGCTGCGCCGCAGCCGAAAGTCTTGTATTTGACGTCCTCGATGCGGTTGTCCTTTACCTTTATATAAAACGTCATCATATCGCCGCACACCGGATTCCCAATCTCGCCCACGCCGTCTGCATCGGCTATCTCGCCCACGTTGTGCGGGCTCATAAAATGCTGCATGACCTTTTCGCTGTAAACAGGCATAGCTATCACCCCTTCTGTTCTTTGAGATACTTGGAATAAAGCGGAGACATCTCCCGCAGGCGGTCCACCACCTGTGGCAGCTTCTCCAGCACGTAGTTTACATCTTCCTCATCATTAGCGGGCCCCAGGGTAAATAGCATGGACCCCTGGGCTAATTCGTGGTTGACCCCCATGGCCAGCAGCACGTGGGATGCCTTGAGCGCCCGCGAAGTGCAGGCCGAACCGCTGGCAGCGGCGATTCCCATGCTGTTTAGCAGCATAAGGGTGGCCTCGCCCTCGATGAAACGCAGGCAGAAGCTGGCATACCCCGGCAGCCTGTTTTGCGGGTGTCCCGTCAGTATCGAATGTTCAATTTTACCCAGCACGCCGCCGATCAGCCTGTCGCGAAGTCCCGATAACCTCTTCATCCTGTCACCGAGATCGCGTCCTGCTATCTCTGCAGCCTTGCCCAACCCGGCTATGGCCGGCACATCCTCAGTACCCGGCCTGCGCCCACCCTCCTGTATACCGCCATCAAACAGCGGCAAAATCCTGACACCCCGCCTGACCCACAGCGCAGCACTGCCGCGCGGGCCGTTGAACTGGTTGCCGGCCAGGCTGAGGGCGTGCACGCCGAGTTCTTTAACATTAACCGGTATATTCCCCGCTGCTGCCACAGCGTCTGTATGGAAATAGGGGCCTTCCCTGGGCAGACGCGCCGCTATCTCCGCTATGGGCTGCACTGTCCCCACCTCACCGCTGGCAAGCATTATCGATACCAGTACCGTGTCGGGCCTGACCAGCTTCACTACCTCGGCGGGGTCGACCGTGCCGTTGGAATCCACAGGGACCAGGCTGACCTCGAAACCTTCCTTTTGCAGCGTGCGGGTAGAATTCAATACCGAAAAGTGTTCAATGGCCGAGACGACAATGTGCTTTCCCTTGTCGGCCCTGGCACGCGCTATGCCCTTGATGGCCATATTGTTGGCTTCCGTGCCGCTGGAAACGAAGATGACCTCCTCGGAGTCGCCCCCTATCAGCGCGGCGACCTGCTCCCGGGCGTTTTCAAGCGCCTCCCTGGCCCCGTCCCCCCAATCGTGCAGTGACTGCGGGTTGCCGAAAACCTCGCTTAGGTAAGGCAGCATGGCCTCCCGGACCTCGGGCAACAGAGGGGAGGCGGCGACGTTGTCCATATAAACTCGTCTCATCTTACACCACTACTCTTAATAATAATGCATACCCGGGCTACCTGAAAATCAAAGGGCCAGCATCCTGTCTACGGCCGACCGGGCGCGCTCCCGGATATGCGCCGGCACGCTGACTTCGGGCTTCATATCCTCCAGCGCCCACAGCACCTTCTCCAGAGTGATCTTCTTCATATTGGGACAGACCGCCTTTGCCGTCGCCGGTACGAACGTTTTGCCCGGGTTCTCCCCCCTCAACCGGTGCAGGATGCCCGTCTCGGTGCCTATTATCATGGTACCGGCGTCCGCGGTACGAACGTACCTGAGCATGCCGCCCGTGCTGAGCACCTCATCCGCCACGGCGGTGACCTCAGGCCTGCACTCCGGGTGCACCAGGGCCACCGAACCCGGGTGTTTGGCCTTCTGACTGACAATGTCCTGCGCCTGGATCTTGACGTGGGTGGGGCAAAAGCCCGGCCACAGTACCATGGGCCTCTGAAGCTTTGCAGACACATAGTGGCCGAGGTACTGGTCGGGTATGAAGAGTATCTCGCCATCACCCATGCTCCTGACCACGTTGACCGCGTTGGCCGATGTGCAGCAGATGTCAGATTCCGCCTTGACCGCCGCCGACGAATTGACATAGCAGACCACGCGGGCCCCCGGCAGCTCCTTTTTCCTGGCGACCAGTTCCTCCGCCGTGATCATGTCGGCCATGGGACAGCCCGACTCCGCGTCGGGCAGCAGCACCCGGCTACCGGGCGATAATATGGAGGCCGTCTCCGCCATAAAGTGTACCCCGCAAAATACTATTACCTCTGCCTTGATTTCGGCCGCCTTGCGGCTCAGTTCCAGCGAATCGCCGACGAAGTCACCGATGTCCTGTACCTCCGGGCGCTGGTAGTTGTGGGCCAGGATAACGGCATTGCGCTTCTGCTTGAGCAGAAGTATCTTTTCTATCAGTTCGCTGTTTTTGTTATCCATTGTCATATATCCGTTCCGGCGGGCTCAGCTAAAGCAAAGCCCCTACATCTTCTCTCTTGCATACAGGCGTGCAATCCCGATAGCTGTTTTAACCACGCCCACAGCATCGTTTCCCAATGTCATGAAGAGGGGCTCCTTGCCCCAGCCGTCACCCTCGTAAAAAAGATCAGGCACGCGGCCATAGCGGGCTACCATGTGTTTTACCTTCCATGGCATGGATCTGCCGTCGACCTTCGATGCTTCGTCAGGCTCCCCCGTGCGGTCGATCCAGCCGAAAAGCAGCTTCTTTTCCCGCGCATATTTTTTTACCACGGCTATAATGCCGTCGTCGCACTTGAAGTTGATGCCGGCATTAACCTCCGGCCTGTACCTCCTGGCCTCGATCACCAGCCTGGCCATATGGTCGGAGACCCCCCACCCGGGCAGGCCTGATGCGTGGGGATATCCTTTGACCACCGTTATCCTGCCGTCGATGGCCGCCACATCCTTCGAGCTTTTCGCACCGGGCAAAGCATAAACGATGTTGACCCGCACCTCGGGCACAAGCCGGGAGAAATCACGGCAGCGCTGTAAATTATTCACAGCTATGCAAAGGTTGCCCATGACCCTCTCAGCCTGCTCTTTCTTCGGCATGCATAACCTCCCAAACGGTGAGCTTATAATACCTTCAGGTGATCGTTTAATCAACCGCCAGGCGCCGGGAGTTTCAGTTATTTGAGATCTGGCCGTCCCTCAGCTTTATCACGCGGTCTGCCCTTCCCGCCAGCTCCATGTTGTGAGTTACCACGATCAGCGACAGGCCTTTCTGGTTCAGCATCTTGAAGAGTCCGTATATCTTCTCAGAAGTTGCCGAGTCAAGGTTGCCGGTAGGTTCATCTGCCATAATGATACGGGGATCGTTGACCAGCGCACGCCCTATGCTCACCCTCTGCATCTCACCTCCGCTGAGCTGGTGCGGCAGATGGCGCGAGCGGTGCGACAACTCCAGCATGTCCATTATGCCTTTTATCCTGTCGGGCTTAACAGCCCTCCTGCTGAAAAGCAGCGGCAGGGCGATATTTTCCTCCACCGTGAGGGTGGGCAGCAGCAGGAACTGCTGGAACACGAAGCCGATGCTGTCCCGCCTCACCTTCACCAGGTCGCGCTCCTTCAACCCGGCTGTCTCCCTTCCTTCGATGGAGACGCTGCCGGAAGTGGGGGTCTCCAACAACCCCAGCAAGTGCAGCAGCGTGGACTTGCCCGACCCCGAGGGTCCGACGATAGATAAGAACTCGCCCCTGCCGACAGAAAAATCGACAGCCTGGAGGGCGTGCACCTGCTCGCTCCCCCTGTTATAACTCCTGGCCAGGCCTTTAGCAGTTATTATTACATCGTTCATTCCAGGTCACTCCTCATGGCTTCCATGGGCGTCAGGCGGGCGCATTTGACCGCCGGGTAGATGGCACACAACAGGCCGATCGCCAATGCGAAGCCGATACAGACTAATACTAACATGGGGTCAATGCTTATAAGGTCACCGCCGGGGGAATAGGGGATGACTCCCCGCACGAAGCTCTCCACCAGCTTCGACCCAACCAGCGCTACGGCCAGGCCCACGGCACACCCGGCCAGGGTGATTATGAGGGTCTCGATAACGATCAGGCGCGAGACGTCCCATCCGGAGGCCCCCACGGCCTTCATCATGCCGAACTCCCGGGTCCTCTCGTTGACCGACATGATGAGCGTGTTGATAATGCCCACGGCGCTGATGAAGAGGGCGATGATAATAACTGAGAATAACAGGGCCTGGGCCGATCCCACCAGGTTCATGATGGTGCCCATCACCTGTGTCATGGTCACAACCTGGATGTCGGGTATCTCCTCGAGCTTCTTGGAAATCTCGGATATCTTCGAGATGTCCGTAACTTTAATGGCGACGGTGGTCAACTGGCCTTCCTTGCCGAAGATGCGCTGTGCGGCGTTGAGGGGCAGGAAGTGGAACTCGTCGTCCTGGTTGCCCGTGCGTTCAAGTATGCCTACAATGGTGGTTGGTTCCTTGTTGGGCCCAAAGTCGAGCACCTGCCCGACCTTGAGGTTCTCCTTTTCTGCAAGGCTGCGGCCCACTATCATGACGCCCGCCTCGCCGTCCTTGAAGAACCTCCCCTCCACCTTCCACCAGGGCTTTAAGGCCTTTTGCTCCTCGATATTGATACCGTAAACTATGTGCGGCTTGTCATCTTTGAAGAACTGGTGCAGCAGCATGGGACTGGCTATCTCGATCCCGCTAATCTTATCGATCTGATCCAGGTCGGCATACGACAGGTACTTGGGGATGACACCGCCATGGATGATGAGTGAGGCCGCCTCGTAGGGGCACCCCTTGGGCACAGCCAGCATATGTATGCCTAGGCTGCCCAGCTCCCCACCGAGTTGGCGCTCGTAACCGGCGTTAAAGGATAGCAGGCTGAAGAGGACTGCAATGGCTATTGCCACGCCGGCCACGGTAAGGCTGGTCCTGACATGCCTGCGCATGAGGTTCTTGGCTGCAAGGCTGAATATATTCAAATCACCACCTGCCTAAAAATCAACTTTCTTACCTATCAGGTACACGTCGCTGCCCTCGGTCACCACCTCGGCCGTGACCCTGGCAAAGGACCCCTTCTTCTGAGGTATGACCAGGTTGCTGGGATTCAAATCGATATATATGACGGCGTTGCCGTCCTTGAGCGTGAACCAGCACCCGGACGGGCACTCGGTAGCTATATTACCCTCCACCAACACCGTCTTTCCCCCGAACCCCTTTGGGTCCTGCAGTATGTCCCCGATGCGTGAGGCCTTCAGCGCGGCAACCGCCGTGGGCGCAGAAGCAGTTGCAGAGCCGTTATCCACCGGAGCGGTCGTTGCGGCGGCGGGGGACGTTACAACCGCCGCAGGCTGGGAACAGGCCGTCAATAGCGCAGCGCCAAGCAAAACCACCAGCATGCCAGCGAATACTATCGTTTTCATTCATTCATCTCCTTATTCCAGGTTCTTAATCAGCCCGGCCGACATAACCAGTGCCGTACTACACAGATATTATATGCCACCAGGCCGCAGTCAATTAAGGACAATGTTAAAGGGCGGTTGTGAATTTTGTATGAAAATAGGCCCGACTCTTGGTGAAGCCCGCGGCATTAAATAAAACTTTGTTTTCTTGTATAATCGGTCCACATGGATATGAGAGGTTACACTGCAAAGATAGTCAGGCGCTACAGCAAACAGGCCATTTCAGGCAGCGGGCAAAAGGTAAGGTTGATCAGCCTGGCGGACAGCCGTTCGGCTGCATCGCACCTTGGTCTTACGCCCCTGCAGGTTGAGATCGCCTGCCTTGAAAACGGCGTGGTCCCCATGCGATACCAGCGTAACATGGGGAGCGTCGGTATAGAGGGGCAATTGAAGCTGCTGCACTCCACCGTAGCCGTCTGCGGCGCGGGTGGCCTGGGCGGCACGGTGATCGAACTGTTGGCCCGCCAGGGTATAGGGCACCTGGTGATTATCGATAACGGCAGGTTCGTGGAGAACAACCTCAACCGGCAGGTCATGTCGGACGAGGAAGTCCTGCGCAAATCAAAGGTGCGTATAGCCGCCGGGCGTGTCAGCCGTATAAACTCAGCGGTGGTTGTCAGGGCGCTCAGCGCATATATCGATCAATCCAACATTGACAGTTTACTGAAGGGGGCCGACGTCGCGGTGGACGCCCTGGACAGCCTGGACACGCGGCTGACAGTGGAAGCGTCCTGCCGCAGGCTTAAAATCCCATTCGTTCACGGCGCCATTGCCGGCTTCAGCGGCCAGGTGATGACCATATTGCCGGGCGACAAAGGGCTTGCCGCCGTGTACGGCCTTGGCCCCGGCCGGGACACCCGCGGCATCGAGACCATCACGGGTAACCCGTCCGCCACCCCGGCTATTATCGCCGCCTGGGAGGTACAGGAGGTGGTCAAGCTGATCACCGGTACGGGCTCCCTGCTGCGCGACCGGCTGCTTTTCCTGGATTTCGCCGGCGGCAGCCTGGATGAAATATCACTGGTTTAGGATTTAGTAAAATGGCAGAAGTAAACATCAGGTTCGTCGGCCCCTGGCGCCTTTACCTGGGCGTGGAGAAGGTCACGCTGCAGGCCGTCACCGTGGAGGACGCACTGGAACAGGTAGAAGCCGTTTACGGCCACGGCTACCACGCGCGGTTGCTCAAGAGCGGCATCACCGAGAAACGAAAGATAGCCGATGACAGCAACGTCCTGCTCAACCGTATCCACATCAGGCAACTTACCGACCACAGCCTGAAGGACGGAGACCACCTCGACATCATCCCGCGCTTCGCAGGCGGCTGAAGGCCGCTGCGGGTATATAGTAACAGGGTCTCTTTAGTGATAGAATAGGCAGAAATCGAGAACCGCAGGGAGTGCAGTTTGCCTGCCAGAGAATACATCCTCTCCATAGACCAGGGCACCACCGGCAGCGCGGCCATCCTTTTCGGCCGTGACGGCAAGCCGGTGGCCGAGGCCGATACAGAGACCAGGCAGATATATCCCAACCCCGGATGGGTGGAGCACGACCCCAACGAGATCTATCAAACATCGCTCGAAGTAGCGCGCCAGGCCCTGGCAAAGGCCGGGGTAAGCGCGTCATCCATAGCCGGCATCGGCATAACCAACCAGCGCGAGACCACCATAATCTGGGACAGGAAGACCGGTGAGCCGGTCAGCAACGCCGTAGTCTGGCAATGCCGCCGGACGGCCGGCCTGGTGGAAGAGCTGAAAAACAGGGGCGCTGGCCAGACCATCTGCGACAAGACAGGGCTCATACCGGATGCCTATTTCTCTGCCACCAAGGTGCGATGGATCCTCGACCATGCCAGGGACGGCCAGAAGCGCGCCGAGGCGGGCGAACTGCTTTTCGGCACGGTAGACACGTGGCTGGCATGGAAATTGAGCGGCGGCAAAGCCCACGTGACCGACTACGGCAACGCCTCGCGCACCATGCTCTTCAACATCAACACGCTTCAGTGGGACAAAGATATCCTCTCGACCCTCAACATCCCGGCGGCCGTGCTGCCCCAGGTCATCCCCTCCAGCTTCGGATACGGCGAGACCGCAGATGGCATCTTCGAGGGGGCACGGGTGCCCCTGTGTGCCATAGCGGGCGACCAGCAGGCAGCGCTCTTCGGCCAGGCCTGCTACAACCCCGGCATGTCCAAGAACACCTACGGCACCGGCTCATTCATACTCATGAACAGCGGCGAGAAACCGATCATCTCCAGGCGTGGGCTGCTGACCAGCCTGGCATGGGGACTGGACAACAAGGTCACTTACGCGCTGGAGGGCAGTATCTTCATCACCGGGGCGGCGGTGCAGTGGCTGCGCGACGGCCTAAAGATTATTAACAGCGCCGCCGAAAGCGAGGCGCTGGCCTGCTCGGTGGAAGACAACGGCGGCGTCTACTTCGTACCGGCCTTCACCGGCCTGGGCGCGCCCTACTGGGACATGTATGCGCGCGGCACTATGCTGGGCATCACGCGCGGCACCACCAGGGGACACCTGGCACGGGCCACGCTGGAGGCCATCGCCTTCCAAGTGAGGGATGTCATAGACACAATGCGCTCCGAGACCGGCATCGGCATACCTGTGCTGCGCGTGGACGGCGGCGGCACAGCCAACTCCTTCCTGATGCAGCTGCAGGCCGATATCATGAACGTCCCCATACAGGTGGCCGCCATACCTGAAACGACGGCACTGGGCGTGGCCTACCTGGCCGGCCTGGCCGCGGGCCTGTGGAAGAGCAAGGAGGAGATAGCCGGGAAATGGCGGTCCTCAGCCACCTTTGAGCCGGGCATGTCAGCCGACCGGCGCGAGAACCTGTACGCTAACTGGAAGCGGGCTGTGGAGAGGGCGGGGGGCTGGGCAATAAATTAGATCGAGGACCAAAATGAAAAGGGATTTTAAAGCAGCTGCAGGAAAAACCTTCGACGTTATCGTGATAGGGGGCGGAATAGTCGGCGCGGGCGTGGCCCGTGACACCGCGCTGCGGGGACTGGACACGCTGCTGCTGGAGAAAGAAGATTTCGGCTCGGGCACCACATCGCGCTCCACCAGGCTGATACACGGCGGGCTGCGCTACCTGCGCCAGCTCGAGTTCGGGCTGGTGCGCCAGGACCTCGGCGAGAGGGAGGTGCTGATGCGCATCGCCCCCCACCTGGTCCACCCGCTGTCATTTTTCATACCCATACCCAACTTCAGCCTCAATGTGGCCATGCTGATGGGCACCACCCTCTACGACGTGATCTCCTACGACAAGACCCTGCCCAACCACAAGTATTTGAATAAGGTCAAAACACTGGCCGAGGAGCCCGGCCTCAAGGTCAAGGGGCTGCAGGGCTCATACGTTTACTCCGATTGTGCCATACCGCTGACCGAGCGCCTCAACTGGGAGACCGCCCTTTCCGCGGCGGAGGCCGGGGCCACCGTGGTCAACCATGCCAGGGTCAGCGGCGTACTGCGGGAGGGGAACCGGATAACCGGCGTGGAAGTGCGGGATGAGATCAGCGGTGAGGTGCTACAGGCCAGGGGAAAGCTGGTGGTCAACGCCGCCGGGCACTGGGTAGATACGATCAAGGAGATGCTCTTCAAGGACAGGCCCCCCTACCTGCTACGCACCAAGGGGGCCCACATCATGATACCGGAAGTGTCGAAGCACGCACTGGTGCTCTTCTCCCCGCTGGATGGCCGGCTCTTCTTCGTCATACCCTGGCAGGGCTATTCGCTGGTGGGCACCACCG